>ERZ650312.276-NODE-276-length-28523-cov-8.503583_pt1 | contig 28523 bp, 21 predicted proteins | sample MGYA00376248_ERZ650312 | MGnify/ENA primary metagenome ERZ650312 (study PRJEB26733, sample SAMN07839316) | wastewater metagenome | biome: urban; feature: wastewater treatment plant; material: waste water | place: USA: North Carolina | collected 2016-07-28 ... | reverse complement strand
ATATGAAGTGGATAGGTCATGATATTTGTGTAAGTTTTTTAGGCATTCTACTATATAGTACGGCAAGGCGGGACAACGAAGTCAGGTTATTTTTTGGATGGGCATTACTCGGTAAGCAATAAGGCTTGGGTAAAGCCCATATGGTGCTGCCATTCGCGCACAATCAGCAGCAGGGCTTTGAATTTTGCGGTGTCGGGCAGGGTGTCGGGCGTGGGATAGCGGCTGATGTGTTGAAACGTTTGCTCCACGGTTTCGCGGCTGAGCAATCCTTGCGCATCGGCCAGCACAGCCAGCTCGGGCTGGGCGAGATAAAGCGTGCTTTGGGGGTTGATAAGCGTTTGCAGCGGTGAGATGGCGTCTTCCACCGTCATGATGGCGCGCTCCCATTCGTATTCGCTCGGCGGATTGTGGCGCAGCAAGGTGGCGCTGCCGATGGCAAGCGTGTGGCGGCTGCCGTCGGGCAGGGTGAGGGTGGTGTGCTCGGGTGCGATATGCAATGTGGTGTTCATAATCAATGGTTTCCGTTAAACGTCATCATCACAGGCCGTCTGAAAGCTTTCAGACGGCCTGCATTATATTTATTCAAACAACCAGCCACACTAAAAAGGCCAGCAAAGCGGGCGCGCCCTGCACCCACAGGATTTTTTTGCTCGATGTGTAGGCGCCAAATAGGGCGGCGCTGATTACGCAGCCGAGAAAAAAAGCCTGCAAAGGGCGTGCCAGCTCGGGCGCGGCAAACAGGCTCCAAATCAGGCCTGCGGCGAGAAAGCCGTTGTAGAGGCCTTGGTTGGCAAACAGGGTGCGGATTTCTGGCTGCTGCAATTTTTCTAAACTGATGTTGAACGCACGCGCGGCTCTGGGTGAGGGCACGGTGATTTCCAACCACATGATGAATAAGTGCTCGAGCGCCACAATCAGCACCAAAATGGAAAGCAAAAGGCTCATGATGATTCTTTCGTGTGTTGCGCCTGCTCGTCGGCGGCGTCATAGGCTTCCACGATTTTCTGCACCAGCGGGTGGCGCACCACATCTTCGCTGGTGAAGGTGTGGAAATAAAGGCCTTCGATGCCGGCGAGCTTTTCTTTGGCATCTTTCAGGCCGGATTTGATGTGGCGCGGCAAATCGATTTGGCTGATGTCGCCGGTGATCACGGCTTTGGCGCCGAAGCCGATGCGGGTGAGAAACATCTTCATCTGCTCGGGCGTGGTGTTTTGCGCTTCATCGAGAATCACATAAGCGCCGTTGAGCGTGCGCCCGCGCATATAGGCCAAGGGCGCGATTTCGATCAGGCCTTTTTCAAGCAGTTTGGTCACGCGGTCGAAGCCCATCAAATCGTAAAGCGCATCGTAAAGCGGGCGCAGATAGGGGTCGACTTTTTGCGCCAAGTCGCCGGGCAGAAAGCCGAGCTTTTCGCCGGCTTCCACCGCCGGGCGCACCAACACGATGCGCTCGACTTGGTGCTTTTCCATCGCATCCACCGCTGCGGCCACGGCCAGATAGGTTTTGCCGGTGCCGGCAGGGCCTAAGCCGAACACCACATCGTGGTTGAGCAGGGCGCGGATATAGCCGTTTTGGCGCGGCGTGCGCCCGCCTATGCTGCCGCGCTTGGTGCGGAAATAATATTGCTGGTCGCGCGTTTGCGCTTCAAAGGCCTCATCGGCGGTTTTGGCTTCCACGGCGGCGAGGCGGATATCGTTGTCGGACACATCGCCTTTTTCGGCCACGGCGGCCAAGGCGAGTAAGGCGTTGCGCCCGGCATGTGCGAGGCTGCCCATAAAGGTAAAGTTGCCGAAGCGGCGGCTGATTTGGATATCGAGCGCTTTGCCCAGCGTGGCCAGGTTGCTGTCGAGCGCACCGCACAGGCGTTGCAGCACGGCGTTGTCGATGTCTTCAAATTGCAGGTGGGTGGTGTGGCTCATGGTGTTTTCCGGGTTGAATGCTTTATATATGGTTGTGAGCGCTTAAAAAATCAAGGCCGTCTGAAAGGTTTCAGACGGCCTTGATTTTTTAAGATGAAGGGCATAAAAAAGCGGGCTTTCGCCCGCGAAGCTTTTCTGTTTAGCAACAAGAAAAGAAGGAAATCAGAAACTGCCAATCGGCAGCAGCAATGATATGGACATATTTTAGCATAATTTAAATGGCATGTATGCAACTGCTCATTAAAATCAATAGCCCAAACGCTGACAAATGGTGGAGACCAAGCCGGCCTGGTTTAATGTGTAGAAATGCAGGCTGGGCGCGCCTTCGCGCAGCAGGCGCTCGCACATTTCGGTGACCACATCCAGCGCCAGCGCTTTGATGGCGGCGGTGTCGTCGGCGTAAGATTGCAGCTTCAGGCGCAGCCAGCGCGGAATTTCGGCGCCGCAAGTGTCGGAAAAGCGCGCCAGCTTGCTGAAGCTGGCAATCGGCATAATGCCCGGCACAATCGGAATCTCCACCCCGCGCCCGCGCGCATCGTCCACAAAACGGAAATAGGCGTCGGCGTTGTAAAAATATTGCGTAATTGCCGAATCGGCGCCGGCGCGGGCTTTGCGCACGAAATTATTCAAATCGTCTTCGGCGCTGCGCGCTTGCGGGTGGTATTCGGGATAGGCGGCCACTTCCACATGAAAATCGCTGCCGAATTCGGTTTTGATTAATTCCACCAGCTCGTTGGCATAGCGCAGGCCGCTCATGCCCGAGCCCATGCCGGAAGGAATATCGCCGCGCAGCGCCACAATGTGGCGCACGCCCATTTCTTTATATTGTTGCAATAATTCAATGATTTCAGCCGGCTGCATGCCCACGCAGGGCAGATGCGGCGCAGCGGCCACGCCCTCGCTCAGAATGTCGGTGATGGCTTGCAGCGTGCCCTCTTTGGTGGAGCCGCCGGCGCCTGAGGTGCAGGAGAAAAATTCAGGGTTGTATTGGCTCAGCTGCTTGCGCGTAATCACTTGCTTGGCGCGCCCCTCGGGCGTGCGGGTGGGGAAAAATTCGAAGCTGAGCTTTTTTTGACTGCCGGTCATGATGATTGCCTGTGTTTAACGGTTTCTTTAATGATTAACTGATTCTTCTTTAATTAGGTTAGGGCTTTCCCGCCATCGAATCAAGCGAATTGTAGGGGATTTGGCTGAAAAAAATTCTTTGAATCATTAGTGTGATTCATGCGCTGGGCGGCTTTGCCATGATGTGCCGAATATCATTCTGATTCGGCCATGAAATATTTGCGCGTTTGCCAAGCGGGCGATTGTTTTACATTTCCACATCAAATAGCCGGTTTTTAAACCGGCAGCGGCTGCATGCTTTATAATCCCCGCATCCATAATTCCGCCGCCGGCTTTCAGACGGCCTCTACTTAAAAAAAGACCTGCAAATGAAATGGCTCAAACGCTCCACCGCAATTATGCAAACTGTTTACCGCTACGGCTTGGGCGATATTTTCGCCGGCCATGCGCGCGCCGCCTGGCTTCGCCGGCTGTTGCGCAAGCTGCCGCGCAGCCCGCTGGCCGATAAGGAACCGCTGCCGGTGCGGGTGCGCTTGGCGCTCGAGGGGCTGGGGCCGATTTTCGTGAAGCTCGGCCAAGTGCTCTCCACGCGCCCCGATATTCTGCCGCCGGCTTATGCGCAGGAATTAGCGCGTCTGCAAGATAAAGTGCCGCCGTTTGACGGGGCTTTGGCGCGCGCACAAATCGAGGCATCATTAGGGCGGCCGATTGCCGATTTGTATGCCGAATTCGATATCGAGCCGGTGGCCAGCGCTTCGGTGGCACAAGTGCACCGCGCCCGATTGCACAGCGGCGAAGCGGTGGCGGTGAAGGTGTTGCGCCCCAATATTTTGCCGGTTATCGAGCAAGATTTGGCGTTGATGCGCTTTGGCGCGGGCTGGATCGAGCGCTTGTTTGCCGACGGCAAGCGCCTGAAGCCGCGCGAAGTGGTGGCCGAATTCGACAAATATCTGCACGACGAGCTCGATTTGATGAAAGAAGCGGCCAATGCCAGCCAGCTCGGCCGCCAGTTTGCCGGCAGCGATATGCTGATTGTGCCCAAAGTGTATTTCGATTATTGCAGCCGCGATGTGCTCACCATCGAATGGATGGACGGCACGCCGATTGCCGATATCGCCACGCTGCAAGCGCAGGGCATCGATTTGAAAAAACTGGCCCGTTATGGTGTGGAAATTTTCTTCACCCAAGTGTTTAAAAACGGTTTTTTCCACGCCGATATGCACCCGGGTAATATTTTGGTGGCCGACGACAACCGCTATATTGCGCTCGATTTCGGCATCGTCGGCAGCCTCACCGATTACGACAAACGCTATTTGGCGATTAACTTTCTGGCCTTTTTCAACCGCGACTACCACCGCGTGGCCACGGCGCACATCGAATCGGGCTGGGTGCCGCCCGACACCCGCGCCGAAGAGCTCGAAGCGGCGGTGCGCGCCGTGTGTGAGCCGATTTTCAACAAGCCTTTGTCGCAGATTTCGTTTGGCTTGGTGCTGATGCGCCTGTTTGAAACCAGCCGGCGCTTTAATGTGGAAATCCAGCCGCAGCTCGTGTTGCTGCAAAAAACGCTGCTGAATATCGAGGGCTTGGGCCGCCAGCTCGACCCTGATTTGGATTTGTGGGCCACGGCCAAGCCTTTTTTGGTGAATTGGATGAACGATCAAGTGGGCGTGAAAGCCCTGTGGCACAATGTGAAAAACGAAGCCCCCGATTGGGCAACAATTTTGCCGAGCCTGCCGCGCAAGCTCAATATGCTGGTGGACGAAACCCGCCAGCAGGAAATGCGCGATGCCTATATTCATCTGGTGAAAACGCAGCAGCGCCAAAATGTGTGGCTGGCGGTGATTGCGGCGGCATTGGTGCTGATTTTGCTGTTTAAATAAAGTGCGTGGTGAAAAGGCCGTCTGAAAATATTTTTCAGACGGCCTTTTCTTTAATAATGGAATGCATAAAAAAAGTGATACGGCGGGTTGGGTTGTAAATCCAATAAATGCACAAGCCGTCTGAAGCTGAAACTGTTTAAATAAAGTGTGCAGCAAAAAGGCCGTCTGAAAAAATGTTTCAGACGGCCTTTTTTAGATGATACAACCTGGAAAAATCAATCCACCCGTTGCCAGGTTTGCGTGCGGCCCAGCACCGAAACGCCCATAAAGCCGCGCACTTTCAATGATTTGCCGCCATTGGCCAGCTCGGCTTTGGCGCTGTAGGTTTTGCCGCTTTTCGGGTCGTAAATCTTGCCGCCCTCATATTTGCCGTCTTTTTCCTGCAGGCCGGTGAGCACGTTTAAGCCGATTAAGGGCTTGGCGGGCTGGCAGGCCGGGCATTCGTTTTTCACCCCTTCGGCCAACGACACGATGCGGCCGTTAAACGTGTTGCCCGATTGGCTGATTTGCACCACAGCCTTGGGCTTGCCGCTTTCATCATCAATGGTACGCCACTTGCCTTCAATGCCTTGCGCCAAAGCCAGCGGGGCGGCCAGCAGCAGTGCGGCCGATAAAATTAATTTATTCATGATTTCTCCTGTGTTATCCGCTGTTTGAGTGTTGTGCGGTTGGAAAAGCATAATCAAAAAAGGCGATTAGGTAAAGCGCTCTAATGGTTTAAATTTGTTTAAAAATCAAAGATAAATAAATAAAGGCCGTCTGAAAGCACAAAGCAGGTTTTCAGACGGCCTCTGTGCGCCGGTGCAGCACGGGCAAAGAAGGGAATTGTGCTATAATCGCGCGTTAAAAATTATCCTTAGATTTCAGGAAACATCATGAGCTTAAAATGCGGCATCGTCGGCTTGCCCAACGTCGGAAAATCCACCCTTTTCAACGCCTTGACCCAATCGGGCATCGAAGCGGCCAATTATCCTTTCTGCACCATCGAGCCCAATGTGGGCATTGTGGAAGTGCCCGACCCGCGCATGGCGGCGCTGGCGAAAATTGTAAACCCGCAAAAAATGCAGCCGGCGATTGTGGAATTTGTCGACATTGCCGGCCTGGTGGCGGGCGCGAGCAAGGGCGAGGGCTTGGGCAACCAGTTTCTCGCCAACATCCGCGAAACCGATGCGATTGTAAACGTGGTGCGCTGCTTTGACGACGACAACATCGTGCACGTGGCCGGCAAAGTCGACCCGATTGCCGACATCGAAACCATCGGCACCGAGCTGGCGCTGGCCGATTTGGCCAGTGTGGAAAAAGCCATTGTCCGCGAAGGCAAGCGCGCCAAATCGGGCGACAAAGAAGCGCAAAAGCTGGTGGCGCTGTGTGAAAAACTGCTGCCGCATTTAAACGAAGGCCTGCCCGCGCGCTCGGCCGGCCTCGATGCCGACGAGCTGGCGCTGCTCAAGCCGCTGTTTTTGCTCACCGCCAAGCCCGCGATGTATGTGGGCAATGTGGCCGAAGACGGCTTTGAAAACAACCCGCATCTGGCGCGCCTGCAAGCATTGGCCGCCAAAGAAAACGCGCCCGTGGTGGCTGTGTGCGCTGCGATGGAAAGCGAAATCGCCGAGCTGGAAGACGAAGAAAAAACCGAATTTCTGCAAGAAATGGGCTTGGAAGAGCCGGGCTTAAACCGCCTGATCCGCGCCGGCTACGATTTGCTCGGCCTGCAAACCTATTTCACCGCCGGCGTGAAAGAAGTGCGTGCCTGGACCATACACAAAGGCGACACCGCCCCGCAGGCCGCCGGCGTAATCCACACCGATTTCGAACGCGGCTTTATCCGCGCGCAAGTGATTGCCTATGATGATTTCGTGGCCTTGGGCGGCGAAGCCAAAGCCAAAGAAGCCGGCAAAATGCGCGCCGAGGGCAAAGAATATGTGGTGCAGGATGGTGATGTGGTGCACTTCTTATTTAATGTGTAATACCGATTTAAATAAACAAACCATTATTGAATAAGCCAAAAAGGCCGTCTGAAAAATCGTTCAGACGGCCTTTTTAGCAAAACCCGCTTCGATGCTTTCTTGCACACAAGCGCTGGTTTGGAAGCCAATCGGATTGAATCGCAAAAGAGCAGATTGGCTTGCGCCTGTTTGATGCATGAGTTATGGATTAGGCCGTCTGAAAACCAATGGCATAAATACATGCATTAATGCAGGTAAAGCGCAACGGCGCAGCGGCCGCTTTCGGTAAAGTGAGATTAAAAATTTGCTAAAGCGCGGCACTTTCCGGGCGGTTTCTGTTCATAATGAGCACATGCCCAAAGGCCGTCTGAAAGAGCGGCATGCGGCAAACCATTTCAACACAACGCAGGAATCATTATGAACGCGCGCAAACTGTTTATCTCATTATTCGCCGCCACCAGCATGGCGGCCGCGCCTTTGGCCATGGCCGAAATGGGTCGCACCGAAAGCACCATTGTCGGCGCTGCTGTGGGCGGCGTGGCCGGCAGCCTGATCGGCGGCGACATGCAATCCACCTTGCTCGGCGCCGCTGCCGGCGGCCTTTTGGGCAACTTAATCAGCAAAAACAACAGCAACTACACCCGCGAAGGCTATTACAACAACCGCTATTACTACGGCGGGCGCGAATTCAGAAGCCGCCGCGATTACAACGCATATCGCGAAGCCGTGCGCCGCGATATGCTGCGCGATAAAGAAGCGCGCCGCTATCAAGCCTACAACAGCTACCGCCACCAACATGTAAACGCACGCGGCAACAGCCGCTACGGCCACCAGCAATGGCAAAACGGACGCGGCCACGGCCGCTCCGGCATGGCGCGCGGGCACGGGCATCGTTAAGTGGGTCAATGGTTTGTATCCACAAAAAAGAGCACGCAAATGTGCTCTTTTTTGTGGACATCACTTTAGGGTCTGTTCACATTTCATCACGCGGCAAATTTTTGGCTCAAAACGCGCCTGCCGCGTTTTTCGCTTTGCAAGCACGATTTTGCGCTCAAAATCTTACGTACGGATGAATGGTCAGGACGCCCTTGGGTGCAATGCCGGGTAGGTGCTTATTATTTATTTTGTATGGCGATATTTTGAACAGCCATTATCAATAAACACGCAAAAGGAAACACGCAAAAGGCCGTCTGAAAACTTCAGACCGCCTGGGCCGGTGCCGGCAAAGGAATAAAGTATTTTTGTTCAGCCATTTAATCTATACCAGATAACACATAAATAAAACCGTTTGCGAGAATAAAACCATCGGGCGGGCAGCCTCATTTTAAAATCAATCATTGCGTCAGGCTATTGGTGAAGATAAATAAAATGAGCAAAGCTTTAACTTATCGTGCAGATATCGATACATTGCGCGCGGTTGCCGTTTTGTCGGTGGTGTGCTTCCATTTCAGCAAAACATGGTTGCCGGGTGGTTTTTTGGGTGTGGATGTTTTTTTTGTGATTTCCGGCTTTCTGATTACGCTGATATTGCATCGGGAAATGAATGCCGGTGTTTTTTCATTTAAAAATTTCTATGTGCGGCGGATGAAGCGGATTTTGCCGGTGTTTTTTGTGGTGGTGCTCACCGCGCTGGTGTTGGGCGCGATGCTGTTTACGCCGGACGATTTTGCGATGTTGAGCCGCTCGGCCTTGGCATCTGTGCTTTTTGCCGCCAACTTCTATTTTGCCCGAGGGCAGGGCTATTTCGACCCGGCGCAGGAAGAAAAACCGCTTTTGCATATCTGGTCGCTTTCGGTAGAAGAGCAATATTATTTTGTGTTTCCGATATTGCTGTTGTTGGTGGTCCGCCGCAGCTACCGTGAGCAGATGCTGTTTATGGCGCTATTGATGTTGATGAGCTTGCTGGCAGCCTATATTCCGACCGGTTTGGATAAATATTATCTGCCGCATTTGCGGGCTTTTGAAATGCTCACCGGCTCGATGCTGGCGGTTTTTGTGCAGCAGCAAACGCTGGCGGGTAAAAAGCCGGGCGAAAAAACAGCTGCTTGCGGCAGCCTGCTGGCCGGCCTGACATTGCTGGCTTGTTTGTAGTTTTATCACCCGGGCATGCCGTATTTTCCGGGCTGGGCCGGTTTGGTGCCGTGTGCGGCCACGGCGGCATTGATTTATTACAATGGGTTTGACCACCGCTTTAAAAAGCTGTTTCAATGGCGTCCGCTCGTGTGGGTGGGCTTGATTTCTTATTCCCTTTATTTGTGGCATTTTTTGGTGCTGGCTTTTGCACGCTATCTCAGCGGCACTGAGCATCTGCCTGATGCTTGGCTGCTGCCTTTGGCGATTTTGATGCTGATTTGCACACTGATTACTTATTATGGTGTGGAGCAGCCGATAAAATCATGGAAGCCGGGCTTTGCCAGAAGCTTTGCCGGCTTTTATGCCTTGCCGGCAATAATGGTGGCGGTGGCGGTGGCCGGCTTTCAGCAATCGGCATGGATTCAGGAATACCGGCAACAAGGTTTGGCGCGCGCCGACACTTCCTGCCACAACACGCTGCATAAAAAATGTGTGTGGGGCGCTGAGGGCGAGCCGCCCTGGGTGTTGATGCTGGGCGATTCCCATGCCGACCAATACAAAACCTTTATTGATGCAATGGGCAAAAAAGAAGGCTGGTCGGCCAAATTGGTTTCTGCGGATACTTGCGCCTTTGTGCGAAAATATGATGCGCGTGTTTTACATAACAATGCATCTTGCCGGAATGTGCATCAATATGCGGATGAGCATTTGGCTGAATATCCTATCGTGATGCTGGCCATGCGCTGGGGGAATCAAATCAAAGCCGATAAGCTGTCGGTGGGCTATGATGAGCAATTTTTCGATAAATTGGATGCCACATTGACACATTTTGCGGCAGAAAATAAAACGGTGTATCTGTTTACCGATAATCCGGCTATCCAATATTCGGCCTTGCGTGCGTATAAATTGCAGCACAACCTGCCGATGTGGGCGCCTGTGCGCACATTACACAAACAAGATGACAATGTGGATGCGGGCAATGCGGCTATGCGGGCGGTAGCAGCAAAGCACGGCAATGTGCATATCGTTGATGCCCAAGCTTTTTTGCCGGACAATTTTTTATTCAACGGCAAGCCGGTTTATGCGGATTTGGATCATATAAATCCGTTTGCCGGTGCTGAATTGGCAAAGCGTTATGGTGCACGGTTTAGCTTGCTGCCATCGGGGCTGCAAACCAAACAGACACAGGCTGCCCGATAATGCCGTCTGAAAATGAAACGCAGGCGGCTCAATAACGGCGGCCGTCTGAAAATATGTTAGAATATCAAGCTTTCCCGGCGGTTGAATGCGGTTGCGGCTAAGGCTGGGGAAATAATGATGATGCCAAACCGGCTTCGGACAGACGGATAAAATAAATGGCGGTGAAGAGAACCGCCATTCGTTATAAGGGTTGATATGCATGATCTTGCCGTGGTGGTTGTAACGGTGTGCAGAAAGTCATTATTGCGTGCAGTGAATTCCGTGTTTCAACAAGATTTTTCCGGACGCATCCAAGTTTTAATCGGGGTGGATAAAGATTTAAGCGGGAAAAGCGGCCAATGGCAGAAGCAGCTGCAAAAAGCATGTCCACCCAATTGCTCACTGCTCTGGTTTGATCCGGGATATTCCACTTCTAGAAGGCATGGCGGTATTCATCGGTGTTTTTATGGCGGCTCATTGCGCACGGTGTTGTCTTTTTTGGCTGATTCGCCTTTGGTGATGTATTTGGACGATGACGACTGGCTTGCGCCCGAGCATTGCCGCTTGACTGTGCAGGCGCTGCAAGGGCGAACTTGGGCTTTTTCCCACTGTATTTATTCAGACGGCAATAAAAGCCAGGGCTTGTGCGTGGATTTGTTGGAAAGCGTGGGCCCCGATAAAGGGGTGTATGCAGAAAATTTCGGCGGATTCGTGCGGCCTTCGGGCTTGTTGCTCGATAAAACCAAAGTGGCGCATATTTTATATTTGTGGGCAGATTCGCCCAATGAGCAGGGCGATGCGGAAGATCGGTTGATTTTCGAGCAGCTCAAACCTACTCCGTTTGGCGAAACGGGCGCTGCCACGGTGTTTTATGCGCTGGATCCGGCAGACCGCATGCATCAGACGCGTTTGGCCTATATTCGCGAGCACGGCGCCGATTTCCAATCGGTTGATAAAGCGGGCTCGGTTCGGGAAAACAAATCCGCCGGCAGCATTATTTGGCGCCGCATCAAACACAAATACAAAAATTCAAAATAACCTATCCCAATTGATGAAGATGTTATGAAATCCATTATCCAAGACCTCCAATCGCGCGGCCTGATCGCGCAAACCACCGATGCCGAAGCGCTCGATGCCTTGCTCAACGAGCAGAAAATCGCGCTTTATTGCGGCTTCGATCCCACGGCTGACAGCCTGCACATCGGCCATTTGCTGCCGGTGCTGGCCTTGCGCCGCTTCCAGCTGGCCGGCCACACGCCGGTGGCGCTGGTGGGCGGAGCCACCGGCATGATCGGCGACCCGAGCTTCAAGGCGGCCGAGCGCAGCCTGAATACTTTGGAAACCGTGCAGCAATGGGTGCAAAGCATCCGCGGCCAACTTGAGCCTTTTTTGAGCTTCGAGGGCGATAATGCCGCGATTATGGCCAATAATTACGACTGGTTCGGCGGCATGGGCTGCTTGGATTTTCTGCGCGACATCGGCAAGCATTTTTCCGTGAATGCAATGCTGGCGAAAGAATCGGTGAAGCAGCGCATCGAGCGCGATGATGTGGGCATTTCGTTTACCGAATTTGCCTATGCCTTGCTGCAAGGCTACGATTTTGCCGAATTGAACAAGCGCCACGGCGTGATGCTGCAAATCGGCGGCTCCGACCAATGGGGCAACATCACTTGGGGCATCGATGCCACACGCCGGCTCAATCAGCAAAGCGTGTTCGGCCTCACGCTGCCGCTCGTGACCAAATCAGACGGCACCAAATTCGGCAAAACCGAAGGCGGCGCGGTGTGGCTGAATGCCAAGAAAACCTCGCCTTATCAGTTTTACCAATTCTGGCTCAAAGTGGCCGATGCCGATGTGTATAAATTTTTGAAATATTTCACCTTTTTGAGCGTGGAAGAGATTGATGCGATTGAGGCGGCCGACCAAGCCAGCGGCACCAAGCCCGAAGCGCAACGCATTTTGGCCGAAGAAATGACCCGCCTGATTCACGGTGAAGCGGCGCTGGAAGCGGCGCAACGCATTTCCGCCAGCCTGTTTGCCGAAGACCAAAGCAATCTGACTGAAACCGATTTCGAGCAGCTCGCGCTCGACGGTTTGCCGGCATTTGAAGTGTCGGGCGAATTAAACATCGTGCAGGCCTTGGTGCAGAGCGGGTTGGCCAAATCGAATAATGAGGCGCGCGGCTTTGTGTCGCAAGGTGCGGCGGTGGTGAACGGCGCCAAAGTGGGCAGCGATGCTTATGTGCTCGCCGATGCCGACAAACGTTTCGGCAAATACACCATTGTGCGCCGCGGCAAACGCAATCATGCTTTGCTGGTGTGGGCGCAGTAAGTATCCGCATATTTATTGAGGGTATCAAACCGCAGGCCGTCTGAAAGCGTTCAGACGGCCTGCGGTTGTTAAGTGAGTGGGGGCTGGATGCCGGTATCCGACATTTGCCGTAGCCCTGAAAACCTTGTTCTGCGAACAAGCGTCGGATTCGGGAATCCGACCTACGCATTGGTGTGGGTGCCGTAAAATATCCGCATATTGAGGGTGTCAAACCACAGGCCGTCTGAAACATTAAACGTTCAGACGGCCTTGTTGTTGAATGAGTGGTAGGTCGGATACTTGTATCCGACATTTGCCGTAGCCCTGATACTTGTTTTGCGAACACGTGTCGGATTCGAGAATCCGACTTACGCACAGATGCCGTCTGAAAGCTTTCAGACGGCATCAGGTTTTGGCAATAAATATTGTATTTCAATGCATTATATTTTAATGGGCATGAAATAAATGGCGTTTTCAGGTTGCTTCCCGCTGGTCGGCTTGATCTAAGCCCGCCAGCCGGCAGGTGTCTTGTGCAATCATGTATTCTTCGTGCGAGGGCACCACCAAAATGCAGGGGCTGCCCGGGCGGTTGATGGCGCCGCCTCTGCCGTAGCGGGTGGCTTCGTTGGCTTCATCATCGAGCCGCAGCCCCAAAATGCCGAGGTGGGCGATGGTTTTGGCGCGCAAAAAGGCGGCGTTTTCGCCGATGTCGCCGGTGAACACCAAGGCATCGAGCCGGCCCAGCGGCACGCACATGGCGGCGATGTATTTGGCCAGCCGATAGGCGCTCACGTCCAGCGCCAATAAAGCGCCAGCGTGGCCTTGCTGGATGGCTGATTTTTCAATGATGCGCATGTCGGCGCTGAGCTCCGAGAGGCCGAGCAGGCCGCTTTTTTGGTTGAGCAGGGCGGTGACTTGTGCGGAATTCAGGCCGGTGGCGTTTTCGATAAATTCAAACGCGCCGGGGTCGATGTCGCCGCTGCGGGTATCCATCACCAAGCCTTCCAGCGGGGTGAGGCCCATGCTGGTGTCTTGCGATGCGCCGCCGAGCACGGCGGCCACGGAGGAGCCAGCACCCAAGTAGGCAATCACCAGCGCGGTGTCGGCGATGTTTTTGCCCAGTATGGCGGCGGTTTCGCGGGTAACGTAGCGGTAGGCGGTGCCGTGAAAGCCGTAGCGGCGCAGGCCGTGCTCGCGATAGAGCGCGCGCGGCACGGCGTAGGTGTAGGCATGTTCGGGCAGGGTGTGGTGGAAGGCGGTGTCGAACACGGCCACATTGGGCAGCCCGGGAAAGGCGGCTTGCGCGGCGCGGATGCCGGTGAGGTTGGCCGGATTGTGCAGCGGCGCCAGCGCAATGCAGGCTTCGAGCGCGGCGATAACCTTATCATCAATGCGCACCGAGTCGGAATAATGCTCGCCGCCGTGCACCACGCGGTGGCCGATGGCGCGGATGCGGCGCTCGATGCCGAGAATGCGGGTTTCTTCCAGCAATTCTGCTGCGGCACCGTGATGATCGGGCTGCTCGGCCAGCGAGATGGTGCTGCGGTTGCCGCGGCGGTTGAAGGTGATGTAGGCATCGGCCTGCCCGAGCTTGGCAGCCAGGCAGCTAAGCACAATGTCGCCGCTGCGGCTGTTGAGAATGGTGGCTTTAAACAGGCTGCTGCTGCAATTCACAACCAGAATCAGGTCTTCCATGGAAAAAATCTCCCAAGGCCGGGGCGGCGGTTTGGCAATAACGATACCCGTTTTAAAAAGCAGCTTGGCAAAAGTGATACCAATCCAAAAAAGTAAGCTAACAAGGCGGTGAGCCTGCGACAGTACAGATATAGTGGAATGCAAGAAAAAGTGATACAAAACTACGCACTATAACGGGTAGGTTAGGTTGCCAAACCCAACGTTTCAGACGGCCTGTGAGCTTGTTGGGTTTTCAACCCAACTTACCCGTTGTGTCACTTTTTTATGCATTCCACCATAGTACGGCAAGAGTATGGCAAGGCAAGACAACGAAGGTAGGTTATTTTTTTGGATTGGCATGAGTTGTGCCAAACCTAAAATATTAAGGCCGTCTGAAAACAGGTTTCAGACGGCCTGTGTCGGGCAGGTGGCTTAAGCGGCGGGGCTTTCCAAGCCCGAGAGGCTGCGGGTGTCGAAGGCAATCATGCGCTCTTCGTTGGTGGGCACTACCAAGGCGCAGGGCGTGCGGTCGGCGCGGGTGATGATGCCGGCTTTGCCGAAGCGGGTGGCTTCGTTGGTTTCTTCATCAAGCTCTAAGCCGAGTATGGCCAGATAGCCGATGGTTTTGGCGCGAATCAGGCTGGAGTTTTCGCCGATGCCGCCGGTGAACACCACTGCATCCAGGCGGCCGGTGGCCACGCTCATGGAGGCGATGTATTTGGCCAGGCGGTAGGCGGTGATTTCCAGCGCGAGTTTGGCACCTTCGTGGCCGTCGGCGGCGGCTTCCTGAATGGTGCGCATATCGTTGGATAATTCGGAAATGCCCAAGAGGCCGGATTTTTTGTTCAGCATGTCGGTGACTTCTTTGGCGCTCATGCCGGTGGCTTCTTCGATAAAGCCGTAGGCACCGGGGTCGAGGTCGCCGCTGCGGGTGCCCATCACTAAGCCTTCAAGCGGGGTGAGACCCATGCTGGTGTCTTTCGATTCGCCGCCGAGCACGGCGGCTACGGAAGCGCCGTTGCCCAAGTGGGCAATCACCAAGGCGGTGTCTTTCAGCGGCTTGCCGAGTAAATCGGCGGCCGCTTGCGCCACATAGCGGTAGCTTGTGCCGTGAAAGCCGTAGCGGCGCAGGCCGTATTGGCGGTAGAGCTCGCGCGGCACGGCATAGGTGTAGGCATGCTCGGGCATGGTTTGGTGGAAAGCGGTGTCAAACACGCCCACGTTGGGCAGACCGGGGAAAATGGCTTGCGCGGCGTGAATGCCGGTGAGGTTGGCCGGGTTGTGTAGAGGGGCGAGCGGAATGCATTCTTCGAGCGTGGCAATCACATCGTCGGTGATCATCACCGAGCCTGAATATTTTTCGCCGCCGTGCACCACGCGGTGGCCGATGGCAGCCACGAGGCCTTGCAGGTCGTGGGCTTTCAATTCTTCCAACAGCGCTTCTACGGCGCCGGTGTGGTCGGTTTTGCCGACAAGCTCAACGCGGTGTTTGTCGCCGCCGGCTTTGTTGACAAACCATGAGCGCCGGCCGATGGGCTGCACTTTGGGGTTTTCGAAATAGTTGAAGGTGATATAGGCTTCGGGCGTGGTGAGCTTTTCGGCCAGGCAGCTCAAAATCAGCTCGCCGTTGATGCTGTCGAGCAGCGCGCCTTTGAGCGATGAGCTGCCGCAGTTTAATACCAGAATCAGTTTGTGGTTTTCTTGAATCATGACGGGGGTTTCTCCTTTGTTTTTTCTTGTGTTGTTGTATTTTTGCTCTGCGCAATGTAATGCAAAGCGGGTGCTTTTGTGAAATCGTTTCTGCCGATTAACGCCATCAGAAAATGTGATGGTTTAGACGGCCTCAATATAGGCTGAGGCCGTCTGAAAGGGTTTAAAAGCAATCGCCCGGCACGCGCACAAAGCCTTCCATAATCACACGCGCGCTGCGGCTCATGATGGCTTTGGTCACTTTCCATTCGCCGTTTTCCAGCTTGGCTTGTGCGCCCACGCGCAAGGTGCCGGAAGGGTGGCCGAATCGCACGGCTTCGCGCGCGCCGCCGCCGGCCGCCAGGTTGACCAGCGTGCCGGGAATGGCGGCGGCGGTGCCGATGGCCACGGCGGCGGTGCCCATCATGGCGTGGTGCAGCTTGCCCATGCTCAGCGCACGCACCAGCAAATCCACATCGGCGGCGGCCACAGGCTTGCCGCTGGAGGAAACATAATCTTGCGGCGCGGCCACAAAGGCCACTTTGGGCGTGTGCTGGCGCGCAGCGGCTTCGCTGATGTCGGCAATCAAACCCATTTTCAGCGCGCCGTAAGCGCGGATGGTTTCGAATTTGGCCAATGCCTGCTCATCGTTGTTGATGTGTTCTTGCAGCTCGGTGCCTTGGTAGCCGATGTCGGCGGCGTTGAGGAAAATGGTGGGAATGCCGGCATTAATCAGCGTGACGGGGAAGGTGCCGATGCCGGGCACTTCGAGCTCGTCAACCAAATTGCCGGTGGGAAACATGGCGCCGCCTTCTTCGCCGTCATCGGCGGGGTCGAGAAATTCGATTTGCACTTCGGCAGCGGGAAAGGTCACGCCGTCGAGCTCGAAATCGCCGGTTTCCTGCACTTGGCCGCCGGTGATTTGCACATGGGCGATGATGGTTTTGCGGATATTGGCCTGCCAGATGCGCACCGTGCACAGGCCGTCTGAAGGAATGCGCGCGGCATCGACCAAGCCGTTGCTGATGGCAAACGCGCCTACGGCGGCGGTGAGGTTGCCGCAGTTGCCGCTCCAATCGACAAAAGGTTTGTCGATGGATACTTGGCCGAAAAGGTAATCCACATCGTGATCGGGCTCGGCCGATTTGCTTAAAATCACCGCTTTGCTGGTGGAGGAACTGGCGTTGCCCAAGCCGTCGATTTGCTTGCCGTAGGGGTCGGGGCTGCCGAGCACGCGCAGCAAGATGCGGTCGCGCGCGGCACCGGGCGTTTGCGCGGCGGCGGGCAGATCATCGAGCTTGAAGAAAATGCCTTTGGAAGTGCCGCCGCGCATATAGGTGGCGGGGATTTTGATTTGGGGGGGGAAGGGGGTGCTCATGGGTTTTCCTTTGCGAGAATCTGTTGTTATGATGTTGTTATGATAGCAATAAACTTATCGGCATTGTAGCTGTAATGTGATGTAGTTTAAAGGGCTTTGTTTGGCTGGTTTGCAAAAATGGCCGTCTGAAAAGTTTCAGACGGCCATTGGGGAATATGGCTATTCGGGCATCACATTTTCCAGCCCGAGCATTTTGTCCATCGCGCCGGGGCGGTTGCGAAAGGCCACGCCCAAGCGGTTCCAGGCGTTGATGGTGCTGATGACAAAAGTGAGGTCGACGATTTCTTTTTCCGAGAAATGGGCGGCCAGCTTTTGGTAATCTTCATCAGTGGCGCCGTGTTTGCCGGGGCGGGTGAGGGTTTCGGTCCATTCCAGCGCGGCTTGTTCACGCGCGCTGAAGAGCGGCGATTCGCGCCACAGCGGCAGGTGGCACAAACGCAATTCGCGCTCGCCCGCTTTTTTGGCACTTTTGCTGTGCATATCGAGGCAAAACAGGCAGCCGTTTATCTGCGAGGCGCGGATTTTCACGAGCTCGCACAAGCTCGGTTCGATAGAGGCGTTGGCCACGGCTTCTTCCAGCGCCAGCATGGCGTTGGCGGCAGCGGGGGCGAGGGTGTAATAGTCGGCACGGTTATTCATGCGGCAGCTTTCTTTAAAATGGAAACTTTGAAAATATACCATGGCTTGCCGCTGGTGCTGCCTTTATTACACAGGCCGTCTGAACGCTTTTGGTTCAGACGGCCTGTGGTCGGCAGGGCAGCGCCATCACGCTTGCAGATTCGGCGTGCAGCCCCTCTTGACTGCCCTTCATCAAAAAGGGTAGATTGTCTGCACTACTCTTTTTTCTATTGATTTCTCAAACACAGCAACCATGAACCGTTTTTTTCCAGCCGGTAAATTTTATTGGTGTTAACAGCCGCTCAGGCCTTGTTTTACCCATTTTGATTGATAAAAAATTTTCCGGCTGCCAAACCCAACCGCATGCCAGGAGAATTTATGTCTACCGCCCCTTCTCACACACATCCCGCTGATAGAGATATCAACGCCGCTTTGAATGAAGCTGCGCAAATGCTCGACATCATCAACACGCCGGAAAACGAATTGAGCGACACACAGCGCCGCTGGGTGTCGTCCAACGTGGCGGATAATTTTGCCCACCACGTTAACCGCGGCTTTCTCAATTATCGCAAATCCGTTACTGAAACCGCCGATTTCGCCCTCACCGATTGGTATGGCCAAGGCTCGATTCTGCGCGACATTATGGGGCGCGAATACATCGACATGCTCGGCGGCTTCGGCCTCTACAGCCCCGGCATCCGCCACCCGAAAATCGTTGAAGCGGTGAAAGCACAGCTCGACCGCAGCCCGCAATATAGCCAAGAAATGCTCGACCCCCTGCGCGGCCAGCTCGCCAAAGTGATTGCCAAGCTCACTCCGGGTGAATTGCAATACGGCTTTTTTGCCAACAGCGGCACCGAAGCGGTAGACGGCGCGATGAAGCTCGCCAAGCTCTACACCGGCCGGCGCGGCTTTATTTCCACCACCGGCGGCTTTCACGGCAAATCGCTGGGCGCGCTCTCGCTTTTGGGCAAATTTGTTTACCGCGAGCCGCTTTTGCCGCTGCTCGGCGGCGTGCGCCATGTGCCTTATGGCGATGCCGACGCGGTGGAGCAGCTTTTGCGTATTGCCGATTCGGTGGGCAGCATGGATGTGGCGGCAGTGGTGGTGGAACCGATACAGGGCGAGGCCGGCGCGATTGTGCCGCCCGATAATTATTGGCCGCGCCTGCGCGAAATCTGCAGCCGCTACGGCGTGCTTTTGATTGCCGACGAAGTGCAAACCGGTTTTGGCCGCACCGGCAAAATTTTCGGTGTGGATCATTGGGGCGTGGCGCCCGATATCATCTGCTTCGGCAAAGCGCTGGGCGGCGGCGTGGTGCCGATGTCGGGCTTTTTCTCGAGCGCCGAGATTTGGTCTTGCCTCGAGCCCAACCCCTTTATGCACACCACCACCACCGGCGGCAACCCACTGGCTTGTGCTGCCGCATTGGCCGGCATTCGGGTGATGCTGGAAGAAAACCTGCCGCAGCAGGCTGCCGAAAAAGGCGATTATCTGCTGCAAAAAATCGGCATGTTACGCAACAAATATCCGCATATCTTGAAAGACATCCGCGGCAAAGGCCTGCTTTTGGCAATGGTGTTTGAAAACGACGAAATCGGCTATAAAGTGGTGTCGGGCTTATTCAAGCGCCATGTGCTCACTTCGGGCACACTCAACAATTCATCGGTGGTGCGGCTGGAGCCGGCCTTGAATATTCCTTACGAATTGCTGGATGAAGTGTTGGTGCGGCTGGAAGACACGTTAAAAAGCGTGAGCGAATCTGTTTCTTGATTGAATCGGTTTGATGTATTGAGGTTGCAGACGGCCTCATACCGAAAACAAAACCTGTTTCAGCAATATCTAGGAGGCTTTGAAAAACTCTGGCGCATGGACTTTCCGGCATTTTATGCTAGGTAAATCGGAATTTTAAGGAAATAGTGATTCTACTCCCTCAAAATCCCAACCCTGCATAGCGTAAAAAGGGCAACAAAAGCCGTCATCATGAGTGATTTAGAGCCTCCTTTAGTCAATTGATTTTCACTGAATCTCAAGGAGAAAATGATGGAATACGGATTATGGATTAACGGCCAGTGGCAGGCCGGCAGCGGCACGGTAGATGTGGAAAACCCGGCCACGGGCAAAACCGTGGCGCAAGTGGCCACCGCAGGCGAGCGGGAAGTGAATGCCGCCGTAGCAGCGGCCAAAGCCGCGTTTGACGACGGGCGCTGGTCGAAAGCCACGCCGGGCGAGCGCTCGGGCGTGTTGTGGAAAATGGCCGATATCATCGAAGCGCGCGCCGATGAGTTGGCAAAAATCGAAACGGAAGACACCGGTAAGCCTTATGAATTCATCAGCAAAGGCGGCGACCTGCCTTTTGTGGTAGACAACCTGCGCTTTTTCGCCACCGCCGCGCGCGACACCGGCGGCAGCAGCGCCGGCGAATACAACAGCGCCTACACATCTATGCTGCGCCGCGAGCCGTGCGGCGTGAGCGCCGGCATTGCGCCGTGGAATTATCCTTTGTTGATGGCGGCCTGGAAAATCGGCCCCGCGCTGGCCGCAGGCTGCACTTCCATCATCAAACCTTCTGAAATGACACCGCGTACCACCTTGCTGCTGGGCGAAATCGCCCAAGAAGCCGGCCTACCCGACGGCGTGTTGAACATCATCACCGGCGCGGCCGACACCGGCAAAGCGTTGGTGGCGCACCCCGATATTCAAATGGTGAGCCTCACCGGCTCGAGCGATACCGGCAAATTCATTATGCGTAGCGCCGCCGATTCGCTCAAACGCGTGCACCTCGAATTGGGCGGCAAAGCGCCGCTGATTGTGTTCGAAGATGCCGATATCGAGCGCGCCGCCGAAAAAGCGGCCTTTGGCGGCTTTATCAATTCCGGCCACGACTGCACCGCCGCCACCCGTATTTTGGTGCACGAATCGGTAAAAGAAAAATTCACCGAAGCGCTGCTGGCACAAGCACAGGCGTTTAAAGTGGGGCAGCCGTTTGACGAGGGCGTGATGATGGGGCCGCTGATTTCCGCCAAACAGCTCGAGCGTGTGGCGGGCTTTGTCGAGCGCGCCCAAGCGGCAGGCGCCAAAACCTTGTTTGGCGGGCACACGCTCGATTTCGGCGGCGGCCATTTCTACAGCCCCACCTTGCTCACCGGCGTGGATCAAAAAGCCGAAATCGTGCAAAATGAAGTGTTCGGCCCGGTGATGAGTATCCAAACGTTTAAAACCGATGAAGAAGCGCTGGCCATGGCCAACGATGTGCGCTTCGGCCTGGCTTCATCCGTGTTCACCACCGATGTGGCCCGCGCCATGCGCTTTGCCGCCGATTTACGCTTCGGCACCGTGTGGGTAAACGACCACCTGCCCCTCACCTCGGAAACCCCGCACGGTGGCTTCAAGCAATCGGGCTTCGGCAAAGATTTATCGGCCGAAGCCGTGGGCGATTATCTGATTACCAAGCATGTGATGGTGGCGCTGTAAGGAATGGGCAAGGCCGTCTGAAAGGTTTCAGACGGCCTGATTCGTTGGCAGTTGCCGCAGGTTTATTGATTGAACCAGCAAACCTGCAAACCATGTTTCAGCGCTTAAATCAAAAGATAAGGAAAAGCAAAATGTCCGACACCGCTTTATTGATTGTGGATTTCCAAAACGATTATTTTCCCACTTTTTCCGGTGCAAAATGGCCGCTGGACAACACCGAAGCCGCCGCGGCAAACGGTGCTGCGTTGTTGGCGGCATTTCGCGCGCAAGCTTTGCCGGTTTTCCATATCCGCCATGAGTTTTCAAGCGCGGATGCGCCGTTTTTCCAGCCCGGCTCCGAAGGCGCGCAAATCCACGCAAGCATGGCGCCGCTAGAGGGCGAGCCGGTGATTTTGAAACACCATGTCAACAGCTTTCTCGGCACCGATTTGCAGGCGCAATTGCAAAAGCGGGGCATCAAGCGCCTGTTTATCGTGGGCGCGATGAGCCATATGTGCATCGATGCGGCCACCCGCGCTGCAGCCGATTTGGGCTACGAATGCCACCTCGCCCACGATGCCTGCGCCACGCTGGCGATGGAATGGGGCGGTATCAAAGTGCCGGCCGCGCAAGTGCATGCGGCTTTTATGGCGGCGCTGCAATTCGGTTATGCGCAAGTGCAAAGCACGGATGAGCTGCTGGAAATGGTTTGATGATTGATGCTGTTAAGGCCGTCTGAAACTAATCTTTCAGACGGCCTCTGCATGCAATCTTAATGTTTGGCACACATTGTGGAGAAGCCATGCGTTGGTCGGATGCTCGAATCCGACATAGGGTCGTTAAGGCTAAACATTAAGGCGGAAAACAGGAATGTCTTGCGCTTCGGGCAAGTGTCGAATTCAAGCATCCGACCTACGGTTGAATCAAAAGCCAAAGGCCGTCTGAAACGTTTCATACCAATCCAAAAAAATAACCTAACTTCGTTGTCTCGCCTTGCCGTACTATTTGTACTGTCTGCGGCTCGCCGCCTTGTTAGCTTACTTTTTTGAATTGGTATCAGACGGCCTTAAATCTTAAAACCCCACTTTCAGGCTGCCGTAAAAGGCGCGGCCGTGTTGGTTGAAGGTTTGTGCGCCGTCGGCGGTGCGGTAGATTTTCTTGTCGAAAATATTGCTGATGCCGGCGCGGGCGCTGGTGTGTTTGTTGAATTGATAGCCGGCATTGATGCCCCATAGGCCGTAGCTGCCCACTTCATTGGTGCTCAGGCCGTTGCTGTTTTCGGTGCGGTTCACCGCCACGGTGCGCGGCTTGATGCGGCCGTATTGGGTGAAGGTGAGGTTGGCATCCCATTTTTCGGTGGGCGTCCACGCCAGGGTGCTGTTGAAGGTGAATTTCGGAATCATCGATAAGGGGTTGCCTTGGTAGTCTTCCGATTTTTGCATATAGGTGAAATTGTTGTTCCATTTCAAGCGCTCATGCAGCGGCACCACCAAGTTGCCTTCCACGCCGGCCACGGTGGCTTTGGGGGTGTTGCTCCATTGGTAGAGCGCGTTGCCTAAATCGCTTTGGGCAACCAGCACGTCGCCGATCACGATTTTGTTGCGGTAGGCGTTGTGGAAATAAGTGGCCGATGCCTGCCAGCCGTTTTTATTGAATTCGGCGCCGATTTCTTTGTTCCAGCTGGTTTCCGGCTTCAAATCGGCGTTGCCCATGTAGTAGCAGCGGCCTGAAGTGCCGATGGGGCAGCCGTTGCCGCGGGTGTAGAGAATAAAATTGGGGTCGGTTTGATAAAGGTTGGGCGCTTTGTAGGCGCGGGCGATGCCGCCTTTTACCAGCCAATATTCGCCCAGTTGTTGCGAGAAATTGAGGCCGCCGCTCACGTTGCCGCCGGATTTGCTGTGGTGGTCGAAGCGCAGCGTGGGGATGAGGTGGGTGCGCTCGGTGAGGGCGATGTTGTCTTCGGCATACACGGCCCATTCGCGTTGCGAGGCGTTGCTGCCGCGTGTGGCGGAAATGCCGTCGAAGGTGTCGGTGTTGCCTTGGTCGGTGAAGCCTTGGCGGTTGGATGAGGCATCTTTCAGACGGCTGTCGGTGAATTCGGCGCCCACCGTCAATACGTGCGGCACGCCCCATTCAAACGGAATATGCGCTTCGCTGCTCAGGCGCAGGTTTTTCAGGTAGCTATTGGTGAATTCATCGCTGCTGTAGCTGCCTTCGGGGCCGCCGGCGAGGTATTCGGGCAGGCGGCTGTTGGTGGTGCGGTCGTAGCTGATATACGATTTGGTGTCGCCCCAATCCCAGGCGCCGGTGTGGGTGAGGGCGAAATTGCTGCGGTAGAGGCGGGCGGTTTCCGAGCCGATAAGGCTGGTGCGTAAGGCTTCGGCGGCGGGGTGGGTGTCGCTGTTTTGGGTGTCGCCGTTGTAAATATTGCCTTGGCGGCTGAAGCCGGTGTCGAAGGTGAGGCTTTGGGCGGGGCTGATTTTCCAATGCAGACGGCCGGCGATGTCTTTATTGCGCACGCCTTCCACGCCGGCGGCATCGGCATTGCCGGCGGCGGCATTGATGTTGGCATCATCGGCATCGGTTTTGTTGGCGCTGCCGTAGATGCGGAATGAAAGCACGTCTTTCACAATCGGGCCGCTCAGGTTGAAGCCCACGCGGTTGGTGGCGCCTTCGTCATCGTCTTGCGGCTGGTTGGTGTAGTAATTCAGGCTGCCGCTGAATTCGTTGGTGATTTTTTTGGTGACGATATTCACCACGCCGCCCATGGCGCCGGAGCCGTAGCGGGCGGCGGCCGGGCCGCGGATTACTTCAATCGAATCGATGGCTTCGGCCGGCACCCAGTTGCTGTCGCCGCGGGTGTTGCGCTCGCCGCGCATGCTAATGCGCTCCGAATTGCGCGAGGTGGCCGGGCGGCCGTCGATTAAAATCAGCGTGTTTTCCGGCCCCATGCCGCGCAAATCAATCTGACGCTTGTTGCCGCGCTGGCCAGTGGCGGTGTTGCCGGTGAGGTTGACGCCGGGCATGGTGCGCACCAGCTCGGAAATATCGTTTACCACCGGCTGCTTTTCCAAATCTTGTGCCGAGATTTTCGACACGCCCAGCGATTGCTGCAATTGGCGCTCGGCGGTTACGTAAACAGTGCCTAATTCGGCGGTGCTCTCGGCTGTTTCGGCATGGGCAAAACCTGCCAGCAGGCTGAGTGAGAGAAGTGATAAACGCAATTGCGGGGTAGGCATTAAAAAGGCTCCGGAAGGTCAAGGGTTGTGTGGATTCGATTGCCTGCATAAGACCAATCCAAAAAAATAACCTAACTTCGTTGGCTCGCCTTGCCGTACGGCTTGTACTGTCTGCGGCTTGCCGCCTTGTTAGCTTACTTTTTTGAATGGGTATAAGGCTTTCAGACGGCCTTATGCAGCTGCAAAAACAAATATGGCAAACAGGATGCGGGTTTTATCATCGATGTGGTTTTTAATATATGTTATGATAATCAATATCATTCATATATTAGCAGAACGCGGCGGTAAAACCTGTGGTGAAAAGCAATTTTTTACCCTGTGAAAAAGGCAGCGTGCCGCGTGAAAGGACAAAACAGCATGGCAATGGTGGAAACCAACGCTCAGATGGCGGATAGTGCGCCGTTTTCTTCTGCGGCCTTGTCGGAAAACGAAGCGCGCCGGCGCAACCCGCACCCGCATTTGTGCGGCACGGTGGAAAGCCGGCATTTGCGCGAAGGCTTGTCGGTGAAGTCGGCAAATTTCAAGGTGGCCGAGCGCGTGGATTTGCCGCTGATTCACTTTGCGCCCGATGTGCGGGTGGTGCTTTCATTGGCCGGGTGCAGCCGCCTGAGTGTGGGCGGCACGGAAATCGGCATTGGAAAAGAAGCGGCGTATGACGGCGTGTGGCTGCCGGTGTTGAAGGGTGAATGCGGCGGCAAGCATTTCAAAGTGCAGGCGCAACATCATGAATTGGTGCTGTTTGTCGGGCTGGATTGGTGGGCGGCCTGCTGCAACGGTTGGCCGGCGCAACCGGCCTGGCTCACGTTGCCGCCGACGCAGCATTTGCAGGCGCGCTATTTTCAGGTCAGCCCGCACATGCGCGTGCTGGCCGCGCAAATCGAAGCGGCCGAAACGCAGAGGCTGCCGCTGCCCGTGCGCCGCTTGCAGCAGGAAAGCGCTGCCGTGGCGCTGCTTGCCGAAGTGGCGCAGCAGCTGGTGTTGCAAGGCGGGCATGTCGGCGGGCTGCCGGCGGCGCAACAAAAAAGGGTCAGCCGGCTCACCGCACTTTTGCACAGCGGGCAGGCCGATGATTGGCCACTGGCGCAGATGGCGGCGCATTGCCATTGCAACACCACCACTTTACAGCGCAATTTTCAAGAGCTTCACGGCGTGAGCATCGCCCACTATCTGCGCCGCCTCAAGCTTGCCCGCGCTTATCGGGCGCTGCTCGCCGGCGCGCGCGTAAACGAAGCGGCCGCAGCCGCGGGCTACCGGCATCTGGAAAGCTTCAGCAAGGCATTCAAGCAGCAATATCATGTGTGCCCGCGGCAGGTGCGCTCGATGGCTTGATGACACCCATCCAAAAAAATCACCTTATGGCGTTTTCTGGCCTTGTCATACTATCTATGCTGTACTTTGTAAGCTTGCTTTTTGGAATGGGTATAAACCCGAGGCCGTCTGAAAACTTTTCAGACGGCCTCGGGTTTATTGTTGGAAATCGAACGTGGAATTGATTTTCTTTTCTTTATTTATAAGGTCATGATTTAAAATTTATAAAGTCATGATTTAAACCGGCGCGGCGTTGCCCCTTTTTATTTTCTTATGTTGAAGATGTGCTATCAACAGGCAGCAAGGCCGTCTGAAAACGGTTTTCAGACGGCCTCTGGGATAAACATAAAGCGCATCCATCAAGCCGGCAGGTCAGTTGATCAAAATCATCATGCGCCTGATCAGGCCGGCTTTGATGTGCGCATACGCCGCAGCAGCAGCCGATAAAGCGGCCCCGTGCTCAAAAGCACGCACACCATGCGGCAAACGTGAAACACGGTCACCAAAGGCACGCTCAAATGCAGCACCTTTGCGGTGATGGTCATCTCGGCAATGCCGCCGGGTGCCATGCCCAGCAGCACGGCAGGATAGGGCAGCTGCGTGGCGCGGCTCAGCGCCCAAGCGGCTGCGGTGGTGAGCAGCAGCCCGGCCAGCGTGGTGAGGGTTACGGTGGTGAAAAAGCGCGGCGCACGTTTGAAAAAGCCGGGCGTGAATTTGCTGCCGAGCGACCAGCCGATAAACAATTGCCCCAAATATTGCACCGCCGGCGGAATGGCCGATAAATGGATATTTTGGGCGGTGAGGATGATGGTGGCGAGCAAAGGGCCGAACACCCACGGGTTGGTCCAGCCTAGTCGTTTAAACAGCCAGCCGAACAAGCCCGTCCAAACCACCAGCGCCAGCAGGCCGCCGCCGTGAACGGCAGGATTTTTGCCAAACGTGCCACCATCGTCCATGCCGTGCACACCCAAAAACTGATAGGCAAACGGGATAATCACCACCACCAGCAGCACGCGCAGGCTGTGTGCCGACACCACTTGCTCGACATGGGCTTTGTAATGCACCGCCAAATTGGCCATTTCGCTGGCGCCGCCGATGGCCGAAGCAAACCAGGCCGTCTGAAAATCTACGCCGCCGAAGCGGTAATAAGCCGCCGCGCCCAGCGCACCGAGCAAAAGCGCAAACAGCACGGCTGCGGCAATGGCGGGAATATTCACGGCAATCACGCCCAGCATGGCCGGCGTGAAATAAAGCCCCAGCGAGGTGCCGATGCACCATTGGCCGGCATTGCGAAACAGCGTGTGGCCGCTAATCGGCCAGCCGCGCGCCGAGCACACGGCCGTGAGCAGCAAGGGTCCCAAAAGCCAGGGCAAGGGCAGATGCAGCCACAAAGCCAATTGCGCGCCGGCCAGGGCGGTGAGAAAGCCGAAAATTAAGCGGCTGAAAGCATGCATGGCGGAATAATCCGAATGTGGAAAATAAAAGCAGCACAATATAGCGAAAAAATGTGGAATCAAACTTGAGGCCGTCTGAAGCTTTTCAGACGGCCTCAAGTTTATTTGTATTATAGACCGATTGATGGCAAAAGCAGCAACACGGCCGCATGATGCGGCCGTGTTTGCATGATTAAGCGCTTGCTTTTTTCTTGCGCCGCAGCAGGCGCATCAGCGGCAGCGCCACCATCAGCGCGCTCAGCGCCCACAACGTGATGGCAATCGGGCCGTGAAACAAAATGCCCAAATCACCTTGCGAAATCGACAGCGCGCGGCGCAGGCTCGATTCCATCATTTCGCCCAGCACATAGCCCAAAATCAGTGCCGAGAGCGGGAAATTGAGCTTGCGCAGCATATAGCCGAACACGCCCAGCGCCACCATCAAAATCAGGTCGAAAGTGGTGCTGTGAATGGCATACACGCCCACAAAGCTCACCGTGGCAATGGCTGGAATCAGAATATAGTTCGGCACATTCAACAGCCGGGCGAAAAAACCCACCAGCGGAATATTGAGCGCCAGCAAAATCACGTTGCCGATGAAGAGCGAGGCAATCAAACCCCACACAATATCGGGCTGCTCGCTGAATAATTGCGGGCCGGGCGTGATGTTGTAGAGCGTGAGCGCGCCCAGCATCACCGCCGTGGTGCCCGAGCCGGGCACGCCCAGCGTGAGCATGGGGATAAACGAGCCGCAGGCCGAGGCATTGTTGGCCGCCTCGGGCGCCGCGATGCCGCGCAAATCGCCTTCGCCGAAGCGCCCCTTTTCGCCGGCGATTTTGCGCTCGGTGGAATAAGTCATGGCGCTGGCAATGGTGGCGCCGGCGCCGGGTAGAATGCCGACGATAAAGCCGGTGATGCCCGAGCGGATAATCGCGCCGAAGCTGAACATGAATTCTTTCAGGTTAAACAGGCTGCGTTTGCCCTGCGACATGATTTTCTGGCCGGTGGCGGTGTGCTCCAGCATAATCAGAATTTCGCTGATGCTGAAAAAGCCGATCACAATGGTGGTGAATTGAATGCCGTCGCTCAGATTCACCGAGTCGAAAGTAAAGCGATACACGCCCGTTACCGCGTCCACCCCCACCATGGCCAGGCTCAGGCCGATTAAGGCGGCCACCATGGTTTTCACCGGCTGATCGCTCACCAAGCCGCTCAAGCAGGTGATGGCAAACACCATCAGCACAAAATATTCGGCAGGCCCGAAAGCAATCGCCCAATTGGCCAGCAGCGGCGCAAACAGCACCACGCCGATGGTGGCGATGGTGCTGCCGATAAACGAGCTCATGGCCGAGAGCGACA
>ERZ650312.275-NODE-275-length-28528-cov-6.431988_pt1 | contig 28528 bp, 31 predicted proteins | sample MGYA00376248_ERZ650312 | MGnify/ENA primary metagenome ERZ650312 (study PRJEB26733, sample SAMN07839316) | wastewater metagenome | biome: urban; feature: wastewater treatment plant; material: waste water | place: USA: North Carolina | collected 2016-07-28 ... | reverse complement strand
TATTAGTGGTTGACGTAAATCGATTTAAAAGTATGCAAATCACGTTAGCTTCACCCAACAAGGTCCGTTCGTGGTCCTATGGTGAGGTTAAAAAACCTGAAACAATCAACTACCGCACACTGAAACCAGAACGCGATGGACTTTTTGACGAAGTCATCTTTGGTCCAACCAAAGACTGGGAATGTTCCTGTGGTAAATACAAACGAATCCGTTACAAGGGAATCGTTTGTGACCGTTGTGGAGTAGAAGTGACTCGGGCTAAGGTTCGCCGTGAGCGGATGGGCCATATTGAGTTGAAAGCTCCAATCTCTCACATCTGGTATTTCAAAGGGATTCCAAGCCGTATGGGCTTGACCTTGGATATGAGCCCACGCGCCCTGGAAGAAGTCATTTACTTCGCTGCCTATGTGGTCATTGATCCAAAGGATACTCCGCTTGAGCACAAGTCTATCATGACAGAGCGTGAATACCGTGAGCGCCTGCGTGAGTACGGAGCTGGCTCCTTTGTTGCCAAGATGGGAGCAGAAGCCATTCAAGACTTGCTCAAACAAGTGGATCTTCCAACTGAAATCGCAGCTCTCAAGGAAGAGTTGAAGACTGCAACTGGTCAAAAACGGATCAAGGCAGTTCGCCGTCTGGATGTCTTGGATGCTTTCCAAAAATCAGGTAACAAGCCTGAATGGATGATCCTTAACATCCTGCCTGTTATTCCACCGGATTTGCGTCCGATGGTTCAGTTGGATGGTGGTCGTTTTGCCGCTTCTGACTTGAACGAACTCTACCGCCGTGTTATCAACCGGAACAACCGTTTGGCCCGCCTCTTGGAACTCAATGCGCCAGGAATCATCGTGCAAAACGAAAAACGGATGTTGCAAGAAGCGGTGGATGCTTTGATTGATAACGGTCGCCGTGGTCGTCCAATCACAGGACCAGGTAGCCGTCCCCTTAAATCCCTCAGCCACATGCTGAAAGGGAAACAGGGGCGTTTCCGCCAAAACTTGCTCGGTAAGCGTGTTGACTTCTCAGGTCGTTCCGTTATCGCCGTTGGACCAACTCTTAAGATGTACCAATGTGGTGTACCACGTGAGATGGCCATCGAGCTCTTCAAGCCCTTTGTCATGCGCGAAATTGTTGCCCGCGAAATCGCTGGGAACGTCAAAGCTGCCAAACGCCTGATTGAGCGTGGGGATGACCGGATCTGGGATATCTTGGAAGAAGTTATCAAAGAACACCCAGTGCTCCTCAACCGGGCACCGACCCTCCACCGTTTGGGTATCCAGGCCTTTGAACCAGTCCTGATTGATGGTAAGGCTCTTCGCCTCCACCCACTGGTCTGTGAAGCCTACAACGCCGACTTTGACGGTGACCAGATGGCGATTCACGTTCCATTGTCAGAAGAAGCGCAGGCAGAAGCTCGTATCCTCATGCTGGCTGCTGAGCACATCCTTAACCCGAAAGATGGTAAGCCAGTTGTAACCCCATCTCAGGATATGGTCTTGGGGAACTACTACTTGACCATGGAAGATGCCGGCCGTGAAGGCGAAGGCATGGTCTTCAAGGATGCGGATGAGGCTGTCATGGCCTACCGCAATGGCTATGTTCACTTGCACACCCGTGTTGGTATCGCAACAGATAGCCTGGACAAGCCTTGGAAGGACAATCAAAAACACAAGATTATGATGACCACTGTCGGAAAAATCTTGTTCAATGCCATCATGCCAGAAGGTCTTCCATACCTGCAAGAGCCGAACAATGCCAACTTGACAGAAGGGACGCCAGACAAATACTTCTTGGAACCAGGTTCAGACATCAAAGCCGCCATTGCAGCATTGCCACTCAACCCACCGTTCAAGAAGAAAAATCTTGGTAACATCATCGCTGAAATCTTCAAGCGTTTCCGTACAACAGAAACCTCCGCCCTCCTTGACCGCCTCAAAGACCTGGGTTACTATCATTCAACCCTCGCTGGTTTGACAGTGGGGATTGCGGATATCCCAGTTATCGACAACAAGGCGGAGATCATCGAAGAGTCGCATGAGCGTGTCGAACAAATTAAGAAACAATTCCGCCGCGGTATGATTACGGAAGATGAACGTTATGCAGCGGTGACCGACGAATGGCGTTCTGCCAAGGAAAAATTGGAAAAACGCCTGGTTGAAAAACAGGATCCGAAGAACCCAATCGTTATGATGATGGACTCTGGTGCCCGTGGTAACATCTCCAACTTCTCCCAGTTGGCCGGTATGCGTGGACTCATGTCTGCTCCGAACGGACGAATCATGGAATTGCCAATCCTGTCTAACTTCCGCGAAGGTCTCTCCGTACTCGAAATGTTCTTCTCCACTCACGGTGCCCGTAAGGGTATGACAGATACGGCCCTCAAGACGGCCGACTCTGGTTATTTGACTCGTCGTTTGGTTGACGTGGCCCAAGATGTCATCATTCGTGAGGACGACTGTGGTACCGACCGTGGTTTGGACATCACCTCTATCACCGATGGCAAGGAGATGATCGAGCCCTTGGAAGAGCGTCTGCAAGGTCGTTACACCAAGAAGACCGTCAAGCATCCTGAAACTGGTGCGGTGATCATCGGTCCAAATCAGCTGATTACCGAAGATATTGCCCGTGAAATTGTCAATGCTGGTGTGGACCAAGTGACCATCCGCAGCGTCTTCACCTGTAACACCCGCCATGGGGTTTGCCGCCACTGTTACGGTATCAACCTGGCAACAGGTGATGCAGTTGAAGTGGGTGAAGCAGTTGGTACCATCGCTGCCCAATCCATCGGTGAGCCTGGTACCCAGCTGACCATGCGTACCTTCCACACGGGTGGTGTAGCCTCAAACAGCGATATCACTCAGGGTCTTCCTCGTGTCCAAGAAATCTTTGAAGCCCGCAATCCGAAAGGGGAAGCGGTCATCACAGAGGTCAAGGGTGAAGTCACAGCTATCGAAGAAGATGCAGCAACCCGCACCAAGAAAGTCTTTGTCAAAGGCAAGACGGGCGAAGGGGAGTATGTGGTACCATTTACAGCCCGGATGAAGGTTGATGTTGGTGACCAAGTGGCGCGTGGAGCAGCCCTGACAGAAGGGTCTATCCAGCCAAAACGCTTGCTAGAAGTTCGTGATGTCCTGTCTGTGGAAACCTATCTTCTTTCTGAAGTGCAGAAGGTTTACCGCAGCCAAGGGGTAGAAATCGGCGACAAGCACATCGAGGTAATGGTGCGTCAAATGCTTCGGAAAGTCCGTGTTATGGATCCAGGAGATACAGACCTGCTCATGGGGACCCTCATGGATATCTCAGACTTTACTGATGCCAATGCGGAAACCGTCATCGCTGGTGGTGTTCCTGCAACCGCTCGTCCAGTCCTCATGGGTATCACTAAGGCTTCCCTTGAAACCAACTCCTTCTTGTCAGCGGCTTCCTTCCAGGAAACAACTCGTGTCTTGACGGATGCAGCCATCCGTGGTAAGAAAGATCACCTTCTCGGTCTCAAAGAGAATGTTATCATCGGTAAGATCATCCCAGCTGGTACTGGTATGGCTCGCTACCGTAACCTTGAACCACAGGCTGTCAATGAAGTCGAAATTATCGAAGAAGTTCCAGTGGAAGAAACTGGTGAAGACCTGGTAACGGAATAAAAATAACCCCATAGCTCCATCGAGCTATGGGGTTATTTGTTGCTGAATACGTAAATATTTGTGAAAAGATTCATAAGCTAAATGCTTCCTTATTCTTTGAAAATCAAATATAATGATAGGGAAAAAGGAAGTATGAGTATGTATCGCGTAATAAAGATGTATGGAGATTGTGAGCCCTGGTGGTTCTTAGATGGTTGGGAAGAAGATATTGTATCTAGTACAGCATTTGATACCTATGAGGATGCTTTGAAGGCCTATCAAAAAGAAATGGTTTTCCTATCAGAAACCTACTCTCAGAAAAAAACCATGGCTGGGTTTATGACGGCCTTTTGGGATTCCAAAGATCAGATTTGGTGTGAGGAGTGTGACGAATATCTTCAACAGTATCACTCTGTTCTTCTGTTGGAAATGGATAAGAGTATGCCCAAGGGCTTACAGTCTGCAAGGCCGCGCCAGCGCATCCGCCCTTGTCAAATTAAGCATTAAAAAACGCCAGCTGGCGTTTTTTATTTTGTCTGGACATGGATGACCATCTTCTCTGTATCTAGGGTGACCTGTCCGCCGATGGTGATGGTAAAGAGGGGTTGGGTGTGGGCAAAGTCGACATCATAGAGGACAGGGATGGTTTTGAGAAGGGGGTGCTTGTCCAAAATCGCCAGCAAGATTTCCTCAGTCATTTCACATTCTTTGGGGAAGCGGCCGATGATTACCGCTTGGGGATTGGGATAGGCTTGGAGCAGGGCAGCAAATTCGCGCAAGAAATGCTCAGGAGGATAACCCTCGGCTTCTTCGACAAAGAGGACATAGTTTTCTACTTGGGGAGCATAGGGGGTTCCGCGCAGGAGAGCAAATGTGGACAGGTTTCCGCCTATGGCAGTGCCAGAAGCGCTTCCTGCCTTGTAGACCTTCCACTCAGTTGGGTAGAAAGTGCGAGGGGCATCTGGTAGGTACCAAGCATCGCTGGACCAATCCTTGCTGGGGACCAAGTCATAGTTGTCTTGCGTCACAGCCTTGAGCCAACTTTGACTCTGGTATTCCTGACCCTCTTTCATCTTGAAGCTGGAGTAAGATGGTCCCATGTAGGTTTGTATCCCTGTTTTGGTGTAGATGGCATTGAGCAGGGCGGTCGTATCCGAATAGCCACAGAAAATCTTAGGGTTTTGAGCCATCAAGTCGTAATCTAGATAGGGCAGGAGCTCATTAGAATTGTATCCCCCGATGGTGGCCAGAATGGCATCCACACTCTCATCTGCAAAGGCTTCATGCAAGTCTTCTACCCGGCTGGTGATGCTGGCAGAATCAAAGAGGTCATGCTCGAAATAGTTACTGGAAAAGGAAACGTGAAAGCCAAGTTCTTCTAATCGTTCCTTGGCAGCTAAGTTGGCTTCAAAGCCGCCGATACTCTGGATAGAAGAAGAAGGGGAGACCACACGGATGTGGTCACCTTTTTTTAATTTTTTCATGGGGAACCTCCAAAACTTTTTCTCATTTTAGCAGAAAATTTTTCCAAATGCAAAGGCAGTTGCGAATAAACTAGGTAAGGAGGCTTTATGGTTCAAGAATTAGCAAAAAGGATCATCGCGGATGCGGTGGACAAATATGTGACAGACCTCTATCTGGTTCCTCGTACCCAATCCTATGAGTTGTACGAGCGCTATGATGATGAGCGGGTCTTTGTCGGAGAATATGATGAAGCAGAATTTGCAGCCCTGATTAGCCATTTTAAGTTTATGGCGGGCATGAATGTTGGAGAAAAGCGCCGCAGTCAACAGGGCTCCTGCGATTACGATTATGGCAAGGGCACCATTTCCCTGCGACTCTCAACCGTGGGTGATTACCGCAATAAGGAAAGTTTGGTCATCCGCTTCTTGTATGAGGGCGTTCATGACCTCCGCTACTGGTTCAACGCCTTAGAGGAGGTTTCTCAAGAAATCAAGGGACGAGGGCTCTACCTTTTTTCGGGCCCAGTCGGCTCTGGCAAAACCACCCTCATGTATCACCTTGCCAGGCTGAAATTTCCCAAACAACAAGTACTGACCATCGAGGATCCTGTGGAAATCAAGCAGGACGATATGCTCCAGCTCCAGCTCAATGAAGCCATTGGGGCAACCTATGACAATTTGATCAAGCTGTCCCTGCGGCACCGGCCAGACTTGCTCATTATCGGAGAAATCCGTGACCAAGAGACCGCAAGGGCGGTTATCAGGGCCAGCCTAACAGGGGCCACGGTCTTCTCAACCGTCCACGCCAAGTCCATCTCAGGCGTCTATGCCCGCCTCTTGGAGCTGGGCGTCCGTGAGGAGGAGCTGAAAAATGCCCTTCAAGGCATTGCCTACCAGCGATTGATTAAGGGAAGGGGGATTGTCGATTATGCAAACAAGGACTACCAAGAGCACTCCAACCGCAAGTGGAATGAGCAGATTGATCAGCTTCTTGCAGACGGACATATCGATGCTCGGCAGGCGCAGACCGAAAAAATTATCGATTTTAGGCCAGCGTAAGGTCATCCAGCTCTTTAACAACCTCTTTGCCAGCGGCTTCCATCTCGCAGAAATTGTTGATTTCCTCCAGCGCAGCCAGCTCTTGGCGGAAAGTTATATTTCCCTTTTGCGGCAAGGCCTGACGGCCGGCAAACCTTTTTCAGAGCTGCTATCGGATTTATCCTTTTCGGATGCAGTGGTGACACAAGTCTCTCTAGCCGAAATTCACGGCAATACAGCCCTCAGTTTACAGCATATCGAGGATTATCTGGCCAAGATGGCCCAGGTCCGCAAGAAATTGATTGAGGTGGCTACCTATCCCATCATCCTGCTGGCCTTTCTCATGGCCATTATGCTGGGCTTGAAAAACTACCTCCTGCCCCAGTTGGAGGAGGGCAATCTCGCCACCACTCTAGTCAACCATTTTCCACAGCTTTTTCTAGGGGGACTGTTACTTCTGGTTTGTCTAGGCTTGCTGGCCCTGATATGGGTGCGTAAAACCAGCAAAATCAAGGTGGCCCGTGTCCTATCCAGACTGCCCTTTCTTGGGAACTTTGTCAAGATTTATTTGACGGCCTATTATGCGCGTGAGTGGGGCAGTTTGATTGGCCAGGGCTTGGAGTTGGGGCAGATTGTGACCATCATGCAGGAGCAACCATCCGCCCTCTTTCAGGAAATTGGCCGGGACCTGGCCCAGGCCTTGACCAGGGGGCAGGGTTTCTGTGACCAGGTCTTGACCTATCCCTTCTTTCGCAGGGAGCTCAGCCTCATCATCGAATACGGCCAGGTCAAGTCCAAGCTGGGTGCGGAGCTATCCCTCTATGCGGACGAGTGCTGGGAGGAATTTTTCAGTAAGATCAACCGCGCCATGCAGCTGATTCAGCCCCTGGTTTTCCTCTTTGTGGCCCTGATGATTGTCCTGATTTACGCAGCCATGTTGCTGCCGATTTACCAAAATATGGAGATATAAAATGAAAAAAATGATGCAGATTAAAACAAAAGCCTTTACTTTAGTGGAAATGTTATTTACCTTAGTGATCATTTCCATTCTCTTGCTACTCTTTGTGCCCAACCTGAGCAAACAAAAGGATGCGGTCAAGGATACAGGTGGGGCAGCTGTGGTCAAGGTGGTGGAGAGCCAGGCTGAACTCTTTGAACTCAACCATACTGGAGGAGTCAGCCTGTCCAAGTTGGTCGAAGCGGGCTCCATCACTGCAGAACAATCCCAAACCTATAAGGAATACTATGCCAAACATACGGACAAGACTCCAGCAGTCGCGCCTTAAGGCTTTTAGCCTCATGGAGAGCCTCCTGACCCTGGTCTTGATTAGTTTTCTGACCCTATCTTTGTCAGGAACGGTCCAGGACCTCTTTCGCAAGAGTCAGGAAACCCTCTTTTTCCTCAGCTTTGAGCAGGTCTATGTGGACAGTCAAAAGCTGGCTCTCTCAACTAGGCAGGATATTTTTCTGGAGCTGGAGGGGAGTCAGGTTTCCAATGGTTACCAGGAGCTGAACTTGCCAGCCTCCATCCAGCTGGTCCAGCCCCAGACCCTGCATTTTCAAGAGACGGGAGGTAATTCCTCTCTGGCCAAGGTCCAGTTCCAAAGCTCGGATGGCCTGGTCACCTATCAACTGTATTTAGGGAGTGGTCGCTATAAAAAGACAAAAACTTAAAGCCTATATTTTGCTGGAGAGCCTTTTGACCCTGGCGGTTTTTGCCCTGGTGACCAGCCTTCTCTTGGCCGCCATCAACCAGGGCCGGCAGCAGCAAGTCCAGGCCTATGAGCAAGAGGAAGTCCTCAATTTGGCCAAGATGGCTGTTCAGACAGGACAGGAAGAATTATCCTTAAACGGCGTTCAGGTGCGCCTTGTCCGAGACAGCCGACAAATCCGAGTCTACCATGAAAATAAGGAAATCTTGTATGTTGAAAAAGACTAACCAGCTGGCTGCTTTTACCCTCATAGAATGCCTCTTGGCCCTGCTCATCCTATCAGGAGGCCTGCTGGTCTTTGATGGACTCAGCAGATTGGTCAAACAGGAGGTCCAGTACCAGTCTCAGGCCAGACAGAAGGACTGGCTGGTCTTCTCGGAACAGCTGCGTCTGGAACTAGAGGAAACCCGCCTGGTCAAGGTTGAAAACAACCGCCTCTATGTCGACAAAAAGGGACAGGCCCTGGCTTTTGGCCAGTCCAAGTCAGACGATTTTCGTAAAACCAATGACAAGGGTCAGGGCTACCAGCCCATGGTCTATGGCCTGGTCTCCAGCCAAATTCGTCAGACAGGCCAGCTGGTTCAGATTGATCTGACCTTTGACGATGGCCTAGAAAGGACCTTTCTCTATGATTTTTCGGAAAAACCTTAGGGCTGGCACTCTCCTCTATGCCCTCCTGATGCTGGGCATCTTTGCCCTCTTGGTTCAATTTTATCTGCAAAGCCAGCTAGCGGCCGGCCATGCCTTGCAGGCCAAGAAGCTGGAGGGCCAGGCTTATTTCATGGCCCAGATGGCCAGAGATGAGTACCTGAAGGTCTGGGAGGAAGGGAAAGAAGAGAACCCGAGCTCCGAAAATAAGGAGGCCAAAGACGAGGAAGACCAAACAAAGGCAGCTGAGTCCAAGGCGCCAGCGCCAACCTCAGGCCAAGTCTCCTTCACAGCCGGCCAGGCCACCTATACCAAACAAGATTCCCAGCTCCAAGTCCAGGTCCAGCTGGATTCCGGCCAAGCCTACACCTACCAATTCCCAATCCCTAGCGAAAAGTAGGGATTTTTGTTATGATAGAAACATGAATTTTGAAAAGATTGAAGAGGCTTTTGGCCTCCTGTTAGAAAATATCCAAACTATCCAGAATCAGCTGGGGACCAACTTTTATGATGCCTTGATTGAGCAAAATGCGGCCTACTTGGGCGAGGCGGAAGATGAGCTGATTGGCAAAAATAACCAGTGTTTGAGAGAGCTGGATTTGACCGCTGAAGAGTGGCGGCGGACCTTCCAATTTCTCTTTATCAAGGCCAATCAAACCGAGCCCATGCAGCACAACCATCAGTTTACACCGGACAGCATTGGCTTTCTTCTGACCTTCCTGCTGGATGAGTTGGTTGCTGGTCAAACCGCCAGCGTCCTTGAAATCGGCTCGGGAACAGGAAATCTGGCCCAGACCATCCTCCACCATAGCCAGAAGCAGCTGGATTATCTGGGTGTTGAGGTGGATGACCTTCTGATTGATTTGTCTGCCAGCATGGCGGAGGTCATGGATTCGGGCATTAGCTTTGTCCAAGGGGATGCGGTGCGGCCTCAGATTCTCAAGGAAAGCCAGATCATCATCAGTGATTTGCCGGTCGGCTACTATCCCAACGATGCCATTGCCCAGCGCTATCAGGTGGCTAGTTCGGAAGGCCATACCTACGCCCATCACCTGCTCATGGAGCAGTCTCTCAAGTACCTAACCAAGGATGGCTACGCTATTTTCCTAGCGCCCAATGACCTTCTGACCAGTGAGCAGAGTCCGCTTCTCAAGGCCTGGCTACAAGATCAGGCCAGGGTGGTGGCTACCATTGCCCTTCCGACCAATCTCTTTGGCAATCCCAACCAGGCCAAGTCCATTTTTATCCTCCAAAAGAAGGGGCATTTGTCAGGTCCAACCTTTGTTTATGCCCTTCAGGATTTGCAAAACAGTGAGGATTTGCAAGCTTTTGTCACCGCCTTCAAAAAATGGGAAGCCGAGCATGCAATTTAAGCGAAAATCTGTTATACTGTTTTAGTAAACGCTTAAAGTTTTAAAAGGGGAATCTTATGTCAAAAACAATTGCAATCAATGCAGGTAGTTCAAGTCTCAAATGGCAACTCTATCAGATGCCAGAAGAGACCGTTTTAGCGGCTGGTATTATTGAGCGGATCGGATTGAAGGATTCGATTTCAACCGTTAAATACGATGGGAAGAAAGAAAGCGAAACGCTGGATATTCCTAATCATACGGTCGCAGTGAAGATTTTGTTGGAAGACTTGCTCAAGCATCATATTATCGAGAAGTACGATGAAATCACAGGAATTGGTCACCGTGTCGTGGCTGGTGGCGAGATTTTCAAGGAATCTGCAGTAATTGGTTCAAAGGAAATTCAACAAATTGAGGATTTGAGTGCGCTAGCACCGCTTCATAATCCAGCCCATGTGGCAGCAATTCGTGCTTTTGAAGATGTTTTACCAGATGTTCTGAATGTGGCGGTCTTTGACACAGCCTTTCACACCACCATGCCAAAGCATGCCTATCTCTATCCTATTCCTCAAAAGTATTACACTGAAAATAAGGTTCGCAAGTACGGGGCTCACGGGACCAGCCACTTCTATGTAGCCCACGAAGCAGCCAAGGTGTTGGGCCGTCCGATTGAAGAATTGAAACTGATTACAGCCCACATCGGAAATGGGGTTTCCATTACAGCCAACTACCACGGTGAGTCTGTGGATACTTCTATGGGCTTCACACCACTAGCTGGTCCTATGATGGGAACTCGGTCGGGTGATATTGATCCGGCCATCATCCCTTACTTGATTGACAATGTTCCTGAATTGAAGGATGCAGCAGATGTGGTCAACATGCTCAACAAGCAGTCTGGCTTGCTCGGAGTATCTGGTTTTTCAAGCGACATGCGCGACATTGAAACTGGTCTCCAAGAGAAAAACCCAGATGCGGTTTTGGCCTACAATGTCTTCATTGACCGTATCAAGAAATTTATCGGTCAATACATGGCTGTTCTGAACGGGGCCGATGCTATCGTCTTTACAGCTGGTATGGGTGAAAATGCTCCCCTCATGCGCAACGATGTGATTGCAGGCCTGTCTTGGTTCGGTATCGAAATCGACCCAGCCAAGAATGTCTTTGGCAACTTTGGGGACATTTCAACCCCAGAATCGAAGGTTCGTGTCCTGGTCATTCCTACCAATGAAGAATTGGTCATCGCCCGTGATGTGGAACGCTTGAAAAATGCCTAATAACGTAAAAAAGAACCTTAATGGTTCTTTGAAGTTGAAGCTATTGTGACTTTCCTTGAGTGATAGAGGACGGTAGCGACTTCCTTCGGAATTCCATACCTAAGATTTGAGCCTAAGGTCTCAAATCTTCCTAACGCCTGAAAACAAGATGTTTCAGGCCTTTTTATCACAGCGGAAAGTCTCTTGCAGAACTTGCTTTGTTCACAAGTAATATCAATTTTTGGTCTTACTGGCAGAGCATTTATCCCCTAAAAATCTTTGTCTAGCTTCGAAAAGAACCATAATGGTTCTTTTTTGCTTTAATAATCCTTGATGAGGTCCACAGTCGACCGGTCCAGCTTCTTGACGATTGCTTGGAGGAAGGCTTGGGCTTCTAGGAAATCATCCATACTGTAAAGGGTCTGATGGGAATGGATGTAGCGGGCGCAGACTCCGATGGTGGTGGATGGAATGCCAGACTGTTTCAGGTGGGCTGCTCCAGCATCGGTTCCCCCTTTGGCGCAGTAGTACTGGTACTTGACGCCGGCTTCTTCGGCTGTTGTGAGCAGGAAATCCCGCATATTGGGCAGGAGGATGTGACCCGGGTCATAAAAACGAAGGAGGGTTCCCTGGCCGATGGCCCCTTGTTCACCAAAGACATCACCTGCAGGGGAGCAGTCGACTGCTAGGAAGATTTCTGGGTCAAATTTTGTGGTCGAAACACTGGCGCCACGCAAGCCGACTTCTTCCTGAACATTGGCACCCGCGATGAGTTGGTTGGGAAGCTTTTGACCCGTCAGATGTTCCACTAATTCTGCTACCATGAGGACTCCGTAGCGGTTGTCCCAGGCCTTGGAGATGATGTTCTTGCCATTGGCGGTTGGGATGGTTTCGTTTTTTGGCACCAGGAGATTGCCTGGCCGAACACCAAATTCCCAAGCTTCTTCTTTTGAGGCAAAGCCGGCATCGAAGACGATGTCGCTGATGGATGACAGGCCAGGGCTACCATTGCTGCCACGTCTCAGATGAGGTGGCAGGGAGCCTGAGATAGCGGGGATTTGTCTGCCATCCTCTAGAATCAGGCTGAAGGCCTGACTGGAGACCACAGCAGGGTTCCAGCCCCCCAATTCGACCGCCCGAAAGGTGCCGTCAGCCTTGATGTCGCTGATCATAAAACCGACCTCATCCATATGGGCCGCCACCATGAGGCGGGGGGCGTCAGTTGCTGGACTCTCCTTGATCCCAAAGATTCCGCCCAGACCATCGGTTTCCACTCGGTCTACGTGGGGGGTCAGGCGTTGGCGCAGGTAGTTGCGGACCGGTCCCTCAAAGCCAGGCAGGGCCTGTAATTCGGTTACTTCCTTGATTTTTGAAAATAAATCTGTCATCTTGTCCTCGATTCTATCAACGAATTTCCATTTTATTGTATCACTTTCTGGGGCAAAAGGCATTCTTTCGTTGGTGAAAAGTCCTGAAAATTTCTGACAAAATCTATGCTGAAAAGGCCCTCTTTGTGGTACAATATGGGGTATGAATAAGAAACAGACAGCCTTGCTAGCGGGTTTGTTGGGAGCTGGTGTGCTCGCGGCTAGCGCTAAGTTTTATATTGATGTTCAGGAAGACCGTCAAAAAGCAGCGGCCCTCAAGCAGGTTCGGGCATTTTTTGCGGGCTTTGGGCCTATTGCGACCGTCTTTGTGGATGAGAGCCAATCCAGCAAGGGCCACTTGGTTGGAGGCGTCGTCATGGAAGCGGGCCCAGTCTACCTCTTTGAAAATCGATCTGGTCAGATTTCCTATGAGGAGGAAGGACAATGATTGTTCCAAAAAGCTACGAGGAATTAGCAGCATGCATCGAAGGAGAAGGGAAAATCGTCCTCTTTTTCACAGCGGACTGGTGCCCAGACTGCCAATTTATCTACCCAGCCCTTCCAGAAATTGAGGCTGCCTTTGCGGACTTTACCTTCGTCCGTGTGGACCGGGATGACTATATGGCCCTGGCCCAGAAGTGGGACATCTTTGGCATTCCCAGTTTTGTGGTCCTTGAAAATGGTCAGGAAATCGGCCGCTTTGTGGATAAAAACCGAAAAACCAAGACAGAAATCACCAGCTTTTTAGCAGGCTTGAAATAGGAGAAAACATGATTTTTACATACAATAAGGAGCATGTGGGCGATGTCCTCATGGTCATTTTACAGGAAAAGAAGGAACTCAAACGCAGTGTGGAGCGTAAGGGCAAGGTCGCTCGTATCTATGCAGATGAAACGGGTCAAACCCTGGCCTGGAACATCTTTGAGGCATCCAGCTTGATTGCTGTCGCTGGCAATGGTCAGGTTTTCCTGACAGATGAGCAAGTAGCTACCCTGAATGCTGAATTGGCCAAGGAAGGATTTGTGGATAAGTTGGAAAAGACAGCCTATCCCGTCTTTGTGGTTGGTCAAATTGAGGAAATGCAAGCCCATCCAGACAGCGACCACCTTAACATTTGCCAGGTCAATGTGGGTGACAAAAGAGTCCAAATCGTAGCAGGGGCACCCAATGCGGCGGTCGGTCTCAAGACCATCGTAGCCCTGCCAGGTGCCATGATGCCAAGTGGCAGCCTGATTTTTCCAGGGAAGCTACGGGGTGAGGACAGTTACGGTATGATGTGCAGTCCTCGCGAATTGGCTCTGCCTAATGCCCCACAAGTCCGTGGTATTATCGAATTGGGTGATGCGGCCCAAGTCGGAGAGGCCTTTGATCCGGCCAAGCACTGGCAAGCATAGAAAAAACATGAGAGCTTAGGATATCCTAGGCTCTTTCTGGGAGAAAATATGAGTTTACAGATCGAACCACAAGTTGTATTTGACTGGTTTTACCAAATCAATCAGATTCCAAGGGAATCGGGCCATGAGAAAGCCATTTCTGATTTCCTAGTCCGATTTGCAAAAGAGCGAAACTTGGATGTTGAACAGGATGACTGCTGGAATGTCATCATCCGCAAACCTGCCTCGTCAGGCTATGAGGAGGCGGAGCCTGTCATCATCCAGGGCCACATGGATATGGTCTGTGTCAAAACAGAGGATTCCCTGCATGATTTCAGCAAGGACCCCATTGAGATGCTGGTGGAGGGCAATATCTTGCGGGCCAAGGGGACGACCCTGGGCGGTGATGATGGGATTGCGGTTGCCATGCAGCTGGCCCTTTTAGATGGGGATTACCAGCATCCAGCCCTTGAGATGCTCATCACCACCAATGAAGAAACGACCATGGCAGGAGCTGCAGCCATCCAAGCTGGTCAACTGCAAGGGACTCGGCTGCTCAATATCGATGGGGAGGAAGAGGGGGTCTTCTTTACCAGCTGCGCGGGCGGGGCCAGCATTTCCAGCCGTTTTGCTCTTGAAAAGGAAGCTGTTTCAGGGACTGGCCTTCATATCGCTATCGATGGGCTCAAGGGCGGCCATTCGGGGATGGAAATCGACAAAGGCAGGGCCAATGCCAATATCCTGCTCTTTCGAATCCTATCAGCCATTCAGGAAAAAACAGCCCTTCGGATAGCCAGCCTTTCTGGAGGCAGCCGGGACAATGTCATCCCCAGTCAGGCCAGAGCTGACATTTGGGTAGAAAGGGCGGAATCCGCTCATCTTGCAATCGAAGAGATGGTCCAAATCTTACAAGCAGAATTTCAGACCAGCGATCCTGGCTTGTCTATATCGGTCGAATCGGTCCAATTGGATGCAGTCTACACCGAGGATTTGACTAAGCGTCTGCTTCGCTTTTTCAGCCTCCTGCCAAATGGGGTCCAGGCCCTGTCTCCAGACATTGAGGGCCTGGTCCAGACCTCTCTCAACAATGCAGTTCTTTTTGAAAAAGAGGGGCATCTCGTCCTGCAGACCTCGCTGCGCTCCTCAAAGAGCAGCCAGTTGGAAGAGCTGGCAGACCGGTTGAAACAATTAGCGGAAGCCGCTGGTGGCAGCTACCAGCGCCAGAACGATTATCCCAGCTGGGATTTTGAGGCGGATAGTCCTTTACGGGAACATAGCCTGGCTGTTTACAAGGAAGTCTCTGGCCAGGAGGGCCGCTATGATGCCGTCCATGCTGGCCTGGAATGCGGCTTTCTCAAGAAAGCTTTGCCAGACTGTGACATGATCAGCTACGGCCCCAATATCTATGATGTCCACTCCACCAAGGAACATCTGGAAATCGACTCGGTTGCCCGCGTCTGGGCATTCACCAAGGCTCTTTTGGCCAGTATGAGATAGAAAAATCCCCTTGTTATCTGACAAGGGGATTCGTTATCCTTACAAGGTCTTTTTCATCCAAACATGCTGTAAAAAACTCAGATCCTTATAGGGTTGGAGGTCAGCCACAGCCAGTTCCATCTGGGTCATTTTTTCGAGCCAGCCTTCTTCGGTTTTAAAGTGATTGGGCTGGAGGCTATAAAAGCTGCGGATAGCCAAGTAGTTGTCGATGGTCAGCTGGCTCATCTTTTCCAGATCTTCCAAACTGTACACTTTTCCTTGGGTAAAAGAAAGGCTCTTGAAAACCTCTCCTTCTAGCAGGCCAAGGGCAGTCTCGATATCATTGTTCAAGACCACGCTTTGGAGGACTTTTCCGACTAGGTTGTGCTTAATGATCGAGAGACGGCCGCCGGGTCTGAGGAGGCGCTCGAAGGTCTGGATGTAAGCAGGTCGCTGGCTGGGTTCGATGTACTCCAGCACATTGTGACAGCAGATGACATCAAAGGTCTGACTGGGCAGGTCTTTCAAGACCTCCAGCGATCCAATGATTTTGGTATAGGTCTGATGGTCATCCGCCAGCAGCATGTCTGCCTCAGGTTCAACAGCAGTGACCCTATTTTTCTGGCTTAAAAACTGGCTGACCAAACCAAAGCCGGCTCCGAAGTCCAAGATATCTAAGTTTTCCAGGTGTGCCAACTGGGCGAAGGTAATGTCATACTGAATCTTGCCCCAGGGCTGCTGGAGCATGTCCTTGTAATGGCTGATGTTGATCATGTTGCCTCCTTTTTTGAACTATTGTAGCAAAAAAATTCTCTTTTTGCCTAACTTCTGCGAATAGATAAGTAGGAGGATATAAAATGAATAAAACCTTATTGATTGGCCGCCTGACGGCTACGCCTGAATTGACCCAGACACCGACTGGGAAGAATGTGACCCATGTAACGGTCGCAGTCAACCGTCGCTTTAAAAATGAAAATGGTGAGCGCGAGGCTGATTTCCTCAATGTTGTGGTGTGGGGCAAGTTGGCAGAAACCCTGGTTTCCTATGCTGGCAAGGGCAGCCTGATCTCCATTGAGGGAGAACTCCGTACCCGCAAGTATGAAAAAGATGGCAGCAATCGCTATGTGACAGAAGTTCTCTGTCAAGCCTTCCAGTTGCTCGAAAGCCGAGCCCAGCGGGCCATGCGGGAAAACAATGGCGGTGAGGACCTCTCCGACATTATCCTAGAAGGGGAAGACTTGCCCTTCTAATCCTAGATGACAAATCTGGACTCCTTTCTTTCTATAAAATCCCTGTTGGCGCAGGGATTTTTTTGAGTTTGTAGCCTGAGTTGACAAATGTCAACACTTTTGGGGTGGTCTAGAAATGGCTGGTGCAAAATGCTATACTAAAAGCGACGAGTTATAGGTAAAACAAGGGAACAGACCAGTTGCCTAGGTTGGGAATTGAGATGGAAAAGGAGCATCAGATGGTTCAAGTCATCTTTAGTGATATAGACGGCACCCTAATCAATAGTGCATTTCAGGTAACAGAAAGAACCAAAACATCGATAAAAAAAGCAGTTCAAAATGGTATGCTTTTTGTGCCGGTTTCTGCCCGCATGCCGGATGCCATTCAACCCATTATTCAAAGTATTGGCATTTCTAGTCCCATCATTTCTTACAATGGGGCCTTGATTCAAGATAGGGACCATCAGGTCATTGCCTCTTTGACCATGCAGACGGAACTTGCTTTAGCAGTTTGCGGCTTTGTTCAGTCAGACTATCCAGATATTGCTTGGAATATCTACAGTTACCACGACTGGTATGCGATGGATAGGCAGCATGAATGGATTGTCCGCGAAGAAAAAATTGTGGGTCTAGATGCGAAAGAGAGCAGCCTTCCTTCTTTAGGTCAGTTGGATGGGGTTCATAAAGTCCTTTTGATGGGAGATCCGGAGCAGATTCCTTCCCTAGAAAAAGAACTGAAGAAAAACTTCCCAGAACTGTCTATCGCCCAGTCCGCCCCTTATTTTATTGAAATTATGGCGGCAGGGATTGAAAAGGGGCAAGCTGTCCGAACCTTTGCAGCCTACCTGGGAGTTCCTTTGGCCGAAACCATTGCCTTTGGAGACAATTTTAACGATTTGGATATGTTAAAAACGGTTGGGAAGGGCTATGTGATGAGCAACGGCCCTCTAGCTGTTCAAGAGGCCATCGGGCATGTGACGGATGATCATGATCACGATGGGATTGCCAAGGTTTTAGACAGATATTTATAGGAGAAATCATGCTTCGGAAGATAAATAGTCGTTATCTTGTCAGCTTGTTACTTGGTTTGTTGCTGGTTTTTGGTATCTATATTCAGTATAAAATGGTGCCGATCGTATCAGAGCAGAGAAAGATTGGCACGACCTATATGACCATGAACAATGCCTTTTATAAAATTGTGAATGCTGAAATTGAGAAAGAAGTGGCCAGTCATGGTGATATTCTGTATACCAGAGACCCAGCCCTCAGTGTGAATAAGCAGTGCGAGCAAATTCAGTCCTTTATTGATAAAAAAGTAGATGCTATTATTATCAATCCTGTGGACAGTGGCAGCCCAAAAATTACAAAGGCTCTTAAGAAGGCCCGCAAAAAGGGGATACATATAATAGTTGTGGATAGCCAATTACAGGACAGTCAGGTGGCGGATGTCACGGTGGTTTCAGACAATTATCGGGCCGGTGTCCTAGATGCTGAGCACATGATGGCGACTGTTCCCCGTGCCGACATCTTGCTGTTGGAACACAAAGATACCCTATCAGCTGTTGATCGGATTGATGGTTTCTTGGATACTATCGCTGAACATCCACAGTATCGGATTGTGGCGCGAAGAGAGTCTAAGGGTCAGACAGAGATTTCGATGCCTGCGGTACATGCAGTCATTGAAGAGGGGGTTCCTTTCAATGTAGTGATGGCCTTGAATGACCAGAGTGCCATTGGAGCTTTGGCAGCAATCAAGGAAAAGGCCCTATCTCATAAAATCTATATCTATGGAGTTGATGGTTCGCCAGATATGAAGAATCTCCTGCGAAATACGGATGAGATCACGGCGACAGTTGCTCAGTCACCAGTAGATATGGGGGCTAAAACAATCCAGTCAGCCTATGCGATGTTAGACAGTCAGCCGGTTGAAATGGTCATCACCATCCCAGTTGCCCTACTGGATAAGACCAATATAGAGACCGTTGATGTAGAAGGGTGGCAATAAAGATGCATCTCAAACGAATTCGATTTTTACGTCAGGTACTCGTTGTCATCAACTTTTTTGCAGTGCTCTACAATGCCTCGCTATACCTTTTTGCTAGTAAGTATGTGGTAAGCCTGGGCTTTAGCCACTCCTTGCTGGAAAAACTAAGCAGTATTCCAACCAAGCCAACGGTGGTTTTTTGGTCATCTGTCGTTTCCTTTGCCCTGCTGCTGTTGGTTATGCAGGTCCGCAATCATGCCAAAAAAGCATCCAAACTAATGGTTGATGGCCTCTTGGCTCTGGAGATCCTTTTATTGCTGGTTACATTCGTTTCCCTGCAATCGTCATATAATGGGTTGATTTTGCTGGTTTTTCTAGATATTTTTTACACCTATACAGACTTTTATACCATGCAGCAACGGCGCTATTGGCTTTTCTTTATTGTACTCAGTTTTAGTGCCCTGCTAGTGTCAAATTTTGATATTCTGTCCTTGGTGATGGACCTTCCTTCCTTAGAAGTTTATCTTGAATTTTTCCCAGCATCTGTGCGGTTTGCAACCATGTTTGTTAAAAATCTTCTGGCTTCTTTGAATATTGTTGTCTTTATCACCTCGCTCATCACCTATATCATGTATTCTGTATCTGAAAATCACAAGATAGAAGAAGAATTGCGGATGGCTTTTCAGGCCAATACGGAGTTGAACAACTATGTGGCCATTACGGAAAAAATCGCGGAAGACCGTGAGCGGAAACGGATTTCCAGAGAAATTCATGACACCCTAGGACACGCCTTGACAGGAATTTCTGCAGGGATTGATGCGGTCACTGTTTTAGTAGACGTAGACCCCAGCCGTGCTAAGGTTCAGCTCAGAAATGTCTCCAATGTCGTACGGGAAGGAATTAGCGATGTGCGCCGCTCCTTGGAAAAACTAAGGCCAGGAGCACTTGAGGGCCGAACGCTAAAAGATGCCTTAGAAAAGATGATTGCTGATTATCAAGAGCTATCGCGTTTGGATATCCGTTTTGACTATCAGTGGGGCGAAGTTGATTTGGATAGGACCAAGGAAGATATTATTTTTCGTGTGATTCAAGAGTCGATCACCAATTCGCTGCGCCATGGCCATGCTAGACATGTGGCCATTCAGATGACCAGCGACAGTGTGTATCGACTGTGTATCCAGGATGACGGTGTCGGTTTTGAGACCTTGCAGTACGGCTACGGCCTGACCCAGCTGCAAGAGCGGCTGGCCATTATCGGTGGAAAAGCCGAGTTTGTCAATGATCATGGTTTTAAGACCATCGTTTCCATTCCAAAGAGTAAGGGGGAAGAAGAATGATAAAGGTATTGATTGCAGATGACCAGGCCTTGATTCGGGAATCTTTGCAGATTGTCCTGTCTGCCCACCAAGATATTGAAGTGGTGGGGACTGTTGGTGATGGACTGGAGGTATTAGACTTCCTAAAAACCAATCACCCACATGTGATTCTAATGGATATCCGCATGCCCAATATGGACGGCGTTCTTTGCACCAAGCAGATCAAAGACCAGTATCCGGATATTAAGATTATCATTTTGACAACCTTTGATGATGATGATTTTATCTTTAGTGCCTTGAAACATGGAGCATCGGGTTATATGCTCAAAGGAGTCTCCACGGATGATTTATACCAGGCTATTGTCACAGTCAACAGTGGCGGCGCCATGATCAATCCCGATATTGCGACCAAGGTTTTCAAGATTTTCTCGCGTATGGCCCAATCAAATTTTGCCATTCAAGTGGAGGAACAACATGTAGCTGATTTGTCCAAAGTGGAGTGGAAAATTATCCAGCAAGTTGGATTTGGCCAGTCCAATAAGGAGATTGCGACCAAGTTATTCCTGTCAGAAGGAACAGTCCGTAACTATCTGTCTACGATTTTGTCAAAATTAAGCTTGCGCGATCGTACTCAGCTAGCTATTTGGGCAGTTCAGACAGGGGTGACAACCCGTGATTTTGGAGAGGACCATGAGTAAAGTGAAATTTGTCAGTTGGTGGAAATGGGGATTGCTCGCCTGTTTCATGGTGGCTGTTGGTGGCTGGTTCTACTACGATAGTCAGTTTGGAAAAATAGAGTTACGGCTGGGCATCTATTCAGGAGGTAGCTGGGATGTTCCAAATGCTAAGGAATATGAGTTGATCGATCGGGTTATCGAGCGTTTTGAAAAGGACCACCCTAATGTGACAGTGACCTATGAAAGTGGGATTTCTAAAGAAGATTATTCTTCCTGGCTCTCCGACGCCATTGTCAACGGAGAGCAGCCGGATTTGTTTATTTTACCAGAAAATGACTTTAATTTACTGGCATCCTCTGGAGCCTTAAAGAGACTGGACCCTTTTATCGCCCGTGACCTAGATGTATCTGATTTTTATGATTCTTCTTACCAAGCTGGGACCTACAACAATATCCAGTATGCCCTTCCCTTTGAGAGTAATCCAACGATGATGTGCATCAACAAAGATTTATTGGAAAAAGAAGGGATAGAAGTACCTACAAAGGACTGGACCTTAGCTGATTTTTATAATATTTGTAAGAAAGTCACCAGAGATACGGATGGCGATGGGGTCATCGATCAGTACGGAATGGCCGGTTACACCTGGCAGCAAGCCCTAGCCTCTTATGGGATTAGACTTTTTGATGAAAATGGGACCCAGTCCTATTTTAATACCGAAAAGGTGAAAACGGCCCTATCCATGTTGGTCAGATTGAATGCTCTCAATGGAAGTTACCGTGTAGGAACAGAGGATTTTGACAAAGGAAGGGTCGCATTTTTACCTATGACTCTGGCCCAATACCGGACTTACAAACCCTATCCTTACCATGTGGCCAAATATTCCTCCTTTTCCTGGACCTGCATCCAGATGCCAGCAGCCATTTCTTCTGTCAATGCAACAGAGATTAGTACCTCTCTCTATGGTATTTCTGCTAAAACGAAGTATGACCGGTTGGCCTGGGAATTTCTGACTTTATTGACCGATGACAAGGCTACACAGCAACAACTATTTGAAACCTCGCAAGGCATATCGGTTCTCAAAGGAGTGATGGAAAATGCAGAGACCAAAGAGATTCTGAAAAATGATGATTTTGGCTCAACTTCCCTAACAGTTGAAACGCTTGACTCGATGATGACAGGGGCCATTGTCTCACCGAAATTCAAAAAATACAATACGGTCTTAGAAAAGGCAGACTATCTCGTTACCCAATCTTTGGAAAAAAAGACTGTGGATAGTGATTTGGCCGAAATTCAGCGAACAATAGAAGATTTATTAAAGTAGAGGCAGCCAGTTTGTCTCTGCTTTTTCATTGACAAATGTCACTTGCGAGATGACACTTATCAGGCTCAGAAGGTGACAATCGGCAATGGTGAAGCGGTTTCATAGATGGTAAAATCAACATGCAAACAGTGATAGATGGCGATGAAAGCCATCCCATAAACGACAAAAGGAGGGAATATGAAATATTTGATACTGGTCAGTCATGGCGGGTTTGCAGCAGGTCTAAAAACCTCATTGGCCATGTTTGCGGCTGACAAGATGGATCACGTGATTGCAGTTGGTCTGGAGAACGGAAAGACGGTTGATGACTTTGATCAAGATTTCCGACAAGCAATTTCTGGACTTACTGAAAATGACTCAGTAGTTGTTCTGGCTGATATCATTGGCGGAAGTCCCTTGACAACGGCACTGGGCGTACTGGAAGAAAAGGCCTTGTTGCACACAGCAGTTGTTCTTGGAGGCATGAATCTACCGATGGCCATTACCTCAGCTGTCATGAAAGATCTGCTGGAGGGGCCGGATTTGGTGGCAGCTGTTTTGCCAGAGGCTCAAGCAGCCCTGCAAGAATTTTCAGTCCTATCAGCTGATGATGACGCTGAAGACGATGATATTTAAATCATGAAAGGAGATGATGAAATGGCAGTTTCATTTGTACGTATTGATGATCGGATGATTCACGGTCAGACCGTGACCCGCTGGGCAAAGGAATATCCCTGTGATGGGCTCATTGCTGTGAACGATGCTGCAGCTAGCAACAAGGTTTTGACCCAGGCTTACAAAGGTGCATCCGATAAGAAAACCTTTGTCTGGACAGTGGAGGCCTTCGGGGAAAAATCGCAGAAAGTATTGGATTCGGATACTAAATATTTCGTGATTACAAAAAATCCAATCGATATGAAAAAAATCTTGGTGGACCAAGGTTTTGTACCTGGCGACGTAAAGGATATTATCGTTGGTCCTTGTAACGACCGACCAGGAGCTATAAAATTGGGCAATAACCAGTCCATCACTCAAGAAGAGGCAGAAGCGATTGAAGCCATCGAAAAAGCCGGTTACCGTGTCAGATTCCAACTCTTGCCGGATGTTTCAATCGGTTACTGGTCAGACTTCAAAGCGAAATTTGGTTTTTAAACACTTTAAGTTGGCACGGTCTAGGAGTTGAGCAAAAACGGGTATCACAGACATCTGTCCCAAAAATTTCTGCCTTACCGTCTATTTCTGCCAGACTCCTGTACACTCTTTGTATCTTAAAAAAACGAACTCGAGCTACGGACGGTGCCAAAAAGATAATTTTTTCTAGGACGAAGTTGTCCATCGGCAAAATTCCTATTTTGGCTTTGTCCGTTAACGCACTTTGTATCTTAAAAAAACGAACACGGCCTAAATGCTGTGTCAAAATGATAGATTTCCTTGTGTGAAGGCACACATCATCATTCTTCTATTTTGACTGTGCATTTGACGGCCTTTGTATCTTAATAAAAGGAGATTCTTATGACAATATCATGGTTGCAAGCTGCTCTTTTAGGGCTCTTTGCTAGTCTGTCTTCAATGCCAGGTATGGGTGGCTCCAGTGTGGGGAACTACACTTTGGGTCGTCCCTTAGTTGGTGGTTTGGTCTGTGGTCTGATTCTAGGAGATATTCAAACCGGGGTCATCTGCGGGGTTGCCATGCAGTTGGTCTATATTGCACTAGTAACACCTGGTGGTACAGTTTCAGCCGATGTGCGTGCAGTTTCCTATATCGGTATTCCTTTGGCCATGGTAGCCATTCATTCACAGGGATTAGCAGCTGATTCAGCAGAGGCAGCTAACTTAGCTAAATCAATGGGAACCCTCGTAGGGACTGTCGGTACGGTTCTCTTCTATGGAACCGCCACCCTCAACCTTGCTTGGCAACATATTGGTTGGAAGGCTGTCGAAAAAGGTGACTTTAAGAAATTGTACATGGTTGACTGGGGACTTCCGTGGATTTCCCACTTTGCTTTCTCATTTTTACCAACCCTTATCATGTGTAAGCTTGGAGCTTCAGCCGTAACAGCTATCCAAGATGCCTTGCCAATGGATGGCATTGCGATGAAAACTCTCTTTACAGTCGGTGCCCTCCTTCCATGTGTGGGGATTGCCATTCTTTTGAAACAGATTGTTGAAAAAGTAACGGATTTCGTCCCTTTCTTTGTTGGATTCACCCTGGCAGCCTCTCTAGGCCTCAATCTAGTGGCTTGTGCGGTTGTATCACTGATTTTCGCCCTTCTTTTCTATGAAATTGATATGGTAAAAATCAAAAAAGCTGCAGCTGGTGCGGATTTAGACTTTGATGAAGACGAAGAGGAGGACATTTAAGATGGCAGAACGCAAGAAAATATCCAAAAAAACATTAACAAAATCCTTCCACCATTGGTTCTATGGTCACTTGACCTGTTTCTCTCAAGAGCATATGCAGACCTTTGGTTACTTGACCTCCATGCTACCAATCGTTGAGGAATTATATGACAGCAAGGAAGAACAAAAGGAAGCGATGCAAACCTACACAGCTTTCTTTAACACAGAACCACAACTTGGCTCCATCGTTGTCGGTGTAACAGCAGGACTAGAAGAAGCACGTGCCAATGGAGATTCGGTAGATGATGAAACCATCAACGGCATGCGTGCGGGTTTGATGGGACCGATCGCGGGTATTGGCGATTCCCTGATTGTCGGCACGCTGATTCCCGTTCTCCTCGGGATTGCTCTTGGTTTATCCAATGGCGGCTCACCAGTTGGTGCCATTTTCTACATCATTGTTTGGAACCTTTTGGCCTACTTTGGTATGAAATTCGCCTATTTCAAGGGGTATGAGTTGGGTGATAAGGCTGTTGAATTTCTGGTAGGACCGCAAGGTCAGGCGATTCGCAAAGCCATCGGCATTATCGGTGGTATGGTTATCGGTGGAGTTGCAGCGACCTGGGTATCTGTAAAAACGTCCTTCCAGATGAAAAATGATGCAGGCGAAGCTTTCTTAGTCTTGCAAGACCAATTCGATGCCGTGTATCCAGGGCTTTTGACAGGAATCTTTATCGTCTTCTGCTGGTATCTTATGGCCAAGAAAAATCTGTCACCAATCAAGGTCATGCTGCTCCTAGTTGTCATTGCCTTTGTCGGTGTTCTCCTCGGTTTCTTCAACCCAGGCTTGTCTTACTAATCTAAAATAGGAGGAAGGAGAGATGATTGATCAAACTGTTATTGAAAACTTTGAAAAGGAAGTAGCCTACCAGAAGCACATGTTGGAAAATTTGGGCAGATGGTTTTCGCTCCTATTCGTAATAGCCAGCATCGGAGTTGTCTTAGTTTACTTCTTTTATCAGCGTATCTTTCCTCTGTTTTTCTTCGGTACCCTCCTCATTATCTTAGGTGTTCTCGGCATGATTTTGTTCGGATACGGCATTTACAAAGGCCGAGCAAATCTCAATCAGTTTATAGACTATATGGAGACGAGGCTATCTAAAAAATAAGTATAGATTGCAAAAACTAGGAAACATGATATAATTTTCCTAATAAATTGTCAGGTTAAGTAAAGCGAGCGGTATTGTAGCACAGTTACTAAAATATGCTTAACATTTCGACCCACAATTAGAGAAGGTTTTAATATGAATAAAAGCACTTTTGCAATTTGTACAGTTATTTTGTTATCCGTGTTAGCAGTGTTTCTTTATACAGATTCCAAGTTGGGATTTTCACAAGAATACCTATCTGATATCGCGTATGGAATAGTTATATTCTCTTTGTTGTTTTTGTTTACCTATCAAGTCATTGTAAAATGGGGGAAAAAATGAAAATGTTATAATACTTCATCGCAATACTAGTCTGTTTTCATGCGTAGGTACGTTTATTTAGAGATGAACACACCTCCGTCTCCTATTTTAAATAGAAGACGGAGGTGTGTTTTCTATTGTTCCATTTATTGGATGATGAGTCTCTGTTTAGGACCAACCTTCTTTGATGGAATATGAAAAATGGGAGAAAACCTATGTACCAGTCCTCAGTCGGATTTTAGAAAAAACAATAGAAATTCCTTGACTATTTTTGACCAAGTGATACAATAAGAGTTGTAAGAATTAGCACTCTTTGGATGAGAGTGCTAAAAATCTATGGAGGTTTCCCTATGTTAAAACCATTAGGCGATCGCATCGTCGTAAAAATTGAAGAAAAAGAACAAACAGTTGGCGGCTTTGTCCTAGCCGGTGCAAGCCAAGAAAAGACAAAAGAAGCCCAAGTCTTGGCAGTTGGTCAAGGTATCCGTACCCTGACGGGTGAATTAGTGGCACCTAGTGTTGCAGTTGGCGACAAGGTTCTGATTGAAGCCTTTGCCGGTATAGAAGTCAAGGATGGGGATGAAAATCTCTCCATCATTCGTGAAGCAGATATCCTAGCAATCGTAGAGTAAGAGGTAGAAAAATGGTAAAAGAGATTAAATTTTCAGCGGATGCGCGTGCGGCCATGGTTCGTGGTGTGGACATCCTAGCAGACACAGTCAAGGTTACCTTGGGTCCTAAGGGACGCAATGTTGTCCTTGAAAAATCATTTGGTTCCCCCCTTATCACCAATGATGGGGTGACCATTGCCAAAGAAATCGAATTGGAAGACCATTTTGAAAATATGGGAGCCAAGCTGGTTTCTGAAGTAGCCTCAAAAACCAATGACATCGCAGGAGACGGAACAACCACCGCAACTGTTTTGACCCAAGCCATCGTTCGCGAAGGTCTGAAAAATGTCACTGCTGGAGCCAACCCTATCGGTATCCGCCGCGGGATTGAGAAGGCAGTCGCAACAGCAGTGGAAGAATTGAAGGCCATCGCCCAACCCGTTGCCAATAAAGAAGCCATCGCCCAAGTAGCGGCAGTGTCTTCTCGTTCAGAAAAAGTAGGAGACTACATTTCTGAAGCCATGGAGCGCGTGGGGAAAGATGGTGTCATTACCATCGAAGAATCCCGCGGTATGGAAACCGAGCTGGAAGTGGTAGAAGGGATGCAATTTGACCGCGGCTACCTCTCCCAGTATATGGTAACAGACAATGAAAAAATGATGGCGGATTTGGAAAATCCATTCATCCTCATCACAGACAAAAAAATCTCCAACATCCAAGACATTCTTCCCCTTTTGGAAGAAATTCTCAAGTCTAATCGACCGCTTCTCATCATTGCGGATGATGTGGATGGTGAAGCTCTGCCGACCCTGGTTCTTAACAAAATCCGCGGAACCTTCAATGTCGTAGCAGTGAAGGCGCCAGGCTTTGGTGACCGTCGCAAGGCTATGTTGGAAGATATCGCCGTTCTGACAGGCGGAACAGTCATCACAGAAGATCTGGGTCTGGAACTCAAGGACGCTACTATGGCCGCTCTGGGTCAAGCAGCCAAAGTCACTGTGGACAAAGATTCGACTGTTATCGTAGAAGGTGCTGGTACCAGCGAAGCCATTGCTAACCGCGTCAACCTGATTAAGGCTCAATTAGAAACCACCACTTCCGAATTTGACCGCGAAAAACTCCAGGAACGTCTGGCTAAGTTGGCAGGCGGTGTAGCTGTCATCAAGGTCGGTGCAGCGACCGAGACAGAGTTGAAAGAAATGAAACTCCGCATCGAAGACGCCCTCAACGCCACTCGTGCAGCAGTGGAAGAAGGCATTGTAGCTGGAGGCGGTACAGCCCTGGCCAACGTCATCGGAAAAGTGGCAGAATTGGAACTCTCAGGAGATGAGGCAACGGGACGCAACATCGTCCTCCGAGCCCTGGAAGAACCAGTTCGTCAAATTGCCTACAATGCTGGATACGAAGGCTCAGTCGTCATCGAACGCCTGAAAAACAGCGAACTCGGCACAGGCTTCAATGCCGCTGATGGCCAGTGGGTTAACATGGTAGAAGCTGGCATCATCGACCCTGTGAAGGTCACCCGCTCAGCCCTACAAAATGCAGCCTCAGTAGCCAGTCTGATCCTGACCACCGAGGCCGTAGTGGCCAACAAACCAGAACCAGCAGCCCCAGCTATGCCAGCTGGCATGGACCCAATGGGCGGCATGGGATATTAGGAAAAGAAGAAGATAGCCTGCGGGCTATCTTTTTGCTATGCCGATAAAAAAGGGGATGAAAATGATTGGAAATGCCACCACTCAGGATGGCCAACATGAGCAGCATGCTTAGCGGAATCTAGGACTAATCTGATAGAATGATTTCTAGGCGACACCGTTTTAAAAGACATCCGCAAAACATAGCGAGAAGAAGCTCTCACCACTAGGTTACAAGCCAGCCGACATTCATTCGATTATTCGGCTTTATTCTAGAAAAACAGAGCAAAATCCATTGACAAGAGGCTCTAGTTATGGTACTATGATAAACGGTACTTTTTACTTTTGGTCTCTCAAAAGTGTACAGAGACGTGCTGACAAATGTTGCAAAAGTACACACAGTTCTGGGCTGTCACCAAGTGCCAGAGCAACCAAAAATAAAAAATATATACAGGAGAATGTAGATGCCTACAATTAACCAGTTGGTACGTAAACCACGTAAGTCTAAAGTAGAAAAATCTAAATCACCAGCTTTGAACGTTGGTTACAACAGCCGTAAAAAAGTTCAAACAAACGTTTCATCACCACAAAAACGCGGTGTTGCAACTCGTGTCGGAACAATGACACCTAAAAAACCTAACTCAGCCCTTCGTAAATTTGCTCGTGTAC
>ERZ650312.273-NODE-273-length-28632-cov-13.810722_pt1 | contig 28632 bp, 24 predicted proteins | sample MGYA00376248_ERZ650312 | MGnify/ENA primary metagenome ERZ650312 (study PRJEB26733, sample SAMN07839316) | wastewater metagenome | biome: urban; feature: wastewater treatment plant; material: waste water | place: USA: North Carolina | collected 2016-07-28 ... | reverse complement strand
AATCCCCCGCCCTCAAAGCGTGCCAGTTCGAGTCTGGCCTCGGGCACCATTTTAATGAATCAAATGGTGCAAATAAAGAACTCCAGCATTAGGCTGGTTTTTTTATGCCTAAAAAATATAACATTAAAAACAATAACATTTATGTGCCGATGATTTATTGAATCATCTATAATCTATAAGTGAAAAACTGAAAGAGAGTGACCTATCACCACTCTCGCGTTGCAATTAACGCTTCCATTTCAATCTCGAAATAGCCTTGCTCTTGCAACACCATCATCATTGCCTCAGCAATATAATCTGCTGCGGTATCGTCCAAATCTGAATCCAGATCTTCAAATTGTGGTTTCATTTTATTGATGGCTTGCACGGTCTGATCAGCAAAATGATAAATATCCGCTTCAGATAAGTTGGATTTGGACACGTGTTTTGCAAACTGTTGAATCAGTTGTTTTAACTCAGCAACTAAAATATCAGGATAAAACTCATCATCAAACATAGGGAGAAGTAAATCTGCAAACATACAGGCACTCAAAAATACAGATATTTAAGCGTGCCTATATAGCATAAGCAGGGCTTTAATTCTAGCTTCACCCCAAATCTATAAACTGCAATTAATTTGCCAACTGCATTGCTTGCCAGACTTTAATGGCATCAGACATAGCCTTAACATCATGCGCACGCACCATACAGGCACCTTGCTGAATACTGAGTAAATGTGCCGCTACAGAACCGACTGCACGCTGTGTTGGCTCTGCCCCACCCAAAGCTTCACCAATAAAGCGTTTACGGGACAATGCTGACAAAATTGGATACCCCATACCATTAAGTTGATGCAACTCATTTAACAGTTTCAGATTCTGCTGTGCATTCTTCGCAAAACCAAAACCTGGATCAATCATGATATTTTCAGGCTTGACCCCTACCGCCAAAGCATCGGCGACACGTTGCTGCAATTCAGCAATCACATCTGCAGTGACATCATCATATTGATCTAAACTGTTCATGGTGGTTGGTTCACCACGCATGTGCATAATAATCACGGGGATATTTAACTCAGCGGCCGTTTGCAACGCATTTGGTCGGGTCAGCGCCCGTACATCATTCCAGATATGCGCCCCCGCAGCTACGGCAGCACGAATCACTTCAGGCTGTGACGTATCAATGGAAAGCACCACATCATAAGCAGACAAAGCTTCTACCACAGGTACCACACGACGAATTTCTTCTTCTACACTCACAGGACTGGCTCCCGGACGTGTAGACTCACCGCCAATATCAATCACGGTTGCACCTTCGGCCATCATTTCCAAAGCGCGTGCCACAGCAGCATCTTTTTCATTATGTCGTCCACCATCACTAAACGAGTCTGGTGTCACATTTAGAATTCCCATCACATGCGGCTGAGACAAGTCTAAACTCAAACGCCCACATTGCAATACGCGTTTGGGTAATGGCATTAGCTGCATGCTGGTCTTCCTTTCAATTTGAAAAGCTTATTTTAACAAGGCTAATTTTGAAGATGTTGAATTCTTTTCAGTGAGCTTCAATATTCCTAGGGTCTGGTGACACTTCGTCTATGTTTGCGACGTGAGAGATATATCTCGCAAGTTTTTTTAGCTGATATAAGGCATGAGGCAGGAAATTTAGTCATTCTAAATGACTGACTCATAACGCAATAGCAGCAAAAAATATGCTTGTCCTGAAAGGCTGTGGCTAAAACTTTCTCAGATTGCGTTATGAAACTTGGCAATAGTCTCGCTATTCCCTGCGTTTCATGCCTGATCTGCTCAGTTTTAGCCTACAGCGCAAGCCATTTATGAAATGTCAACAGACCCTAATATTCCTATCGCAACTGCGCATAAACCGCACGAATAAAAAAAGAGCCTTTATACAAAGACTCTTTTTTAACATCATGTGAGCTGATTAACTCGCTGGTAATGGCGGCGGTGTGCTTGGACCATCGGTTGGTGTTACATCAATCACAGGATTGTCTGCAATATACACCTTCGGTGGTTGTGGCTCACGACCTTCCATAATGTCACGAATTTGGTCACGATCAATGGTTTCCCATTCCAACAATGCTTTTACCATTGCGTGGGCAATGTCTTGGTTATTTTCCAAAATATCGCGGGCAACTTTATATTGCTCATCAATAATACGACGAACTTCAGCATCCACTTGTTGTTGAGTTGCTTCAGAAATCGTACGACTGCCTAAACTGCCCATGAATGATTGTTGTGTATCGTCTTCATAGACCATCACACCTAACTTTTCAGACATACCGTATTTGGTCACCATCGCACGTGCTAATTTAGTCGCACGCTCAAAGTCATTCGATGCACCTGTCGACATTTGATTAATAAAGACTTCTTCTGCAATACGACCACCAAACAAGATGGACAAGTCATTTAGCATTTTGTCTTTATAATGGCTAGTTTGGTCATGTTCAGGCAATTGCCATGTCACTCCCAATGCCCAACCACGCGGCATAATCGTCACTTTATGCACAGGGTCTGTACCCGGTAGCATTTCAGCAACAATCGCATGACCTGCTTCATGGTAAGCAGTTGCACGGCGTTCTTCTTCACGCAGTACCATCGACTTACGTTCAGGACCCATATACAACTTGTCTTTAGCATCTTCAAAGTCGTGCATATCCACCGTATTTTTATTACGACGGGCAGCAAACAATGCAGCTTCATTCACAAGGTTCGCCAATTGCGCACCTGAGAAACCAGGTGTACCACGTGCCAGTACTTTGACATCCACCCCTGTAACAGAAGGCAATTTCTTCAAGTGAACATTTAGAATTTGCTCACGACCTTTAATGTCTGGCAAGCCAACCATGACTTGACGGTCAAAACGACCTGGACGCAATAAAGCTTTATCCAGTACATCGGCACGGTTTGTCGCAGCGATGACAATAATACCTTCATTGCCCTCAAAACCGTCCATTTCAACAAGCATTTGGTTAAGTGTTTGCTCACGTTCATCATGTCCACCACCTGTACCTGAACCACGGTGACGCCCCACCGCATCAATCTCATCAATAAAGATGATACATGGTGCATGACGTTTAGCTTGCTCGAACATATCACGGACACGAGAAGCACCAACACCCACGAACATTTCAACGAAGTCAGAACCAGAAATACTGAAAAATGGCACCTTAGCTTCACCTGCAATGGCTTTGGCCAATAAGGTTTTACCTGTACCCGGTGGACCCACCATCAACACACCTTTAGGAATAGTTGCACCTAAACGTTTGAATTTAGCTGGGTCTTTTAAGAAATCTACAATTTCAACCACTTCTTGTTTTGCTTCGTCACAACCCGCAACATCGGCAAATGTGACTTTAATTTGGTCTTCAGACAACATTTTGGCTTTAGACTTACCAAAGCTCATCGGGCCGTTTTTACCACCTGCACCGCCACCCATGTTGCGCATAAAGAACATGAATAACAAAATGATTAAAAGTACAGGGAAACTTGCGATCAATAGTTGCATTAACAAACCTTGACGTTGAGGTGCAGTACCTTCAACTACAACGTTGTTTTTAATCAGATTCGACATCAGTTCAGGATCTTGAACTGCTGGACGAATGCTTTCAAAGGACGTGCCGTTGACTTTTTCGCCACTAATTCTTTCGCCATCAATTGTGACTTGCTTAATTTGACCAGCATTCACCGCTGCAACGAACTCTGAGTAGTTCATTGCAGTTGGCTTTTCACTGTTATTGATGTTGCTGAAAATTAGAATCAGCACACCAAGTATAATCAGCCACAATACGGCATTCTTGAAGAGATCGCTCAAAGCTTTATTCCCATATCAATCTAATTTGATCATGCCCGTTACTGGGTGACCTTTCATTCAAAAAGCTGAAGATCAGCTAGACAATTCATTAAAAACGTACAAAATGCACAATTTTTAGCGGCTTGGCAAGTAAACTTTATTTAGACGCGTTTTTACGCCCTTGTCCAATAAGAAATACTTCTTTGGAACGCGCACGTGAAGCAGCAGGTTTTGCTGTCTTTAAAACATCAAAACTGTCCACGACTTGTTTACGAAATTCGTCAAATCCGGAACCTTGGAACACTTTGACCACAAACTGACCATTGGGTCCCAATACGCGGTTGGCAAAATCAAGAGCCAACTCACATAAGTAAATTTGACGCGGTTGATCTACAGCTTTATTACCTGATGTATTGGGGGCCATATCGGAAATTACAACATCTACCGTGCGTCCGTTTAAAATATTTAACAATTTTTCGAACACTTCTTCTTCGCGGAAGTCACCTTGCAAAAAGGTCACATCTGGTAGTGCGTCCATTTCTAAAATATCGGAAGCGATCACCAAACCTTTGTCACCGACAAGTTTCCCTGCGATTTGCGACCAACTGCCCGGTGCTGCACCTAAGTCCACCACCGTCATGCCTGGTTTGATCAGTTTATATTTTTCTTGAATCTCAAGTAGTTTGTAAGCAGCACGTGCACGATACCCTTCTTTTTGCGCTCTTTTCACAAAGGGATCATCTAGGTGCTCTCTCATCCACGCGCGACTACTTTTGGATAACTTTTGGTTGGTAATCCGTGTTGCCATAACTCTCTTAGTAACGAATAGCCATCTAAATTGCGATTGTACGTGAAAATTAGCAAGCTTGCAGTAGACATCTGTATCTAAATGCCAATAACTGACAAGTTTTTTCTATTAAATCCATCGCTTATTTTTGTACCGGGACCTAAAAAAATACTCATCACCGTTAGATAAACCTAAGCAAATGTTCAATTTTGATATTTTTGCACTGCTCCACGTTCGCGGATTATTTGCATAGAATTTACAGCGTTTCAAATTGGCTTTTGTTATACTAAGCCGTTTTTAAAATTAGGTTATCTTTATGGCGGCTCTCTCTATTCAGGAACGCAAGCGTTTACGTCAAATTGGTCATGCACTTAACCCTGTAGTGATGGTTGGCAGTCAAGGTTTGACTGAAAATGTAATTGAAGAAACCAACCGTGCTTTAAACGATCACGAATTGATTAAAGTCAAAATTGGTGGTGAAGACCGTGAAGTACGTGCAGCTGTAATTACTGAAATTGCTGCAGCAACAGGTTCTGAAGTGGTACAAACGATTGGTAAAATTGCTTTGCTTTATAAAAAAGCAGCAAAACAAAATGCCAAGTTGTCAAATTTAGTTCGTCACGCTCATTTGTCTAACTAAGTTTATATGGCAAGTTACGAACTCAGCGCCTTTGATCGTCAGTTTCAAGCGATTTCTTTGGTCGGTGCAATTGAGCAACAAAGTCCGTTTAGCTTAAATGTAGGTTATTGGCTGCGTGATCCTAATCAATGGGTCGAATGGCCTGCATTGGTGACTTCACATCCACGTCAGGACTTTTTGTGGGAACAGACCTGCTTTGAAATTTTCATTGGCGTTCAGGGCGAAGATTTTTATCGTGAAATCAATCTCTCCCCTTCTCAAGCTTGGCAAGCCTATGCCTTTGAAGAATATCGTTATCCTGAGCAAATACCACCTTTGGCCGCTTATGATATTGAGTTGAATCAGTTGAAACGCATGCATTACGGTTTAAATGTCAGTTTGGATTTAACCGAATTTATGCTGAAACATAAACTGAAATGGACAGATTTGTTTATTGGGCTCACTGCTGTGCTCAAAACCAGTCAGGGTGAACAGTTTTATGCCATGCAACATAGCAGTCCTGCCGCCGATTTTCACAATAAGCGAGATTGGCTACATCAGTTTTAACTGTGATTAATAATAGCTTAAATTGAAAGAATTAATTTTTGGTTTGAGCAAAAAATTTGAATAAAAAAAGTGAGGCGTATGACCTCACTTTTTTTATGGCTGAATCAGCAACAGTTTAAACTATATTATGCTTGATCAGTTTCTTCATTTTTTTCAGTTTTTGATGGATTTACTTTTTTCCAGGCTTCTAATGTGTGCTCTTTAGAACGCTTAAAAGTTTCAGCCAATTGATCTTTGTGTTTCACTGAAATGCTGCTGACATCTTCTTTCAACTCTTTACCAAGTTTAGAAAGGTCTTCAATAATTGCACTAAATTCAGTTTTCACAAAGTCTTTTAATTCACCCAAATCTTTAGGTGAACTGCCAAATTGTGCCTTTAAAGCTTCAATTTTTTGCAACACATCTTGCTTTAACTGACCCAATTGTTCTTGCACGCTGGCATTGAGTTGTTTGGCTTCGCTTTGCAGTTTTTCTTGCGTTTCCGCAACCACATCAAGCACCTGCTCTTTAGCATCATGCGTTACTTTTTCAAGCTTTTCAGCACTCTCATGTACCGCATCTTTGATTGCGTTTTTGTCAACTACTGATTTTTCTTGTTCAGTCATTTTGCTTCACCCAAGGTCGTTGTTGTTTATAAATTAAGCATAAGGCAATTTAGACTAAAATGGTTTTTGGATTGTCTAACAATCATAGATTGATTACATTTGGACTACACGAGAAAACATTAACCTAGAAAAAAAGCAAGTCTTTTAACTTACATATTCGTCAGATTGGCAATGGACTTTTAACGAGTGCATGCGTATAATGCAATGTTAAGTTCAAGCGAGCAGACATAGGAGGGTAGGTTTAAACATTGACCTTCCTTTTTTTTCGTCTACTCGCTTTTTTACAGCCCTATTTTTGTGGTTTTAGTTCAGGAGCTTTGGTTTGAGCACCCCCGCCATTTTAGCCCTCGCCGACGGTACAATCTTTAAAGGTACGTCTATCGGTGCAACGGGAAGTACGACTGGTGAAGTCGTTTTTAACACTGCCATGACTGGCTATCAAGAAATTTTAACCGACCCAAGTTATGCACAACAAATTGTGACTTTAACTTACCCACATATTGGGAACACTGGTTGCAATGATGAAGATGTTGAGTCAGGTCGAATTCATAAAGTATGGGCAAACGGTTTAATTATCCGTGACTTGCCTTTATTACACAGTAACTTCCGTTCTACTCAATCATTAGGTGAATATTTACAACAACACAATGTTGTTGCAATTGCCGATATTGACACCCGTAAATTGACCCGTATCTTACGTGCCAAAGGTGCGCAAAACGGTTGTATTCTTGCTGGTGAAAATATCACTGAAGAAGAAGCAATTGCGAAAGCACGTGCATTTGGCGGCTTAAACGGCTTAGATCTTGCAAAAGTATGCTGTGACCCTGAAGGTTTTGAATGGACTGAGGGCTCATGGGAACTTGGCAAAGGCTTTACTCAACCTGAACTTAAATATCATGTGGTTGCATACGATTACGGTGTCAAAACCAACATCCTGCGTATGCTCGCAGACCGCGGTTGCAAATTAACCGTTGTCCCTGCACAAACCCCTGCTGAAAAAGTCCTGGCGTTAAACCCAGATGGCATTTTCCTGTCAAATGGTCCTGGCGACCCTGCTGCATGTGACTACGCAATTGAAGCTGTAAAAACAATTGTAGAAACCACGAATACCCCTGTATTTGGTATCTGTTTAGGTCACCAAATTCTTGCACTTGCATCTGGTGCAAAAACAATGAAAATGTCGCACGGTCACCACGGCGCAAACCATCCTGTACAGAATTTAGATACTGGTACAGTGATGATTACTTCTCAGAACCACGGCTTCGCGGTAGATGAAAGCACCTTACCAAGCAATGTACGTTCAACGCATCGTTCATTGTTCGATGGCACAAACCAAGGTATTCATCGTACAGACAAGCCTGCATTTAGCTTCCAAGGTCACCCAGAAGCAAGTCCAGGTCCACATGACTGCGCACCATTGTTCGATCATTTCATCGAACTTATTGAAGCCGCTAAGAAGTAATTAAGGAGCGAAATAATGCCTAAACGTACGGATATTAAAAGCATCTTAATTATTGGTGCTGGTCCTATTGTTATTGGTCAGGCTTGTGAGTTTGACTATTCTGGTGCTCAAGCATGTAAAGCGCTGCGTGAAGAAGGTTACCGCGTTATTTTGGTAAACTCGAACCCTGCGACCATCATGACTGACCCTGCAATGGCAGATGCAACCTATATCGAGCCAATCACTTGGCAGACTGTTGCAGCAATCATTGAAAAAGAACGTCCAGATGCAGTACTTCCGACCATGGGCGGTCAAACTGCGTTGAACTGTGCGCTTGCATTAGATGCCAACGGAATTTTAGCCAAATACAATGTTGAATTGATTGGTGCAACCAAAGACGCGATTGAAAAAGCTGAAGACCGTAAACTGTTTGATCAAGCAATGCGCAAAATTGGTCTTGAGTGCCCGAAAGCAGCGATTGCTGAATCTATGGAAGAAGCACTTGAGATTCAATCTCGCTTTGGCTTCCCTGTGATTATTCGTCCATCATTCACGATGGGTGGTTCTGGTGGCGGTATCGCATACAACAAAGAAGAATTCCTTGAAATTTGTGAACGCGGTTTCGATCTTTCTCCAACCAAACAGTTATTGATTGATGAATCACTCATTGGTTGGAAAGAATATGAGATGGAAGTTGTACGTGACAAAAACGACAACTGTATCATCGTATGCTCAATTGAAAACTTTGACCCAATGGGCGTGCACACAGGTGACTCAATTACCATTGCTCCTGCGCAAACCTTGACAGACAAAGAATACCAATTGATGCGTAATGCATCTTTAGCAGTACTGCGTGAAATTGGTGTAGAAACTGGTGGTTCTAACGTACAGTTCGGTATTTGCCCGAATACTGGCCGTATGGTTGTGATTGAGATGAACCCGCGTGTATCACGTTCATCTGCACTGGCTTCTAAAGCAACTGGTTTCCCAATTGCAAAAGTTGCAGCAAAATTGGCTGTAGGCTACACCCTTGATGAATTGAAAAATGACATCACGGGTGGTACAACACCTGCATCATTTGAACCTGCAATTGACTACGTTGTAACTAAAGTTCCACGTTTCAACTTTGAAAAGTTCCCTCAAGCTGACGCGACTTTAACCACGCAGATGAAATCTGTAGGTGAAGTCATGGCAATTGGCCGTAATTTCCAAGAGTCTGTAAATAAAGCCCTTCGCGGTTTAGAAACTGGTGCTTGTGGTTTTGACGAACAAATTGAAGTGGGTGCTGAAGGCGCACGCGACAAGATTTTAGTTGAATTAAAAGTTCCAGGCCCTGAGCGTATTTGGTACGTGGCTGACGCTTTCCGTCACGGCTTTAGCTTGGACGAAGTTTTTGAAGCGACCAAAATTGACCGCTGGTTCTTGATTCAAATTCAAGACATCGTTAACACTGAAAACGAAATCAAAACTTTAGGTTTTGGTGATCTAAACGCTGACAACATTCGCTCGTTCAAACGTAAAGGTTTATCTGACCTACGTATTGCGAACTTGATGGGCATTTCACAAAAGCAATTCCGTAAACACCGTTGGAACTTGGGCGTAACCCCAGTTTACAAACGCGTGGATACCTGTGCTGCAGAGTTTGAATCTGACACAGCATATATGTATTCAACTTACGATGAAGAGTGTGAATCAAACCCTTCAGCGAAAGACAAGATCATGGTGATTGGCGGTGGTCCAAACCGTATTGGTCAAGGTATTGAATTCGATTACTGCTGTGTACACGCTGCGCTTGCAATGCGTGAAGACGGTTACGAAACCATTATGGTGAACTGTAACCCTGAAACAGTATCTACCGATTACGACACTTCAGACCGTTTGTACTTCGAACCAATTACTTTGGAAGATGTGCTTGAAATCGTACGTACTGAAAAGCCAAAAGGCATTATTGTGCAGTACGGTGGTCAAACTCCATTGAAATTGGCACGCGCTTTAGAAGAAGCAGGTGCGCCAATTATTGGTACATCACCAGATGCAATTGACCGCGCAGAAGACCGTGAGCGTTTCCAGCAAATGATTCAACGTCTGCAATTGCGTCAACCTAATAACAGCATTGTAAAATCTGCTGAAGAAGGTATCGCAGAAGCAGCGAAAGTAGGTTATCCGCTCGTTGTTCGTCCATCTTATGTATTGGGTGGTCGTGCAATGGAAATTGTGTATAACGAAGAAGAATTGAAACGCTACCTGCGTGATGCAGTTCAAGCGTCTAACGATGCACCTGTACTGTTAGACCGTTTCTTGGATGATGCGATTGAAGTTGACGTAGACTGCGTATCTGACGGTAAAGATGTGGTGATTGGCGGTATTATGCAGCACATCGAACAAGCAGGTATTCACTCTGGTGACTCGGCATGTTCAATTCCACCTTACTCATTGTCAGATGAAGTACAGGACGAAATGCGTCGTCAAACTGTTGCCATGGCAAAAGAGTTGGGCGTTATTGGTCTGATGAACGTACAGTTTGCAGTGAAAGGCAATGACGTTTATATCTTAGAAGTGAACCCACGTGCATCACGTACTGTTCCGTTCGTTTCTAAGTGTATTGGCGAATCATTGGCTAAAGTTGCAGCACGTTGTATGGCGGGTCAATCTTTAGAAGCTCAAGGCTTTACTAAAGAAATCATTCCGGAACACTTCTCTGTGAAAGAAGCGGTATTCCCATTCAACAAGTTCCCTGGTGTAGACCCGGTGCTTGGGCCTGAGATGAAATCTACAGGTGAAGTCATGGGCGTAGGCAAAACTTTTGGTGAAGCATTCTATAAAGCCGTGCTAGGCTCGAATGATCGCTTACCAGGAATCCCAACTGAAGGCGAAGTGAAACATGCATTCTTGTCTGTACGTGAGTCAGATAAACCGCATGTGGCGCGTATTGCAAAACAATTGGCTGATTTTGGCTTCAAACTTGTTGCAACGGGTGGTACGCATAAAGTCATCACCGATGCAGGTATTGAGTGTGAACGTGTGAATAAAGTGACTGAAGGTCGCCCACACATTGTAGACCGCTTGAAAAATGGTGAGATTCACCTCATCATCAATACGTCTGAAGGTAAACAAGCTCAGCAAGATTCATTCTCAATCCGTCGTTCTGCATTACAAGGTAAAGTGTATTACACCACAACCTTGAATGGTGCAGATGCTGTATGCCAAGCCTTAGCGATTAAATTACCAATGGATGTATATCGTTTGCAAGATTTAACATTAGGTTAATTCGTTACTGAGAAGTCCCGCCACCTTCTCGGTGGCGGGCTTTTTTCATTTATAGACTTTTATTTTTTATTACTGAGGGACAACTATGCAACGTTATCCTATGACTCCCGAAGGCAAACTTGCCCTAGAGAAAGAATTACACCAACTGAAAACTGTGGACCGTCCACGTATTACTGCAGCGATTGCAGAAGCACGTGAACATGGCGATTTAAAAGAAAATGCCGAATACCATGCCGCACGTGAACAGCAAGGTTTCTGCGAAGGCCGTATTCAAGACATCGAAGGTAAATTGGGCGCTTGCCAAGTGATTGATGTTAAAGAGTTGGAACAAAACGGACGTGTGGTTTTTGGTGTGACTGTGACCATTGAAAACCTAGAGACTGAAGAGCAAAAAACTTACAAAATTGTAGGTGATGATGAAGCTGATTTTAAAATCAATAAAATTTCAGTGAACTCGCCAATTGCACGCGGTTTGTTGGGTAAAAATGAAGGCGATGAAGCCAAGATTGTTACTCCGCAAGGCGAAGTGGAATACGAAATTGTGAATGTAGAATATCTTTAAGTATTAAAGATGACTGCACACGATGCCCCTCTTTGAGGGGTTTTTTATTGACTATTAATCATACAGCCCAGCTTATAGATTATACTGCAATAAAAATAGAGGGAAATAAGATGGAAAATCGCATCATTCATGCATTTGTTTATGCGCTTTCTGGGGCAGTGTTAGGACTGATTTTAATTCCTGTCTGGGGACTCTTCATCAATACACAAACCAGTCCCGTCAGTATCGTATTGGCAGCATCACTCTTTTTTGGCATTTGGGGTTTCATCTTTCCCAATAGTGTCAAAAATATTTTTATGTTTTTGTGGCATTGGTTTAGATAATCAGAACCATCCCTACAACGCAAAAACTTTCGCCCTTTTTAGCAGTACTAAGCAACATTCGTTATAATTCCCTCACCTTCCCACACGAAAAAACCATGTCAGAAGCGCTGATTAATTCCCCTGTTAAACACTGGTGCGAATTTGAGTTTATCTCCAAAACTGTAAAAAACCCCAATATCCATATTAAAGGTAATTACTCGTATTATTCGGCTTATTGGGATCAGGGCTTCGAGCGTTGTGTCGTGCGCTATTTGCACGACAAACCCGCTACAGTAGAAAAACCTATTGATCAGCTTTTTATTGGCAATTTTGTCTGCTTTGGTGCGGAATGTGTGATTATGATGGGGGGGAATCAATTGCATCGCAGTGACTGGATTTCGGCTTTTCCGTTTGATACTCGCAGTTTTGTTGCAGCAGGTGATACCAAAATTGGCGATGGTTGCTGGATTGGCAGTCGTGCCATGATTATGCAAGGCGTTGAACTGGGCGAAGGTGTAATTGTGGCGACAGGTGCAGTGGTCACGCAAGATGTACCGCCTTATGCCATTGTGGCAGGAGTACCCGCTAAAGTCATTAAATACCGTTTTAGTGAAACAGAGATTACTCAACTTTTGGCGCTAAAACTGTATGATTTAGATGAAAAATATTTACTAAAAATCCGTGAACAATTGCAGAATGATGATGTTCATCAACTGATCAATTTTTTAAAAATCAGCACAACAATAAGGACTAAAACTTTAGTTGAATTGAAAGCACAGCTTCATAATTTCATGCTAAATTAAGTTGAAATAATGACTTATAGCACTCAATTATCTTTATGAAATTACTGGGTTTTATTCTATATGAATTCAGCGTAAGATAAGACAGGACTCAGAGCGAATATTTTATTAAAGTATTGAAATTACAATAAGGAGAAACACTCATGGCTTACCAAAACATCCTCGTACCAGTGGACGGTTCTGAAACTTCTTTTGCTGCTGTTGCAAAAGCTGCTGAACTTGCAAAAGCATTTGGTAGTAAAATCACTGTGGTACAAGTACTTACACTTGACCCGTATATTGCTGCAGAATACATCACTGCAAACCAAACCAATGACTTGATTGAACGCGCGCGTGCTTCTATCGTGAAAACTTTAGAAGAAGCAAAGCAAAAATTCACTGAACAAGGTGTTGAAGCTGAAACTAAACTACTTGAAGGTCAAGTCATTGCACGCGAAATTACTAACGCTGCAAAAGACTTGAATGCTGACCTTATCGTGATTGGCTCACATGGTCGTACTGGCTTGAAAAAATTATTCCTAGGTAGCGTTGCGCAAAGCATCCTAAGCGAAGGGACTACACCTGTACTGATTGTACGTCAATAAGATTGCGTGTTCCTCATTTCTACGGAAGTGAGGAACTTACCCTCTCTTTTAGTTTTTTTGTTCTGAAATTTTGATTACCTCTTTCCATTCAGCAAACTTCCTTCAGTATCATCACATCTTAATATTCAAAGCTCGATTTAGCAGTACAGTTTAATTTTGCCATTGGTATTGTTTAAAATTTACCGTCTCTGCAATTACCCCAATCCCTTCTGCCTGTAATTTTAAAGTATGTATATTATCTCCTCAGGCTAATTTTCCCTTACGCATTAATCACCCGATGCCACGACACAGTATGTTTTGTAAATAACAGCTTGAGAACATAACCGACCAAACGTGCATGTTGGGCTAACCTGCTAGAGATGCCATTTGCCCATAGGTCGCAACCTGACCTGCTGGAATCAAACACACGCCGTTCAAAACCATGTGTGCTAATTCATCACTCGGTTTACGGCTTAAAGTTTTTTGCATCCATCCACTCAGGTTTTTTAGCCTATAAAAAAGGAGTGACTGCCTGCACTCCTTTTGTTTATAAAAATTGATTTTTAAGTCAGTTAAATTGCGGCATTGAATGTATCACAATCATTAATCAAACCTGTTTTTAAGCCAGTCTGAAACCATTGTACGCGCTGAGCACTGGTACCATGGGTAAAGCTATCAGGTACGACTTGCCCACGTGCACGTTTTTGCAAATAATCATCGCCAATTTTATGTGCTGCATCCATCGCTTCTTCAATATCACCTTGTTCTAGGAATTGAGTACGTTGATGATTATGATGCGCCCACACCCCCGATAAACAGTCCGCTTGCAACTCCTGACGCACCGAAAGCTGGTTACCTTGCACTTCACTGACTTGCTGACGTGCTTTATGCACTTGCTCTGAAATCCCTAAAATGGTCTGAATATGATGCCCAACTTCATGCGCTACCACATAGGCTTGGGCAAAATCGCCTGCCTGATCATTTCGGCTTAATTCAGTCTGATTTTGCTCACCACCAATGCCCATTTGCTGACGCATGGCTTGGAAAAATGAAGTGTCAATATATACTTTTTGATCAGCAGGACAATAAAACGGCCCCATCGCCGATTGTGCCGTACCACAGCCAGAATTGACCACGCCTGTAAATAACACTAGTTTAGGCGGCACATACTGGTTATTTAACTGCTGCTGAAACACTTGTGACCACGTGTCTTCCGTATCAGCCAATACAGTGCCCACAAACTCAATTGCCTCTTGTTGTTCGGGGCTTGGATTGTCTAAACCTTTGGTTTCAGCACTTTGTGCATGCGAGGTGACTTGCTTGGTCGCTTGATAAGCCGATTGAGGATCTACCCCAAAAAACTTCCACGCAACAAAGGCCACCACTAAGCCCAAAATACTAATACCACCCGCTTTTGCTCCACCTCCACCACGGCGGTCTTCTACATTTGTGCTAACTCGACGACCTTTCCAACGCATTATTCTTATCCTTCTCTTAAACCCTGATAACAGATTAAGCCTATTTAGACTTTGACCACACTTTTTGAACGAGTGTGACCACAATCACCACCAAAATGCCTGCCAAAATACCCACGACAAGGTTAATCAACATTGGCGTGACTGAACCTACAATACTCCCCATGGTTGGGATGTCTTGTACATACTCTACCGTATCTTCTGTGAAATGGTGCACAAAAGGAATCGCATGATTGATAATTCCGCCACCAACCAAGAACATCGCTGCAGTACCTACCACAGATAATGTCTTCATTAAAATTGGAGCGAATGTCAGTAAACCACGCCCAATGCGTTGTTTAAACTTGGTGGCTTGTTCTGTGAGATATAAACCGATGTCATCAATTTTGACAATTAACGCTACAAACCCATAGACCCCAACTGTCATGGCAACGGCAATCACACTCAATACGGTGACTTTGGTTAAGAAACTTGCGGCTGCTACTGTACCTAATGAAATCACTACAATTTCCGCCGATAAAATAAAGTCAGTACGCACTGCACCTTTAATTTTTTCAGTTTCATAAGTCGCAAGGTCTTGCTCGGTTTGAATTAATTCTAATTGTGCTTCTTTCGACGTTTGGGCTTTTTTGTGCTGTAAGGTGTGCATGATTTTTTCCACACCTTCATAGCTTAAGAACAACCCACCAATCACCAATAAAGGATTGATTAACCACGGTGCAACTACACTAATTAATAATGCCAATGGTACTAAAATCAGTTTATTGATGAATGAACCTTTGGCCACACGCCATACCACAGGCAACTCACGATCGGCACGAACACCACTCACCTGCTGCGCATTCAATGCCAAATCATCACCCAAAACCCCTGCCGTTTTTTTGGCAGCCATTTTGCTCATAACTGCCACATCATCTAAAACTGTTGCAATGTCATCTAATAAAAGTAATAAGCTGCTCGCCATTGCGTTGTTATCCTTATGCGATTTTCTATCTATTTTAAAACTGTACGCAAATAAACTCTGTATTTACTTCATTAATTTTTTAAACGAATTCAATTCAATCTATTTAAGGAAGTGACATTGAAAAATGTTATGCCTTACAATGTAGCAATTCATCGGTACATAGATGTCGTAGATACGACTTGGAATAAAAAATGAGTAATCAAGATAATCGTCCTGTGATTTTGACAGGCGATCGTCCAACTGGACAATTACATTTAGGTCACTTTGTAGGTTCTTTACGTTCACGTGTAGGTTTACAAGACTCACATCATCAACATCTGTTACTTGCCGATGCTCAAGCCTTAACTGACAATGCCGATAACTTTGAAAAAGTGCGTCGTAATATTATTGAGGTAGCAACAGATTATTTAGCGGTGGGCATTGATCCAACAAAAACCACCATTTGCGTGCAGTCTTGCCTGCCTGCGTTAAACGAACTTACCATGTTGTATTTAAACTTCGTGACTGTGGCGCGTTTGGAGCGAAACCCAACCATTAAATCTGAAATTCAGATGCGTGGTTTTGAGCGTGATATTCCTGCAGGTTTTCTGTGTTACCCTGTGGCGCAAGCAGCTGACATTACTGCATTTAAAGCAACGGTTGTCCCTGTGGGTGAAGACCAAATTCCAATGATTGAGCAGACCAATGAAATCGTGCGTCGTGTGAATCGTCAAATTGGTCATGACTTGTTGCCTGAATGTCAGGCGTTGTTGTCAAATGTAGGACGTTTACCTGGTTTTGATGGTAAAGCCAAAATGTCAAAATCACTGGGCAATACCATTGTTTTAGATGCCACAGACAAAGACATTAAAAAAGCCGTCAATGCGATGTACACCGACCCGAATCACCTGCGCATTGAAGACCCGGGTCAGGTTGAAGGCAACGTGGTATTTACTTATTTAGACGCCTTCGATACCAACAAAGAAGAACTTGAAGAACTAAAATCGCATTATCGTCGTGGTGGTTTGGGCGATGGTACGGTGAAAAAGCGTTTGGAAGGCATTTTAAAAGAATTGATTGGCCCGATCCGTGAACGTCGTATCGAACTTGCCAAAGACCCTGATTACATTATGGATATTTTGAAAACAGGTACAGACAAATGCCGCAACATTACTCAACAAACTTTAGATGAAGTAAAAGCTGGCTTAGGTGTGTTCCGCTTCTAAGCATTTTGTAGATATAAATATTTTAAAGTCTCTTATTCACATGAATAAGAGACTTTTTATTTGGTTGAAAAATCAACATAAGATGACGCGATTCACAAAAAACACTTATTACTTACGTGATTTAACATCACGTAACCTGAATACTGCGGAATAGTATTCATTCTCAGTTTAGTATACTTACATGCTTTAGGAGCGATCCTAATTTCATAACATTTCTCCGTTATCGAAGCTGTGAAAGCAGATTCGTTTTTCATACGCAATGATCACCCCAATCATTGCGTATTTTTTTATTTGAATCAGCTGTTTATACAGCTTGTACAACAATAAAAATAATTTCCCGAGATGCAAAAAATTACTTGAAATATCCGCTATTGTGATTAGAGTAAATCTATTCTGTGCTGCTTGATGAAAGTCTTATGTCTGTATTTCCAAAAAAATTTAGCCAAGCCTTGAACCGAGTATGTCAAATTGGACTATTCAGCCTAACCCTGCCTATGGCAGTACATGCTCAAAGTTTGCCTGTGATTGCTCAACATCCTATTGAAAACGTTATAAAAAACTTTGAACAACCCACCACGCAACAGACTCAACAAAAAACAAAGCAGAATAAGTCAATTGCGCAAATGCGGATTATGCATATTGATTTAGATTATGTTTTCGATACAGACAAAGCCCAACAACAACGTAATATTCAAGCCTTGATTCAACGCATTCAAAATATTCGACCGAATACGATTTTTTTACAAGCTTTTGCCGACCCAGATGCCAACGGCTCTGCAGATCAGGTGTATTTCGAAAACCGTTATGTGCCAGTACGTGACAACTTATTTCCACAGTTACTTCAGCAAATTCGTCAAAATACACAGGTGCAGCATGTTTATGCATGGCTGCCCGTTTTGGCGTGGGAATTGCCGAAAGATCAGCAGTTAAATTATGTGCAACATCGTCAAGGCGGACAAAAAGGCTATATTCGCCTCTCACCTTTTGAACAGAAAAACCTAGAAATTATTGTGGATATTTACCGTGATTTCATTCAACACAATCCTGTCGATGGTGTGTTGTACCATGATGATGTGACCTTGTCAGATTATGAGGATTCTTCAGCTTTGGCACATAAATATTATCAGCAATGGGGGTTTTCACATCGTATTTTTAAAGACCTCAGACATCCCGAACAGGCACGCTTAGCCAAATATAAAACCGCTTATTTAGATCAATTGGCGGCAGGTATTACTCAAGTACTCAAGCAATACCAGCCCAATTTATTGGTGGCGCGAAACATGTATGCACCCGTGGTCACGCAACCCCAAAGCGAACAATGGTTTGCACAGTCTATGCCAAGTACCTATCGTTATTATGACTACAATGCCATCATGGCTATGCCTTATATGGAGCAATCCAAAGATCATAAAAAATTTTATTTAGATTTAATTCAGCATGCAAAAAAATACGACCCCAATTTAGATCGTACTATTTTTGAATTACAAACGGTCAATTGGCGCAACCAGCAGAAAATTTCGACCCAAGAGTTGCAGCACACCATCCAACTTTTAGAGCAGCATGGTGTGAAACATATTGGTTATTATCCTGATGACTTTGTTGCACAACATCCACAAGTCAAACCCATGCAACTTAGTTTTCAGCTTGATTCTGAACCTGATTCAGCCCAGTAGCGACTGACACAGCGGGCAAAGTTTGGTTGATGACGTACTGTTGCAGAACACCGTCTTCGTCATAATGCAAAGTCACATTTTTAGCCTGTTTTAAGGTTTCAATATCTGCCACCTGCAAATCAAAACTTTGCGCCAAGTGTTCCGCAGTCACAGGAATCGGTGCATGACGACGCTCTTTATTGTGAAAGCGAATCCAGTTATAGCTTGCCCACACCAACAAGCACAGAATAAAAATAACGATGGCTAAAGCCATGTGCAACAAACTGATCGAGCCATCTGGACCAGTGCCAATAATTAAGTAGTGATAGATGCTATAACCTTCATACCACCACAGCAGCAATGTAAGCAGCGGCAAGAACAGCCAAATCCAAACCAGCCATCCTAAAAAGAATAGACCATAGCCCGCACTTTTATTGCGCACATATTTTGGCTCATCAATATATTGAGGAATTTCAAGCTGAGATTCATCTTGAATCATTTCATATTTAGGCTTGTTCATCCTCTCCCCTAAAACCACGGTCTGGACTAACCCAACGTGCGCGTTTTTGCTTTTTGAAGATGGTTTTAGGTAAAGATACCACCGAGGTCAGCATCATTAAAATCCAGAAGAATAGCGGATACCAAATCACCCAAAAATAAGTTCTGAAAGTACGGCTTTTATCATATTGGTGGTCAATCGCTAAACTCACGAGGAACTGGATTAAACAAGTTACCCCTAAAATCACACCATACCACTGCGGCATAATGGTTTGGATATACCATTCTGTTGGTACAGGAAAAAATAACCCATAGAAATATAAGAGGAAGATCCCGAAAATCACATATGCCCATATAATACTGATCATGGCCTCAATCGCAATGGGCCACATACGGCGCAAACGCCACTTGAACATCTTGCGCACATAGGCTAACAGGACTTCTACCCCGCCTTGCGACCAGCGCAGACGCTGCTTCCACAGACCTTTAAAGGTTTCAGGCATGTAGATATAACACAAAGCTTTAGGTACGTACTGCAAATCCCAGTGATCAAACTGCAAACGCCAAGATACATCAATATCTTCCGTGATCATGTCATCGCGCCAATACCCAATACGGTCTAAAGCAGTTTTACGGAAACCTGCGATAGCGCCCGATACGCAAAAAATACGTCCATAGGTACGTTGAGCACGTTTAATCAGCCCAATAATGGATGAAAACTCACCAACTTGTAGCTTACCTAAAATGCTAGAACGGTTAATAATGCGTGGATTTCCTGTCACAGCCCCTACACGCGGATAACTGGTCAAATGATGCATCATCCAGAATACTGCATGCGGGTGCAGTAAGGCATCACCATCAATACACACCAAAAATTCATATTGGCTGACCATTGTTCCTGCTCGCAAGGCATAAGCTTTACCCTGATTTTCAGCCAAATGGACTACACGAAGTTTTGGATATTGTGCTGCCAGTTCATCTAAAATTTCGGCTGTTTTATCGCTACTACCATCATTGACTGCAATCACTTCAAACAGTGGATATTGCGACTGCATGGCATATCGAATGGTCGCATGGGCTTGTTCTTCCTCATTAAAACAAGGGATGATAATACTACAGCCCTCTTCGCTCGGTTCAGGCAAATCATTTTGACGATATTCGCGCTTAAAATAAAACCAGATTCCGCCTGCAATCCATAACCACGCCATAAACAGTGGATAGAAAAATGCAAAACCAAAATATAAGTCGCTCAGATCAAGTTTTACAAAGTTCATCATCATATCAATGTGCTATTTTGGTCTGGAATGGGTCGCGATATTCCAAAGGGCTTTCGTTTAAACTGAGTGATGTATAAAGGTGTTGATGAACCTGCTCTCCCATATTCACATGATAGTTTTCTATCCCTAATTTCTGTATAGACAGTTGTCTAAGTACTGCATAAGCATCTTGATAATGCTGCCATTGATGCGCAGTCGCTTGAGGATTCACCTCAAAAGTCACCATCAAATGCTGTCTTTCTTGCTTATTCAAATGTGCAATTGCATGTTTAAGGTCTGAAAAGTGCGATGCAGATTGAACGGGATCAATGCTGATATAGATAAAATCGGCATGATCTGGAATCAGCTGAACCACTTGTTTTAAGCCTTTAAATGAGGTTTGGTTACCATCTACTTTTAAAGCTGTTTGGTAGTTGTTACTGATATTGGTGTAATATTTAGCCGCTTTTTTAGTCTGGTTTTTAATGTCGATAATCTGCTGCACAGCGGCTTGGCATTCTGCTGTCCATTTCTCTTGCGCCAAAGCACAATTCAGACTAGAGCCTGTATCCAACATTAAACCTCCAATTGAGCTATTATTTTTCACCAAATCTGTAGTGAAATCTGCCAAGCTATAGCCTTGTTGGGTTTGCAAACTGAGTGGTAACTCGGCATATACGCGATGCCCAACCCGTGTGCGTGCTTGCCACACGGTACGGTTGAGCAAATCCTGCTGCATTTTCAGTTGGCGGTTTGGAAAATACGCAACATCCACTTTGCCATCGGCATTGCTGTCTGCCACCACTTTTAATAACAAGGTATTGGTTTTAAGTGCATTGACCTGATTTAAAAGCTGCCCCAGTTTTTGGTCAGCTTGGTCATAACTTGCAGCAGCCATATCGGCTAAGTTATAGCGTAAAATACTTTTGCGTTGCTTATACGGTGCACGGGTATAAGTTAAAAATTCACGCATGCCTTCATGAATCACTTCTGGCGTTGGGTTATCCATAATCAAAGCACGTTGATAGGTATTTTCTGCATCAGCAAGGGTCAAAACACTACCCAAACTGAATGACATTGGAAATCCTGCTTCTATTGCAATATCTTCTGTTTCGTTACTCGCTGCACCGTAAGGCCAGAAAATTGCTCTGCTTTCTACACCTAACTCTTTTTCCAATACCTGTTTAGAGCGTTTTAAATCTGCCAAAATGCGTTGCTTATATGCTGCGTCACTTTCATAGCTTTTGGTTTTTTCATCATACAAACGCGTAATTGCCGCAGGCTGCTTATTTTGTTGCGGATTCGACAAAATACCATAGTGCAAATTGTCACTATGCGACACAAACTCGACCAAACCAGAACGTTGAATTTCACGCATCTGATCCCAATTCATCAAGTTTCCTGAACCATAAGCCTCATAGGCAGCTTGGGTATTACCGTTAATCCAGCTGGTTGGAATGGCAAAAACCGCAGGCACTTGGTACAGCTTGAGCAATGGAAAAATTTTGGTATAGCCGCTGAGTGCACCATCATCTACCGTAATTAATACGGCTTTTTCAGGCAACGGTTTTTTCAACTGACGCGCCTGCCACACATCTTCTAAACGAATGGGCTGCCAGCCATTTGTCTTAATCCACGCTAAAAATTGGGCAAAGTTTTTGGTGCTTATTGCATACACATCACGATCACCTCTTTTTTTGACATCATCACGAACATCGTGAAAAGTCAGGGTGACAAACGAATAAGCTTGTGGGTTGTCTATATTGGTTGCAGCTGTGTCAGTTCCATCGAGCTGAGGCTGTGTTGCACTATTAGCAAATGCCGAAGTTGCGCCACCACTGAGCAATGCCAGACACATTGCACTTAAAATACTGATTTGTTTTTTCATTAGAAGCGTCCCTCAAAACCTAAAACTGCATAGGTTTTTTCTTCATCCTTACCATCGTAAGGATGTACTCCCCACCCCACTCCATAATTCAACTTCCAAGTTCTGGAAAGTTGCCATTCATGTCCATAAAAAAAGTTATAAATCGGATCATTTGAATAACCTTTTTGTTGATAGGTACCGACAGTCACTTCAAAACGCTGATTCAAATGATGCTCATAATTACGCCACGTCATCCAATCGTGCGCTAAGCGCAATTCAAGACTGTGGCTTCGTTCAGGGTTAAAATAATTGGTCGCAATGTTATCGTTTTGACCGTAATAACCTGCAACAGTTGCTGTGGTTAAATGATGCGGAGCTGAATAAATTCGCTGGCTAAAAAATGCCGACGTTTCATGGCGTGTATTGCCATCATCAATATCAGTCAATTGGTATTGCAAGCCCGCTTTGCGTGACTCATTTTGTTGCCAGTTCAAACCAACCAAATAAGACTCGCCCTCGTAACCATCCCGAATAGCTTGTAAGGGAATATTTGCCTGCGTATTAAAATTAAGACGATATTGCCAATGATCATTTAAGGCATGCGTCCAATCGAGTTCAACGCCAAAACGGCTATCGTCCACGCTATCGGACAACAAAATACTGGCTGCTTTACGTTGCTTGTTCCACTCTAAACCCAAACCGACCCGCTGATCATCTATTTTCCCTTCTTGGTATTTTGACCAGCGGTAAGCATGATCGGCAAACAGACGATAATGATCATTCATCCACGGACTATTAAGACGCGTCCAATGATTCTGTTCATTGCTGCCTTTAAGCTGATTTAAAAGTTGCTGTTGATCAGACTTACTTTCCGACCAAGTACTTGAATGCTGAATCGAAAAATGTTCCCGATCATTCAACTCTTTGCGGCTACGTTGCACCGCAGTATCATCAGGTACGGTTTGGTATAAATAATGATTGATGGCACGCCAACGCTCAATATCACCCAAAGTCTGTGCATTTTGCATCTGATTGATTTGCGTGGTTTGGCTAATTGGCATCATGCCGTTCCACTGCGAAACCGTATGTTCTGCCAAAAGTGGTTTTTCACGCCAACGTTGAATGAGTGCTAAATTATTTTGAAAAGCGACATTGCTCGGTGCGTGTTCAACCAAATTTTGAAAATACTGCTCGGCCTTGGCATGTTGATTTCGATAGGCATAATTCAAACCTTTCAAACTCAAATATCCCAAGCGATCTGGATGTGTGGTTGGCTCTACACCTTTGGCATCACTATATCTAAAGGTTGGCAGCGTTTTATCCATTTCTTGAAAGAGTTGATTGGCTTGTTTAAATTTTTCTTGCTCAATGTAGGCATAATACAAACCTGCGTATACCGAATAATCGACAGAATTCTTTTCTTTAAACAAACTCAAATACAGCGGTTCAGCCTTAGCAGGTTGTTGCAGTTTCAAATATGCATCGGCAATGGCATGACGTACATAAGCTGGCATCTCTTGCGGATTCATATTGAGCTGTTGAGCAACAAGCAACACTTCTTTAGAGCGATTACGCTGATTTAGCGCATCGATATATTCATAATAAAAGCGGCGTTGTAAATCTGCTTGTTCTGGCAATTCTGCCGATAAGGCTTTCATTTCTGCCAATACCGCATCTAATGGATAAAAGGCTTTTTCGCCCTCATTCCGATAACTGGAAGATTGATAGAACTGCACCGCATTTAAAATTTTCTGTGAAAGTTGTTGTAATTTTACAGTAAATAATAAATTACTTTGATTCAGTTGATGTGCTTGTACATAAGCTTCAGCACGTGGGTAGTCTCCATTCAGCATAAGCGCTAAAACATATTGCTCCTGTGCATTACTGGTCACCTGTTTCGCCAAAGATGCCTCTGCGGCTTGCAAGGCTTCCACAGGCATTTCTAATAGTCTATAAACATAAGACAATTGTGCTAAATAATCTGCACTTAGCGTCGCTGCATGGATGCTTTTTACATCTTGACGTGCTTGTTCAATTTGACCTGATTCAACATGCAATACTGCACGCCAAACTTGCCAAGAGTCAGCAGGTTTCACCTGTTGAAATTGTTGCACCAATGCTAAAGCAGCGGGATATTGTTTTAAATCACGCAAAGTTTTAATCGCGCTGAGTTGTCCATATTCAGGAAATTGCGCTGCCTGAATAGCGTTCAAATATGGCAACTGATGCAGACCAATTTTATTGTGACTATAAGCTATCACAATATAATCTGCTAAAAGCTTTTGATTTTGTGGATATTGCTGCAGCAAGGACTCAAGTTGCTGAAAGCCAGCATCAATTTGCCCTGAACGTATTGCAACAACGCTTTGTTCACGCAGTTGATCCACACTCTCTTGTGCATAAACCGTTGGAAACAGTGACATGCAAGATAATGCAGACACATAATAGATTGAAAATTTCTTTCTTCTTGTTAACACGCACTGCTCCGCACATAAAATGTAATTAATGTGAAATATTTCGCAATATTATACCCATCTTTGATCGCAACACTTTGGATAAAATGCAAAACACTTACATATTTTATGCCGAATCAACACATATCGTATACTTTATCTCTCAATTCTGGCTCATTTTTCAGCATAAAAAATCCCCAAAATTGGGGATTGAGTACTGAATAAAATCAAGATCTCCAAGATTTGACTTATTTAAGCAAACCCTGATCTTTTAATACTTGCCACATAGTAGAACCCAATTCTGCAGGGCTACGCGTATAAGCAATTCCAGCACGTTCAAAAGCTGCAAATTTTTCTTCCGCAGTGCCTTTACCGCCTGAAATAATTGCACCCGCATGTCCCATACGCTTACCTTTAGGTGCTGTCACTCCAGCAATATATCCCACCACAGGTTTATTGACATTCGACTGTATATATTCCGCCGCTTCTTCTTCTGCCGTACCACCAATTTCACCAATCATAATAATCGCATCGGTGTCTGGGTCGTCTTGGAATAATTTTAAAGCATCAATTTGGTTCATACCTGGAATTGGGTCGCCACCAATCCCGATACAAGTCGATTGTCCTAAGCCCAACTTGGTGGTTTGTGCCACAGCTTCATAGGTCAAAGTACCTGAGCGTGAAATAATGCCAATTCGTCCAGGTTGATGAATATGCCCTGGCATGATGCCAATTTTGCATTCACCTGGTGTAATCACACCTGGGCAGTTTGGACCCACCAAACGTGTACCATTGCCATTGGTTTCTAAATAACGCTTAGCTTTAAGCATGTCGATGGTGGGTACACCTTCTGTAATCACCACAATCAAACCCACGCCAGAATCAACTGCTTCTACAATCGAATCTAAAACAAACGGTGCAGGTACATAAATCACCGATGCATCTGCACCTGTTTCACGTACTGCTTCTTTCATGGTATTAAATACGGGTAATTCCAAGTGAGTTTGACCACCTTTTCCTGGCGTTACCCCACCCACCACTTTGGTTCCATAATCAAGTGCTTGTGCTGAGTGAAAAGTACCATTTTTACCCGTGAAACCTTGTACCAATACTTTGGTGTCTTTATTAATTAATACGCTCATCCTGATTCTCCTTAAGCTTTCACTGCAGCAACAATTTTTTCTGCGGCATCAGACAAGCCATTTGCAGAAATAAGTTTTAATCCTGATTCATCTAGTAATTTTGCACCAAGTTCCGAGTTGTTCCCTTCTAGGCGAACCACTACAGGTACTGTCACATTTACTTCCTGAACCGCTGCAATAATTGCTTCTGCAATCATGTCACAACGTACAATTCCACCAAAAATATTAATCAATACGCCCTTAACCGAGTGATCTGCCAAAATAATTTTAAAGGCTTCAATCACACGTTCTTTGGTTGCACCACCACCTACATCCAAGAAGTTCGCAGGCTGACCGCCATAGAGTTTAATAATATCCATGGTCGCCATTGCCAAACCTGCACCATTCACCATACAACCGATATTGCCTTCTAGAGCAACATAGTTCAGGTCAAATTCGGATGCACGCAATTCACGTTCATTTTCTTGTGTTTTATCGCGCAGTGCCAAGACTTCAGGCAAACGATACAGCGCATTTGAATCAATACCGACTTTTGCATCGACACATAAAATCTCGCCATTTTCACGTACAGACAATGGGTTAATTTCAAATAAGGCAAAATCATTGTCGATAAATGCCTGATAAGCCGCTGTCATAATCTTCACAAACTGCGTGATTTGACTGTCTTTGAGTTTTAATGCAAAAGCCACTTCACGTGCCTGAAATGGCAACAAACCCACCAAAGGATCAACTTCTACTTTAATAATTTTTTCTGGGGTTTCTTCCGCCACTTTCTCAATATCCACACCACCTTCAGTAGATGCCATAAAGGTAACGCGACGGCTAGAACGATCCACCACTGCACCCAAATACAGTTCACGCTCTACAGGATAAACATCTTCAGCCACTAAAATACTGTTTACAGGCTGACCATAGGCATCGGTTTGATAGGTGACCAAGCGTGTTCCAAGAATTTGGTTGGCATAGTCTGCTGCTTCTTGTGCAGATTTTACGACCTTCACGCCGCCCGCTTTGCCGCGACCACCTGCATGCACCTGAGCTTTCATCACCGCAAATTTACCGCCGAGTTGCTCGAAAGCTTGCACGGCTTCTACGGCTGTAGTGGCCAAAATGCCTTCTTGCACTGGCATACCATATTTTTTTAATAGCGCTTTTGCTTGATACTCATGTAGATTCATTGACTAACCTTTTACTACTTCTTTTATTCAGTTATCACCATCAATATCAAACCGAAGTTTTAATATTGCTTTCCTTGTGTGGTGTTTTTCCTATGCTCTTTACTTTTAGATGATTATTCCCATAAATACAACCATCAAATGTAAAAAGAGCGGCCTAAGCCGCTCTTTTTAGTGTTATTTACGTTTACGCTGAATCGCGTGAATCGCACGCCCATCTACAGCTAAAGCGGCTTCATGCACCACTTCAGAGAAGGTTGGGTGACCAAATGTCATTAATTGTAAATCTTCAACTGAAGATACAAACTCAAGTGCAATCATACCTTGGTGAACGATATCAGACGCAGCAGGTCCAATCACGTGCATACCCAATAAACGGTCTGTTTTTGCATCTGCAACAAACTTCACAAAACCAGCACCTTCGCCTGCAGCTAAAGCACGACCATTAACCGCGAAACCGAATTGACCAGTTTTCACTACGTGGCCTTTTTCTTTGGCTTGCTCTTCGGTTAAACCAACCCACGCCGCTTCAGGGTGTGTGTAGATGACTGAAATGATGGTGTCGTAGTTAACTTGTGCAGCATGACCGTGAATACGTTCAACTGCCATTACGCCCTCTTCCATTGCTTTGTGTGCAAGCATTGGACCACGTACCAAGTCACCAATTGCATATACGCCTTCAACAGAAGTTGCACACCAATCGTTTACTTCAACTAAGCCACGTTCAGTCAGTTTAATACCGCAATCATCTGCCAATAAACCTTCAGCATAAGCACGACGACCTACACAAACGATCAATTTATCGAAAGTTTGTTCTTTGTCTTCACCGCCTTGGGTATATTTAACAGTCACTTCACGACCATTAACTTCAGTACCTGAAACTTTCGCACCGATACGGATATCCATGCCTTGCTTAGTCAAGAGTTTTTGGTAGTCTTTCGCTAAAGCTTTGTCAGCCATTGGTAAGAATGCATCCATTGCTTCAAATACAACAACTTCTGCACCTAGACGACGCCATACTGAACCCAGTTCGAGACCAATTACGCCTGCACCAATCACACCTAAACGCTTAGGCACTTCTGGGAATTCTAATGCACCAGTAGAATCAACAATAATGTCTTGATCTACAGGAGCAACAGGAATATTTACAGGAACCGAACCAGTCGCAAGAATCACATATTTAGGTTCTAAAACCTGAGTTTCGCCTTCATGAGAAACGAATTCAACTTTTTTACCAGCAAGTAGTTTACCAGTACCTTGTAACCATTCGACGCCATTACCTTTAAGTAATTGCGCAACACCACCAGTCAATTGCTCAACGACTTTGTCTTTACGCGCTAGCATTTTAGACAAATCGAAAGCAACTTCACCCGTTGTAATACCGTGGTCATCTAAATGCTTAACAGTATCTTCATAACGATGTGAAGAATCTAGTAATGCTTTAGATGGGATACAACCCACGTTTAAGCATGTACCACCCAAAGATGGTTTACCTTTGTGAATACGTTTTTCGATACACGCAACTTTAAAGCCAAGTTGAGCCGCACGAATTGCCGCTTCATAACCACCTGGGCCACCGCCAATAACAACAAGATCAAATTGTTGAGACATTTTTATCTCCAAAAATGGGCTTAGAGGAT
>ERZ650312.271-NODE-271-length-28649-cov-20.440407_pt1 | contig 28649 bp, 26 predicted proteins | sample MGYA00376248_ERZ650312 | MGnify/ENA primary metagenome ERZ650312 (study PRJEB26733, sample SAMN07839316) | wastewater metagenome | biome: urban; feature: wastewater treatment plant; material: waste water | place: USA: North Carolina | collected 2016-07-28 ... | reverse complement strand
TAAATCTTCTAAAGTTTTGGTTTCTAAAAAAATCTGCGGGGTTCCATCTGTACTTTTACTATCCGAATTAATAATAATAATTTCTTTCCCTAAATTTACAGCATACTCATCAATTTGTTTAACTAATCTACTGATATTATCTGCCTCATTTAAAGTTGGAATGCCTATCACAAACATAATTACTCTTACTCCTTTTTCAATACTTCATATTAATCCCCAAATTCACCCACACTATGAGTTTTTCTTAACATTTTCTATAATCGCTTCTGCAATCTTAGATGGCGTAGCTGCTGTAATTTTAAATAACTTTTGTTTAGCGAAAATATCCTTCACTATCTGTTCTCGTACCAGATTATTTTTTTCATAATTTATCAAAGGCATTGTAGAAAAATATTTTCCATTATCTGATTGAAAACATGCAACCTGTCCAGAAATATGCCTTCCCAACAGCTCATTTAGATATAAACTTGCTAAACTATCACTCCAAATTGAATGATAAATTTGCTTTTCTTTCTTGTCTGTCTTTATATAATAAATTTTTGAGATTTCAGTAGAAAAATTACAAGTTCGTATTCCCAACTCCTTTGGGAAAATTGAAATTTTATCATCCCAACTTGCCTTATTAAATTGTAATGAATGATTAAAAAATTTGCTAAATAATTTAAACAGTAAATTGTCCGACAAAACAGCTGTTCTTCTTATTTTAAAGAAAGATGTCCCTGCATAAGTTAGTAATATTCCAGAGTTCAAACCAAATATTACTTGGTCATTACCAATAAGGTGATACCCATGTTCTATACAAAGCCTTATTGCAACCGTGGTTTTTCCAGCACCTTTATCTCCTATTAGTAAAATTGAATGACCAGTTAAAGGATTATAAACTGCTGCTGCATGAATTAATAAGGTGTTACTATGCTCGATCAAGAGACATTCAGCTAAGTACTCTCCGATGTAGTATAATGAAATACCTTCTCTAAAATACTTTAATCTTCCATAAACTAAAATATTTCCATTACCATCATATTCTATAAATTGCTGATTACTCTCTATAAATTTTACACCACCTATTATATTTATTGATTTGTTACAATATCTAATTTTATTATTCTTCTCTTTTACGTTTTGAAATATAAAGTCAGGCACATCAAAAGAAATTTCAACCAACCCAAAATATAAAACAGTTTTATCCATCATAAACATTAGTTTTAGGGATAAAATGCTGAGTTGACAAGATTAAATTAGTATTTTGTTTACCATTATTTAAATGCCTGTTAACAATTTCTAATACTCTTTCTTGATCAACACTTTCTTCTGTCTGAATAAATAAATGGGTTGGTTTATACAATTTTGATCCAATATTTGATTGCATAATTATTTGACAGGGAGTATTGAATGCTTCATAAATTTCTTTAGCAATAGTATCAGACAAAAATCCCCATACCTTTCCTACAAAATAAGTACAATTTTTTCCAGCTGGTGCTTCCATAGTATTTGGCCTAAAACTTGATATGATACCATGAGTTTTATTACCTCGACCAACTGCACCTTCTTCTCCGAAATCAATACAAGAACCTGTAGTAGTTAAATAATAATTGTAATCAATAGAAAAGCTTATGTTTTTAAACTTTTGTTTAATATATTTCTTAATTTTTTCTACATGTTTATCAACATACAACTGACTTTCAATATCATTGTCAAAAAATTTACTTATTAAAGGAAAATTTATTCTAATAGAATATTCTAAATCGTTCCTTACGACCATTACTTTAATATCACCACCCATTTTAGTAAATCTTGGCATTGGTAATTCATTCTTATCTAATTTATAAAAATACCCTTCAATCATTAATGCTAATTCTTCAGAAATTGTTAATGGCCAATAACTTATCATTGTAGCTGTATCATTTGCCTTTGGTACATCTATATACTCCGGTAAATCTTCTATTGCTTCAGGCGAGAACCAATTAGTTTTTGTAGTGAAATCTGAGGTCAATGTCTCAAATTCTACATAATTTTCAACATCTAAATTAGGTAAAATTCTATTTAAATATTTAGTTGCAGCCTTTTTCTGAATTTTAAAAAGTGGAATTGGACTATTAAAACATTTTTTGCTCGCTCTACCTAGAAAAATAATTTTAATCGGTTCAATAAAGTCACTTCCACCAAAATCCTGAACTGAATGCCCACCTCTTATAATAAGTTTATCGAAATTATGATGTGGAATAACACCAAATCTTTTCAAACAATATTGAGAATAATCGATCTCAATTTGCTCTGCTATCCCATCAGCTAAGGTATCAGGATGCCCCAATCCTTTACGTTCTACTACTTCATATGATAAATGACTTGGACTACAAAAATCATTAGTAATTTTTAATTCCATATTTGTACCTCTATACATAAATTCTGTTGCAATCTGAATATAAACCAAGTAATACTTTTGTTATTTTAATGGCGCTAATAATATCACATCCTCTTGGAACTCTATTTTCTTCTAATAACGTTATTTGATTATCTATCATGTCATCAGAAATCTGAATCTTATTAGTTCCATTAATTAACTCACTCTTATATCTTTCAAGCTTAGGGTGTGGGTCAAAAATCAAAATTGTGTCATCAATTCTAGCAATTCTTATAGTTTCATTTTTCCTATTTCTAAGCTTTCCATCTTTTATTGATAAACTTCCTAAATTACTGTTAATTTGTATCAACATTTTTCTAACTTTAGATAAAATTTCTATTGAATAATCATGGTTTTCTAAATCTTTTATATAAATATTATTTTCAAAAATACCATTAGCAAATTCATCTAATGGTATTCCTAAATACCTTAAAATAGCTAGTATATGTGGAAGCTCTATTCCGTAACCTAATATCTCTTCATCCAGAAATCTTCCTTTTGCATTATCTTCTAATCTATTTTTAGAAAATTCAATGTAAATTTTGTCTATCCCATTCAAAGAAAAACATCTATTTTTTGCAAAAATATCTAAAATTGTAGAATAAAAATATTGTTCACTAACAAAAATTTTTTCTTCCAAGTATGGTTGTTTTTTTATGATTGAAGTAAATACCTCTAACTCCTCCAATGTATTACAAAGTGGTTTTTCTATGATTATATATGAAAATACATATTTTTTTATAATATTTTTAAATACTATCGCATGTTGCTTTGTGGGAGTACAAATTTCAATGGTGAAATATTTTCTTGATATATCATCCGCCACATTGATTCCTTTATTAAGAAGCATTAAATCAAAAAAATTTACATCCTTTACATATACACTGTATCCTCTGTCCAGCCATTTGTTAGCTTTTATTTTTCCAATTTTACCAAATCCAACTATTAAAATATTATTACTCTCAATAGGAACCTTCATTAATCGCTTCCTTGATATTTGACGTTTTTGACCACTCATATTCTAATCCTTTAACGATAACAGCTGGAATTCCAGTTCCACGTTGCCCCATTACTAAGCCAGCACAAGCTGCAATCATATCACACAAAGTCTCTTCTTGGAATTTTATTGTCTCTCCTTGTGAATCTATTACTTCTGTTTTTCTCAAAGGATGAATACCATAAATACCAATTGCTACTTGAGTAGCACCTCTCTTATCCTCTCTACCATCACTATCTGTTATAACAACTGCAACATTTTTTCCAAGTGATTTTTTAAGATATTCCGAAATTCTTTTTGCAGAAGCATCCGGATTATTAGGTAAAAGAAATACTTCATCTACTGATTTTCTATCGATTCCACCACTTGTCAACTTTAAACCATTTTCCAAGCGACAACCAATGTAATTTTTTTTGATATCTAAACGTGACAGATCTCTATTGACTAAATTTAGCATAATTTCAATTATTCTAGGATCTTTACGAGGAATATTCCTGTGGATTTCTTTTGCTACATCACTCACTTGTATCTCGTTTAAAGACATCACTTGGCCTTCTGCGACAGATACAACTTTAGAAGCTATGCAAAGCACATCATTGTCTTCGATAAAAAATTCTGAAGTTTTAATGCTCTCTTCAATAAGCTTTTCTATACCATCCCCTTCTTTCAAATAAGGAATATTCTTTAAACCAAATATACTCAAATTCATTTTAGTCTCCATTAATATACTCATTTAGTGTCAGATAGGACTTCTTCACTACTTCTGCCTTTTTGTCTATTTCTTTTTCATGTACTTCTAAACTAAAAATTAAGTCTATAAAATGTTCATGGATTTCATGAATGATTGTTTTATAATCGATAATTCCTTTACCTAGTTCTACATAATGTATTCCTAAATCATTGTTAACAAAGTTCTTACAGTGAATATAGTAAATATATTTTTTCAATTTTGGAATAACCTTGTCTACCTGAGGTTCAACTATGTAATAATTTGCAATATCAAACCAGATTTTTAGATTTTTTATAGATTTTTCATCTATAAAATGTCCTATTTTTAACAAATCATCTGCAGTGCTCACTGAAGTTCCTAACTCATTCTCAATTAAAAAAATAATTTCAGTCTCTTTTAACAAATTCAAAAATAGTTCATTATTCAAGAAGTCATCTACCGAGCACCCAATCCCACCAAATATTCTTACATATTTGATATTTAAAAATTTTGCAATAAAGATAATTTTCCTTACATAAAGCCATTGTTCATTTAACGTAACATTAGCTGAAATACCGTATAAGTCAAGATTACTCTCTAAATGATTTTCTTCTATATTCCATTTAAAAAGTGGACTTGCAATTGAAATTGGAGTGATATTATACTTTTGTAACTGTTCTTTTAAATTAATTAACTCCGCATCACTAAGTTGTATAATATTTTTAGTGTTTATCATTCGTAATTCACAACTTTGAATTGATAATCTATTTAAAAATTTCAATGAATCATCTAGTTTATCTGATATTTCATCGAGATTTACTGTAATATGAAAACTCATTTTTCTTTTATATTCCCTTCTAGAAATTTATGAATTAGTAGAACATCATCTTTTGAAAAGAAAGATTTGTCAGCATTAATTTTATCACTCCACAATGAAAATGCTTCAATTCCCTGAAAAATTAAAACCCATAAACCATCAATTATTTTTGCTCCTTTTTTACCAAAACATTCATGAAGTTTCGTATGTAAAGGATTGAAAACTACATCCATAAAGTATTTATCTTTATAATTAACATTGTCCAATTGATCAAAATTTATAGGTAAACTTTCTTCATAATTTATCATTCCAACTGGTGTAGTATTTATTATGATTTCTATATCATTTAAAATTTGTTGATTAGCCAATTCCTTATATGTAATATACTTTAAATCAGGGAAGCTCTCTATCAAACTCCTTGTATTCTCACTAATTGGCTCCCTATATAGAACAGTTGGTGAAATTTGTAACTTTTGCAAAGCGAAAATAGCAGCTCTAGCAGTACCACCAGTACCTAAAATACAACATTTTGTTAAATGGCTAATATTAAAGAAAACTAATGTATCATAAATACCTTTCCAATCAGTATTAGTTCCTGTAATTATATTTCCAGATTTATAAATATTATTAACAGATCCAGTTATCTCTGCGACTTTATCTAAATTATCGATATACTTCATTACTTCTCTTTTATAAGGTAAAGTTATATTTAATCCAATACATTCTGGATCATTTATCAGATGTTTGATTTTATCTTCTAAACACACTGAGTCTACTAAAATTTTTTTATGTTTATATTCATCCAGAACTCCTATGTTGTGATTTAGATATTCAAATAATTCATCTGATATAGAATGTTCAACTGGATTACCAAGCAATGCAGAATACATAAATTTCATCCTCCCACGTTTAATTGTTTACTACTAACATAAAGTGTCGTTATTACACAGATCTAACCATTACCTATAAAGTCTTTAGAGTATCTAAAGACTTAGGTGTACACCTAAACATTTTATCCACCGACGATGATGATAATATCCAATACCAAAATCAAAACCGGCAAAAATTTTGAAATTTTCTTCATAATCGGACTTCCTTTCAGTTTTTATTTATTGTACAATAAATAAAAACTGAATTATTTTTTGTTGGGAAAACGGGAAATTTATGAACTCAAAACTTGGAATCACACTTAGAAAAGTCCGTAAAGGAAAACAAATTAGTCTGTGCTCAGTAGCAGATGAACACCTGTCAAAATCACAAATCTCTCGTTTTGAGCGTGGGGAGTCAGAGATATCGTGTGTCCGACTAATTAATATTCTAGACAAACTACACATTACTTTAGATGAGTTTCTTATTTTACACGATGAAGACTATAAAAAAACTGAGTCATTTGCTAACTTGGTACAGTACATTCGTAAACAGTACTCATCACAAAATATCAATAATATAGCATGTCTACTTTCTAACACTTCAAATTACAATCTCAATTCTATTGAGAAAACAATGGTAAAATCCATTCTACACACAATGGACTCGACTATCACTCCATCAAATGAAGAGTTACTTCAACTGACAGATTACCTCTTCAAAGTTGAAAAATGGGGTTACTATGAGATTATTTTATTAGGTAACTGTGTTCGATCAATTAACTACAATTCCTATTTCCTACTGACAAAGGAAATGTTAAATAATTACATCTACACTTCTCTAAATAAAACAAATAAACGGATAGTAACTCAGCTAGCTATCAATTGTTTTATTCTTAGTATCGATAAGGAAGAATATTCTAACTGTTCCTATTTAATTGATAAGATAAAAGAATTGTTGGATAATGAATTGAACTTTTATGAACAGACAGTCTTTCTCTATGCGACCGGGTACTATGAATTTAAGCAACATTCAGGTACTGGAATTAAAAAGATGAAACAAGCTATACAAGTTTTTGAAATTTTAGGTGAAGACAAGTTAAAATTACACTATACCGAACATTTTGATAAACTAGTCAACAAAGAATAAGTGAAATATTATTCTAAAATTTAACGATATACCAGTCAGGGATGTCTCAATAAAAATCATCTACTCTAACAACTTTTCCTTTGTACCTATGGACAGTTAAAAAGCCTTGGAAATAGCTTATTCCAAGGCTTTCTTTGTATTCTATTGTATCAATTTCCTTATTCCGATTTCTGTTGCGATTAATCCAACCGTCATTTTTTCTCCTTACCATGATAAATTGACAAATTCCTTCATTTCCTGATAGGCTGTATCCACTCGCGCCTGTGTCTCAGGGTCCAATTGTCCATAATACTGCCCACCAGCAATCCAATCTTCTAATATATAGGTTTGATAAGTGAATTGTTCATAGCCTTCTGTTGAATAAGTACCCTTTGAAACACGACTAACCCAGGTGGGATGAGCTTGAGCTGCTTGAATACTTGTCTGACCATCCTTTTTCTGAATGGTCACATCCATTAGAACACCTCTCTCAGTCCACTGGGCATTAGGGGTATCTCCCATGGTTTCTATACGCTGATTAGACAGAAAATTTCCCATAGAATAGATAATCAATTTTTTCTGGCCGTCTTTCTCAATAATTTCAGCTGGTTCAACCACATGAGGATGTCCTCCAAAAATAATGTCTGCTCCCCAGTCTACCATTTCCCGATATAGACTCGTCTGTTCTTCCGTTGGTTCCAACTGGTATTCCACACCCGTCTGGGGCATGACAATGGTAATGTCCGCCTCTTTTTCAGCCTGTTCAATCTCTTTTTGCATCTTTTCTTGATTGAAATCTGATAAATATGCATCATATTCCTCTTGACTCAGCAAAGCCTCCATCCCATTGAAACCATATGCATAGGCTAATACTGCAATTCGAATACCATTTACCTCACGAATATAGACTGGAGCAGTTGACCGATTTCCGTCGGAAAAGACTCCAACCGTGTCCACCCCAGCTTGCTGGAAAGCATTAACTGTGGAAATCAGACCTGAAAGATGAGAATCTAGGATATGATTGTGAGCCAAGTCCACCAAGTCATAGCCTGCATCATGAATATTGGTGGCAACGATGCTAGGGGCATTAAAAAGTGGATACCCCGCCAAATCAAAATCTGGCGAAATAGTCCCTTCAAAATCTGCAATAGCAAAATCTGCCTGGTCTATCCAGGGCTTGACATAGGTAAAATTCTCCGAAAAATCATAACTCCCATCAAATTGCTCTGACCCTCGAAGAATTGGTAAATGATACAGTAAATCCCCATGGGCCATAATCCGAACAGTATCTACTGTTGAAGCATGACTTGATGGCGTGACCTTACTAGACTCAGTTTGTTGTTTTTCTGCCGGCTGACTTTTTCCTGATGTGAAATATTCATTTAAAAGTATGATAGACAACAATACTCCGGCTAATGCACAAATGAAGAAAAAGTGTCCTCTTGTCCGTGATACTGCTCGTCTATTTCTGCGACCATAGCTAGTTCTTCTTCCCATATCAATCCACCTCATATTAAGTCCTTTACTTACTTATTATACGACTTTTTCAACAAAAAATCTAAAAAAATAATGTTCACAGACGATAAAAAAACAACCAATAAAAACATAGCATATCCTATCTATCTCTTAAAAAGGATATAAAAAGAGCAACATAAGTGTTTCAGTAAGTTCTGGACTGCATTCAGTTGTTGCTCCAATCAAATTGTTTCGAATTTTGTGAATAAGTATGATAGACTGAAAGAATAGGAACTGTTACAGGAGAATGATATGAAACAAGCTATTGAGACACGTGAGTTCATAAAAACCGTCGTTATCTGTACTCTTGCATCTTACGGGGGACCAGAAGCCCATTATGGCGTTTTCAGTAAAGAAATGGTTGAAAAAAAGAAGTACATTAGCCAGGAAGAATTGACTGAACTGATTGGTATATTTTCATTGCTCCCAGGACCTTCTAGTACTCAAACGATTACTGCGATAGGATACCGTGTAGGTGGTCCAATAATAGCTCTCACAACACTTGGCATATGGATAATGCCAGCCCTCTTTACGATGAGCCTTTTAGGAATTATTTTAGATTGGTTGACATATCATCAACAATGGCAGTCGTTACTGACCTTTCTTCCTGCAACTGCGATTGCCTTTATTACTTACGCTGCTATTCAATTAACCCGCAAGGTTATTCACTCCAAAAATGATGGGCTTGAGTATCTTCTCTTTTGTTGCTTGGCTTTTCTTTTTATTCCCTGGTCTGTCTGGATGGTACTTGCATTGTTGCTATTCGGTGGTTTCTTAGGAATCCTTCCAAATCTTTTCAAGGTCCGAGATGAAATGAAGCAAGTAACAACGCATAGCAAGCCCAAGTGGTTTTTAGTTGGAATCATCCTTTTACTAGCTGTTTCTTTTGAGTCTGCAACTTTTTTCTGGGGTGGAAATATCTCCTTATTTTCTTCCATATACCGTTATGGTTATTCCGTCATTGGTGGTGGTCAGGTCATGATTCCTCTAATGATCCAAGATTTAGTTAATGGACAACATTTCCTAAACCAAGTTGACTTCTTAGCAGGTTATACATTAGATCAAGCTGTTCCCGGACCCCTTTTTAGTTTTGCTGCATTTGTTACTTCACGCTCTTTAACAGGCTCACCTTTTCTTATTCTATTGCTAGGTATGGTTGGAGGAGCACTGATCTTTCTGCCCGGGACATTATTGGTCTTTTTCGCAACTCCACTATGGCAAGAATACCGCAACTTGCACTATGTACGACATTTTCTAAAAGGTGTCTCAATTGTCGTTGCTGCGATCATTACATGGACTGCCTTCAAACAAATGCCACTACTCAATGATTCGCTTAGTATGTGGTTGGTCTTCCTCGCCTCACTGGCTTTTCTTCTTTATAAAAAAATACCTGCTCCACTCATTGTGATGGCAAGCCTATTATTAGGCCTCTTATGGGGATAATTGGTTTCCAACAATAGAAAACAAAAACTGGCAGTATGCTTACTAAGATCAGTTATTGAAACTGTCTACAAGAGTATACTTCCAGTTCTTTTCGTTCTCAATTATGTCATTATGTTAATCATCTAAATGCTGTAACTTCCCTCGGAAGTCTTCAATACTGTGATAGCCTTTTTCAAGCATGATGGCTTGCAATTCAGCTGTGATTCGTTCAAAAGCAACAGGACCTTCTTTATGAAGAGTAGTCCCAATTTGAACCATACTAGCACCACATAAAATATGCTCAAAAGCATCACGTCCCGTCAGAACACCACCTGTTCCAACAATCTGAATTTCAGGTTTCAACCGTTGGTAAAAGGCATGGACATTGGCAAGGGCAGTTGGTTTGATATATTCTCCTCCAATACCCCCAAAACCATTTTTGGGTTTGATAACAACTGATTCATCTTCAATGTAGAGACCGTTACCAATTGAATTGACACAATTGACAAAGGCTAGTGGAAACTGATTAAAGATTGTTGCTGCTTGATCAAAATGAACAATATCAAAGTAAGGTGGCAACTTTATACCAAGCGGTTTTGTAAAATACGTGAATACTTCGCGCAAAATGGCTTCCGTCGTTTCAAAATCATATGCAATTTGTGGTTTTCCGGGAACATTGGGACAAGAGAGGTTTAGTTCTGTTAATCCTTTAAAGTCACTAGCCTCTACTGTTTTTAAAATCTGATGAGTTTCATCTGGCGACATTCCAACTAAGGATAAAACAAATGTGCGTTCTGGTTCCGTTTCCTGCAATTCCAACAAATAATCCAAATAATAATCCAAGCCTTGATTCGGCAAGCCCATCGAATTAATAGAGCCAAGCGGCACATTCTGGTACCGAGGTTCTGGATTTCCCGAACGATATTCTAAGGTTGCTGTTTTTGTAACAAACGTTCCTGCTGCAGACTGTTTCACTTCATTCAGCTCTTCCTTGGTCATACACCAAACACCAGCTGCATTCATCAAGCAATTATCAAACTGAAATCCACCTAAACTTGTTGCTGTTGAAACCATATTATCCTCCATATAGGTCATTCTCTCTTGATTATATCATAAGAAAGAAATGGATTTTCTTCATTTACAACTAACGTTCGGATTTTAAATCAAAATTTATTAAATTTTTTTAAAATTCTTACATTTTTTCTTTACAATTAAAAATCATAATGCTATAATAATTTTCAGATAAATTAAATTGTCAGACAATTTAATGAATAATAAAGAAATCAGGTGATCCACATGACAAATGCAAAAGCATACATCCAAGCGTCATTCGAAGCTGTTAAAGCTCGTAATCCACACGAGACAGAATTCCTTCAAGCTGTAGAAGAGCTCTTCTCTACCCTTGAGCCTGTCTTTGAAGCACATCCGGAATATATTGAAGAAAACATTCTTGCTCGTATCGTTGAGCCAGAACGTGTTATCAGCTTCCGTGTTCCATGGACTGATAAAGATGGAAATGTTCAAGTTAACCGTGGCTACCGTGTACAGTTTAACTCATCTGTAGGCCCATACAAAGGTGGTCTTCGTTTCCACCCAACTGTTACACAATCTATCTTGAAATTCCTTGGTTTTGAACAAATCTTTAAAAACGTTTTGACTGGTCTTCCAATCGGTGGTGGTAAAGGTGGTTCAGACTTTGATCCTAAAGGAAAAACTGACGCTGAAATCATGCGTTTCTGCCAAAGCTTCATGACTGAATTGCAAAAACACATCGGTCCTTCACTTGATGTACCTGCTGGTGATATCGGTGTTGGTGGACGTGAAATTGGTTACTTGTATGGTCAATACAAACGCCTACGTCAATTTGATGCCGGTGTCTTGACTGGTAAACCTCTTGGCTTTGGTGGTTCATTGATCCGTCCAGAAGCAACTGGTTATGGTTTAGTTTACTTCACTGACAATATGTTGGCAGCAAACGGCAAATCATTCAAAGATCAAACCGTTCTTATCTCAGGTTCTGGTAACGTTGCTCAATACGCAGTTCAAAAAGCTGCTGAACTTGGTGCAAAAGTCATCTCAGTTTCTGATTCAAATGGTTACATCATTGACGAAACTGGTATCGACTTCGACCTCTTGGTAGACATTAAAGAAAAACGCCGCGCTCGTTTGACTGAATATGCTGCTGAAAAACCAACTGCAAAATACTTTGAAGGTTCTGTATGGAACTACGATGGCAAAGCAGACATTGCTCTTCCATGTGCAACTCAAAATGAAATCAACGGCGAGCAAGCTGCTGCCCTTGTGAAAAATGGCGTTTACTGTGTAGCTGAAGGTGCTAACATGCCATCTGACCTAGATGCAATCAAAGTTTACAAAGAAAACGGTGTTCTTTACGGGCTTGCTAAAGCTGCGAACGCTGGTGGTGTTGCCGTATCAGCACTTGAAATGAGCCAAAACAGCCTTCGCTTGTCATGGACTCGTGAAGAAGTTGATGGTCGTCTTAAAGACATCATGGCAAACATCTTCAACACAGCTAAAGAAACTGCAGAAAAATACGACCTTGGTAAAGACTACCTTGCTGGTGCTAACATTGCTGCGTTTGAACAAATTGCAGATGCAATGATTGCTCAAGGTTTGGTATAATCTCCAGCTTATTTGTGATAGCCTCCAACCAATTAAATAACTATAAGCGAAATCCCGAATTGCAAAAATCAATTCGGGATTTTTTCTATTAGATTCCTTCAGAAATCAAATCTGTCCACATGGCCTCTTCATAAACGAGACCAAAACTTGACTCATCATCTACACCATAAATGAGTTTTACATTTATTCTCTCACCTGGTTCTAACTTTTCAACCAAATTGACATCATATGTACTTAAGTCTAATGTATAAGGTATTTGAGTCGTTGGATCGATAAGGTTGAAATAATATTCGTCAAAATACACTCTTTCATCTGTTGCATTCTCAACCTCCATCACAACAACGTATGCTGAACTATAATAATCATCCACTAAGCTTATGCTGTCATCTTTTTCCATCGATGTCACTGTTACATCCAGACCATCTGAAAAATTGACTTTATCACCTATCTGGTACTCTTTATATGTCAAAGTCTCGTCTAAATAATCTGGATAGGTTGTCCCTCGACTTTGTGATACATTGAGACCTAAAGTCAAAACAACACATGTAAACCCTAGTACAAATGTTAGTACCAACCCAACAATTGTTGTCCAAAAAAGTGGTTGCCGGTATAAAGGTTTCTTTCGATAGTACATTTGTCCATCTTCAATAACAAAGTCTTTCAATCTTCTCCTCCTCTTCAGCTTACGCTTGGTTCTCTTATGGCAATTCGATACCTGCTTGCCTTAGTGCATCTTGGTATAAACCAAAAAATTGATGATAGACTACTGTTTGTTGACCATTTGTTACAAATAAGTTGACACGAAAAACAAATTGTCCTGTTTCCGTCGTTTTCGGCCCTAAAATGCTGACATTGGTAATCTGTTCAAACTTGCTTAACTCACGATTATTGACTTCCTCTATGATACGGTAAACTTGTTCTAGATCTGTATTAAATTTCAATGGGATATCAATTTGTGCACGCATTTCCCCGCGCGACTGATTGCTGACAACTAAAATATTACGATTTGGAATAAAATGTAGGGTTCCATCTGCATCACGCACTTTCGTTGTCCGAATCCCCATGCTAACAATCGTACCAGAAATAGTAATTGGTCCATTTGTCAACTTGACAACATCCCCTACATCAAACTGTCGTTCAATCAAGATAAAGAATCCATTGACTAAGTCTGACAAAAATCCTTGTGCTCCCAGTCCAATAGCAACCCCAGCAATCCCAGCACCTGCCAACAAGCTTGAGACAGGTAAGCCTAGAATACTGAGTACACAGTAAAGCAAAATAAAATAAAGGAGATAGTTTAAACTGCTTTCCACTAATCGACTGATTGTCTTTTGTCGTCCTTGCTCACGGTTTGAAATCTTTAGAGACGGTACAAGCACTTTTTTAACTGAAGCTTTAGCGATTTTCTTCAGAATATAAAATGTAATGAACAGTAAAATAAGAGAAAAAATCTTGTTCAGGCTAGCAGTCACAATCGCCTCAACATTAAACTGAGACAAGTACTTTGTAATAAAATCATTCATGAGATAATTATAGCAGAAAACACCCTAAAAGAACAAAAAGCAGCCGAGTGGCTGACTTAATACGTTAAAAATATTTGAGAATGGGCCTAACAGAATCCATCAAACCTTGGTTGAAATCATTGTGATATCCGTCTCCACACCATGCGGTACTCTGTACGTTCTGCACCTAGATTAACTATCTTTTTGACACCATCAAATCAGAAGCCCACTTTTTCATAGAAGGAAATGGCACGCGCATTCCCCTCCTACCACGATTTCCAAAGAATACTAGCCTTTCCTAGTATCTCACTTTCCGTTTCCAGAGATCTAATCATCATTCTAACATACGTATATATGTTTTTGAATAATTAAAAAACCGAGACTTAGCTCGATTTTTTGATTAATTTAATAAATAACTCACTGAAAATAAATGACGGTTTTCGATGAGTAGCTTGGAAATACAAACGTGTCTCCTTGATAATAACTGGTGATAAGGCTAGTAAAGCTATTAAGTTTGGTAGGGCCATGAGACCATTCACAATATCTGCAATCGTCCAAATCAAGTCCAACTTCAGGAAACCACCGAGAGCTACCATTAGTATGAAGACCAACCGATAGGGTAAAATTGATTTTGTTCCGAAAAGAAATTCAATACAGCGCTCACCATAATATGACCAACCCAGAATCGTTGTAAATGCAAAGAGAACCAAGCTAATAGTCAAGGCAATTGTCCCTGGATTACCAAAAACAGTTGCAAATGCTGCCTGAGTCAGCGGAGCACCCTCAAGTCCTTCCACCGTCCACTGACCAGTCACCAAAATAGATAAACCTGTTAAACTACAGATAATAATGGTATCAATGAAAGTACCGGTCATAGAAATCAAACCTTGCTCAACGGCATTGTCTGATTTGGCTGCAGCAGCGGCAATGGGAGCAGAACCTAAACCAGATTCATTAGAAAATACACCACGAGCAATTCCTCTCTGGATTGCTTCTTTTACTGTTGCCCCAGCAAAACCACCAACAGCTGCAGAAGGAGTCAGTGCTGAACTAACTACTAATTTCAACGCAGGAATCAACTGATCTGCATGTGTTATTAAAATCACAATTGTTGCTAAAATGTAGAGAATGGCCATAAACGGAACAACCTTGGTTGATACTTTGGAAATTGTTTCGATACCACCAAAGATGATGACAGCCACTAGAATGGCCAAGAGGATACTAATCAACTGCGGCGATAAACCAAAGCTTACTTCTAATGAAGAAGTAATTGAATTGACCTGTGAAAATGTCCCAATCCCCAAAAGAGCCACCAGAACTCCAGAAATGGCAAAGAAGATTGCTAGGGGTTTCCATTTCTGTCCCATACCAATGGTGATATAATGCATTGGTCCACCTGCCGCATGACCATCTGCATCCCTAGTTCTGTACTTGATTGCTAGAAATCCTTCCGCATACTTCGTTGCCATACCAAAGAATGCAGCAACCCACATCCAGAAAAGGGCTCCAGGACCACCTGTAGTAATAGCAGTTGCCACCCCGACAATATTTCCTGTCCCGACAGTCGCTGCAAGAGCCGTACACAATGCCGCAAAACTCGACACATCCCCTTGACCAGACTGATCACTTGAGAAAATCAAACGAAAAGCTGTGGGTAGTTTACTTAGTTGAAACAATCCTAAACGAATGGTGAAATAAACACCTGTACCTACTAAAAGCAATAGCAGTGGCGGTCCCCAAACAAAGTTGTTGGTGGCCTTAAATAGTTCTAACATAATTCCTCCGAAAAAATAGGTCTAGATAAAGCTTTTGGAAAAACTAAAAAGAGGCTGAACAATTCAACCTCTAGATGTAATGCGAAAAATATAGGAAAACCCTACATTAATACGCTCTGTCCTTTTACCTGAGAGTTTGAGTAGGATTACTTTTCCATTCAGCAACCCCACCTTGCCCCTTCGGTGCCATGATGGTCTCTCCAGAGTTCCGTCCTGTGAACAGTCAGCAACCCTTCCTATTCACTATCAACCGGTTATTCAATTTTATCTTGCCTATATTTTAATCCTATTTCAAGAAAAAATCAAGTGAATTTTCAGAAAAATCAAGAAAGAATATCTAAAAACAGTCCATATCCTGCTTCTTCCATTTCCTCTCTCGGTATGAAACGAAGGGCTGCTGAGTTGATACAGTAACGGAGACCGCCTTTATCACGCGGTCCGTCATCAAAGACATGACCTAAATGAGCATGACCAGCCCGACTACGGACTTCAATACGGTTCATGCCATGGGACTTATCTTGGAAATAAGTCGCAACTTCTTTGCTGATTGGTTTGGTAAAGGAGGGCCAGCCGCAACCTGAATCGAATTTGTCCGTCGAGAGAAAGAGCGGCTCGCCAGTCGTAATATCGACGTAGATGCCAGCTTGTTCACTATTCCAAAACTCATTTTCGAAGGGTCTTTCCGTCGCAGCTTCTTGAGTGACTTGATACTGGAGGTCGGTCAAGCTGTCTTTTAAGACTTGCTGGTCTGGCTTTTGGTAGTCTGCAACATCAATCAGAGGGATTTTTGCCTGCCCAAGATCGATATGGCAGTACCCTTGGGGATTTTTCTTCAAATAATCCTGATGGTAGTCTTCGGCGGGGATGTAATGCGCGAGTGGCTCCACTTCAACGGCTAGGGGGCGTCCACCAAAGAGCTGGGACTGCTCCGTCATGACTTGCTCGATGGTCGGCAAATCAACCTCATCTGTATAATAGATACCAGTCCGATACTGGCGCCCCTTGTCAGGTCCCTGCTGATTGACAGAGAAGGGATCAATGACACGGAAATAGTAGAGGAGAATTTCCCGCAAATTGATACGAGTCTCATCATAGGCTAGATAGAGCGTCTCTGCGTGGTCTGTTTGTTTGAGGAGTTGATAATTGGTCGTCTCCACCTGTCCATTGGCATAGCCAACGCTGGTGTCAAGAATACCATCGATCTGGGAAAAGTAGCCTTCCATTCCCCAGAAACAACCGCCTGCTAGATAAATTTCTTTCATGTGAACTCCTTCTTATCTGCAAGCGTGGTTTCGTCACTCTTACAGATTTTTTTCTTTCATTTCTGCTTCCATTTTGAGGCGTTGAACCTTCATAGTCGCAGTACGTGGAATGTCATCATAAGCCATCAAGATGGGTTCTTTCAATAGTGGTAGGTCTGCAACCATGGCCCACCAAGCTTCCCAGTTCATCTCAGCATCGTCTGCCAGAGCGATAATCGGCTGCGGTGCACCATTGACATCGCGGATAATCACGACTTCTGATAAAAAGTCCAATTTTTCCAACAATACATCTTCCAAGGCAAGGATGCTGTCGATATGCTCAATGAGGTCAACCTGACGGTCTTTTAGAAGAAGTGTACCCTCTGGAGTCATGCAGCCGTAGTCACCACTATCCCGCCAAGCACCGTACACATTATCTTGGAAGCGGGCATATCCTTTATAGTAGGTCACAGCATGGCCTTTTGACAGGAACTGAATATGGCCGTTTTCTCCAGCTGGGAGAGGATTCCCTTGGGCATCTGTGATTCGTACTTCTGTGTAACCTTCCAGACCACTCCCCATATCTCGTCCACTAACTGTTCCTACATTTTCCAAGCGATGGTAACGTAAAATCATTGGACCACATTCACTTTGACCATAAACCTGCATAAAGACTGGAAGTTGCTCTTTAGAAGCCTCCAAGAAGGCGCGAAGCGTACCAATATTGATAGCATCAAAGGTCGAATGGTAATAACGAATGCTACTAAAGACCTCTGGTTTTTCCTTGGCCAATCTTGCCCATTGGACAAAGTTGTTAGGATGGGTTTCCAGAGCACTTGGACGATGAAGAGCAAGCGCCCCTTTTCTTGCAGAAGAAAGCGGATAGAGGGGGAAAATCCTAGCCACATCGCCGATGACACGCCGATATTATAGCGTGAATGAACAGGAGAGATATGGAAGGCCAGCAAGCCTCTCTCCGTCATCTTGTCAAAAATAGTTTGTTGCCAAGCTACTCGCCAACCCATGGTCTGTGCTGTGTGACAGATTAGTTTTGGAACACCTGTCGTTCCAGAAGTATGGGTCATGTATTGAATGACATCTTCTGGCAGGAGATTTTCTTCAAAAGCAACTGTTTCTTGCACTAGGACTTGGGGTAAAAATACCTTTGTTACCAGGTCAGTTCGAGTCACTCCTGCTACACGTTCTTCCGTTTCTTGGTCGTAGACAATGAAAGACTTTTCCAATCGCTCCGCAAACACATCTAAATTCGAAGATGGCAAATGATAGGAAATCATAACAGGAACAGCACCCAATGCCGTTACCGCTACTGCTAACAAATAGGTGTCGAAAGCTGGGCTCTTATACAGAACCACCTTGTCTCCATAGCCAACAATACCTGCCTCTGCAAATCTGGCAGCTCTTTTTTGAATGGCCTCAAAAACGGTTTGATAGGTATTTTCCAATCCTAATTCAGAGAAGGATGCGTAGGGTTGGTCAAAATAAATGGTAACATTTGGAAACTCTTGAGCTGCTGATTTAAACTGACGATAGAGATTTAATGGTTAGTAACTAATAGTTGACATATCTAACCTTTCTAAAATGACAAAGATAAGGTTATTATAATATTTTGTGTCAACCTTCACAATCCGTTTTTTTGAACATGCTTTCAGTTGTGAAAAAAACATGCAGCGAATCTGAGTCCACTACTTGCTTTCATTTTCAATTAGCCAATTTCAGCTAAAATCGCTTTGATTTGCTCCTTCGTATGAACACCAGCAACTTGTTTTACAACTTGTCCATCTTTTTTGAACAGAAGTGTTGGGATAGACATGATACCAAACTGACGAGCTGTGTTTGGATTTTCATCTACATTCATTTTATAAATGCGTAATTCGTCTTCGTCCACTTCACCATCTAATTGTTCCAAGATTGGTGCTTGCATACGACAAGGACCACACCACGGTGCCCAAAAGTCAACAAGGACTACGCCTTCTTGTGTTTCAACTTCAAAGTTTGCATCTGTAACAACTTGAACCATACAATTCTCCGTTTCTTTTTTTGTACTATTATTATACACCAAATGAAGAGAGAATGCAAATTTTTGCTACGGAGGATAATGTGAGTCATATTTTTAGAAAAATAAATTGTTTAGCTTTATAGTCAACTTGAACATGACCGCAGTTGCATAAAGAATTAAATGGAATCCACTATTTATCAGTTGCAGTTGAAGTACTGAAATATCCCAATTACTTGGGCAATACTATATCACCTGATATTATTCATCTATACCTTATTATTTTACTTAAACGTCACAATAGTACAGCCTGATCCACCTGCATTTTGTGGGGCATAGCCGAACTCCTTGACTTGCTTGTTTCGACGAAGGTACTTAGTCACTCCCTCTCGGATAACTCCAGTACCAATACCGTGAACAATATCGACTTGTGCCAGATTGTTGAGAAGGGCTTGGTCGATAAATTCATCCAGCTCCATCATAGCCTCTTCGTAGCGTTTGCCACGGAGATCTAAGCGGGCTTTTGGTCCTCGTACATTGGCACGTTTAACTGTATGAACCTGGCGTTTCTTAGGTTGCTCTGCCTTTTCCGCCTTGACTAACTCAAACTCATCTTTGGCCAAGGTCATCTTAATCAAGCCAACCTGAGCTTCCCAACGTCCATCTTTAAGCTGATTGGTCAGGGTCCCACGTTGTCCATAAGCTGTAACGATAATGTCATCGCCCACCTTGGCCTCCCGCTGAATTTTAGCTTTCTTCAGAACCTTGTTTTTAGATAGATCCACCACTTCAGGCACCAACTTTTTCAGCTCTGCCTTGGCTTCGATAATCTGGTGGGGCTTAAGACTGGCTGCAGCATGAAGATTTTTAAGAATGTCCTCGCTTTCTGCCAATGCCATATCTACAATTTCCTTGGCTTCCAAGCGTGCCTTGTTGAGCTCATTTTCCCGCTCACGATTGAGTTCGTCATAGAGCTTGCGAAGGACCCGGTTCATCTTGTAGTTTTCTTGCTCCACATCACGAATCTTGTCTAGGCGACGACGACTTTCAACCGTTTGGCTTTCCAATTTTTCAATAATTCGGTTCACATCACTATCTGTATCCGTCCAAGACTGAGCCGACTGGATAATGATGTCTGACAAGCCCAAACGACGGGCTATTTCAAAGGCATTGGACCGCCCAGGAACACCCTGCATAAACTTATAAGTTGGCCGTAGGCTATTGGTATCAAATTCCATGCTGGCATTTTCAATACCAGAGGTTTCTATCCCATAGGCCTTGAGCTCAGGATAGTGGGTGGTTGCCATGGTCTTGATCCCCCGCAAACGAAGGTCATCTAAGATTGCCATAGCCAAAGACGCACCCTCTTGCGGATCTGTCCCAGCTCCCAACTCGTCAAATAGAATGAGAGAATCTTGATCAGCTGCTCTTAAAATCTCCACCGTGTGGGTCATGTGACTGGAGAAGGTTGATAAACTCTGCTCAATCGACTGTTCATCCCCAATATCCGCAAAAATTTCTTTGAAGATAGCTACCCGACTACCCTTATCAGCCAAAATAGGCAAACCAGACTGAGCCATCAAATGGGTCAATCCCAAGGTCTTAAGCATGATGGTCTTACCACCTGTGTTGGGACCTGTTATCACGATAGCCGTCAACTGACTACCGAAATACAGGTCATTTGGTACAGGATCAGCAATGAGCGGATGTCGAACATTCAGTAATGCTATGTCTTGTTTTTCTGACAAGATTGGTACAATCGCTTGATGATCACGCGCAAAGACATGTTTAGCACGGACAAAATCAAGATGACCGATGATCCAAGCATTATTTCGGAGAATACCACTATGAGGTCGAAGCATATCTGACATTTCCTGCAAAATTCGATTGAGCTCATGGCGTTCTTCTGCATGCAGATGACTGATTTCTTCGTTCAGGGTCACCACTGCCCGCGGCTCAATATAAACGGTCGAACCCGAAGCAGAAATGTCATGGACAACCCCTGCAATTTTATTGCGATAGGTATTTTTGACAGGAAGTACATTGCGTCCATTACGGCTTGCCAAAATGCTATCGGACAGCATGTCCCCCTTAGTCTTCAAAATATCCTGCATGACCTGACGAACTTGGTCTTCGGTTTCACGGATTTTTCTACGAATACGACCCAGCTTTTCTGAAGCAAAATCCTCTACAAACCCCGCATCATTGATGGATTGGAGGGAGCCTTGTAAATGTGGAAAAAGCTCAATCTTTTCAAAGAGTTTATCCAGCTGGGTAAGACTGACATTTTCCAGGTTTTCATAAAAATCCAAGAGAGACTTAGAAACTTCCAATATTCTTTTCACTGCTAGTAACTCAGTTATATTAAGATCGGTATCTAGCTCCAAACGACGCATAGCTGGACCGATGTCACTAGTAGCAGCCAGACTGAAATAGGGATTTTCTACAAAAATCTGCGCTATGTCTGTCAACTCGTTAAAGGCCTGCTGGATACGGTGAACTTCCACCATGGGTTCCAACTGTCGCAATTCTTCAAAGCCCTGTTCCGTCAAGAGATAGGGCTCAATTTTTTGTCTTACCTTGTGAAATTCAAGGGTTTCAATAATCTTATTATTCATATGTTCCTACTTAGTCTTTTCCTTAGCTTTATCTCATTATCAAAACAATATAAGATAAAAATATAGTTTTTCCCAGTCTCTTACATTAAAGGTATAACAGTCAACTAATACTCAATAAAAATCAGACTAGCTCCAAAGGCTTGGGGAATAATTGGAGGTTGGAGATAGAGCGAACGAAGTTCGTTTCTCCATGCGCAGATATACTCCTGCCACTTTCTTATTTATGGTAGCGGGCTGTCAAGCTCCACTGGAGCTTGACACTCATCACATCAAGTCAACAACGTCTGCTTTTGATTTTCGAAGAGTATAAATGATGATAAAAAGGATAAGGTCTCCCTTACCCTGTAATATTACTCAACCAGAGAGATTTAAAAAAACTACTAGTGAATGGTGTGTATTGAATCATGAAATTGGCAAAAAAACTACTATGAAGCTTCTCTTGCACCACTGCAAGTGGAATACTAGACAATAGAACCATCACAATCTGCAGGGAAATAAAGGTTACCATAACCGCTACAATGCCACTGATGAGATTGCTCAACTGAGTATCTGGATTAAAACCTTCTAAAAGATGGACAAAAATTCCTATAAAACGTACCAAGGCATAAACAGCTACATAGAGTAGCAAAAATGATAACCCCGCATAAAAAACCTTATCTAAGTCAAAAAGATACTTCTCATCAAAGAAATAGTTATAACTTCCTTGAGTTGCATTTGCAAACGGAACCCAGAGGTATAAAAATTGTGCCAACTTCATGAAATGTGCAGATGCAACCATTAATGAAACAATAGTTCCTAAACCATAGAAAGTTTGTAACACTATACCTCTGCTATATCCGATATAAAAACTCCATACTAGAATGAAAATGATTGCTAGTGTAATCATACTTTTTCCTCAAGTTCATCCAAATCAACCAAGGTCACATTTTCTTTTGAAACTTTATCCTTGGCTTTCAGGCTTGCCAACTCAGCCTCGGTCTTTTCAAAATCTATTTCGCGTGTCAGCTGTACAGATAGTGCGTTAATTGCCAATAAAAGGGCTAGAGTTTCAGAATCCGCAGTAGGCATTTTTTCTTTTAATGCTTGATATTTTTCTTGAACAACTCGTTCAATTTCTTCCATAAAAAGATTATCATGCTCTGTCGTTAAAGTCAGTTGCTTTTCGCCAAAAGTAAATTTATATCGATTTAAATTTGCCATATTTCCCCTCATCTTCCATCTATTATAACGTAAAAACCTATTTTTGGCTAATTCTTACTATAGTGAATGCTTTCTACGAGCAAAATCCACAAAGCGGAATTTATCAATTTTATGCTTGCTTTCAGTATATTGAAATTGTTGTGTATCGCCTAGAAAAACTCTTGATTTTATCAATACCAAGTAATCATCTTGAGTCTTCATCAATTCACGTTCTTCCCAACTGGTTGGTTCAACCGTAATTTCTTTCTGAGCATAGGATATATCCAATTTTAGTTCTTTTTCTAAATATTGATAGATTGAACCTTTTGCAATTTCTTTATCCATCTTCGGAACAATATCTGAAGAGAGATAATCCGTATCAACTACTGAAACCGTTCCATCTATGGATCTTGTACGTACAATCTTCCATACTTTACTAAATGGTTCAAATCCTGTTAATTGAGATAAATTACTATTTACTGTAATGAGCTCCAAATCAACAACCGCTGTATCTGACTGCAACTGCAAAGCATCCGTCAATTCTTGATACGAAGTTAAGCCAGAAATAGGAAAATTCAATAGTTCCTGTTTTAAAACTAGAGAACCTCTTCCTTGAACTTTTTGAATCATTCCGCGTTCTGTCAGAATAGCCAGTGCTTTTCGAACAGTATCTCGGCTAACTTGATACATTTCTTGCAATTGTTGTTCAGTTGGTAAAGAAGTCTCAGCAGGATAGACATTTGTTCGTATTTTCTCTTTTAAATCATTATATATTTCTTGATATTTTTTCATTTTATTACTCCAACATTAGTCTGTTTTTTATCATACAACTAGAATATTATAACAAATTTTTTAAAAAAATGAGTAAAAACGCTTGCATTATTATATGGAATCGTATACAATATTTTTTAAATATATTTGTCCGTACAAATATCGTAAGTTTGTATAAATAATTTAACCAATTATTTATATATTGGAAAAATTTAGGTGGTGGCAGATTTTGCCACTGAGGAGGAAAAATAATGGGAAAATATCAACATGAAGCCCAGGAACTCTTGAAAGCCATTGGCGGAAAAGAAAATGTCACCGCGGTGACACACTGTGCAACTCGTATGCGTTTTGTTTTAGCTGACGAAAGCAAAGCAGATGTTAAAACAATTGAAAATATTCCTACCGTAAAAGGTACATTTACAAACGCAGGTCAATTCCAAGTTATCATTGGCAACGATGTGCCGGTTTTCTATAATGACTTCACCGCCGTATCTGGTATTGAAGGTGTATCTAAAGAAGCCGCAAAAACAGCTGCTAAGAGTAATCAAAACGCCATTCAACGTGTCATGACGATGTTAGCTGAAATTTTCACACCGATTATTCCAGCTATTATCGTAGGTGGTCTTATCCTTGGTTTCCGTAATGTTTTAGAAGCAGTTGGTATGCCTTGGTTAGGACAACAAGTTGCTGATGGAGTTAAGGTATTTGATGCCGATGGAAACCCCGCCTGGAACACCATCACTATGGTATCTCCATTCTGGAACGGTGTTAACCATTTCTTATGGCTACCAGGTGAAGCAATCTTCCACTTTTTACCTGTAGGAATTACCTGGTCTGTTTCTCGTAAAATGGGAACAACTCAAATTCTCGGTATTGTACTGGGTATCTGTTTGGTTTCTCCACAATTGCTCAATGCTTACGCTGTTCCAGGTACTGATGCTGCAACGATTGCTAGTGATTGGGTATGGAATTTTGGTAGTTTTACCATCAACCGTATCGGTTACCAAGCTCAAGTTATTCCAGCCTTGCTTGCGGGTCTATCACTCTCTTATCTAGAAATTTTCTGGCGTAAACGCATCCCAGAAGTTGTATCAATGATTTTTGTTCCATTTCTTTCATTGATACCTGCTATTATTCTAGCTCATACAATCCTTGGCCCTCTTGGTTGGACACTTGGTCAAGCCTTATCAACGGTTGTTTTGGCTGGTTTAACAGGTCCATTTAAAGCTGTATTTGGTGCAATCTTTGGTGCACTTTACGCTCCGTTTGTTATTACTGGACTCCACCATATGACAAATGCTATCGATACTCAGTTGATTGCTGATGCTGGGGGAACTGGCTTATGGCCAATGATTGCTCTTTCTAACATTGCACAAGGTTCTGCTGTATTGGCATACTATTTTATGAACCGACACAACGAAAAAGAAGCACAAATTTCACTTCCTGCAGCTATTTCTGCCTACCTCGGTGTAACTGAACCTGCTCTCTTTGGTGTAAACGTTAAATATGTATATCCATTCGTGGCTGGTTTGATTGGTTCTGGTTTAGCAGGTCTCATTTCAACTTCGTTGAATATCACTGCCAACGCAATTGGTGTCGGTGGACTTCCAGGTATTTTGGCTATTAAAGCACAATATTGGTTACCATTTACTTTTGCAATGGCTGTTGCGATTGCTATTCCATTTGTATTAACATTCTTCTTCCGTAAAGCAGGTATTTTAACTAAAGCAGAAGACGAAAAACTGCAAGCTGCACAAGAAGCTGCTTCTGTTCCTTCGACCGTTGTTGATACACCTATCCAGCTTATTAGTCCGCTAACTGGTGAAGCAAGAGACTTATCACAAGCTATTGATCCAGTATTTTCATCTGGTGTGATGGGAAAAGGAATTGTAATTGACCCGAGTGAAGGCAAGCTTTTCGCTCCTGTAGACGGGGAGGTCTCTGTACTCTTCCCAACTTTCCACGCGATTGGTATTACAACTTCAACTGGTATTGAACTGCTGATGCACATCGGTATGGATACTGTTGGTTTAGAAGGAAAAGGCTTTACAGCCCATGTCAAACAAGGTGACAAAGTAAAAGCTGGCGACCTTCTAATTGATTTCGACATCGCAGTCATCAAGGCTGCTGGTCTTGTTGCTGAAACACCTATCATTGTGACAAATCAAACCGACTTTGACACTCAAGTTATCGGAAATCTTCCTCGTACAATCACACAAGGCGAGACCATTCTGACAATTACAAAGAATTAATGTTCTAGGAGGGCGCAAGATAGCTTGCACCTCCTATCATTGCTTATCAACCAAGAAAAACAAGAAAGAGAGAGCGAAATGACAATAGACAAGCGTAAAGTAGTTTATCAAATCTACCCAAAATCTTACAAGGACACAACTGGAAATGGTGTTGGGGATCTACGGGGGATTATCGAAAAACTTCCTTATCTAAAAGAGCTAGGCATTGATATGATTTGGCTCAACCCTTTCTATCCAAGTCCACAACGAGATAACGGCTATGATATATCAGACTATACCGCAGTAAACCCTGATTTTGGTACAATGAAGGACTTTGAAGAGATGGTAGCCGTTGGTCAGAAATTAGGAATTGAATTCATGCTAGACATGGTCCTTAACCACTGCTCGACAGACCACGAATGGTTCCAAAAAGCCTTGGCTGGAGACAAATACTACCAGGATTTCTTTATCTTGAGAGACCAACCCACTGACTGGGTTTCCAAGTTTGGTGGAAATGCATGGGCTCCTTTCGGAGAAACTGGGAAATACTATCTACACCTTTATGATGTAACGCAAGCTGATCTTAATTGGCGGAATCCATCTGTTCGTGAAGAGCTATTCAAGGTTGTCAACTTCTGGAAAAATAAGGGTGTTAAAGGATTCCGCTTTGATGTTATCAATGTCATCGGAAAGGACGAAGTCTTAGAAGACTGTCCTATTAATGATGGAAAACCAGCCTACACAGACCGCCCCATCACCCACGACTATCTCAAAATGATGAACAATGCAACCTTCGGTAGTGAAGAAGGGTTTATCACAGTCGGTGAAATGTCAGCGACTACCATTGACAACTGTATATTATATACAGCACCTGAGCGTAAAGAGTTGTCCATGGCCTTCAACTTCCACCACCTGAAAGTGGATTACAAAGATGGTCAAAAGTGGACCATTAAGGACTTTGACTTTGAGGAACTCAAACGCCTCTTCCACACTTGGGGCGAAGAGATGTCAGTCGGAAATGGCTGGAACGCACTTTTCTACAACAATCACGATCAACCCCGCGCCCTCAATCGCTTTGTGGATATAGAAAACTTCCGCAATGAAGGAGCGACGATGTTAGCTGCATCCATCCATCTTTCTCGGGGAACTCCTTACATCTATATGGGAGAAGAAATTGGCATGATTGACCCTGATTACAATAGTATGGATGATTATGTTGACGTGGAATCTATCAATGCCTACCAAATGCTTCTGGATCAAGGCAAGAGTCCGGAACAAGCCTTTAAAATTATTCAAGCAAAATCCCGTGATAATTCTCGCACACCTATGCAATGGGATGCTAGCGAAAATGCCGGATTTTCAACAGCTACACCTTGGCTAAAAGCTGGTAAATCCTACCCAACGATAAACGTTGAAAATGAAAAAAATGGCCCAATCTTCACCTTCTACCAAGAGTTGATTCGACTCAGAAAAAAACTTCCTATCATTTCCGAAGGTGATTACCGAGCTGCCTATCATGAAAGTAACAAGGTTTATGCCTTCGAGCGCTTGTTAAATGGCGAACAATTGCTTGTCCTAAATAATTTCTTTCCGGAAGAGGTTGAAATAGAACTGCTAGACAACTACGCACAGGGACATATCCTGATTAGCAATTACCCTGATAGTAAGCTAGGCAAAACAATAACTCTCAAACCTTATCAAGCAACAGCAATTTGGGGGTGATAAAAGATTAAGGAGGGGCAATGCTCTTCTCTAGTTTTAGCATGATAGAAATGAAGAAGAGAAAGCTTCATGCTCCAATTTTTTTGAGTAATTTTAAGAACCCAATCTTAAAATTCAAATTAGAACTAATCTTTGAACAGATTCAGAAAGAAATTCCAAATCTAACAGTAGAATTGAAATGGAACCAGCCTATGTTTATCATGAATGGAACCTTTATTATCGGTTTCTCGGTTTCTCGGTTGCCAAGAACCACATTTCCATTGCTCCTGAAGCAGTCACTATGGCTATCTTCACAAACGATATCAAGGCAGCAAACTACGAAGCAACCAATAACCTCTTCAAAATAATGTAAAACAAACTTTTCTTGAAAGTATTAATCTAATTGCTTACATTCAAAAAGCCAAGCTCGCTTTGAGTTTGGCTTTTGCTATTGCAATTTTACTGATTAAAGGACACATGAACATGATCATAGTGGTTTTCCGTAATACTTCCACGATCTGGCATTAAGTTCCATGTATATGCTGGTCCATAAATACTAGCATAAGGTGAGTAGAATCGTTGTTTCCAAATGATATAACTAATATTTTTCGATGCTAAATTAGCCGCAGCATATGCAGCGACCTGATCACCCAAAGCCGAACTTTGAGGAACCATAAAGTCAATTGCCAATCCTTTACCATGATCCCCTGTGTCACCCGCACGGTAACCTGAAAATGACGTGATTCCAAAGGCATTAGCTACTTCAGCTCGAAATGCTGCAACCTGAGGTTGGAGTCCAACATCATATGAACTAGTAGTACTTGATGAAGTTGTTGAAACCGTAGCAACTGTTGTTGCAGTTGATACGGCTGGTGTAGGAGTCACAGGGGCTGCCTCTACAGAGTTCACCTCTGCGACCGGTGCTTCCTCTACTGGGGTTTCTGCTGGAACTTCTGTGACTGGCGCTTCCTCTACTGGAGTTTCAACTGAGACTTCTGTAACTGGAACTTCTTCTACTGGGGTTTCTTCCAATGGGGTTTCTACAGGGACTTCTGTGACCGGTGCTTCCTCTACTGGAGTTTCAACTGAGACTTCTGTAACTGGAACTTCTTCTACTG
>ERZ650312.270-NODE-270-length-28778-cov-5.930160_pt1 | contig 28778 bp, 22 predicted proteins | sample MGYA00376248_ERZ650312 | MGnify/ENA primary metagenome ERZ650312 (study PRJEB26733, sample SAMN07839316) | wastewater metagenome | biome: urban; feature: wastewater treatment plant; material: waste water | place: USA: North Carolina | collected 2016-07-28 ... | reverse complement strand
ACAGCACGGTGACCAGCGCCGCCGGATTGACGTTGATCTTCTCGGCCAGATCGGCAAGGGATGCGCCCTGACGCAGACGAACGGTCTGACCGTTGCCGGTAGGAATACGCACGCCGCCGATGACCGGGGCCTTCATCTCCTGGAATTCCTGACGCTTTGCCAGACGATTCTTACGGGCCTTCGAGGACTTGCCGCCCTGACGACCGAACGCGCCTGCGGCACCGCCACGACCGCGACCGCCGCCGCGTGCCGGACCGTTGCTCGGAGCGCTGTTGCCGCCCTGGAAGCCGCCACCATTGGTATTGGCGCCGCCACCGAAACGGTTGCCACCACCTGCCGGACGCTGACCGCCGCCCTGACCCGGACGATGCTGGCCCCACTGACCCGGCTTCGCACCGGTGCCTTGGCCCGGACGACCACGGAAACCTCCACGCTGGCCGCCGCCCTGACCCGGGCGTCCGCCGCGACGACCTTCGCCGTTGTTATTGTTGTTGGCGTTCGGACGGTTCATCGGATGCGGACGCGGAATGTCACCCGGAGTCGGGGTATGCATGCCCTGCTTGCGGCTGAACGGATTGTTACCCGGACGTGGGCCCGGAGTGTGCGGCTTCGCACCATTGGCGGCATTGTTGCCATTGCCGCCCTGCGGAGCATTGGTATTGTTATTGTTGCGCTGTGCGCGAGGTCCCGGAACCGGAGCCGGCTTGCCGCCCTGACGGCGTTCGCCCTGCGGACGCGGAGCGTTGCCGTTGGCACGATTGCCATGCTGGCGGGAATCACCCGGACGAGGCATGCGCTGGCCGGGCTTCGGGGCTTCGGACTTGGACGCTGCAGGACGTGCCGGCTTTGGAGCGGCAGGCTTTGCCGCGGATGCCGCGGGAGCAGCCGGGGTGGCGCGAGGCGCAGGAGTGGGCGAAGCCGCGGGGGTAGCCGGCTTCTTGGCCGGGGCCGCCGGTGATCGCCGCGGACTGCGTGGCCTCATTCGCCGGGAACTTGCCCTGGGCATCGGCGTACAGCGCCTGGCGATCGGCATGCATGGCCTGCAGTTTGGCGTCATTGGCTGGATCATCGCCGTTGGCTGCCGCGTGCAGCGCCGCGAGCGCGCGGATGTCATCGACGCCGATTTCCGCCTTCAGCCGCCCGGTCTTGTCGTCAAAGCCGCGCCGGACCAGATGCAGGCGCGGTTCCGACAGTGCGCGGATGCGGCGGATGCCGGGGGCTTCGGCATCGGTGGTCAGGTCAGAGCTGGTGCCATCGGCCAGCAGCCACTTGGCGATGGACCATGCCAGCGTCGCCTTGCCGGTGCCGCGCGGCCCCGAGATCAGCCAGCCATGGTGCAAGCGATGCGCCTGGGCCGCGCTGACGAAATCGGCGATGGCGGCGTCCTGACCGATGACGCGCAGCGCCTCGCGCGGGTGCGGGGCGCCGGGAACGCGGTCGGGTTCGGGCAGGGCGTCGTCGCTCATGGCAGGGCGGCAAGGACGCGGGCGGCGACCTCATCTTCGCTGCCCGATCCGTCGATCAGGCGGATGCGTCCGGGGGCCTCTGCCGCCAGCGCCCGGAAACCGTCACGAAGGCGGCGCTGAAAATCCAGACCCATACCCTCGAACCGGTCCTCGCGGCCGCCGCGGGCCTCCTGGCCGTGATCGCGACGGCGTGGGGCGTCTTGCGTTATGAAGCGCAAGATTACGCCTCCGTACAGGGCTTCCTGATTCTCTTCCTGCTCTTCTACGTCGCGATCTCCGTGTTTTACGCAATGCGCCAGGCGCCCCGCCTTACGCACTACGTCGACGGCACGCTCGTCTTCGGCACGCCGCTCGTCGCCTTTGGCCTGCAATATGGCATCGTGCGCGACAAACCCTTCGGCCTGGCGTTCTCGGCGCTGGCCATGGGCCTGTTCTACATCACGCTGACGCTCGGACTCTGGAAACGGCGCGGCGATTCGCTAAAGCTGCTCGTCGAATCCTTCCTCGCGCTCGGCATCGTCTTCGGTACGCTGGCCATTCCGTTCGCCCTCGACGGGCGCTGGACGTCGGCCGCCTGGGCGCTTGAAGGTGCAGGCATCGTCTGGGTCGGCCTGCGGCAGCGGCAGACGCTGGCCTGGATCTTCGGCGTGCTGGTTCAGGTTGGCGCGTGGATTTCGTTCATGCTTTCGATGTTCAACCTCGATCGTTCGACGGCCATGGAATCGAACCTGTGGCTCGGTTTCCTGCTGCTCGCCGTCACCGGCCTCGCCATGGCGATGAACTTCCGCCGCGAAGTCGAGCGGCGCGGCGAGGAGGACGACGAACAAGCGGACACCGCCTCCCGCATCCTCACCTGGCTGGCCACCGGTTTCCTCGGCTTTGCCGCGCTCTGGCTGCTGGCCGGCGCATGGACGGAGATATTCCTGCGCGGCGGGATACACACCCACACCCTGCTCGTTTTCAGCGCGATGGGCGTCGCCGGCATTCTCGGCTTGATCGCCGCACGTCTTGACTGGCACGCCTCGCGCTATTTCGCTCTGGCGCCACAAATTGCAGCGGGTGGCGTTTTCCTCTGGACCGCCTACAACACTTTCGACTGGTTCCCGGTCGCCTACACCGACAGTCTGTTCGATAGCGGATTCCTCGGCGGACTCCTGATCGCGCTGGGAGCCGGCGTCAGCAGTCTGGCGTTCCGGCGGCAAGAAGAAACGCGCGCGCTGGCAATTTCCCGAATGTTGCTCGGCTGGTGCGGATTCTGGTGGTTCGTGTACGTCCTCGGCAACCTCGACGCTTGGGGCGGGCGCCTGCTCGCCAGTTACAACCTCTACGCCGAGGCGATCCAGCCGGCGATTCATCCGCTGTATGGCCTCGTCGTCGCGCTGACGACACCGATCATTGCCCGTCTGGCGCTTCGCTTGCAGTGGGGCGACCTGCGCTGGCTGTCCGGCGCCGTCTGGCTCAACCTCCTCTTCGTCATCGCGCGCATGTTTGAACGCCTGGACGGTGTCTGGTCCGACCGGCCGCAATTGCTGGCCTGGATTGCGCTGCTCGCCCTCTGGCTGGCCGGCGAATCGTTGATGCGCGATGGCGAACGCGACCGCTGGATGCCAGCCGATAGACAACCGGTACTCGTCCGTGCGCTGCACCTCCTGCGTACGGTAGGGCCTTGGCTGCTGCTCTGGCCGCTCTGTATCCGCGTCTTCCCGCGCGTGCTGGGAGCCGATCCGGAACAGGCGCCGCTACTCAGCGAGGCTGCCTATCTCGTCGTACTCGACTGGGGCCGCTACCTGACCGCCTGGACAGCATTCGCTGTCGTCGCCGTACTTTTGCGGTGCGTTCGCAGACAAAGCTGGCCGACCACGCCGATCGCCGACTGGTACCGCCAAGTGGTCATGCCGATCTGGGTGATCTGTTGCACTGCCCTTGTCATCCTCTGGAATTTCACGATGGACGGCTCGATGCAGCCGCTGCCCTACCTGCCGATTGTCAACCCGCTCGATCTCACAACGGGCTTCATCGCGCTGCTGGCCTTCGGCACGTATCGCCTGTACTCACCCGCGAGTGATCGGGCTCACGCGCTCCATCGGCACGTACCGATCGTCGCCGCACTCGCCGGATACGTCTGGTTCAACCTGATGCTGCTGCGCAGCGCGGCGCATTACCTCGACATTCCTTACAAGCTCGAGCCGCTTTTCCATTCCCAGTTCGTGCAGGCGATGTTGTCGCTCGTCTGGAGCATGACGGCCCTGCTCTTGATGCGCTTTGCCGCGGGGCGGAAACTGCGCCTGCCGTGGATGGCTGGCGCCGGGTTGCTTGTTCTAGTCGTCGCCAAGCTATTCTTCATTGATCTGACCAACGTCGGCGGTGTCGAGCGCATCATCTCCTTCCTCGGGGTAGGCGTACTGATGCTGGCCATCGGCTATCTGGCGCCTTTCCCAACCGAACCCAAAACCGACGAAAAGTGACTGTGATGAGCACTCGCCGAACCTCAAACTTACTCATTTCCACCTCGCTCATCCTGTCGGTCAGCATCGCGCTCGCGGCTCATGCGGCCGCACCGAGCAACGCCGACAAGAGCGATGTCCCGGCCGACTACGCGTTCTCGCTCCCTTTGCAGATCAGCGGCAAGCAAGGCGTGGTCGGTCTCAACCTGCCGCAGACGGTCTACCTCAACGCGCAGAGCGCCCACCTCGACGATTTGCGGGTTTTCGACGCAAAGGGCGTGGTGCAGCCGTTTTCGCTTCAACGGCCGTTGGCGGAAACACAAATTCAGCGTTCGTATCATCGCGTATCGGTCTTCCCCATCCGCTCGCGCGCCACTGTCACGGCCGATAGCGGCGTCGAACTGGACATCCGGACCGGTGCGGACGGAAAGGTCATATCGGTCAGGACAAACGGCGAACCGGCGGGCGGCAACGATGAACAGGCGACGGCCGACGGTCCGCTCAGTGGCCTCGTTCTTGACTTTGGACCGCCGTTCACGGCGACCCGTACCGATGGCGAGAAGATCGCGGCACTCCGCTTCGCGCCGCCACCAGAAGCGACAAACTACAACGCCGAAGTCTGGCTCGAAATCAGCAAGGATCTGAAGACCTGGGAGACGGTTGGCGCAGCCGATATCGGTTGGCTGACCAACGACGATGCGCAGACGCTCGCCAACGATCGCCTCGAATTCGCGCCGATCAACCCGCAAACCCACCGCTACGCGCGATTGACCTGGCGCAAGGGAGATCCCGTCGTCTTCCCCGCCATCGAAGCAGAACGCGTCGCCGTCCATCCGAGGGAAGCTCAGCGCGAGACGCTGTGGATTCAGCCAACGGCAGGAAAGATCGGCAGCGATCTGGCTTATTCCGCTAGCATCGCCCTGCCGGTCGATCAGATCAGCCTTCGCCTCAGCGAGCCCAACGTTGTTTTTCCGATGACGCTCGGCCGCTATGTCGAACGGCCGACCCGCGTCACAGGGCGGAAAACGGAGTGGGCGTTCCAGCCGATGTTCCGTTCCACTTTCTACCAGATCGAACAAAACGAGCAGACGCGCCGCTCAGCACCGCTCGATATCGGCCTCACACAAATGGCGGAATGGATCGTTCGCCCGCAAAACGCGGCGGCGACGGCCAAGCCGGAACTAGGACTATCCTGGCAGGCCGACACGCTCGTCTTTCTCGCGGGTGGCACGCCGCCTTACCGACTGTATTTCGGCCGCGCCGACGCGGTGTCGGGCAGTCAGCCGCTTGCCCAGGTTGCGCCCGGCTTCAGCGTCAACGAACTTAAACGGCTCGAACAGGCAGCCCTCGGTGAAATACAAAGGACGGAGGGCGCCACCGCGGGTGAAACGGCAGCCGAATTGGCGAAAAAGGCCGCGCGCAACCGCCAACTCGCCTTGTGGGGCCTGTTGCTGATCGGCGTTCTCGTGCTCGCCGGCATGACCTGGCGCCTGATCCAGCAAATGAAGGCGAAAGGCCAGGACAAGCCGACGCCTTAACCCGCCCCGTCTGTATCGCGCCTACTTCAGATACGAGCGCAATACCGCGACGACATTCTCGAGATCCCGGCTCCGCTGCTCGGCCGGAATTTCAGCGACACCAAGGTGCTCGCGGATATGTCCTTCGAGCACCTCGGCCATCAAGCCATTCACCGCCCCGCGGATGGCCGCGATCTGCTGCAGGATCGCGGAGCAGTCACCGCCCTGCTCAAGCGCCGTCTCCAGCGCATCCGCCTGCCCCTTGATGCGCCGGACGCGCGTCAGCAACTGCTTCTTTTCCTTGATCGTGTGTGGCATTGATTTCTTTCTGCTGGAATGCACTAACTATACTGGGGTATAGTATAAACGATCGAAGACGACAGGACACTGGAACATGCAATCATCCGCCTCAGCCGACCGCTGGTGCCACTCGCACATCCTCAACGAGGGAAATCCGCTCGCCGAGCGCAACACGCGCTGGGCCATCCTGCTCACCGCGGTGACGATGGTCGCCGAGATCGTCGGCGGATGGATTTACAACTCGATGGCGCTGCTCGCCGATGGCTGGCACATGAGTTCGCATGCGCTGGCACTTGGCGTCGCGGCGCTCGCCTATAGTGCAGCCCGACGTTTTGCCAACGACGGGCGCTTCGCTTTCGGCACCTGGAAAATCGAAATACTGGGCGGCTACACCAACGCCATCCTGCTCATCGGCGTCGCCGGCTTCATGCTGTTTCATTCGATCGAGCGACTGATCGACCCGATGCCGATCCGTTACGACCAGGCGATCGCGATTGCCATCATCGGGCTGGTGGTCAACCTCGTCTGCGCGTGGCTGCTCCACGACGGACATGCGCACAATCACGGACGCGAACACCACCACGGTCCGCACGAACATGACTTGAATCTTCGCTCGGCCTACCTGCACGTGCTGGCCGACGCCGCTACGTCGGTCTTCGCCATCCTGGCGCTGTTCGGCGGCAAGTTCTTCGCAGCAAACTGGCTTGACCCGCTGATGGGCGTCGTCGGTTCCGCGCTCGTTGCCATCTGGGCGGTCGGGCTGCTGCGCGATACCGGGCGGGTGTTGCTCGACGCCGAGATGGACGCGCCGGTCGTCGCCGAGATACACGAAGCGATTGCGACCAGCCCGATCCGCGCGGAAATCACGGATCTCCATGTCTGGCGGGTCGGCAAGGGTCAATACGCAAGCATCGTCTCGCTGGCGGTCGACAAAGATATTGACGTCGAACCCGAGTACTTCCGCCGCCAGATCGGCATTCACGAAGAACTGGTGCACATCACCGTCGAAGTGAACCAGCGCGAGCGACCGTAAGAAGTCGCTACTCGAGTTCGCGCAGGCGGTTAAACGCCTCCTCGACGCGCCGTACGGCGATGATCTCCATGCCGGCGATTGCCTGCCGCGGCTTGTTGGCTTCGGGAATGATCGCGCGGGTAAAGCCGAGCTTTGCCGCCTCTTTCAGACGCTCCTGGCCGCGCGGCGCCGGACGGATTTCTCCCGCCAGGCCAACTTCACCAAAAACTATAAGTTTGCTCGGCAAGGCCTTGTTTTTAAGTGAAGAAACAATCGAGATCAGCACCGAAAGATCGGCTGCCGGTTCGGTGATCTTGACACCGCCGACCGCATTGACGAACACATCCTGATCGACGCACAGAATTCCCGCGTGGCGGTGTAGCACCGCCAGTAACATGGCGAGCCGCTGCGCATCAAGGCCGACCGTCAGCCGGCGCGGATTGCCGTGCGCCTGATCGACGAGCGCCTGGATTTCCACGAGCAAGGGCCGCGTCCCCTCCTGCGTGACCAGCACGCACGAACCCGGCACCTCCTGCCCATGCTGCGACAGGAACATCGCCGACGGGTTGTTGACGCCCTTCAAGCCCTTGTCGGTCATGGCGAAGACGCCGATCTCGTTTACTGCGCCATAGCGGTTCTTCACCGCGCGGATCAGGCGGAAGCTCGAATGCGTGTCGCCTTCGAAATAGAGCACGGTATCGACGATGTGTTCGAGCACACGCGGCCCGGCCAGCGCGCCCTCTTTCGTCACGTGGCCGACGAGGATGACGGTCACCCCGGTTTGCTTGGCCAGTCGCGTCAACTGCGCCGCGCATTCGCGCACCTGCGCTACCGAACCCGGCGCCGAGCTGAGCTGCTCGGACCACAGCGTCTGGATCGAGTCGATCACCGCAACCTGCGGCATCTCGTGTTGCAGTGTCGCGAGGATCTTTTCGAGATTGATTTCGGCGAGCAGCTTGAGTTTGCGCGTATCGAGTGCGAGGCGTCGGGCGCGCAAGGCGATCTGCTGGCCGGATTCCTCGCCGCTGACATAGAGCACATGCGCGGTTTCAGAGAGCGTCGATAGCGCCTGCAGCAGCAGCGTGCTCTTGCCGATACCGGGATCGCCGCCGATCAGCACCACGCCGCCGGCGACGAGACCGCCGCCCAGCGCGCGGTCGAACTCACCGATCCCGGTGGGCAGCCGGTCCTCCTCACGCGCCTCGATTTCGGAGAGCGTTTGCAGGACCGAAGTCCCGGCGATTGCGGCGAAGCGCTTGTTACTTGTTACAGACGTCTCGGCCACCGTCTCGACCAGCGTATTCCAGACGCCGCACCCCGGACATTGCCCTTGCCACTTGGACGACGTGGCGCCGCATTCAGTACAGGAATAGACCGTCTTTGCCTTGGCCACGCTCAGACCTCGACGATCGGCACGCGCCGCGCCAGCGCGCAGAACATCTCGTAGCTGATCGTCCCGGCCGCCGTCGCCACCTCATCCGCCGGCATGCCCTCGCCCCACAGGACGACCGGGCTATCGACGCCGGCATCCGGGATGTCCGTCAGATCGCACGCCAGCATGTCCATCGAGACACGGCCCACCGTCGTCGTGCGCTTGCCGGCGACGAGAATCGGCGTACCGCTCGGCGCGTGGCGCGGATAGCCGTCGGCGTAGCCGCAGGCGACGATACCAATCCTTGTCGGCCGCTTGACCTCGTAGGTCCCGCCGTAGCCAACGCGATCACCCACCGGGACGTCCTGTACCCCCAGGATCTTGCTGCTCAGCGTCATCACCGGCTTCAGTCCGAAACTTTCCGCGCTCGCGTCAGCCAAGGGGCTGGCACCGTAGAGGACGATGCCCGGGCGTACCCAGTCGTGCGCCGTCTGCGGGTAGCGCAGAATCGCCGCCGAGTTGGCCATCGAGATTGGATAATTCATGCTCGCGGTCATTCGCGTAAAGCGTTCGAGCTGCCAGTCGATCCCGCGGGCGCTATCGGCCTCGGCGAAGTGCATCATCAGGGTGATCGGCCCGATGCCCTCGGGATGCTGCAGTTCGCGCTTCAGGGCCGGCATCTGTTCCGGCGTGAAACCGAGGCGGTTCATGCCCGTGTTCAATTTGATGTAGACGGGCAGGCGCACCGGCAAGGCGGCGTCACGGATCATCTGAAATTGCTCGATGCGGTGGATGGCGGTCGTCAGGCTGTACTCGGCGCAAGTTGCCAGATCGGCCGGCTCGAAGAATCCTTCGAGCAACAGGATCGGCTGGCGAAACCCCGCTTCGCGCAGGGCCACGGCTGCATCAATTTCGAGCAGTGCGAAGCCGTCGGCGATATCGTCGAGCGCCCGGGCTACGCGCAGCAGGCCATGACCGTAGGCATCCGCCTTGACCACCGCCCAGGCCTTAGCCGGATTCCCCTGGCGGGCGGCTTGTTGCTTGGCAAGCATGTAATTGTGGCGGACTGCTGAGAGATCGATTCGGGCTAATGTCGGGCGTGGCATGATCGGGTGTTTCCGGGGCAGAAGTGGGAAAGACCGAGAGTATCGAACGCAATTCGACCCGGCACAAGTTGCCTGTCCTAAATTGCCCATTTTTCGGGCTAAGGGCAAGAAATGCGCCATATGGCGAAAGTAACAAGTTCGCGTCTTTCATGGTATAAATCCGCCACTTTCGAGAGACGATCACCGATTTTCTGATGCCCTTCGGCTTTTACATCATCATGGTGGCGCAGTTTTTTTCAGCGCTCGCCGACAATGCACTCCTGATTGTAGCCATCGCCGCACTGCGTGAAATGCAGGCGCCGGCTGCGTACGAGCCTTTGCTGAAGACCTTCTTCACCGTCTCCTACGTTGCCCTCGCCGCCTTCGTCGGCGCCTTCGCCGATTCGATGCCCAAGTGGCGCGTCATGTTCATCAGTAACGCGATCAAGGTCATCGGTTGCGCGATGATGTTCTTCGGCGCCCACCCGCTGATTGCTTACGCCGTTGTCGGCCTCGGCGCCGCCGCGTACTCGCCGGCCAAGTACGGCATCCTCACCGAATACCTGCCGCACCGCCTGCTGGTCGTCGCCAACGGCTGGATCGAAGGCCTGACTGTCGGCGCCATCATTCTCGGCGTCGTCATCGGCGGCGCGCTGATCCAGCCCTCGGTCGCGCAGAGCATTCTCAGTTTCGACTTCCCGCTGATCGACACCGGCATCGACACGATCAGCGAGATGGCGCTCCTGTTCATCGGCCTCTTCTACCTGATCGCATCAGCTTTCAACCTCTACATTCCGGAAACCGGCGTCGATCACAAGATCCTGCACTCCAATCCCTGGTACCTGATCCGCGAATTCAACCACTGCGTCGCCCTGCTCTGGCGCGACCGGCTCGGGCAGATCTCGCTCGCCGTGACGACGCTGTTCTGGGGCGCCGGTGCCACCCTGCAGTTCATCGTCATCAAATGGGCCGAGGTTTCGCTGCACCTCGACCTCTCCAAGTCGAGCATGCTGCAAGGCGTCGTCGCCATCGGCGTCGCGCTCGGTGCGGCGGGTGCCGCGCGCATGATCACCTTGCGCAAATCGGTGCGCGTCATCCCGCTCGGCATCGCGATGGGCATCATCGTGCTGGTGATGAACTTCGTGCATCACGTCTGGATCGCCGTGCCGCTGCTCGTCATCATCGGCGCCCTGTCGGGCTACTTCGTCGTACCGATGAATGCGCTGCTCCAGCATCGCGGCCACATCCTGATGGGTGCCGGCCACTCGATCGCTGTGCAGAACTTCAACGAAAACCTGTCGATCCTGATGATGACCGGGTTCTACTACCTGATGGTCAAGTTCGACCTGTCGATCTACTGGGTGATCACCCTGTTCGGGCTCTTTGTCAGCGGCAGCATGCTGCTGGTCAAGCGGCGCCACGAAGCCAACCAGCGCGAACACGACGACGTGATCCACCTGGACGACAACGGCAGCGGACACTGAGTCCACCGCCGACTCACAGTCTCCTTATTCAGTCTTGAGCGAGCGCATCAGCGCCCGCGCGCGGCAAAGGTCTTCCCAGGCCTTCGCCTTGTCGGGCAGATTGCGCAACAGATACGCCGGGTGATAGGTCACGATGACCGGAACCTCCCGGTCGCCCGCACGATAGCTCAACGTCTTGCCGCGCAGACTCGATAGCGAGGCATCCTGGCCGAGCACCGAGGTGACGGCGACGCGCCCGAGCAGGATGATCAGTTTTGGCCGGATCAAAGCAATCTGGCGCTGCAGGTAGGGGAAACATGCGGCCAGTTCATTGGCTTCCGGCGTGCGATTGCCTGGCGGCCGGCATTTGACCGCGTTCGCGATATAGACGTCCTCACCGCGCTTGAGATCGATGGCTGCAAGCATGGCGTCGAGCAGCTTTCCTGCTTGGCCGACGAACGGCTCGCCGCGTGCATCTTCCTCGGCACCCGGCCCTTCGCCGATGAACAGCCATGATGCACTTTCGTCGCCCACGCCCGGCACGGCCTGCTTGCGCTCGGTGCACAGATTGCACGATTGGCAGGACTTGATGCGCTGCCGCAAGTCTTCCCAGTTCATACCAGCGATGTCGACGCGGCTATCCAGTACGGGCGCAACACGCTTTTCTGGCAGCGGCGGTGACTCGGCTAGTGCGGACGTCACCGAAACCGCCGGCGTCGGCAAGCGCGCAGCCGTCCCCAAGTTAGCCGAGCGCACGGCTGTCGCCGGATCGCGCCGAACCCAGCGCGGCGAGATCCCCATTTCCTCGAGAATCTGGTCCCGACTCAGCGTACTGCTCATGCCGAGACCTCGACCAACGCGTGCGTCATCACCAGTGCGTCCTCGCGGCCGCTTTCAGCCGGGTAGTAGCCGCGCCGCACGCCGATCTGGGTAAAACCGAAATGACGGTAAAGCTCGATTGCCTTCACATTTGACGGGCGGACTTCGAGCAGCAGCGTTTCTGCGCCGGCCTGGTGCGCGACGCTCATCGCGTGGCGCAGCAGGCGCGCGCCGAAGCCGCAGCCCTGCCGTTTTTCACCGACGCTGATATTGAGCAGATGCGCCTCGTCGACGGCCATCATCACCACGTAATACCCGACCAGCTCGCCGCCGACGCGACACACCCAGCAACTGTAACCGCTGGCGATCGAGTCGGTAAAATTTGCACGGCTCCAAGGGTGCGAGTAGACCTTGTACTCGATGCGCAGAATCTCGTCGACGTCATTGACGCTCATCGGCAGGAGGTCGACCGGCGGTGAAAACAGCCCGCTCATCAGGCCTTGCCTCCGATTGCCAAACGTTCGGCGACGGTTTGCGCCACCTTGTTGCGCACGTAAAGCGGCGCCGCGTCGGCTGGGTCGATCGCTTCGCCGTGCTCAAGCCTCGGCGCCGCAAGGCGAACCACCGCCTCGGCGCTCGGCATAATTTCCGGTTTCCAGACGTCGACGACGCTGGCCAGGCGCTCGAGCAATACAGGGTACGACGACAGGCCGTTGCCGCAGGCGACCCAGCCTGTCGAGTCGGGCACCGGCACGGCCTCAGGCGCATAGACGCCGATCTCGCCCTGCAATTTGCCTTGCACGTAAACGCCGTAATAAACCTCGCCCATGCGAGCGTCGAGTGCGACGATAACGCGCTCGCCACCGCTCGCCAGCGCCATCGCCTCCAACGTTCCGATGCCGAGCAGCGGCAGGTCGCGGGCGACTGCCAGCCCCTGCGCGGCACCGCAGGAAACGCGCAACCCGGTAAACGAACCCGGCCCCATGCCGAAGGCGATGCCCTGCACATCGCCGAAGTTCAGCCCGAGTTCGCGCAGGGTTTCGGCGGCTTGCGGCAGCAGCGTTTCGGAATTGGAGAGCCGGTCCGGGCAAGTCCGGGCGATGATTTTTCCGTCGCGCCAAAGCGCGATGGAACCGGGATCGGTGGCGGTTTCAAGGGCGAGAATCAGCATGGGGCGACATTCTACCGGAAGGCCGTCCTCGCCCGTTGCCTTGTAGTATCGCGCTCAAAAACCCATCGAATTGCCGGCGCCCAACAGGGTCGCTACACCGAGCACGGCAAAGATGCCCGCGGCAATCCGATGAACGAGGCGAACGGGCATCCGGTCAGCGATCCGGTCGCCCATGATTACCGCCGGAACGTTGGCAATCATCATGCCGAGCGTCGTGCCGGTGACTACGTAGACCAGGCTCTGGTATTGCGCCGCCAGCGCAACCGTGGCGACCTGGGTTTTGTCCCCCATTTCCGCAAGGAAGAAGGCGACCAGTGTCGTCCCGAATACGCCAAAGCGCGCCAGCTTCGCGTCCTCCTCGTCAAATTCGTCTGGAATCAAGGTCCAGGCAGCCATCGCCAGAAACGAGATACCCAGCACCCAGCGCAACGCTTCGGGACCGAGCAGCGAGGTGATCCATGCGCCGACGGCGCCGGCAAAGCCGTGATTGACGAGCGTTGCGATGAGGATGCCAAAGACTATGGGCAGCGGCCGCCGGAACTTCGCAGCGAGGATAAAGGCGAGCAATTGGGTTTTATCGCCGATTTCGGCGAGGGCGACGATGCCCGTTGATACCAGTAAGGCTTCCATCTGTTTTCCCTGGCCGGACGCGACAAATGACTCCAGCGCCTGTCCGGCCATTCCGGGGCACCGAAGTCAAAGGTCTTGCCAGGATAGAATTTCCGATAACCACAACAGGGCGGAACGGAAATTTACCGCTTGCGCCATGACCATAGGTCAAGCATGTTGACGCAAGCTTCTTCTCGCGAAGAGCGGCTACTCCCCAATGACGGCGCGTATTCTACTCGTACGCAGGGTCTTTCCGCCAGCGGCTACCCTTGCGCATCTGCCAACGATGCTGGAGTACCAACTTCAGAGATGATTGGCATCGCCCGTTTGAAGTAAAGGAGTCTGCAATGCGCCCGAACCTGTTTGCCGTCGTTCTCAGCAATTTTCTGCTGCTTTTGGCACTACCACCGGCCGCCGTCGCGCAGGATGAAATCCTTGCACCAGGCTTTGCCAACGGCATCCCCTACCTGTCTGGCGGCATCGGCGACGAGGAGCGCGAGGCGATCGATCGCGCGCGGAACAATTACAACATCAAGCTTGTACTCGCCGAGGCGTCGGGATCGTACGTCAGTGACGTCACGCTGCACATCACCACCGTCCTCGGCGACCCGGTCATTTCGATACCAAGTGCCGGACCGCTCGTGCTGCTTCAGCTGCCGCCGGGCACCTACTTGATCAACGCCGCCTATGAAGGGCGCAATGCGCAGAAACGTTTCGACGTTTCGGATAATCTCGCACAGACAGTCAACGTCCTTTGGTGAGATGTTGCCGTCGTATCAAGTCTGATCGAGCCAGATGAGCGAAGCCATCCGCCCGGTCTGACCGTCGCGCCGGTACGAGAAGAACCGGTCAGCGTCGGTGACGGTGCAGTAATCGCCGCCGTAGACTTGAGCAACACCCCGAGCCGACAGACGCTGACGGGCCAACAGATAGAGGTCGGCGAACCATTTACCTTGATTTCCCGGATGAAACGCTTCCTCGGCATTGCGCGACCGCGCGACGAAGGCGGCGCGGACCTCGTCGCCAACCTCAAACGCCTGCGGGCCGATCGCCGGACCGAGATAGGCGATGAGTTCATCCCCCGGAGCGCCCAGGGTTCCCATGGTTGCCTCCAGGACGCCGTCGAGCAGCCCGCGCCAGCCGGCATGCGCTGCCGCAACGACGGTGCCAGCCCGATTACAGAACAGGACCGGCAGGCAGTCGGCGGTCATCACCGCACAGGCAACGCCGGTCCGGTGGGTAAACGATGCATCGGCCTCGGGTACCCCATTCGGATCAGCCGCCAGACAATCGCCAGCCTCGACGACGTGCGTACCGTGCACCTGCTTGAGCCACAGCGGACGGGCGCCGATCCGGTGCGAGACAAGCGCCCGGTTTTTCGCCACGGCGAGCGGGTCGTCACTGACGTGATCGCCCAGATTCAGGCTGGCATAGACACCACGGCTCACTCCGCCCCGGCGCGTGGTGATCAGTGTGCGGACATTCGCAGGCGCCGGCCAGTCAGGGGTAATAAAACCTTCCGAAGCGACTTCAGTCGATGTCGTCATCGTCTTCGCTGCCGTCACCGTAGGCGTAGATGATCTCTGGACCGTCGGCAAAGTCTTCATCCCAGTCGTCGTCCGCCTCCTCGGCCAATGCACGCGCTTCAAATGCGAGGGTGCGCGCTGTTTCGATGAGGTCGGCCATGTCGACCGGCATGTTCGATTTCCAGAGCATCGGCTTACCGGTCGCCGGATGGATCAGGCCAAGCCGGCGCGCGTGTAGCGCTTGGCGTGGAAAATCCGGGCCGATCGGCACGCGGCTTGCGCCGCTGCCATAAACCGGATCACCAACCAGCGGATGGCCGATAGCCGTCATGTGTACGCGGATCTGATGCGTTCGGCCCGTCTCCAGCGCACATTCGACGAGCGTGCAATCGATGAAGCGCTCAACGATGCGATAGTGCGTGCGCGCCGGTTTGCCCGTACGGACCACTGCCATCTTGGTGCGCTGCGTCGGGTGGCGCCCGATCGGCTGGTCGACCGTACCACCCGCCTCGAGTACGCCACGTACCAGCGCCTGGTAATAACGCTTGACCGTTCTCGCCTGCAGTTGACGCACGAGATCGGTCTGCGCCTCGAGCGTCTTGGCAACGACCATCAGCCCCGTCGTGTCCTTATCCAGCCGATGGACGATGCCGGCGCGCGGCACCTTTTCGAGCGCCGGTTCATGGTAGAGCAAGGCGTTGAGCAAAGTCCCGCTGCGGTTGCCGCTGCCCGGATGCACGACCAGTCCGGCCGGCTTGTCGAGCACAATCAGCGTCTCGTCCTCGTGCACGATATTGAGCGCGATCGCCTCCGGTGCGGAGGACAATAGGTTCTCATCCGGCGCTTCGACAAGTTCGAGTGACTCGCCGCCCCACAGCTTCAATTTCGGCTCGCTGACAACCTTCCCGCCAATACTGACACGACCTTCGCGTATCCAGTTCTGCAGGCGGCTTCTCGAGTGTCTGGGCCACAGGCGGACCAGCGCCTGATCCAGCCGCAGCCCGCCGCAATCGGCCGGAACGGTCAAAGCGTGAGAGGCGTTTGCGCTATAATCGTCGCGCTTTTCGCCCGCCAAACAGGGTTTTTCGGGCAAAGCACGCTCCATCACGGGATCGCTCTCGACTTCTGTCTTCTTATGTGGAATTTTCATCATGCGTAGTTTAGCGGTTATCGCAGCGCTTTTCCTTGCCGCCCTCCTCGGCGGCTGCGGTCTGTTGCCCGAAGTGAAGGATGAGACGGTCGGCTGGTCGGCGAACAAGCTCTACGCCGAAGCCAAGGAAGCGATGAACGAAGGCTCGTATGAAAAAGCTGTCCAGTACTTTGAAAAACTCGAATCGCGCTATCCCTACGGACGTTTTGCCCAGCAGGCGCAGATCGACATGGCCTATGCGTACTGGAAGGACAACGAAGCGGCCTCGGCAATTGCCGCGTGCGACCGCTTCATCAAGCTGCACCCGAACCATCCGAACGTCGACTACGTTTACTACCTGAAGGGGCTGATCAACTTCAACGAAGACCTGGGTCTCTTGGGACAGATCAGCCAGCAGGACATGACCGAACGCGACCCGAAAGGCGCGCGTGAGTCCTTCGAGGCATTCCGCGAACTCGTGACCAAGTTCCCGGACAGCAAGTACACGCCGGATGCGGTCATGCGCATGAAGTATCTGGTCAACGCGCTTGTTTCGCTCGAAGTCCACGTCGCGCGTTACTACATGAAGCGCGGTGCCTATCTCGCGGCAATCAACCGCGCTCAGTACGCCGTGAAGACCTACCCCGACGCACCGGCCACCGAAGAGGCACTGTTCATCATGGTCAAGGCCTACGATCAACTTGGCATGAACGACCTGCGCGACGATTCGGAGCGCATCATGCGCAAGAACTTCCCGAACAGCGTCTACTACACGCGCGGCCTGGAACGCGAAGTGCCGTGGTGGAAGCTCTGGTAACCCACTGATTTTCCGAGAGCAAGCAAAGAGCCCGCCGGTTGATGACCTGCGGGCTCTGTTGTTTTCAGCTCGACTGCTTGATCGCCAGCACGGCCTGATTCCGGAGCGTGCGCAGCAAGGACAACTCCTTCTCGGGAATCACGATTTCGCCGGGCCGATCGCAGTCGGCGTAGATCATCGCTACAGGGTTGTTGCGGATGGTCAAAGGAAAGATCACGAAAGTTCCGGCATTAACCCCTTTGCGGTACCACGGCGGAATGCGCGCGGCGATTTTCGGATCGTTCGTGTCGCTGATCAGGATATCGACGCCTTTGGACAAGGCGGCGTGAAAGATGTCCGGGGTAAAGGCCAGCGAAAAGTTGAAGCAGCGCGCCATTTCGGGCGCATCCGGACCGAAGCCGAAGCGGCCGAGCATGGTGTTGGCGCGCGCGTCGCGCACGCACAGGATCACGCGCTTGAAGCCCTTGGCGCGATACATCGTCTCCAGGATGATGCGCAACACGTCGTTGAGCTTGAAGTCCTCGACCAAGGTGTTGCTGATGTCCTGAATCCCGGCCATCAGGATGACTTCGCTGTTGCCGACCTCGGTGACCGCCCCCTCGCCATCGCCGCCATCGGCGTCGAGCGGACTCCCGGGAGCACCCGCCGGCACGGCGGCCGATAGCACGGTCGCCGATGTTTCGGTATTGCTCTCGGCTCGCGGTGTTACCCCGGACTGTGCACTCTCCGACGTTTCCGGCGCCCCCGACTGCACGCCCCAGCGTTGCAGTTGTCGTCCGAAGTTCGATTTCTTCAGGTTGATGCCGATGATTCCGGCGAACTGGGCAATCTCCTGGAACGACTTCTCCATGGTGTCGCGCAACGCCTGCTCGCCGAGCGGAACGGTATCGCCGAAACGCGCCGCAACCTTGCGCAGCGCCTTGTCGCGTTGTTCCGGTTCAACGTCGGAAATCAGGGCGCAAAGCTCGTTCGAGAACCCCGCGAGGATACGCATCCGGTCTTCAGCCGCGTTCGCCTTGCGTACGTTTCCGGCAGGCAGTTTGCGCATGCTGTTAACAATCAGGTTGGGGAACCCCCAGGTACGCGCAATACCGATGCCCAGATCCTCGAAGGTCAGGCCGAGCACCTGGACGGCGGCGACGTCCTCGGTGCACGGACGTTGCTCCATGGTCCGCTTGATTTCATCGCTCTCGTCGGGGAAATAGAACTGACTCAACAGTCGACCAAGGTTGTGGAACATCGAACAGATGAACACCTGTTCGACATCACGCCCTGACGACTGTTCGCCAATGTCCTTGGCCAGAATTGCCGCCAGGTTCGCGCGCAGGAAGTCTTCCTTGAGCTGGTTGGCGTTGTTCTTGTTTTGCAGGTGCTCGAAGAGCATCACCGTAATCGCGATATTGCGCACGGCATCGAAGCCGAGCACCAACACCGCACGCGAAATCGTACTGATGCTGCCGCCGCCGGCCTGCCGGTAGTAAACCGAATTGACGAGCCGCAGGATTTTGTTGGTCAGGGAAAAATCCTTGAGGATCGAGTTCGAGAGATTGGAGATCGTCTCCTTGTCCGATCCGGCGATCTTGTTGATGGTACTGACCGACTCGGACAGAGCAGGAAAGTCGCTCTTGTGGCGCATCCGGCGCAGCAGAAAATCGATCGTGCTCTGCCGCGCATCGGCGGACTCAACCAGTTCGTCCGGCTGAAGATAGTCTTGGAGCACCTCGCGCATCTGCGAGACCGAGGTATAACGTTGCAGCGGATCGCGGGCCGTGGCTTTGTAGAGAATGCTGGCGAGTGCGTCGTCGATATCGACGCCGTCGTTCTTGGGCATGCGAATATCCTGGTTGGCGATCCGGTTCATCACCTCATAGATGTTCTCACCGCGCACCGCCGGCTGCCCGGTCAGCAACTCGTAGAACAGCAGCCCGGCGGCGAACACGTCGGTCGCCTCGGAGCATTCCCGCCGTTCGATGTATTCGGGTGCCATGTACGCCGGCGTGCCCATGAACGCCTCGCCGTCACCGCCCTGCGATTCAACGCGCGCAGCGATGCCGAAATCCATCACGCGCGGCATGTTCGCGCTGTCGAGCAGGACGTTGTGCGGTTTGAGATCGCGGTGAATGATGCCTGCTGCGTGCGCGTGCGCGATCGCGTCGAGAACGGGGATCAGGATGGAAATCGCCTTCACCGGCGTTAGCCGGCCGTTTGCACGCAGATATTCGGCAAGGTTCAAACCCGGCACATACTCGAAGACGAGGTACAGGTCGCCCTTTTCTTCGCCCGCTTCGAAGATGGGCACGATATTCGGGTGACTCAACTGGCTGACCATGCGCGCTTCTGAAAGCAGCTGCTGGTTCTTTTGCGGATCGGGGCGGGAAAAGTGCAAGGTCTTGATCGCGACTTCGCGCTGCAAGTGCGGATCGCGCGCCAGATAAACGACGCTCTGAGCACCGCGGCCCAATTCGCGGACGATTTCAAAACGCCCGATACTCTTGCTCATGCCACTCCCTGCAGCGAGATTACTGATTGTCGATGCTCGGCATTCTAAGAGCTTCGCGCGCCGTTTAATACGTAGTTATTGGCACTTGCCGATGCACTCTGCGAATCACAAAGCGTGCCGCGTTCCTACAAAATGATCCATACTGGAACCGACCGTTCGGCAGCCTTGGCAAAATTCATCGCGCCCAGATCATGAGAACAATCGGCAAGCAACGGATTACGAGCAACGCCTTGGGGAATCCGGGCGGCAAGGTGGCGCACATCCTGCTCGGTGCCTGCTTCATGTTTTTGGCTACGGTTGTGCTCGCTGCGCCCGACGAGCGTGTAACGCTACAGCTCAAATGGCGCCACCAGTTCCAGTTTGCCGGCTACTACGCCGCGCTGGAAAAGGGCTACTACCGCGATCACGGGCTGGACGTCGAGTTGCGCGAGGCTGCGCCGGAAACCGACGTCGTCGACGAAGTAACTAGTGGACGCGCCAACTTCGGTACCGGTACCAGTGCCCTGCTCCTCGAGCGCGCCGAAGGAAAACCGGTGGTTGCGCTGGCGGCCATCTTCCAGCATTCGCCGCTGGTTCTCATCGGTAACATTTACGCGGGCGTCGCCTCGGTGCAGGATTTGAAGGGCAAGCGCGTGATGCTTGAAAAGCATTCCGAGGAACTGATCGCCTACCTGCGTCACGAGAACGTCCCGGAGTCATCCTTTGAGGTCGTTCCCCACACCTTCGACAACGACGACTTCGTCAATGGCATGGTCGACGCCATGAGCGGTTACAGCACGACGGAACCGTATTACGTCGACAAGGCGAAGATTGCACATCTCGTCTTTTCGCCGCGCTCGGTCGGCATCGACTTCTACGGTGACAACCTGTTCACCTCCGCCGCCGAACTGCGCAAGAATCCAGCACGGGTCAAGGCCTTCCGTGAAGCGAGTCTCAAGGGTTGGGCCTACGCAATGGACCATCCAGAGGAGATCGCCGAGCTCATTCTGCAAAAATACTCGACCGAGCACAGTCGCGAGTTCCTGCTCTACGAAGCGGCCAAAATGCGTCCGTTGATCGGCAGCGATCTCGTCGCCATCGGCTACATGCATCACGAGCGCTGGCAACAGACCATCAACACCTACGCCAAGTTGAAGATCGTCCCTGCCGACTTTTCACTCGATGGATTCCTCTACAGCAGTGATCCAGGCTTTGCCTTCGAGCAGGAACGGCGCAAGTGGCTGATCGGCCTGAGCGTAATGCTGGCCATCGGTGCCGCCGCGATCGTCGTCGCCAGCCTTCTGGCGCGCCTCAATCGGCGGATGAAGTTCGAGATGAGTGCGCGTGAAGCAGCCGTTGAGGAACTGCGCGAGAGCGAGCAGCGCTTCCGCTTCATGGCCGAGAACACCGCCGACGTCATCTGGATCCTCGATATCGCGAGCGGCCGCTTCAGCTACGTAAGTCCGTCGGTTCAGTCGTTGCGCGGCTTCACCGTCGAAGAGGTGATGAGCCAACCGGTGACCGCCGCGCTGACGCCGGAATCGGCACAGCGCACGCAAGCCGTCCTCGCCGAATCGCTGGCCCGCTGGCAAGCCGGCGATCGAACGAACGAACCGCGCGTCACCGAGGTCGATCAGCCGCACAAGGATGGACACATCATCCACACCGAGGTCGTAACCACCCTGAACGCCGACGCCGATGGCAATGTTGTCTCGGTTCTCGGCGTCACGCGCAACATCACCGAACGCAAGCGTGCCGAGGATGCGATCCGCCAACTGGCGTTCTACGATGCCTTGACGCAACTGCCCAATCGCCGCCTGTTGCAGGACCGCATTCCGCAACAGATCGCGCGCGCCAGGCGGGAACAGAACCGGATCGCCCTCCTCTTCATCGACCTCGACAAGTTCAAACCGATCAACGACCAGTACGGTCACGAGATCGGCGACTGGCTGCTGCAATCTGTCGCGCGCCGCCTGCGCGAAAGCCTGCGCGAATCGGATACGGTGTCGCGCATCGGCGGCGACGAGTTTGTCGCCCTGCTCACCGATCTGCAACGCGTCGAGGATGCCGTCGCCACGGCGGAGAAAATCTGCGACGAACTGCAGCGCCCCTTTGTCACGGCCGATGGTCTGCCGCTGACCATCTCATCGAGCATCGGCATCGCGCTTTACCCGGACGACGGCGACAACGAAGAAGAACTCCTTCGCCGTGCCGACGAAGGGATGTACAGCGCCAAGCGATCCGGCAACCAGCCCGGGAAATACCGCGTGCAACGCCTACGGCGTCACGACCGGAAAGACATCGATGGCGGCAGCGCAGATCAGCGCCCGCTCGTTCGCCTCAACTGGAAGGCGGCGTTCAACTCCGGTCACCCGTCGATCGACGCCGACCATCGCGAACTGTTCGCACTGGCGAACGACATGCTCGACAAGTCATTTGACCGGCGGCGCAATCCGGCGCCGTTCTACCAGGCCTTCGATAAGCTCGTCGAACATACTGTCCGGCATTTCTCGGACGAAGAGAAAATCCTTGCTGAACACGGCTACGCACAGCTCGATGAACATTTGCGGGAACATCGCAGGATCCTTGATCAGGCCGCCGAACTGCAACGCAGGGTACGCGTCAACACCGACGCGCCGGGCGAACTGATCGACTTGATGCTCTCCGAAGTCATCGCCGGGCACGTGCTGCGCGAGGATACGAAGTTCTTCCCGTTATTTGCCGCACCGGCCGACGCAGAAAGCAGCGAATCCGAAAAGCTGACCGTTACCGAATAGCAAAGTGCGCCGTCATCCGGCGTGATGACGGTCGGCGACTATAATAGAGGGCTTTTCCGCACCACACGATCCGCCGCCGTGCCCTCATCCCGAACCGAACCTACCCTGCCCAACGCCTTGCTTGCGATTCCCCTGCCAGCGTGCAAGGCGGGTGAACGCGCACAATTGCCGACATTCTCCGGGTCGTCAGATGCGCTCACGCTGGCGCAACTGGCCAGCGGGCGCAAGAGTCTGCTCGCAGTGCTCACCGCCAGCGCCGGCGACGCGCAACGCCTGCTCGACGAGATCCCCTGGTTCGCGCCCGATCTGCGCGTGCGCCTGCTGCCGGACTGGGAGACGCTGCCTTACGACAGCTTTTCGCCGCACCACGACCTGATTTCCGAACGCCTGGCGACGCTCTACGCGATCACGCGCGGCGAGTGCGACGTGCTGCTGATCCCGGCCTCGACCGCGGCCTACCGCTTCGCGCCGCCCGCCTACCTCGCGGCCTACACCTTCTTTTTCAAGAAGGGCGAGACGCTTGACGCCGAGGCCTTGCGCGCGCAGCTCACGCTGGCCGGCTATACGAACGTCACCAATGTCGTCTCGCCCGGCGAATACTCGATCCGCGGCGGTCTGGTCGACCTCTTCCCGATGGGCTCGCAACTACCCTACCGGCTTGATCTCTTCGACGACGAGATCGAGAGCATCAAGACCTTCGACGTCGACACGCAACGCACGCTTTATCCGGTGCCGGAGATTCGCCTGCTACCGGCGCGTGAGTTTCCGCTTGATGACAAGGGGCGCACGCGCTTCCGTCAACGCTTCCGTGAAGTCTTCGAGGGCGACCCGGCCAAATCGGGCATCTACAAGGACATTTCGGCGGGTATCGCCTCGGCCGGCATCGAGTACTGGCTGCCGCTGTTCTTCGAGGAAACGGCGACACTCTTCGACTATCTCCCGAAGGACGCCGCGCTCTGCCTGCACAACGACGTGCCCGAGGCCATCCGCGACTTCTGGCGCGACGCACAGACGCGCTACGACATGCTCTCGGGCGAAAAGACAAGGCCGCTGCTGCCTCCGGGCGAACTCTTCCTCAACGAGGAAGCGTTCTTCATCGCCGCCAAGCCCTACACGCGGCTCGTGCTGGCTAAAGGTAGTGGTGGTGCGACACGCCCTATTCCGTCTGTCGCCGTCGATCGCCGCGCCGATGACCCGCTGAGCAAGCTAAAGGCCTTCATCGACGACTTCGACGGTCGCGTGCTGCTGCTCGCTGAGACCGCCGGTCGGCGGGAGACGCTTTCCGGCCTCTTCGCCGAATACGGCATGAAGCCCGACGCCAGTGCAGATCTTTCCGGTTTTCTGGCCGGTACGAACCGCGTGTCGCTCGGCGTTGCTCCGCTGCATGAAGGTTTTGTTCTTGACGGCATTGCGTTTGTCACCGAAGCCGAGCTCTACGCCGGCAGCCCGTCGCGCCGCAGCCGCCACGCCGCGCAGCGTAAAGCCTCGCTCGACAACTGGCTGCGCGACCTGACCGAGCTGAAGGTCGGTGACCCGGTCGTACATGAACAGCACGGTATCGCCCGCTATCAAGGCCTCATTCACATGGACCTTGGCGACGGCGACATGGAGTTCCTCGAACTCCATTACGCCGGCGATGCCAAGCTCTACGTGCCGGTATCACAGATGCACGTCATCTCGCGCTACTCGGGCAGCGACCCCGATACCGCGCCGCTGCACACGCTGGGCACGCAACAATGGGAGAAGGCCAAGCGCCGCGCCGCGATGCAGGCGCGCGATACGGCGGCCGAACTGCTCGCGCTTTACGCCCAGCGCGCCGCACGCACGGGTCACGCCTTCGAGTTCACCGCGCACGACTACGACGCCTTCGCCGACGGCTTCGGTTTCGAGGAAACGCCCGACCAAGCCGCCGCGATCAATGCGGTGATCGAGGACATGAAGTCGGGCAAACCGATGGACCGCCTCGTCTGCGGCGACGTCGGCTTCGGCAAGACCGAGGTCGCGCTGCGCGCCGCGTTCTGCGCCGTCGCTGGCGGCAAGCAGGTCGCCGTGCTGTGCCCGACCACTTTGCTCTGTGAACAGCATTTCCAGACCTTCAGCGACCGCTTTGCCGACTGGCCGGTGAAAATCGTCGAACTGTCGCGCTTCAAGACGGCGAAGGAGACGACGCAAGCCTTGAAGGAACTGTCCGAAGGCAAGGTCGATATCGTCATCGGCACGCACAAGCTCTTGCAGAAGGACGTGACCTTCACCCGCCTCGGCCTCGTCATCATCGACGAGGAACACCGTTTCGGCGTGCGCCAGAAGGAAGCGCTGAAAGCCCTGCGCGCCGAGGTCGACGTGCTGACGCTGACCGCCACGCCGATCCCGCGCACCTTGGGCATGTCGCTCGAAGGTCTGCGCGACTTCTCGGTGATCGCTACCGCACCGCAAAAGCGGCTGGCGATCAAGACCTTCGTCTCGCGCTTCTCCGACGGCATCATCCGCGAAGCGCTGCTGCGCGAGTTCAAGCGCGGTGGGCAGGTGTACTTCCTGCACAACGAGGTCGACACCATCGAGAACATGCGCGACAAGCTGACCAAGCTGCTGCCGGAAGCGCGCATCGTCGTCGGCCACGGCCAGATGAACGAGCGCGAGCTCGAGCGCGTGATGCGCGACTTCACGCAGCAGCGCGCCAACCTGCTCTTATGCACGACGATCATCGAAACCGGCATCGACAACCCGCACGCCAACACCATCGTCATCAACCGCGCCGACAAGTTCGGCTTGGCCCAGCTGCACCAACTGCGCGGCCGCGTCGGGCGCTCGCACCATCAGGCCTACGCTTACCTGCTGACCAACGTTGATGCCGACGGAAAGGCCGGCCTCACCAAGCAGGCCAAGCAGCGGCTGGAGGCGATCCAGATGATGGACGAACTCGGCGCCGGCTTCTATCTGGCCATGCACGACCTGGAAATCCGCGGTGCGGGCGAAGTGCTTGGCGAGAACCAGTCCGGCGCGATGCAGGAAATCGGCTTCAATCTCTTTACCGAGATGCTCAATCGCGCCGTCAGCCAGCTGCGGCAAGGGAAGGAGCCGGACTTGCTGCAGCCCCTGGGCATTGCGACCGAGATCAACCTGCACACGCCCGCACTCCTGCCCAACGACTACGCACCGGACGTGCACGAGCGCCTGAGCATCTACAAGCGGCTCGCCAACTGCGACTCGCTCGACGATCTTTCGGCGATGCAGGAAGAACTCGTCGACCGCTTTGGCGAACTGCCGCCGCAGGCCGTATCGCTGCTCGAAAGCCATCGCCTGCGCCTGATGTGCAAGCCGCTCGGCATCGTCAAGCTCGACGCGACGGGCGCCAGCGTCGTCGTCCAGTTCGAGCCCAACCCGCCGATCGAACCGATCCGCATCATCAACCTGATCCAGAAGGACCGGAACTACAAGCTGGCCGGACAAGATAAACTCTCGCTCTCCCGCCAATGCCCGACGCTTGCCGACCGCGTCGCCGCCGTCAAGGATCTGATAAGGCAACTCAAACCATGAACCACCCGGACAAGACCAACATCAACACGCCCGACATCGAGAACGTCAACGTCACCGACTTCGATTCGATGCCCTCGCCGGAGGAAATCCACGCCGCCGTTCCGCTCTCGCCGCACTCGGCCAATACGGTCATGCGCGGGCGCGAAGCGGTACGCAACATCCTCGACCACAAGGACAACCGCCTGCTCGTCATCGTCGGGCCGTGCTCGATCCACGACCCGGTCGCCGGCATGGACTACGCCCGCCGCCTGAAGGCGCTCGCGGACGATGTCTCGGATACGCTGTGCATCGTCATGCGCGTCTATTTCGAGAAACCGCGCACGACGACGGGCTGGAAGGGCTACATCAACGACCCGGACCTCGACGACTCCTTCCACGTCGATCAGGGCATGAAGAAGGCGCGCGAATTCCTGCTGCAAATCGCCGAACTCGGTCTGCCGGCCGGCACCGAAGCGCTCGACCCGATTTCGCCGCAATACCTCGGCGATCTGATTTCCTGGACGGCCATCGGTGCGCGCACGACCGAATCGCAGACACACCGCGAGATCTCCTCCGGCCTGTCGACGCCCGTCGGCTTCAAGAACGGCACCAACGGCGACGTCGCTATCGCCATCAACGCCATCGTTTCCGCCTCGCGCCCGCACAGCTTCCTCGGTATCAACGGCCAGGGTCATACCGCCATCGTGCGTACCCTCGGCAACCGCTACGGCCACCTCGTGCTGCGCGGTGGCGAAGGCCGGCCGAACTACGACACGGTCAGCGTCCAGATGGCGGCGCAGGCGCTGGAGAAGGCCAAGCTGCCGGCGAACATCATCGTCGACTGCTCGCACGCCAACAGCTTCAAAAAAGCCGAGTTGCAGCCGCTCGTCATGTCCGACGTCGTTAACCAGATCCGCCTCGGCAACCGTTCGCTTGTCGGCGTCATGGTCGAATCCAACCTCGTCGCCGGCAACCAGCCGATCCCGGAGGATCGCTCGCAGTTGAAGTATGGCTGCTCGATCACCGACGCCTGCATCGACTGGGAGACCACCGAAAAGATGCTGCGCGAAGCGGCCGAAGTACTGCGCGACGTGCTGCCGAAACGAAACGCATAAACCTCGTGTAGGAGCGCAGCTCTGCTGCGCGATGATGGCGTCTCTTCGTAGACGTTGTGTCAATCGCCCGGCATAGCCGGGCTCCTACATGCCTTAAACGTGTTTTGCCCCCCAACCCTCAGGAGCTACCCTTGACCACCCAACGCCCCCTGATCCGCCCTTTCACCGCGCTGCGCCCGCGCACCGAACACGCCGCCGCCGTCGCGGCGCCCCCGTATGACGTGCTATCCAGCGACGAAGCGCGCGTGCGCGCCGCCGGCAAGCCGCATTCCTTTCTGCACATCTCGAAGGCCGAGATCGATCTGCCGCCGGACGTCGATCATTACTCACCCGCGGTCTATGCGAAATCAGCCGAAAATCTGGCAAAGCTGATCGCCGATGGCATCCTGATCCGCGACGCGAAGCCCTGCTATTACGCCTACCGCCTGATCATGGGCGAACACACCCAAACCGGCCTGATCGCCGCCGCCTCGGTCGCCGACTACGACAGCAACCGCATCCGCAAGCACGAGTTCACGCGTCCGGACAAGGAAGACGACCGTGTGCGCCAGATCGAAGCGTTGAATGCGCAGACTGGCCCGGTCCTGCTCGCCCACCCGGACAGTGACGAGGCCGAGCAGCTGATCGCCGCTGCAACCGCCGGCACACCGATCGCCGACCTCACCGCCGACGACGGCATCAAGCACACCGTCTGGCTGATCGACGACGAAGCGACAATCGCGCGCATCAGCGCCGTGGTCGGCGCCATGCCCAACCTCTACATCGCCGACGGCCACCATCGCTCCGCTGCCGCCTCGCGCGTCGCCGCAGCTCGGCGCGGCATCGGCGCCTCGGACTCGTCCGAGTATTTCCTCGCCGTCGTCTTCCCGGCACGCCAGATGCGCATCTTCGATTACAACCGCGTCGTGCGCGACCTCAACGGCCATTCGATCGAGTCCTTCCTCAAGGCAGTCGGCGAACGCTACACCGTGACGCCGTCGGACCAACCCGTCCATCCCGAACGCACGGGCGTTTGCGGCATGTACCTTGACCGCCGTTGGTATCACCTGTCGATCAATCCGGACCTCGTCCCGATCGATGACCCGGTGCGCCGCCTCGACGTTTCCGTGCTCTCCGAACAATTGCTCGACCCGATCCTCGGCATCGCCGACCTGCGCCGCGACACGCGCATCGACTTCGTCGGCGGCATCCGCGGCCTGCCGGAACTGGAACGGCGCGTGAATAGCGGCGAGATGGCCGTCGCTTTTGCCATGCACCCGACGCAACTGACCGAACTAATGTCGGTCGCCGATGCCGGCGAAGTCATGCCACCGAAGTCGACCTGGTTCGAGCCGAAAGTCGCCGACGGCCTCGCCTCGCACGTGCTCGACTAACCGCGAAGCAGCAAACGAAACGCCCGGCGCATCCATGACGGATTCGCCGGGCGTTGTTGGTCTACGGCACCCAGATCAGTCGCCCAGGACAAAGCAAGGACAAAGGGACAAAGGGGCCAGGCTCAAATTTCCAGCAGCAATTGGTTCTTCGATGCACGCGTATCATCTGCAGCCTTTCGCGGCCGACCGCGCGGCCGTGATTCGCGTCGCTGCCCCGTGACACGCTCTATGTGGTCGATGAATCTTGAATCCCCGACCGGCTGCCCTTGGTCAAGCGCCAGCCGGATATCGCTGATCGCCGTCGCGCCGAGTTCCGGGCGGAACAACGCCCGATAGGCTTCCTGCCGGTCGACGTTGTTCGAACCCAAGCTCAAATACACCGCATGGGGCGTCAGCAAGGGATCGAACAGCCCCAATCCGTTGGCGCGGTAGCTGCTCCTGCGATACTGCGCCGGGTCATCCACCATGGCTGCCCGAACGGGATTGAGTTCGATATAGCGCTGACAGGCAAGCAGATAGTCTTCAACCTGTACCAGCGAGGATTTGTAGCGGCTATCCCACAAAGTTCCGGTACGCCGGTAATTCTTGTTGATGTACTGGACGTAGCGCCGATGTCAACAACAACGTATAAGTGACCCACTTTTAAAAGTTTCATCGACTAATCTGAGCCTGACCCCTTTGATTCATTCTTAAGAATGACATCAGCAAGACTTGTCTCAAGGCTATGAAATATCCGGGCTAGAGCGTCTTGACAACGCGGCAGGGATTACCGACGGCCAACACCCCGTCCG
>ERZ650312.269-NODE-269-length-28810-cov-24.031055_pt1 | contig 28810 bp, 27 predicted proteins | sample MGYA00376248_ERZ650312 | MGnify/ENA primary metagenome ERZ650312 (study PRJEB26733, sample SAMN07839316) | wastewater metagenome | biome: urban; feature: wastewater treatment plant; material: waste water | place: USA: North Carolina | collected 2016-07-28 ... | reverse complement strand
GCAAGTGTTGTCATAGTAATATTGTTCTCATCTAGGTAGTCCAATATTTTTTGGCGTCCACTATTTGTATTTGGCATGATTTTTCCTCGCTTTCTATATAAATGTAAGCGAAAGAGTTAGAAATTTTTTATAAAATACTTGACATCTTTTAGAATTAGTTCTAAAATATAAACATAATAAAAACAACGTTTAGAACACTTCTAATCATTTATAAATACAGTTTGGCGACCGTGTTATTTAATTTTTTAGAATGTTTTTGACTTCGTTTTTTTCTAACTCAATCATCTTACAAAAACTATTTTAGACCTAATTCTAAAAAATGTCAACACTTTTTTGAATTAAATCTAAATATTTTTTGTCAATCTCTTAGAAAGGTTGATAAATCAATGTTTTCAACATTTGAAAAAATTAAGGAATTATGCAAAAAACAAGGAATTTCTCTAAATCAACTCGAAGATAAGCTAGGTTTTAGCCAAAATTATATTTATAGTATAAAAAAGGGAAATCCTAAAGTTGAGAATTTACAAAAAATCGCCGACTACTTCAACGTATCGACAGACTACTTATTAGGTAGAACTGATAATCCGAAACTTTACACGACACCAGACGGAAAAGAGGTTGACTTGTCCGATTTACGCAATAGCGTAGTCCTATTTGATGGAAAACCCTTGTCTGATGATGATGTCTATAAAATCGAGCAAATCATTAAGTTATCAATCGGGGTAAGTGGCAGTGAAGATAGATGAACTACTCAAAGAAAATAAAGTAACACTTTTTGTTTTTCACAGTCAACAATGGGAACGCGACGGATTCTACTTCCCTGACCTACGTACAATCTACGTGTCTGCTGCACTGTCAAATGCGGATCGAGAACGTGTGATACTGCATGAACTGGGGCATATTAACCATAACCCAGTCAACTACTCCCGCTGTCTCCTCCTTTACGAGAATCAAGCGGACAGGTTTATGGTAAGGGAATTGCTAAAGGAGTACCTTAGTAAGTATGACCCGAACGACTTCAACTGGCTCTACTTTGCTGAGACCAACAAGATTGCTACCAGTTGGGGTGAGCAGATGATTCAGGAAGAATTTTATAAATTGGTTAGTTAACAGAAAGGATTATATTATGGGTTTGTTTGATTTTGGAAAAGCAAAAGATAAGGGTTTGGAGTTAATCTTAAATAAACTAAACCAAGACATAGCGACCAAAACAGCTGAATTAAATAGTTTAAATAAACAATTACAAATAGCAAATGAATTGCAAACAATAGATAATCAGATACAGATGAAAAAATCTGAGCTATTGGCTATTGAAGAAGAAATCAATTTAGCAAATGATACCCTCGAGTTACAAGAGTTCGGCTTTTTTGAACGACGCTACAACTTTTCAGATTCCACTCGCTATAAAGATGCTCTTGATACGCTCAGAATGGGGCAAAAAGATATGGTCAAGAATGGTAGAGCAGGTGAAATTATTAGTCCTATGTTGCTAGACAATAGCCAAAGCAAAGGTAGGGCCATGCAAAATCAACTAATCAAAGCTGCCATTCGTGGTTTCAATGGAGAGGCAGATGCTCTCTTAGTAAAGATCACTGTCTCAAACGTTGATAAAAAGGTCCAGGCTCTTCGTAAGGCCTTCGAGCAAATCAATAAAATGTATCAGCGGAATATGGTCTGTTTAACCTTACCTTATCTAGAATCTAAAATAGAGGAATTACGCCTTGCAGCAGAATACGAGATGCAGAAACAAGAAGAAAAAGAACTCTTGAGGGAGCAACGAGCAAAAGAGAAAGAAGATAAAAAACTACAAGCTGAAATTGCAAACAGACGTAAACAGTTAGAAAAAGACCGTAAACACTTTAAACAAATGCTCGCTAATGTCGAGGATCTCATAAAGACTGCAAATCAAGATGAGATTGATAAACTAAAATCTCAACTTTCTGAATATCAGGATAAACTCTCTGAGTTAGATGAAATCGAAGAGGATATTGATTACCGAGAAGGACACGCAACTGCTGGATATGTCTATATTATCTCCAATATTGGAGCATTCGGGGAGGATGTCTATAAAATTGGTGTCACTAGGAGATTGGAACCACTTGAACGAATTAGAGAGTTAGGCAGCGCATCTGTACCATTCCAATTCGACGTCCATGCCCTTATTTTTAGCGAGGAAGCTTTTGTTCTGGAGAGTGAATTGCATAGTACATTCGCAAAATATAGAGTAAACAAAGTAAATGGGCGAAAGGAATATTTCAAAGTTCCGTTTGCAGAAATCAAAGCGGTGCTAGACACACATAAAGAATTGGCAATCGAATTAACCGAAGATGCTGAAGCATTCGAATATAGACAAGGAATATTGATGGAGACTAAAACTAATGGCTAAAAAATCTTCTTTTAATTACAAAAAAACAGTTCGTAACATCAATAAAGTAGCCAAGGCACTTGAAGGAAATAAAAAGAAACCTACACGGACTAAGAAAACAGACTCAAACAAAGGAATCTCAAATATTTCCACAAGTACTCAACCAACAGAAAAAAGTGGATGCTTAATACCATTTTTAGTGTTGATTGGCGTACCCATCCTTGCTAAAGTCTTTATATAAATCAAAAAATCCCCACACTCTCCGCCGGCAAGCTTGAGTGTAGGGTAGTCCAATAAGCAAAGACCAGCTATTCAGCAGGACCTTTTGCGTACTCTATTATATCATTTTAAGGAGGTGATGCCAACATCCTTTCGAAAAACCTTGTCCAGATTGGTCTTACAGAAAGGAAAAGAGAATGAAATATACAAAAACAAAATACCCAAATATTTTTACGTACGAAACCCAAAAAGGATTGCGTTACTATGTCCGCAGAGGATACTTTGTTAATGGCGACAAGAAAGAATTTACCAAGAGCGGACTACGAAGCTTGAAGGACGCCCAGAGAATTCTAAGGGATATTGAAGAAAGAATTTATCATGATGAAATGGATGTCAACCTAGAACTGACTTTAAATGAATACTGGGAAATTTACTCAGTAAAGAAAGAAAAAACAGGTCAATGGAATGATACGTCCATCTACACTAACGCAGGTATTTATCGTACCATGATAAAAGAAAAGTGGGGAAACCTCCCGCTTAAAAAAATAAATCGCAACGATTATGAAGAACATCTGGCAGAAATGCTTGGTGAGTACCGTAGAAATAGTGTGCTTACCAGTAATCGACTTTTAAATTCTATTTTAAATGATGCTGTCAAAAATGGAAATCTTAGACAAAATAAATTGTCTGGTATTTATCTTGGGGAATCAGAGTTAGAACCTCTTAATAAAGAGTTAAAAATCGATGATTTTCAAACGTGGATAAAAACCGCAGAAGAATTACTATCAACTACACATTTTGCATTTGTTTACCTGACTATTTTTGGGCTCAGACGTGGAGAAGTTTGTGGCCTCAGGTTCATGGACGTTACTTTCAATTCGGATAATCGAGCAGTCTTAAATATAAGAGACTCTCGTTCCAACAGGACAAAAGATGGTGCTGGAAGAACAAAAACAGAAAGTTCTGTGCGTTACGTCGTTTTAAATGACAGAGGCAGTGAGCTGTTGTTACAGATCATGGAAACAGCAAAGCAAGTCAAAAAGAAAGCAGACGTCATTGTTGAGCAGGAAAAGGATTACCTGAGCATCCGAATAAAGAATAATAAATACTATTTGGAAAGACCTGCTTTTTTAAATAAAATTTTTAAACGAGTAAGCGAGGAATGTAGTATCTATATCACTCCACACATTATGCGCCACTTCTTTACCACTCAATCGCTCATTGCTGGAGCTAGACCAGAAGATGTCATGCACTTCCTGGGACATGCAAGCCTTCAAACAACCAAACAATATACTCACATCAAAGAAGAACGAGCACATAATGTTACCGATCTATTTGACAAGAAAGTTCTATAATTTTCCCCGACTTCTTCCCGACAATTCCCCGACAACTACACCGAGTTATGGCAATATCAACAATAAACATTTTTTAATAAGCTAGTAGTATCAACGTTTTCAAATTGTTACATAAATACCATGATTGGTTGGGTATAGCTTTTTCTTAACACTGAGATAGTTTTTTTATATTATACTTTTTTCATTTTCTACTATATAATAATCAGTAACTTTAAATGGAGGTGCCTTATGGCTATTTATCAAAATATTACGCAATTAGTAGGAAACACACCAATTATTAAACTCAACAATATCGTACCTGAAGGTGCGGCAGATGTTTATGTTAAGTTGGAAGCTTTTAACCCTGGTTCTTCTGTTAAAGATCGTATTGCTTTGGCAATGATTGAGGATGCAGAAAAAGCTGGTACTATCAAACCAGGTGATACAATTGTAGAGCCAACAAGTGGTAATACCGGAATCGGACTTGCATGGGTTGGTGCGGCAAAAGGTTATAAAGTGATTATTGTTATGCCTGAAACAATGAGTATTGAGCGTCGCAAAATCATCCAAGCTTATGGGGCTGATTTAGTACTTACTCCCGGTAGCGAAGGTATGAAAGGTGCAATTGCTAAAGCACAAGAAATTGCTAAAGAAAAAAATGGTTGGGTCCCATTCCAGTTTGCCAACCCTTCAAATCCAAAAATTCATGAAGATACAACAGGACAGGAAATTTTGGAAGATTTTGGTCCAACTGGGTTAGACGCTTTTATATCTGGTGTTGGTACCGGAGGTACAGTAAGCGGCGTTTCTCATGTTTTGAAAGCTGCCAATCCTAACATTGCTGTATATGCTGTAGAAGCTGATGAGTCCGCTGTTCTTTCCGGCGAAGCACCTGGCCCACATAAGATTCAGGGAATTTCAGCTGGTTTCATTCCAGATACTTTGGATACCGATTCATACGACGGTATTATTCGAGTAAAATCTGATGATGCTTTAGCTACTGGACGTGCCATCGGTGGACAAGAAGGTTTCCTTGTTGGTATTTCATCCGGTGCAGCGATACACGCAGCTATTGAAGTTGCCAAGGAATTAGGTGCAGGTAAAAAAGTTTTAGCAATTTTGTCAGATAATGGCGAACGCTATTTATCAACTGCACTTTACGAATTTAATGACTAATTTTCAATAAGAATATAGTAGAGTCAATGATTGGACTCTACTATATTCTTATTTTTAGAGAACAGACCGGAAGCTCCTCTTGGAGCTTTTCGCTTGTCATGGTTGTTGACAACTGATAATGTAGATTGCGAAAAACATACTATTTCAAAAAGGCTAAGGGAAATCCCTAAGCCTTTTTCGTTTTATCTAAAAATTCTTTTGTTTCCTTAATCCATGTTGGCAAATGTTTGGCTAACGGAGCAAACCCTATTTTATAACGTTCATTCGTAAAACGGTGATGACGAGGAATTTTTTGTTGTTCTTCTTCAAGTGTGCGAGTAGATAAACTCGCTTTTCCTGAATATTCATCATAATCAACAACCTGTACAAACACTTCCTGACCTAGTTTAAGATAATCAAATATATTATCAACAAATCCAGTCTTAATTTCAGAAATATGAATGAGCCCAGTTTGACCATTATCCAAATCTACAAAGGCCCCGTATGGTTGAATACCCGTAACTGTCCCTTTAACCTTATCACCGATTTTCATTTTAATCCTCAATCTCGATTGTCTCAATCACAACATCTTCATGCGGTCGGTCTGCTGAATCCGTCGCCACCGCTGCAATGGTATCTAATACATCAAATGACGCTGTATCCATTAAATGTCCAAATACTGTATGCCGTTGATCTAAATGCGGTGTTCCACCATTGTCAACATATGCTTCAGCAATTTGTTTTGGCCATCCACCACGTTCTAACTCTTTTGCATTATAAGGAAAATTTTGATTTTGGACAATAAAGAATTGACTGCCATTGGTATTTGGCCCGGCATTCGCCATTGAGAGGGCCCCACGAAGGTTGAAGGCTTCCATAGAAAACTCATCTTCGAATGAACCACCATAGATTGATTCACCACCCATACCAGTTCCAGTTGGATCTCCACCTTGAATCATGAAATCTTTAATAATCCGATGGAAAATAATACCATCATAATAGCCATCCTTAGAAAGAGCTACAAAGTTTGCTACTGTTCTTGGAGCAATCTCAGGGAAAAGTTTTACATTTAAAACTCCATGATTCGTCTTAATATGTGCAACTGGACCTTCAGCCTTAACCACGTCTAATTGTGGATATTTTTTTTCTTTCTCGACCATACCTAATTTCTCCAAGGCATCAAAAATGCCATCTTCTTCTACTTTTTTTGTAATATAATCAGCACGTTTTTGCAATTCTGGATGTGAATGCCCCATTGCAATTGCAATCCCTGCATACTCAAATAATTCAATGTCATTGAGCTCATCGCCAAAAACAAGAACATTCTCTGGTTTTAAACCAAGTTTTTCAACTATTTTAGCCACACCAGCTGCCTTAGAGGAATCTTTTAAAACAATATCTGATGAAATAGCATCCCAACGAACCGTTCGCAAATCTTCCTGCAATTGAGCTGGCAATTCGACTTTTTGTCCATCATTTTCAAAGGTCAACATTTGATAAATATCATTCCCCTTGTAAAATTCAGGGTCGGTTTCCAGGCCATCATAAATCAAATCAATCACTTGACTAATCCGATTGGTCCGAGCTGATAGAGTTCCTTTTTTACTACCTAGCAATCCATATTCAATACCAACTTCCTTCGTCCAGTCTATTACAGACTTCACCAACTCAGAAGACATTGGTTGATGGTAGACCACTTGCCCTTTGGCATTTTCAACATATGAGCCATTAATCATGGCAAAATAATCCGGTTGCAATGCCTTAATTTCTGGCACTATTCCATATGGTGTACGACCAGAGGCAATTCCTGTTAGAATACCCTTTTCTTTCAAGGATTTAAAAACCTGCCGAATAGATTCTGGCATATATCCAGTAGTTTTAACCCGAAGTGTATCATCAATATCAAAAAAGACAATCTTGATTTTTTTGGCTCTATATTTTAATTTTGCATCCACTATATTCGATATCCTTTCCGGAAGCTAACTAACTATCTTTCTATTATATCACTATTCTTCATCTTGTGGTACAAGACCATGCTGAAACGCATAAACAACTGCTTGTGTCCGATCACTGACCTCTAGCTTAGATAAAATATTAGATACGTGAGTTTTGACCGTCTTCAAAGAAATAAAGGATTCATCAGCAATTCGTTGATTATCATACCCCTTTGCTAAAAGGGTTAATATTTCACGTTCGCGAGCCGTCAAGTCTTCATGTAAATCTGGGTAACGCTTGTGATGCTCCACTTTTTTCTCAACCTCAGTTTCGATTGCATATTCTCCACGCGCAACTTTACGAATCGCAGATAATATTTCATCTGCACTCGATGTTTTTAACATATAGCCTCGTGCACCTGCTTCTAACACTGGGTAAATCTTTTCATTATCTAAATAGGATGTTAGTATCACAATTTGTGCTTGAGGCCATTCCTTCAACAATGCTAAAGTAGCTTCGACACCAGTCATTTTAGGCATAACTAAGTCCATCACAACGACATCTGGTTTGACCTCGAGTGCCTTTGTTAAACCTTCTTCACCGTCTCCAGCTTCCGCTACTACCTCAACATCTGGCTGTAAGTTTAAGTAACTTTTTAATCCTAAACGCACCATTTCATGGTCATCAATCAACATCACTCGAATCGCATTCATCTTCTTTTCCTTTCAATAGAGGGATACGAATATCAATGGCAACCCCCTTATTCGGAGCCGTACGAATTTTAATCGTCCCAGCCATATCCTCGACCCGCTCACGTATATTTTGTAATCCGTAACTCAATTTATCATCAGCACCCTGTTGAAAACCAATACCATCATCAGTCATTTTCAACTGTAACTCTGTCTCTTTTTGCAATAAGTACACATCCAAATGCTTGGCTTTAGCATGCCGCAAAGTATTACTAATGATTTCCTGTGCAATACGGAAAAGGTGTTCTTCTATTAACTTTGGTAATTCATTTACGTCATGTTGAAAATGGACAACAATACTACTTTTATCGCTCACTTCACGTAATATAAGTTCTAATCCTTCTACTAAGGTCTTACTTTCAAGTTCACTTGGACGTAGATGAAGCAATAATATCCTTAAATCTCTTTGAGCAGACTCAATCATATCCTTTACTAAAACCAACTGTTCCTGAACTGTTTCTTGTGGAAGCGAGACAATATTAGATGAAAGACCAGACAAAATCATACTCGTCGCAAACAATTCTTGACTAACCGTATCATGCAAATCCCTTGCAATCCTTTTTCTTTCCCCCTCGACAATCTCTTCACGATTTACCAAGTCTTGATTATCTAACAATTGAACCTGTCTAGTTAAAGTTTTAACTTTATCAGATAATTGTAATAAAAGGGGATCTTCTTCATGGTTGTCCTTAATCGACTTGTTTTTCAAAATTGCCTGCAATTTTAAGCGTATTACTTGAGTGGATACGAGGGATACTGTTTGGACCAAAATTCCCAAAAAAAGGCTCAGCACAATAATCAATAGAACGATTGTCATTATAAATTGATTCGTAGAAACCCAGAGTGACGGATTCAATAACGAATAATTCAACAATGGTAATACGGATGCAATGACAACTAATACAATCAGTGCTGATAACCAAACAAGCAGAAAATAGGTTCTTCTTTTGATCATACGCGGATTACCTCCACATCACCAAACAAACTATTGACTACTACTTTTACCCGTTTATGTGAATCACGATAACCTGGGCTAGCTATAGAAATACTTTCATTTCGCAAATCCCAAAAAGAGAGATCTAAAAATTGAACACGACCATATATGCTTGAAGCAGATACAGAAATTTCAACATCGATAGGCAAAATAATTTTTGTTTTTCCAAATATTTTGCGTATAACAACAATATTATCGCGACCAACAAGTACTGTTTGGTCTAAGTCAACTACATCGTTACCAAAGAGACGGACAATATTAATATCTTCAAATCCATACCGATCCTGCGAATGGTTTTGACTACCAAACCACCTATTTTTTTCTTTTTGGGCAACCAATGCATGATCATCAAAAATAATATGAGTATACTGATTTCGTTTTTCATATCGTGAAAAGAAGTTCACCAACATATACACCACGAGCATCATTATGCCAATGATAAAGAACGGATTTAATACAAATACTAAAAATATTAAAGAGACTGCACTAATTAATAGGATACTACTGAGCTCTCTTCCTAAAAAATTCCAAATCACAAGAAGCAGTATAGCCATCAATAATAGTGTTCTACTTGCTTCATTTGCCACCACATCGAACAAGGCTAGAGTGAACAGAACACTCTCTAAAAGTAGAAATATTCTAATTTTCCACATATCATTATTTCCTTTCTATATTATTTTATCAAAATTTCAGAAAAATAACTCCTTCTTTAGATGGAATATTTAAAACTAAGATACCCAATTAAATTATGTCTATAAAACAAAAATATACGTATATTTACTAACATTAAAAGAGAGAACATTATCGTTCTCTCTTTATAAATAATACTAAATATGAAAACTATTCGCTACTACTAGTAGAAGTACTTGAGGAGGAACCTGTAGTACTGGTAGAATTTGTGCTCGTAGTCGCGACTGATACATACAATGTCACTGGTCCATCAATGACAGTGCCCGCAGCAGGATACTGACCTACGACAATATCACTAGTTGTGGTTGTATAACTACGATCCTCTTGTTTTTCTATTGTGGTAACACCTAAGGATTGTAGCTGATTTCGAGCTTCGGAGTAAGTATAACCTGCAGAAACAAGATCCGGCATGATAATTTCCTTCCCTTTAGAAACTACCATATTAACAATAGAACCTTTCTCTAATTCTACATTTGCTTGAGGATCTGTACTAATAACATTTCCTTCTGCAACACTATCACTATACTCTTCTGAAATAGTACCTATAATGAATCCAGCTGCCTCAAGAAGTTGTTTCGCAGTGTCTTGTGATTTTCCGGTAACATCCGGAACTGTTTTTGGTTGTACCCCTTTAGACACTACCACCGTAATTGTACTGCCTTTTTCTTTTGAACTATTTGCTACAGGGTCTGTCTTAATGACATAGCCTTCTTCTACAGTATCGCTATATTCTTTTTTAAGCGTTACCTTAAACCCTAAATCTTCCAATTCTTTTTGAGCGGAGTCTGCATCGCTTCCAATTAAATTTGGTACAGTGACCATAGCGACCCTAGCTACAAAAATGTCAACTTTGCTACCTTCCATCCTAGAAGTCTTGGCCCCAGGACTAGTCCGAATAACAGTTCCTTCCTTATATTCTGTCGAGGCCTCTTCTTTTACATCTCCAACAACCAGTCCTGCTACCTCAATTTTTTCCTTTGCGACATCTAAGGTTTCACCAACTACATCAGGAACTTGTACTGTAGAAGGGGTACTATATATCAAAAATCCCAAAGCCGCAATTGTCAAAATAATCGCTCCAATTAAAACTTTGTATCGCGTCCTCAACCCGCGTCGTGGTTTCAAAGCCTGCTTTGATACGTTTTTTGAAGGAGAGGTCTGGTTATTAGGCAATTCCTTGAAATTTTTTTCGCTGTCTTCCTGACTCTTATTCTCAACGTTTACCTGTGATAATTTTGGTAAGGTTTTGGTATCGACTTTATTGCCTTCTAAAACAATTCGAGGCTCATTACTTCTGTCCATTGAAAGTGATGAAGCTAAATCCGCATACATTTCTGCAACAGACTTATACCGTTCACTAAGCTTCTTTGCCGTTGCTTTTAACACAACATTTTCGAGAGCTTGTGGAACATTAGCATTTTCTTCTCTAACTGATGGCAGGGGTTTTTGGAAATGTTGTAATGCAATAGTAACTGCACTATCTCCATCATACGGGATTCGCCCTGTCAACATTTCAAAAAGGATAATACCCATTGCATAGATATCACTTTGAATCGTCGCTTTTGCACCACGAGCTTGTTCAGGAGAGAGGTAATGAACTGATCCAAGCATTGAATTTGTTTGAGTCAGACTTGTTTCAGCAAATGCAACTGCAATACCAAAGTCTGTCACCTTTGCAACTCCATCCGTTGTCAAAAGTACATTTTGAGGTTTTAAATCTCTGTGAACAATTCCTCTAGTATGTGCCATACGCATTGCTAATAGAATTTGTCCCATAATACGAACAGCTACATCATTTGCAAGAGGTGCATTTTCTTTAATATAGCGTTTCAGGTCTAATCCATTGACATACTCCATAGCCAAATATTGTTGGCCATCTTCCTCGCCAATATCTGAGATACGAACAATATTCGGGCGATCCAATTCTGCCATCGCTCGTGCTTCTCTTTGAAAACGCTGAACCGCAATTTGGTCAGTCTGATAGTTGGTGCGAAGAACTTTAACAGCAACCTCTTCACCATCTAATATCAAATCTTTTGCAAGGTAAACATCTGCCATTCCCCCGCGACCAATTTGCCGAATAATTCGATACCGACCGGCAAAAATTTTACCGATTTGAATCATTAGTGCGCCTCCTCCGTTATATGTAGAAGAGCAACTGTAATATTGTCCAAACCGCCGGCATTATTCGCAAATCGAATCAAGGTCTCAACCTTACTCTCCAGCGCAACCTCGCTAAGCACAATATCTCGTATATCTTCGACTGAAACCATATTGGTCAAACCATCGCTATTAACAATGATAAAATCACCCGCCTCTAACGTCTTTAAAGCAATATCAGGTTCAACTGGATCTGCTTGACCAATAGATTGAGTAACAATATTCTTTTGCGGATGGCGTTGAGCTTCTTCCTCCGTCAATTGACCTGCTCTTACCAAGGCTCCAACTAGAGAATGATCATTTGTAAGGCGAGTATATTCACCATTACGAATCAATCCAATACGTGAATCTCCTACGTGAGCAAAAATCATTTGATTATCGATAATGACAACAGCTTCTAAAGTTGTACCCATCCCTTTGTATTCTTCGGTTTGTCCCAATTCATGGATTTTTTTATTCTCTTGATCAATGACATGGACCATCCATTCGCGAACATCATTCAATGTTGATAATTGAGTATCAACCCAAGCGATTCCGAGATCAGTTGCTGTCATTTCACTAGCAATATGCCCTGCTCTATGCCCACCTATACCATCTGCCAATACAATTAAATCAATCCCAGCTCTATTGGTATAGCGATTCACGTAATCTTGGTTGTTTGAACGTTTAAGTCCCACATCAGTTAATAATGCAATTTCCATATTTATTATACAGTTGCTACGCAACTTCCTCCTCTTATTCTAGGATCTTCTTCTTATTTGACTAATGAAAAATCCATCTGTCTCATATAGCTCCGGTGTAATCAATAAACAACCATCCACTACAATATCCGGCAGAGGATGCTCAAGAGGCACCTGCTCAAAATTCGGATGATTGGCCAAAAACTCCTGAATCACTTCTTGGTTTTCCTTGGCAATAATCGTACAAGTACTATAGGTTATTATACCACCTATTTTAAGAGTTTGGCAAACACTGTCTAATATTCGCAATTGAATATGTTTCAACGAATCAAAATCCATAGCAGCTTTATTGTAACGAATATCTGGCTTACGACGGATAAGCCCTATTCCGGAACAAGGAGCATCCACCAATATTTTATCAAAGCTATCGGGATCAAATGTTTCATGAACTTGGCTTGCATCCAATCGTATTGTTTCTATTTTATTTGTCAACCCTAATCGATGAGCATTCTCTTCAATTAACGCCAACTTATGATCATAAAGGTCCAATGCAGTGACTTTACCAGTTGTAAGATAACTCGCTATATGACAGGTTTTTCCACCCGGAGCTGCACAGGCATCCAAGATTGTTTCCTGACCCTGTAGTTTCAACGTTGGAGCAACAAGTTGACTGGTTTCATCTTGGATCGTTAAAAGCCCATCTTTAAAATAATCTGTTCCTGCAAAGTGTCCATGAGATTTTACCAGACCAAAAGGTGATAATTTTGAAACATCCGCACCTAATTCTCTTGCTAAACGATTTACTTGTTTACTATCTGTCACGCGAACACTGGCTTTGTTTCGAGTGTGCAGACTTTGTAAAATCTTCTCTGCGCGGTCCTCACCGTATTCCGTAATTAAGGTCTGGACCAGCCAAACAGGTACAGAATATTGAATAGATAACCGTTTGTTTTTTCGTTTAATATCAGATGGACTTGGCAACGAAGTCTGACTGATTTTACGAAGAACTGCATTGACAAACTTGTCTGTTCCACGGCCTCTTTTCGCGATTTGTACAGCCTCATTGACTACAGCGTGAATAGGCAGTTTATCCAAATAGAGTAGCTGATACAGACTCAACATGAGTAAATAGTAAACCCATGTATCTAACTTTTCTCTATCCTCAATAAAACGTGCCAAATACCACTCTAGGGTAATTTTACGAGAAACCGTCCCATAAACCAACTCGGTCACCAAGCCCTTGTCCTGTGCTGATAAACGAGAAGATTCTAGGGCCTTATTGAGAGCGATGTTCGAGTAAGCTCCCTGATCAAAGACTTGTTCCAATACGGATAAGGCTAGACTTCTTGCTGACTCTTGTTTATTGACCACCAAATCGATCTCCCACCTTGATATCTCGACCAGCTCCATTCAAGAAGTCCGCAATTGTCATTTTTGGCTTACCAGCCGGCTGGACTGTTTTCAGAGAAAGTGCTCCCTGACCTGTCGCAATAACCAATTCTTTCTTGCTTCGAGCAATAACCTGGCCGACTGGACCTTCACCTCCTGTTTCAACAGCTTCTTGAATTTTAAACCGTTCCCCTTGCCAATAGGTGTGGGCAACAGGCCATGGGTACATACCTCTAATCTGATTAAATAGTTGACGAGCTGTCTTATTCCAATCCAGCACCTCTTCCTCTGGCTGAATATTTGGCGAGAAGGTTACCTGTTCAGGATTTTGAGCGACTGGTTTCAAGTCACCAGCAATATAGGCTGGTAGGGTTTCTAACAATAAGTCCCGACCAACAACAGCCAACTTTTCAAACAAGGTACCGACATTGTCGCTTTCTTCAATAGCAATACTATTGCTGGAAATCATGTCACCGGCATCCATTTCCTTGACCATTTCCATGATGGTTACTCCGACACGGTCATCACCGTTAATCAAAGAGTAATGGATGGGGGCACCGCCACGGTATTTAGGAAGAAGAGAAGCGTGAACATTGACTGCAAAGTCAACTGAGTTCAATAATTTGGTTGGTAGAAATTGCCCAAAAGCTGCCGTCACAATCCCATCTGCTCCTAAATTCATCAGCTCATCCATTTCTTGGCTTCCTGATAGCTTCTCTGGTTGATAGACTGGTAAATTGTATTCCAAGGCTACTTCTTTCACAGGTGTCATTTGGATGACTTTTTTTCGTCCAACAGCTCGGTCTGGTTGGGTTACAATAGCAAGTATTTCATAATTATTATCCGCTAATAACCCCTTTAAGACAGTAGCCGAAAACGCTGGTGTTCCCATAAAAATCAACTTTGTCATGCTTCCTTTCTCATCTCCCTTTCATTCGTACTAATTTTTGATTATACTATCTCCTAATTATACCATTTATACTTATTTTTTCCTTAATTCAAGGTTTATTTAAATTAATAATGCTCTATGAAAATAAATTTGGAATAAAAAAATGCAAGATCAATAGTGACCTCACATCATATTCTGCGGTTCATTGTCAATAATCAGCCGTAAATCTTGATTTTCTCTCTCCTGTGTCCAATCCAAAATCTGGTTCAAGACTTCTTCCAAACGGTCTTCATGCCGGTATTTCAAGATAATCTGGTAGTGGTAGAGATTATGGGTTCTGGCAATAGGCTTGGGCGTTGGTCCCAAGATTTGAATTGCATCCTTTAAGTGTTGACGGAGAAAGGCTACAGTTTCATAGGCTTTTTTCACGACAAATTCGTCTGACTTGTGTGAAAAGGTTAAGCCAACCGTAAAATAGTAAGGTGGATAGCCAAGATTTTTCCGAATGCCCATCTCATAACGATAGAAACCTTCATAATCCTGCTCCTTGGCAAAAGTAATGGCATAATGATTGGGGTTGTAGGTCTGAATCAGGACCTCCCCTTTCTTATCAGCTCGACCGGCCCTACCAGCTACCTGAGTTAACAACTGAAAGGTCCGCTCAGAAGACCGAAAATCAGGCAAATTGAGGGCCGTATCAGCATTGAGCACCCCGACCAGCGTCACATTTGGAAAATCCAAGCCCTTGGCAATCATCTGGGTTCCCAGAAGAATATCCGCTTTGCCTCGACCAAACCGTTCGAGCAAGTCCTCATGAGCACCTTTTTTCTTGGTAGTATCCACATCCATACGCAAAATTCTAGCTTCTGGCAAGATCTCCTGCAATTCATCGTAGGCCTTTTGCGTACCCGTCCCATAATAACGAATGGAACGACTTTGGCAGTTTGGACAGGTCTGAGGAATCCCCTTTTGAAAACCGCAGTAGTGGCAATTCATCGTCTTTGTATCCATGTGGAGCGTTAGGGAAATATCACAGTTGGGACACTGGTCAACACTCCCACAATCACGACACATGACAAAAGAAGAATAACCCCGCCGATTCAACATAAGAACGACCTGTTCCTTACGAGCTAGCTTTTCTTTAATCTTATCAATCAAAACAGGGGTAAAGGTACTGGACTCCTGCTGACCAATGTAATCTCGAAAATCCACAACTTCCACTTCTGGAATACGAGCCATGGGATTGGCCCTCTGATTAAGAGTCAGTCTCCCATAGACTCCTCGACTAGCCCGAGCCCGTGTTTCAAGACTCGGCGTAGCAGACCCCAAGACCAGAGTCGCTCGATTATAGTCTGCCCGCAACTTTGCCACATCGCGCGCATGGTAGCGTGGATTGCTGTCCTGCTTGTAGGTCGCCTCATGCTCCTCATCAATGATGATAACGCCCAAGTTTGTCAATGGTGCAAAAATAGCCGAACGTGCGCCAACAACCACTTGGGCATTCCCCGTCTCAATCTTTCTCCACTCGTCATACTTCTCACCATCAGACAAGCCCGAGTGCAAAATAGCAACCTGCTGACCAAAACGAGAGATAAAACGATTAGTCATCTGAGGGGTCAAGGATATTTCAGGCACCAGCATAATGGCCGTTTTCCCCATTTTTAAAACCCTATCAATGACCTGGAGATAAACCTCCGTCTTCCCAGAACCTGTCACTCCTTGCAGTAGAAATGTCTGACTTTCCTGACCAATAGAGGCCACAATCTCACGAACCGCGATCGACTGCTCTGGATTCAAATCCAAGGCCTGCGTTTTTTCCACCTTATCAAAAACTCCCTGAGTCCGCGACACTTCTTCTTCCCAGACTTCTATATAGCCTTTTTCTTGGAAATAGCGGAGCGTATCAGCTGGATAGTCCGATTTTAGGTTTGAAAGGAGCTCGTCTTCAGAATGTTCCAGAAGAAATTCCCTTAACTGCTGCCGTTTTTTTGCTCGATTGCTAATGTCTGCTTCTCGTAATCTCTCCAGACAAACTCGGTACCATTTTTCTGTCTTAATCCGTTTCTTATCCTTGGCCACATAGTCTACCAAGATTTTTCCTGACTGGGCTAGACGCATGATTTTTCCTTGCTCTGTCACGTCCAAGTCAGAAAAACGAATCTGCTCCTTATTGCCAAACAGACTAAGCTGCTCTGCCATTTCCAAACCAGGCCCTGGACGGAGCAATTTGTCATAGGTCGAATTGAGCATGCTAGGCAACATAGATTTTAAGAGGGTAATTTTATAGGAGAAGACCGACTTCCTCATCTGGTCTGCCAACCAAAATTGCTCTTGATTGAGAACAGGACTATAGTCCAAAACCTCAGCAAGCTCTTTCAAGTCTTGTAAGTTATTTTCGTCATCTTCATCAATCAACTCAACTACAATCCCTTGAATCAGCCGATTTCCCTTACCAAAGGGTACATGGACACGCACGCCAACCTTGAGCCCCTCTTCCAACTCAGCTGGAACTCGATAGGAATAAGCTTGATCTGTCTGCATCAAAGGGACGTCTACAATAATCTGTGCTAACATACCATCTCCATTTATTTTACCTTCTAATACCACGACTGATGCGAACAAGGTTCACTTTATGTATAAACTCCAACTATTAATTGGAACAAATATTAAAAGATAAACTAAATGACCTACCTCCTTTCTATCAAAATGTCTATCAATCTGAAAGTGAAAAGAAACCCGGATGGTAGTGCCAACCGAGTTTTATATTTAAATTTTTTCGCCGCCTTCTTTTTCTTTAGCAATCTGAGCTTTGATTTTACGTTCTTCTTCCTCAGCTAAACGCTTTGCTTCCTCAGCCCGGCGACGAACAGCTTCTCTTTTTGCTTTTGGGTCTGGGTGAATGACCACATTTCCAGATTCAATCTCCTCCAAAGCACGAAGGGTAGATTTAACTGAAGTAAATTCCTGGGTTGGTTTCGCTCCCGCTTCCAATTCATGGGCATGTTTAGCCGCAAGAATAACCAAAGAATACTTAGATGGTACCTTGTCTAACAAGGTATCAATAGACGGTTTTAACATCATAATGCGATTCTCTTCTCTTTCTATTATCGTTCTGCTATTTGCTCCCGAATCATTTCATCATAGCGACCAATTACTCGATCTACACGAAAATGTTCTGCTTCAATAATCCGTTTGACACGTGCAGCCGCCAATGGTACTTCGTCATTGACAACTGCATAATCATACTCGCGCATCAAGGCGATTTCTTCTTTTGCACGTTCAATTCGTTGGCGGATTACCTCTTCACTATCCGTTCCACGACCAATCAAGCGATCTTGTAATTCCTCTAAATCAGGTGGCGTCAAAAAGATAAAAACTCCATCTGGAACCTTCTTCTTCACTTGAAGAGCACCTTGAACTTCAATTTCTAAAAAGACATCTATTCCCTTATCGAGAGTTTCATTGACATATGTTAAAGGTGTACCATAATAATTACCGACATATTCAGCGTATTCCAACATTTGACCTTGGCGAATCAAATCTTCAAATTCTTCTCGGCTACGGAAGAAATAATCAACGCCATCCACCTCTCCTGGTCGTTGAGGACGTGTCGTCATGGAAACAGAATATTCAAACTTATTATCGGAGCTTTCAAAAATTTCCTTTCGAACAGTCCCTTTTCCAACACCCGATGGTCCAGAAAAGACAATGAGTAACCCTCGCTCTTGCATGATATCTCCTTTTAAATCTTTCATTCTAGTGTAACAAAATTTGGTCTGAATTTCAACTGCTTTTAAATGTAGTTCATACATTTTCCTTTTTCATCTTTAAAGACATTTTAGAACTAGAAAAGAGCCTATTTGATTCACCTTCAACTACCAGATTTTCTCTAACATTTGATGGTATCTCATTCAGACTCTTTCATATTCATTTTTAGACTTTATTTTGCAATATCTGTTGCTCGCGTTTCACGAATGACTGTTATCTTTATATTTCCTGGATAATCCAAATTGTTTTCAATTTTCTCACGGATATCGTGTGCCAAAATGGTGATCTTATCATCACTAACCTTATTTGGATGCACAATAATACGAATCTTACGACCAGCTTGGATGGCATAAGCTTGTTTGATTCCATCAAAACTATTAGCAATTTCTTCCAAATCTTGAAGTCGTTTAATGTAAGCCTCCATTGATTCGCGACGTGAACCCGGACGGGCTGCGCTCAAAGCGTCAGCCGCAGCGACAATAACTGCAATCGTACTTGTCGCTTCAACATCACCGTGATGACTTGCAATTGCGTTAACAATAACGGGATGTTCCTTGTATTTTTTAGCTAACTCTGTTCCGATTTCGACATGACTACCATCAACTTCTCGATCAATCGCTTTTCCAACGTCATGTAAGAATCCAGCCCGGCGAGCCAAATTCACATTTTCACCTAATTCAGCTGCAAGCACGCCTGCCAATTTTGCAACTTCGATTGAATGTCGAAGAACATTTTGACCGTAAGACGTACGGAAATGAAGTCGACCCATGATTTTTATCAAATCTGGATGCAGATTTGGAGCACCTACTTCATAAGCAGCCGCTTCCCCGTATTCACGGATGCGATTGTCCATTTCAATACGGTGTTTTTCTACTAATTCTTCAATCCGAGCCGGATGAATACGACCATCTTGCAGCAATGTCTCCATTGTCATTCGAGCGATTTCCCGACGTATTGGATCAAATCCTGAAAGAACAACCACTTCTGGAGTATCGTCGATAATCACATCAATCCCTGTTAGACTTTCAAATGTACGAATATTTCGACCTTCTCGACCAATGATACGTCCTTTCATTGCATCATCTGGCAAATGGACAGAGGTTATCGTTTGTTCAGCAACATATTCACCAGAAATACGCTGCATAGCTTGAGCTAATAGGTCTTTCGCCATCTTATCAGATCGCTCTTTTACTTCACGCTCTGCTTCCTTAATACGCGTAGCGATTTCATGAGATAACTTATCACGCGTATCTGCTAAGATAATCTCCTTCGCCTCATCTTGACTTAAGGCCGCTACCCTTTCTAACTCTAGTGCTTTTTGCTCCTCTAACTTTGCAACTTCTTGCTCACGCTCATCTATGTGCTTAGATTTATCAGTCAGACTCTGTTCTTTTTTCTCCAAAGTCTTTTCTTTGTTGGTTAAATTGTCGTCTTTGCGATCCAAATTACTTGCTCGTTCTGTTAAGCGAGACTCAATTTGTTTTAATTCTTGACGCTCTGATTTAAATTCTTCTGCAATTTCTTCACGATACTTGCGTGCCTCTTCCTTTGCTTCCAAAAGCAACTCTTTTTTCAAAGTTTTACGATCACGTTCTGCTGTTTGTAGAATAGCTTCAGCTTGATCTTCAGCACGACCACGAACATTACTTGCTTCTTGTTCCGCGTTCAAAAGCGTCAATTCTGCAGCTTCTTTTGCAGACTTCATCTTCAAAGAAATGGCAAAGTAACCAATTACTAAACCAATGACAGCAGAAACAAGAGTCACTACAACTGTAATGATTTCCATATTCTACCTCTTTCAGCCATGTTATTTTGCTTCTTTTCATCACTTGTCAAAACCATACGACTCATCGATTTCTAACAGCATCTAACATAGACTTAATTTTCGATTTTCACAAAATCTGTTTCTATTTTACCACATTTGAAACGATTTCACAATTCCAAAATCATAAATATGTTATAATGAATTTATCACTTTTATGGAGGATCCTATGAAAAAAGAAGTAGTTGTTGAAAGTTTTGAATTAGACCATACGATTGTTAAAGCGCCATATATTCGCTTAATTTCCGAAGAAGTTGGACCAAAAGGAGATATCATTACCAACTTTGATATTCGTCTGATTCAACCGAATGAAAACGCAATGGATACCGCTGGTTTGCATACTATTGAACATCTCTTGGCAAAATTGATTCGCCAACGTATTGACGGGCTCATCGACTGTTCTCCATTCGGTTGCCGAACTGGGTTCCATATGATTATGTGGGGGAAACAAGACCCGACTCAAATCGCTCAGGTCATCAAATCAAGTTTAGAGGAAATTGCTGAAGGAATTACTTGGGAAGATGTTCCAGGGACAACAATTGAGTCATGCGGAAACTACAAAGACCACAGCCTCCACTCTGCAAAAGAGTGGGCAAAATTAATTTTATCTCAAGGAATCTCTACTGATGCCTTTGAGAGAAACATCATCTAATAAAAAAGGTTTACAGCTATTCCATCGAATCTGGTTGTAAACCTTTTTTGTATTATTCATTATTTTACTCAATGAAAATCAACCGATATTGTAGCCAGATTTTGAGTTTGAATTACAAATCGTGGAGACTTGCATCTTCAAATTTTTTCCTCATTTCCTAGTTTCTAGACTCGGGCTGAAGCAACTACAATTTGTTCCATTTTTTCACTCCAGTCCTTTCGTTGAGATATTTTATAGAAAAACTTAGAACTAGCGCTTGACAACAGATAATATTGATTTTCGAAAGAATTAGTAATCTAAAGCATCAGAATTACCGGCAGCATTCCCAACAAAATAACCTGTTTTACAGTTAATTGAGAACAAGTAGGTGCCGTCTGGTTTAAACATATTATAATAGCCATTACCATTGATAATATTTACTTTTTCCAAAATGTACTGATTGCCCGTGATATAGCCACGTTGTTGTGAAATGGCCACAATATTTTCTAAAGTCCCCTGAGTAAAGTTCCAAGCCTCATTATTTGCATCATCAATCATCGCTTGATTGTACGGAACTCGACTACGATCGCGTTGCAAGGTAACTCCAGCAGGAATCGGAATCCCATATGAAGTTGAAATTGCAGTTGTTACTTCTTCTCCCGCTGTTGTTGCTGCATCTGAGGTACTTGTATCAACTGCTGTTTCTGCACCTTGATTATTTGCTACAACACTCGCTTCTGTCTCTACAGTAGATGAAGCAACTTCTTGCTGTGAACGTCCAAAATTGACAACTGAAGCTAATAATGCATCTACTGAACTAATTCCTGTTGTTGTTGCAGAAAGTGTTTCTCCTGCTTTAACAGTTGCGGTTGTATCGATTTCACCATCTACTATGACGTCTTTATCGAATTGGACATTGGTCGCTTGGATAGCTGTAATTGCCTTCTCAAGTGCATCGTACTGCTCTTTTGCTTTCTTATAGCTATCAGAGCTTTTATCTAGCTTATCTAGTAACGCTTTTAGCTCAGTCAACTTACCAAATTCTGAATTCTTCAATTTTGTCAAACTACTGTCAGTAAAGAAGCTAGCATACAGTTGCTCAAAAGCAGTAACATTTGCATCTGTTGATGATGAGGTCGTGGTTTGACTAGTACTTGTGGAACTAGCATCCGTATTTGATGATGGTTGATTGGCGGAATTCATCCAAACTAAAGCAGTCGCTACCACACCAACAAATAATAAACCAGCTGCTGACCAAAAATAAACTGCCTTTCTTTGTTTTTTGGCTGAAAGACCTACTTGATTTTCATCTTCTTGAGCTAGTTCAAATCCCTTGTCTTCCAAAACCCCATTTGTTTCAATGTTTGATATTGTTGACACAACTGGAATTTCATCCAATACTTCTCTCTGATACTCAGCAGTATCATCTTCGCTAGATAATAATGGATGATGTTCCACCTCTTCTGACTTTTCAGTTAGAATTGAATTTGTTGTTTCCGTTTTATTTTCAACATCATTTTCAATCGTCTTAAGTAACGGCTCAGAATGAATTTGGGTTTCAAATTTTTGAGACTCAATTTCTTCACGGTGTTGCTTAATATAACGATCTAGCAATCCATCGTCTTCTGTTACTCCAGCTTCTATTTCTTTTTGTTTTTTGACGGCTTCTTCAATCGTTAAATCTTTCGCCACCTCGAAATCCAACACATTTTCCTCATCTAGAGGTAGGTGATGACTATTTTTTTCTACCACAATATCCTCCTAAGCCTGCACTTCTTGTGTAGAGCGTTTCAGCCGTTGTCCGAAAAATTGATACAAATCAACTTTTAAAGTACCATTATATAATTTCCGTTTCTTATCTGCTTGCCGACCATAACGAACTTCAAACTGTTCATCACTCGTTAGAATGAATATAGACCAGGTTTTGAGAGGTTCAAACACTTGCCCCATCTCTTTGTACAATGTAGCAATGGCTTTATCATCTAATAATCGTTCACCATATGGTGGATTTGAAATAATAACTCCATTTAGTTTATCCGTACGTAAATCTTGGACTCGCATCTGTTTGAAAACAATGTCCTGTTCAACTCCGGCCGCAAAGGCATTCCTTTTTGCTGTCTCAACCATACGGGCATCGATATCCGAACCAGTTATATCTAACACCAAGTCTGATTTGATAGAAGCTTGCGCTTCTTTGCGTAATGCTGCAACCAGTTGAGTCTCTACCCAGGGCCACTCCTCAAAGGCGAATGAACGCTTTAATCCCGGTGCTATATTTTTGGCTAACATAGCTGCCTCAATACAGAAAGTTCCCGATCCACAAGTAGGATCAATAAGCGGTTTATCTGGATACCAGTTTGATAATTGTAAAATAGCAGCCGCCATATTTTCTTTAATAGGGGCACCACCTTTTTCAACACGGTACCCGCGTTTGAATAAACTAGAACCTGTTGTATCGATCATGACTGTTGCTACATCTTTCAAAATAGATACTTCTATTTTAAACTCTGCTCCAACCTCCTGCAGAGGGACTCCTTCTGGACGGGAGAAATGTTTTTGCAATTTTTTTACTACAGCTTTCTTAGATATAGCCTGTACACTAGGTTCATTATGCAATTTAGATTTGACACACTTAGCCTTTGAAATTGGAAATTTACAGCCAAGTGGTAAATAGTTTTCCCAGTCTAGATAAAAAACTCCTTGAAACAGCTCCTCGAAAGTTTTAGCTGGAAATTGTCCAACGACTATTTTTACTCTATCTGCCGAACGTAACCAAATATTTGTCTCAATCATTGATTTTACATCACCATGGAATCGAACACGACCATTTTCCACTTGACATTCATAGCCAAGGTTACGAATTTCACGACCAACTACTGCTTCCAAACCTGCTGCTGCAGTCGCAATGAATTCAAATTGTTTTTTCATATATTTCCTCTACAATAAAAGCTAGCAAAGCTAGCTACCTATAATATGCAATTTTCTGTAAGCCATGTTTTGTTCCAGTGGCACTAGGTACTGCCACCTTCGATAATCATCTGTCTACTGTCAAAACAGTCAGGATTTCTGTTCGTTTCCATCCATCCCATGCCCCGACCAAAATTTGGGTTGCTAACTTGTGGGGTTTACCGCGTTCCATTTTTTACGTTTCCATAAAAACTTCGTCACTGTGGCACTTTCAGGCCTACTAAAGCATATCAAAGACTTAGCTCGTTTGACCGCCGTAACATACAAAGATGTCCCTAGGCTTATTTGTTCGCCTAGCACAAACACTACTGGCATCACAGCCAGTGCTAGCATGGACTTTCCTCATGATAGTATCCTACCACGCGATTATCCAAAAATTGCAATTTCCACCTTATTACTAATCTTGAACGATTTGTTTCCCAAAAACTTCTTTTTCTAATCGGTTAAGACGTCGTAAAATATCAAAATTAGTCGCTGAAGATTGACGTTCTGTTCGCAATACAGCAGTAGTTTCCTCTGCGACTGTTGTCACTGAACGAGAATTATTGGCTGCTTGAGCTTTTAATCGGGCAATCTCACCCTTCAATTCCTTTATAATCGCTTCATACGCATCATAATCCTTCATGATATCATCAAGGAAATCATTTACTTCATCTTGATCATATCCACGAAAACCAATTTTAAAATCTTGTTCAAAAATATCTTTAGTAGTCAACTTAATGCTTGCCATCTCTCTCTCCCTTACCCTTAAACGTCACTGATTCTATTATATTAAAAAAAACATGGAAAAAGCAAGTTAAATCACTCAAAATTCGAAAAATTTTCAGCCACTTCATTTAGTTCATCGAAGGTCAGTTCTTTAACAGTATATTCTTCTTCTTTTAAAGCTTGATGAACAAAATATTTCAAATTTGTTTCATTATCGTTATCATAAAATAAATATACACCATCTGTATTTTCAATCAAAAATTGATTGTACTGACGAAATTGAGCTGGAGATTGATAGTTTGGATAAGTGTATTTCACAAAATCAACATTTTTAAATTTTGTTAATTTTGCCTGATTGGACTCATTCCAATTGTCTCCATGATTTTCAAATAAAAATATACAAGCTAATTTACATTCGTGCCCTTCTAATTGAAGCTCTTGTAGAACTTCCAAAACCCAATATTCGAATCCTAAATTTCCTGTAAAGACAAACCATTTAACCCCTTCCTCTAAAAAATGAAGAAGATCATTTCTGATTGCAGCCTTAATAATTGGAAGACGGGGATCCTTCTGTTTAAAAATTCCTAAATCTGTGTGCTTGTAACCACTTACCAACAAGGTATTAGTATGCATTCCTTGTACTCTTTTCTTCAATTATGATATAATATGCTGATATTTATTTTATCAAGAAGGGGTTCTATGGTCAATTATCCACATAAAATCGGGAAAAAAATCACTAGAACTAGCTCTAACATATCTCAGCATATTGACTTTGCAAATCGTGGGATGTCTTTTGAATCTGCAATTAACGAAAGCAATGCATATTACCTTGCTCATGGATTAGCAGTGATTCATAAAAAACCTACTCCGGTGCAAATTGTAAAAGTCGATTATCCGAAACGAAGCCGAGCTAAAATTGTTGAAGCTTATTTCCGTCAAGCATCCACGACAGATTATTCTGGTGTTTTTAAGGGACACTATATAGATTTTGAAGCAAAAGAAACGCGCCAAAAAAAATCAATGCCTCTAAAAAACTTCCATGCTCACCAGATTGAGCACATGCGACAAGTTGTAGAGCAAGGTGGGATTTGTTTCGTCCTTCTTCACTTTTCAACATTGAAGGAAACCTACTTATTACCTGCAATTCATCTAATTCACTACTATCATTCTGATCAAGGTACAAAATCAATGCCTTTGACATATATTAGAGAATTCGGATATGTTATCGAGATGAACTCATTTCCATCTCTTCCCTATCTTTCAGTGATTGAAAAAAAACTATTAGGTGGTAAATCATTTGAAAACAACAACCTTTAAAAAATATTTACTAGGTTTGGTAAATATCTTATTGGCTCTTGCATTAGTGGGCATAGTTGCTGCTGCAGTTTTAGTTGGATCCTATATCTTAAGTGCTCCTAAATTAACAGAAGAAGATTTAACTGCGACTGTTTCCAGTAAAATATATGATATGGAAGGCCAATTGATTGCAGATTTAGGAACCGAGAAACGGTCGAATGCAACGATTGAAGAAATTCCGACTGATCTTGCAAATGCAATCGTCGCAATTGAAGACCAACGCTTCTATAACCATAGAGGGATAGATGTTATTCGGATTGCGGGGTCCTTTCTTAATAACCTTGCAGGCGGGAATCTGCAAGGGGGGTCTACACTTGATCAACAGTTTATCAAGTTGACCTACTTCTCAACGTCTGCAGAAGACCAGAATCTCAAGCGTAAAGTACAGGAAGCTTGGTTATCATTACAGCTTGAGCAGACGAAGACCAAGCAGGAAATTCTTACTTATTATGTAAATAAAGTCTATATGTCAAATGGGACATATGGCATGAAAACTGCATCAGAAACTTTTTATGGTAAAGAATTAAAAGAACTTAGCCTTGCCCAATTGGCATTGTTAGCGGGTATGCCACAAGCACCAAACCAGTACGATCCATATTCCCACCCTGAAGATGCAAAAAATAGACGAGATCTCGTTCTTTCAGAAATGTTGGCTGAGAAGTATATTGACAATAGTCAGTATGAACAAGCCATTCTAACGCCTGTAACAGACGGTCTCCTTCCACTTTCCAACGATGCTGCCTATCCTGCTTACATGGATAATTACCTCAAACAAGTCGTTGAGGAAGTTGAAAAAAATACAGGCTATAATCTCTTAACTACAGGGATGGATATCTACACAAACGTTGATTCAGCTGCTCAACAACAGTTGTGGAACATTTATAATACGGATATGTATGTATCGTACCCAGATGAATTATTGCAAGTTGCATCAACTATTATTGACGTATCAAATGGTAAGGTGGTCGCTCAATTAGGGGCTCGAAACCAACCAAGCAATGTTTCTTTCGGAATAAACCAGGCTGTCGAAACAAACCGTGATTTCGGATCAACTATGAAACCAATAACAGATTATGCCCCGGCTTTCGAAAATGGGGTATACAGCTCAACCGCAGATATCATTGTTGATGAACCCTACAATTATCCTGGAACCTCAACACCCGTAAATAACTGGGACAAAAAATATTTCGGTAGTCTCACTGTCAAATCTGCAATACAATATTCTCGTAACGTTACAGCCGTCAAGGCACTAGAAGCGACTGGACTAGAAAATTCACTGAAGTTCCTAAATTCAGTTGGAATTAATTACCCAGAAATTCATTACTCTAATGCGATTTCAAGTAACACTTCTGATACAAGTAGAGAATATGGGGCAAGCAGTGAGAAAATGGCTGCTGCCTATGCCGCATTCGCAAATGGAGGAACTTATTATGCACCTCAATACGTCAATAAAATCGTATTCTCAGATGGAACCGTAAAAGAATTTCCTCAAACAGGAACTCGTGTTATGTCAGAAGAGACAGCCTATTTGATGACCGATATGATGAAGTCCGTAATGGAAGTTGGATATGGACTAAATGCTTCTGTTGCTGGCGTTCCGATGGCTGGGAAAACTGGTACCTCAAACTATACCGATACTGAAATGGAATCAATTATCGCTGCTATTCCAGAAGCAGCCTATAACACCATGGTGGTCCCAGACGAGAACTTTGTAGGATATTCTAGTCAGTATGCGATGGCGGTTTGGACAGGATATACAAACCGCATGACCCCAATTTTAGATAATGGCATGCGGATTGCATCAGATGTTTACCATAATATGATGACCTTTATGCACTCTGATTACACTGCAACCGATTGGAAAGTTCCAAGTGGAGTTGTTAACTTTGGTGGAAATTACTATTTAAGAGATAGTTCTTCTCTTAAAAATGCTTATATAAATTATTATAATAGTTTGTCACAATCATCATCAAGTAGTTCAACGTCAAGCAGTTCTTCTTCAAGTACACCAGCTTCTGGAACACATGATAATGGTACACAGACTGAAACTTCCACTTCTGATGGTACATCGACTTCAGATACTTCATCAAACCAACAGAATAATGGTAACACTGAAAATACAAACCAATAAGAGATTCCCAGATTCTTCTGGGTTTTTCTTTTCTCAAAAATATGATAAGATAGGAATATGAAACCTGAATTATTTTATAAAACCTTGGCAGACCAAGGCATTCAATTAACTGACCAACAAAAACAACAATTTCATCGCTACTTTCAACTGTTGGTGGAATGGAATGAGAAAATTAACTTGACAGCTATTACAGAGGAAAGTGACGTCTATCTGAAACACTTCTATGATTCTATCGCACCAATCCTTCAAGGTCATATTCAAAATGAGCCAATTCAGCTCTTGGATATTGGAGCTGGAGCTGGATTCCCTAGCCTACCAATGAAAATTATCTACCCTCAAATAGAGGTTACTATCATCGATTCTCTTAATAAACGAATCAACTTTTTACAAGTTCTTTCAGAAGAACTAGGACTTGAAGGCGTTCATTTTTACCATGGTCGTGCGGAAGACTATGCACACGATAAAAATTTTCGAGCACAATTTGATTTGGTAACAGCACGCGCTGTTGCTCGTATGCAAATCTTGTCCGAGCTGACAATTCCATATCTTAAACTAAAAGGAAAATTAATCGCGCTCAAAGCCTCCAGTTCGGAAGATGAGTTAGCTCAAGCCAAAAACGCTCTGAATCTTCTTTTTGCAAAAGTGATTGAAAACCATGATTACACCCTTCCGAACGGCGACCCACGAACATTGACAATTGTTGAAAAGAAAAAGGAAACTCCAAACAAGTTTCCACGCAAAGCTGGTATGCCAAATAAAAGACCCCTCTAAACATAAGAAGGCTCTATAATTTCTGTAGTGGGTAAATCCACCGTAGAGATTATGGAGCCTTTTTTAGTGTAGAAAAAAAGTCCCATATGACCTATAA
>ERZ650312.268-NODE-268-length-28865-cov-12.471538_pt1 | contig 28865 bp, 28 predicted proteins | sample MGYA00376248_ERZ650312 | MGnify/ENA primary metagenome ERZ650312 (study PRJEB26733, sample SAMN07839316) | wastewater metagenome | biome: urban; feature: wastewater treatment plant; material: waste water | place: USA: North Carolina | collected 2016-07-28 ... | reverse complement strand
TAATGATGATCATGACGATTCTAGCGTTGTAGTAATTGATGATGGTATTCCGAAATATAATTTTAGTGCCCCTATCGTAAAAACAGAGTCTTATTTAGATCAAGGTACAAATGCGAATAACGTTTTAGATGCAGTGAGTGCATCTAAAACATTGATGACTTATAAAATGTTAGGGGTAAATGGACAAGAAACGCAGGCAACTGCACTGGTTTTTACCCCTCAAACAGTTAAGCCTGCGGGCGGATGGCCACTTGTAGTTTGGGCGCATGGCACAACAGGTGTGGCTGACGCGTGTGCGCCGAGCCGTCAAGGTTTAAAAGGAAATGAATATTTCATTGCTAAATTATTGGCTGCAGGTTACGCCGTTGTTGCACCCGACTATGAAGGTTTAGGTGAACCAAGCGGTAAAGAATCACATCCATTCTTAAATTTAAAAAGTGCGGCGTATTCGATTACAGATGCTGTTGTCGCTGCAAGCAAGCTTTTGGGTAATACGGCAGAAACGCGATGGAGTGTAGTTGGGCATTCACAGGGGGGACATGCGGCTTTAGGTGCAGCACAGTATGCCTCACGGGCGCAGTTAAATTATAAAGGTGCCATAGCTATCGCACCTGCATCAAATTTAGCCTTGGTATTGGCGGGTGGTGAACAAAAAGCAGCTCAAGAGCCAGATGTAATAAAGAAAGTACAGACACTTGCACCATTAGATACGTTTACTGCTCTAATTGCTGCGGGGTTAAAAAATACTGCTCCAACCTTGCAATATTCTGAAATATTTGTACCGCCAACAGATCTACTTGCTGCTCAGGCAGAGTCTCTCTGTTATGAAACATTAGGTGGGAGTATAGCTCAGCCAATGCTAGAGCATGTGACGTCGGTTGGAAAATTGGATGGTTATCCGCGTACTCAACCAAATTTCATGACGACCATCCCTGAAGTTAAAGATTTCTTAACTAATAGCTCACAGCCGTTAAAAGTGAAAATCAGCACGCCTATATTTATTTATCAAGGAACAGCAGATCCAACTGTCCCGAAACAAGTTACCGATTACTTAGTTCAGGCGGCTCAAGGGGTAGGAACTAAAATTCATTACGTCACTGACCAGGATTTACCTGTAGAGCAAAAATGGGATCATGGTTCGGTGTATGTGAATAATATGGATGAGATTGTTAAAGATGTGCAATCGTTAATGCCTATTCAATAAGTCATTGAATTACGATAAAGATCGATTTGACCTGAAATAGCTCGTGTTTTATCTGAAACATGAGCTATTTTTATGTAAAACTGAGCAAAGTTCATTCTCTCAGTTCACAAACTTTATGCTACAATACGCGCCAATCTTAGCACGGCTTAAAAGCCCTAAATTAATAGGACCTCGCTAATGTTTGCCAATATTTCTATTGCCGAATTTGATCCGGAATTAGCTCAAGCGATCACAAATGAAGATGCGCGCCAAGAAGCTCATATTGAGTTAATTGCTTCTGAGAACTACTGCTCACCTGCAGTAATGGAAGCTCAAGGTTCAAAACTTACAAACAAATATGCTGAGGGCTACCCTGGCAAACGCTACTACGGCGGTTGCGAATACGTAGATATTATTGAACAACTGGCGATTGACCGTGCTAAAGAACTCTTTGGTGCAGATTATGCTAACGTTCAACCACATGCTGGTTCGCAAGCAAACTCTGCAGTTTACTTAGCTTTACTTAACCCAGGCGACACTGTGTTAGGTATGAGCTTGGCACATGGTGGTCACTTGACTCACGGTGCAAAAGTAAGTTTCTCTGGTAAAACATATAATGCTATCCAATATGGTTTAAACCCAGAAACTGGCGAAATTGATTACGAAGAAGTTGAGCGTTTAGCGCTTGAACACAAACCACGTATGATCGTTGCTGGTTTCTCTGCGTATAGCCAAATTGTAGATTGGCAGCGTTTCCGTGATATCGCAGACAAAGTAGGTGCTTATTTATTTGTAGATATGGCACACGTTGCTGGTCTCGTGGCCGCGGGTGTTTATCCAAACCCCGTACAAATTGCTGACGTAACGACTACGACAACACATAAAACATTACGTGGTCCACGTTCTGGTCTAATCCTTGCGAAAGCAAACGAAGAGATCGAGAAAAAATTACAATCTGCTGTATTCCCTGGTAACCAAGGTGGTCCATTGGTACACGCAGTTGCAGCAAAAGCGATTTGCTTTAAAGAAGCAATGGCGCCTGAATACAAAGCGTATCAACAACAAGTTGTTAAAAATGCGCAAGCGATGGCTGAAGTTCTTATCGAACGTGGTTATGATGTCGTATCTGGTGGTACGAAAAACCACTTGTTCTTGCTTTCTTTAATCAAGCAAGATATTACAGGTAAAGATGCAGATGCATGGTTAGGTGCTGCGCACATTACTGTAAACAAAAACTCTGTACCGAACGATCCACGTTCACCATTTGTAACTTCTGGTATCCGTATTGGTACTCCAGCAGTAACTACACGTGGTTTTGGTGAAGCAGAAGTACGTGATCTTGCGGGTTGGATTGCAGACATTCTTGACAGCAAAGGTGACGAAGCTGTAATTAATACTGTAAAAGCAAAAGTTGAAGCTGTATGCGCGAAATTCCCAGTTTACGCAAAATAAGCATAGCCTTGAGAAAAGCCCCTCAAGGGGGCTTTTTTTATGGATGTAAAAAATTGATTTTGCGTTCAATAAGCTGAATTTCTGTTATAACTTAAGCGTATTGAATATGATTGTAGGCAAGCTGATGATGACAGTATTGTCGGAATGACAGGAATAAAAGTAAATGATTAGACCAAAGATTATTATTTCAGAACAAGATTTGCACCGTTTGGAAACGATGCTTGAGCATCAACCTAAATTGACGCCAACGATGCAACATCTAGAAGATGAATTGGCACGTGCTGAAGTAGTTGCGCCACAAGATGTACCAAACAATGTGGTGAGCATGAATACCCGCGCATTGATTACCATTGCACCTGCAAAAGAACCGACTGAAATTACCTTGGTTTATCCGCATGACTTTAAAGGTGAGAAAGGGCAGGTGAATGTGGTTGCACCTGTCGGGACTGCCATTTTAGGATTAGCTGAAGGACAGGAAATTGAATGGCCACAGCCTGATGGCCATATGATGAAAGTCAAAATTGAGAAAATTTTATATCAGCCAGAGCGCGAAGGCGATTATTTGTAATCTGCTTATCATTTTGTGTCTGGACCATAAAAAGCCATGTTGATCATGGCTTTTTTATGCACTGATGTTTTTATTCAGTTCTTTTATGACTAATGTCATCCGAATTTATAGAAAAGCATTTAAGCAGATCGAAATAAAAAATTGCAAAATATTACATGACCTTAGCCGAAAAACACGTACTATAAAATCATGAAAAGAGGGTTGTGATGGTCTATGGCTCAGTTTGAAGTGTTACTGCCTTTGCAAGAGATTACGGTGGATCGTGCTGAGCTTTTGGCGGTTCAACGCAATGATTTAGTTCCTTTATTGAATGATCATTACCGTCTCAATCATTATGCAGATCAAGTGATTCAAGCGCAGTCAGTTTTATTGGATGGGGTGGATCCACATTTAACCCAACAATTGAGTGTGACCATTGAGCAATTGATTCAGGCGCTTGGCAAATCTAAAAAAGTGTTAAAGCAACGTAAGTTTAATGCACTACAAAAGTGGCTAGGTATAGATTTGGAATATGGCGCGAGGCAAGTGCAATATTATAAAAACCTAGACTATTTGTTAGGTGAAGCAGATCGTTTGAGCCAAAAGCTGCAAATCGAAATTCAGAAATCACAATCACGTTTTCAGCAGTTAGTTGGTTTGCGTGAGCAAATGGCGAAATATATTCAAGCTGCCGATGAGTTTTTAGTGGAATATCCAAGATTTGTACGTAATCAACATCCTTTGGATAATTTTAGCGAACGGCTAGCCAAGAAAATTTATAGTTTAAAGACTTTGCAAAGTAGCAATGATATTGCGATTACCCAAATGCAACTTTCACAGCAACTCTCTTTTAGTTTGTTAGATCGCTTTAAAGAAGCGCAGCAGGTACTCATTCCTGCATGGCAATATCATGTCAAACAAAGTCAGCAAAGTGGCTCACACAGTCAGCTAGAAAAGCTGGATCAAAGTCGTGAGCATTTAATTAAGACGTTAAGAAAATCCTTAGAAAAACCTGCGCAATCATAAGGCTCGGTTTTAATTAGATAGAGGCGAAATATGACAACTTCTCAACAACACAATGTCGCTGTGCAAGTGAATGATGAACAGACTCAGCAACAATTTCAGCAACTCAATTTGCAGGAAATTGGCTTGCAGGCTGATGACTTTCAGGAGGTGCTAGCTGCGCGTAAAGAATTAAGCGATCTGAGTCATCATTCGGTTGCAGAATATGGAAAAAATATCGCGACTAAAACTGCAAGTTATACCGATGAGCTTTTAGGTTTGGTGCAAAATAAAGATTTGGATGACACAGGGCACAAGCTGAATCAGGTCGTGCAGGTTGCACAGCAGTTAAATACCAACAGTATATTAAATCCAAACAAAAGTAGTGGCTTTTTGGGTGGTTTATTCAATAAGTTCAAAGGCGCTAAACAAAGTTTTGATCAAAACTTTAACAGCACCAAAGCGCAAATTGACAGTCTAGTCACAGAAATTGAAAACTCACAAAATGGTTTAAAAACCCGTGTAGATACGCTGGATAAAATGTTTCATGGTGTGCAAGATGAATATAAACAATTGGGGGTTTATATTGCAGCAGGCAAGTTAAAGCAGAAGGAAATTCAGCAGCAAATTTCTGAATTTTCCGCGCAGCCGCAGGATCAGGCCACGACTCAAAAAATTTATGATCTCAATCATCTTGCTAATAATTTAGAAAAGCGGGTGAGTGATTTGCAGGTGTTGCAACAATCTGCCATGCAAACTTTGCCGATGATTCGGATTATCCAGTCCAATAATTTAATGTTGGTCGATAAATTTTATGCGATTAAAAACATTACCTTACCTGCGTGGAAAAACCAGATTAGTTTGGCGATTTCCTTAAATGAACAGAAAAACAGTGTGCAACTGGCTAACAGTATTGATGATGCTACCAATGAATTGCTGCGCCGTAATGCAGATTTATTGCATCAAAACTCGGTCGATACTGCCAAAGCCAATCAGCGTTCTGTGATTGATATTGAAACCCTTGAACACGTACAAAATACCCTCATTAAAACAGTGAACGATGTGATTCAGGTTCAAAAAGAAGGCATGCAAAAACGTGCAGAAGCGACTACGCGTTTGCGAGCCTTACAGGAGAATCTGAATCAATTGGTGATTGGTTCAAGTCAACAGTCTGGTCAATAAATGCATTTTGACAATGACTTCATTTAATCTGAAATTTACCTGATAAGGAGTCGGATTTGCCCCCACTTGATGAATATGCCATTCAGCCACAGCAGCTAAAAACAGGTGTTGTGGCATTACAGCAGCGTCAAAAAAAGCTCAGTTTTTTGGCTGTGCTGTCTATGACGGTGATGCTTATATCGGCAATTGGCTTTTTTATTCAGCAAGATGTGATTTATAGCTTCTTTGGTTTAAGCACTGAAGTTCAGCAATTACACATGCCTGCAAGTGTCGATGCGACTTTGGCAAATTTAGGGCAGCAACCTGATTATTTTTTCAGTTTATTGAACTGGTTGGGTTGGCTGATTTTAAAATTGTCTGTGTCGTTTATGGGTGCATTCGTTTTAGTTCATCTGCTCAAGAAAATTCGTTTTTTCTACATACGCTTTCAGTCCTTTGTCTTGAAATTTGTAGCTTGGTTGCTGAGTTTTATCTTACTCTGGTCGGCATTGAGTTATGTGCAGCATGAGCGACAAGATGATACGCAGCAGGTATATGCCAAAATTGTGCATTATGAAAAGCACATTCAGGAAAGCGAATTGGCGCGTTATTTACAAAATGCAGAAATGGCAGCGCCTGTTAAGGCCTATTTGTTGGCGCAAACGGCATTGATGCACCATCCTGCAGATAAAGATGCAGCTATTCCGCAAGTCTTGGCTTTGGTTAAAGCCGAGCAGCAAGATCCGGAATTTTTACAATATGGCTTTAAACCTGAACAGTTGTGGACGATGCAACAGCAAGTTTATGGCAAAGCTTTAACACCTATGGCGCAAAGCGTACATAAGCAAGTGCAGCAAGCAGAGCAATTAAATACGCTGGCTTATTATATGAATCTGGCGGTTATGGTGCTTATGTTAATACTGACTGCGGTACTGTGGTTTTTATCACGACATTTACAGCAACGTATTCTGCGGATTCAACAACAACTTGAATAAAAAAATGATTAGGCTCAATTGCTTAAAGCAGAGATTAAATTTTTATGTTAATGTCTAAATTGAATAGCTTTGGGTGCTTTAAATGAAATGGAAAGCTTAAAATTCTGTTGTCATTTGAAAAAACGATCATAAATATAAAAATAAACCGTTTCCCCTATGTAGATATTTTTCGTAAGATGACATCAACAAATAAATTTACTCCCTTGGAGACGTTAGCCATGTTAGACCAAAATACTTCTGCACAACTTAAAACCTTATTAGAACGTCTTGAAAGCCCAATCGAGCTTGTGGCGACTTTAGATGATTCTGATAAATCTGCCAAAATTAAAGAATTAGTTGAAGAAATTGCGGCACTTTCGCCACAAGTTACTGCACGTTTTGACGGTAACAACGCACGTGTACCAAGTTTTGGGATCGCAAAAGCAGGTGAGCAACCACGTGTATTCTTCGCAGGTTTACCAATGGGGCACGAGTTCACTTCATTAATTTTGGCGTTATTGCAAACTTCTGGCTATGCACCAAAAGTATCGGATGAAGTATTAACGCAAATCAAAGCATTGAATCTTTCATCTCACTTTGATGTATTCGTATCGTTGAGCTGCCACAACTGTCCAGATGTTGTACAAGCTTTGAACCTCATTGCTATTTACAACCCTGGCACAACTGCAACCATGATTGATGGGGCATTCTTCCAAGAAGAAGTTGAGCAGCGCAAAATTATGGCTGTGCCGATGGTATTCCAAGATGGCAACCACATCGGTCAAGGTCGTATGACTCTTGAAGAGATTGTTGCGAAATTAGATACAAATGCTGCAAGCAAAGAGGCTGCAAAATTGAATGCCAAAGAAGCGTTTGATGTCTTGGTGATCGGTGGCGGCCCTGCTGGGAATACTTCTGCAATCTATGCAGCACGTAAAGGTATTCGTACAGGTATTGTGGCTGAGCGCATGGGCGGTCAGGTCATGGACACCATGGATATTGAAAACTTTACTTCTATCCAAAAAACACAAGGTCCAAAGTTTGCGGCAGAAATGGAAGCACATGTGCGTGAGTACGATGTAGATATTATGAATCTACAAAAAGTATCTGCCATTAAAGGTGCCGATGAAACTGCGAATGGTTTGGTCGAAGTGACTTTGGAAAATGGTGCAACACTTGAATCGAAAACGGTGATCTTATCTACAGGTGCACGTTGGCGAGAAATGAATGTACCAGGTGAAGCAGAATACCGTACGCGTGGCGTGGCATACTGCCCACACTGTGATGGCCCATTATTTAAAGGCAAACGTGTTGCAGTGATTGGTGGTGGTAACTCAGGTGTAGAAGCAGCGATTGACCTTGCAGGGATTGTAGAGCATGTGACTTTGGTCGAGTTTGATACTAAATTACGTGCAGACCAAGTCTTGCAAAACAAATTGAACAGCTTGCCAAATATCACTGTAATTACCAATGCATTATCGACTGAAGTGATTGGTGATGGTGCGCAAGTGACTGCATTGAAATATAAAGACCGCGCGACAGATGTTGAGCATACTGTTGAACTTGCAGGAATTTTCGTACAAATTGGTTTATTACCAAATACGGATTTCTTAAAAGCGTCAAAAGTAGAGTTGACGAATCGTGGTGAGATTGTGATTAATGAGCGCAACGAAACCAATGTAAAAGGTGTATTTGCTGCAGGTGACTGTACAACTGTACCTTACAAGCAAATCATTATTGCAACAGGTGAAGGCGCGAAAGCATCACTTTCAGCATTCGATTACATCATTCGTTCAGGTCAATAAGTCTGAACGAATACATCTGAATACGCTGATTAACTATCCTTAAATTGTATTCGCTAAAAAATAGCGCCTGAGTTCCCCAATACTCAGGCGCTATGTTCAGTAAAGTGCGCTCTCGCACGGTATTAAAAGTTTATTTATTCTATTTTTGGTTTTAAGAACTGGGTCGGCTAACAACTCAGTTCTTTTTTATTTTTAACATCCAGTTTGATTTACTGTAGTTGGATTCATTTCAGTCTAATTAACCTTATTATTTTGTCCAAATAAATTTAGCTGATTAAACTTTTTCTGCAGTTGCTCTTTGGTTTCGACATGCTCAGGATGCGGAATAATACATTCAATTGGGCAGACTGAAACGCAGGTTTGATAGTCATAAAACCCAACACATTCTGTGCAACGCGCCACATCAATTTCATACACCTTTTCACCCTCATAAATTGCTTCATTCGGGCATTCGGGTAAGCACATATCGCAATTGATGCATTGGTCGGTAATCAGGAGTGCCATCGCAATACTCGCTTAGTTTATTGCCACTTAGTTGGCTTGATAAGCCAATGATGAGGCAGAAATATCTGCAGTCGAATGGGGCAAGTTGCGAATCAGCAGGGCATAACGCATATCGACATCTGCAGGTATAGGGATTTCTACAATATGCCCTGAACCTTTGGCATCTTCAATCAGATTGCCTTTTTTATCTTTAATTTCAGTTAAAGTGAAATAGATATTGCCTTGTGGCGTCATCAATTCTAGAGAATCGCCCACTACAAAACGGTTTTTTACATCAATTTTAATGTAGTCACCATTACGTTCTAAGACTTCACCACAAAATTGCTGATGATCAAAACTTGATGAACCTGTTTCGTAGTTTTGGTATTCGCTGTGCACATGACGACGCAAGAAACCTTCGGTATAACCACGGTTAGCTAGGCCTTCTAATTGAGTCATTAATGCAGGGTCAAATGGTTTGCCTGCAAGTGCATCATCAATGGCTTTACGGTAAATTTGTGCAGTACGTGCGCAGTAGAAATAAGATTTGGTGCGACCTTCAATTTTTAGTGAATGGATGCCCATTTTAGTTAAACGGTCAACGTGCTGCACTGCACGTAAATCTTTAGAATTCATAAAGTAAGTGCCGTGTTCATCTTCTTCGGCAGCAAACATATCTTCGTCATTACGTTGTAATAACACAGGCTCGTTAAATTGATGCTGTGCCTGCATGTGTTGTTCATCTGCATTGGCAGTTTCAGAAAGATTTTTGACAGGAATTACGTCACCTGTTTCATCTTCTTTTGCATCGTGAATTTTATATTCCCAACGGCAGGCATTGGTACATGCGCCTTGGTTGGCATCACGTTTATTCATATAGCCTGAAAGCATGCAACGACCTGAATAGGCCATGCACAGCGCACCATGCACAAATACTTCAATTTCCATGCCAGGCACGTTGTTTTTAATTTCTTCAATTTCATCAATCGACAATTCACGCGAAAGAATGACACGGGTTAAACCCATATTTTGCCAGAATTTCACCGTTGCCCAGTTCACCGCATTGGCTTGTACCGATAAATGTACAGGCATGTCGGGGAAATTTTCACGCACCATCATAATCAGACCTGGGTCAGACATGATCAGCGCATCGGGTTGCATGGCAACCACAGGTTCTAGGTCACGAATAAAGTTTTTGAGTTTGCTGTTATGCGGTTGGATGTTCACCACCACATAAAACTTTTTGCCTAATTCATGTGCTTCTTGAATACCAATTGCTAAGTTTTCATGATCAAATTCGTTATTACGCACGCGCAAACTGTAACGCGGCTGACCTGCATAGACTGCATCTGCACCATAAGCAAAGGCATAGCGCATGTTTTTTAAAGAACCAGCAGGAGAGAGAAGTTCGGTGACGTGGGAAATGGTCATGATCAAAAAGCAATAGCAGAAATATGGCTTTATTGTATGAATCTAAATTTAGGATTCAACCTAGTAAATAGCTCGGGATTCAGAAGAAAACTTATGCTGAAACGCTGGGGCTAATCTTGATATAGAAAGTTCCTCATCCTGAGCTATACAAAACGCACGAGAAGGGACTTTCAATACCAATTTGACAGATTGCTTATAATCAATTTCTGATGGATGAAAGCGTGTTAACGTACACGTTGCCCATGTTTATCAATCACCACTTCACCATCTTCTTTGCTGAAGCTTTTTAGTTGTGGTTGACTGAGCAAATCTAAGACCAGTTCAGAAGGGCGGCACAGTTTTACACCCAACTCGGTCACGACAAATGGACGATTAATTAAAATCGGATGCTCGACCATCAATGCAATTAGTTCTGCATCGCTGTGTGAGCTGCCTTCAAGTTGTAACTGTTCGTATGGTTCTACATTTTTACGGATCGCATCGCGCACGGTTAAACCTGCTTGTTGAATCATGCTAGCAAGTTCAGCCTGTGTAGGTGGTGTTTTTAAATATTCGATAATTTCAGGTTCTTGTCCTGTATTTCGAATTAATTCTAGAGTGTTGCGTGACGTCCCACAGGCAGGGTTATGAAAAATTTTGATAATGTTACTCATGCGTAGTGACTCGTTTTAGGTCGATAAAATTTCAATATTGCATTTATATATGGATATGCGTATATTCGCAATAGTGAATATTGAGGTGCAGATAAAAAATGAATCAAACTGATTTTTTTAAATGTTTGTCAGACCCAACCCGACTGGACATTCTGAAATTGGTGATGGCTCAACACAATATTTGTGTATGTGAATTGACAGAACAATTACAGTTAAATCAACCGAAAATATCACGTCATTTGGCGTTGTTACGCAACTCATCTATTTTGCTCGATCAACGTCAGGGGCAGTGGGTGTATTACCGTTTGAACCCTGATTTACCCGAATGGGCGCTTGCTGTTTTAAATATTATTGCGCAGCAAGATGTCAATCCAATGACGCAATACATCCCTACAATTGCAACACATTGCGAGTAATCCTATGAAATTTTTATTTTTATGCACAGGAAATAGCTGCCGTAGCATTTTGTCTGAAGTGCTATTTAACAGTCGTGCTCCACAAGGTTGGAAAGCGTATAGCGCGGGGAGCAAGCCTTCGGGGCAAGTTCATCCATTGACCTTGAAAACTTTAGAAAATCTTGGTTTATCTACTGCAGGATTAACAAGTAAAAGTATTGACGATTGTGAGCAATATCAACCTGATGTTGTCATTACAGTTTGTGATGCCGCTGCACAAGAACCTTGTCCATTGTATTTGGGCGGTGCAATTAAAGCACATTGGGGTTTAAGTGACCCATCACATTTAGATTTGCCTGAAGAAGAAAAACTTAAAGCATTTTTAGATACAGTGGCGCATATCAATAAGCGTTTAGATGCATTTTTTGCTTTGCAACCTGAGCAAATGACACGTTCGGCATTGATTGCTGAAATCAATAAAATTTCACATATTGAGTAAGCACATGGCCCAGTCCAAACTTTCATTTTTAGATCGTAATTTGACCTTATGGATTTTTATTGCCATGGGGCTAGGGGTTGCGATTGGCGTGGTATTTCCTGCAGTATCGGCAAGCTTAGATCAAATGAGTGTGGGAACAGTCAATCTTCCCATTGCGATTGGTTTGATTTTGATGATGTATCCACCATTGGCAAAAGTCGATTACGCAGCTTTGCCAGAAGTGTTTAAAGACCGTCGAACTTTGTTGCTGTCTTTGGTACAAAACTGGTTGATTGCTCCGTGTTTGATGTTCGCTTTGGCGATTATTTTCTTGCAAAACTATCCTGAATATATGACAGGTTTGATTTTAATTGGTCTGGCACGCTGTATCGCGATGGTCTTGGTCTGGAACAACTTGGCGTGTGGTGATAACCAATACGTGGCTGCATTAGTTGCGTTTAACAGTATTTTTCAGATTGTATTCTTTAGTACTTATGCATGGCTGTTTCTGAGTTTCTTGCCGCCGTATTTTGGCGTGGCAGGACAAGTGATTGATGTTGGTTTTTGGACAATCACCCAAGCTGTTTTAATCTATTTGGGTATTCCTTTTTTGATGGGCTTTTTAACACGCTTGATTTTAGTGAAAAGCAAAGGCTTAGATTGGTATCAAACGTATTTTTTACCCAAAATTAGCCCATTTAGTCTGTTGGCATTGCTATTTACCATTGTGGCGATGTTCGCACTAAAAGGCGCAGAAGTACTGAGCTTGCCGATGGATGTTTTACGCATTTCCATTCCATTGATTATTTACTTCGTTGCCATGTTCTTTATTAGCTTCTTTATGAGCAAATGGATGGGCAATGATTATCCACGGACGACCGCCATTTCCTTTACCGCAGCAGGGAATAATTTTGAATTAGCACTTGCTGTTGCCATTGCAACGTTTGGCTTGGCTTCTCCCGTTGCATTTACCACGATTATTGGCCCTTTGGTTGAAGTGCCTGTGTTGATTGCTTTGGTGAGTGTGTCTTTATGGCTGCGTAAAAAGTTTTATCAAAATGAGTCGATTGTCAGTTCAAAGTAATTTTCTTCATTTTGAGGTTTAAGATAAAAACATGGGCATGCGTTGCCCATTTTAGTTTTAAGAGTATGCAGCATGGTATTACCCAATATTGATTTAGATTTATTGCCTACACCAAGTTTTGAACAGGTGCAGGCAAAGCCGTTGAACCATCCGCCACGTATTTTATTGATGTACGGTTCAAACCGTGAGCGTTCTTATAGTCGTTTGGCGGTACAGGAAGCGGGCAGAATTTTGGAGCACTTTGGCGCTGAGGTCAAAATTTTCCATCCCAAAGGTTTGCCTTTACCTGAAGATGGCGATGCTTCACATCCCAAAGTTCAAGAGCTGCATGAATTGTTGGCGTGGGCAGAAGGTATGGTTTGGTGTAGCCCAGAACGTCATGGTTCAATGAGTTCGATTTTCAAAGCACAAATTGACTGGATTCCGCTTGCTGCGGGTGCAATTCGTGCCACACAAGGTAAAACGCTTGCTTTAATGCAAGTGTGTGGTGGGTCGCAGTCATTTAACAGCGTCAATCAATTGCGTATTTTAGGACGTTGGATGCGGATGATCACCATTCCCAATCAGTCTTCTATTCCTAAAGCCTTTTTAGAGTTTGAGGAAGATGGCCGCATGAAAGCGTCTAGCTATTACGACCGTATTGTCGATGTCATGGAGGAGTTATATAAATTTACTTTGCTGACTCGCGGGCAATCTGCATATTTGGTAGATCGTTATTCTGAACGTGTGGAAACTGCCGAGCAGTTGTCGCAACGTGTTAATCAGAAGTCTTGATAATTCAATTTTAAATACGCAAAACCATGTTTAAAAAGCTTGGAGCGTGATTATTCGGCTTCGAGCCGTTTTAAAATCTGACAATCATCAATAGTTGTTTGTGTGATGCAGGCTTGTCTAAGTTGCTGAAGTTGTAGCTGAAAATGCTGCAACTCGGCAATTTTATCTTCTACATGCCTTAAATGTTCATCAATCAATTCATTCACGGCGCAGCAGTTTTGCTTTGGCTGTTTTTCTAATTCAATCAAAGCTTCAATTTCTTTTAAGTTCATATCTAAAGCACGGCAACGCTTAATAAAAATCAAACGCTTGAGAGCATCATCGTTGTAATAGCGATAATTATTTTCGGCACGAAAGCTGGGATTGAGTAAGTGTTTCTTTTCATAAAAACGAATGGTATCTGTGCTGACACCAACTTTTTTTGCTAATTCATGAATTAAATATTGTGCCATGCTTGACCTTGGACTAAGTCTATAGTTTTAAATGAGCATAATCCAAACAGTTTCATTTTGAAAGAAGGTGTGTCTATGGCATGTACGTGTAGTCATGAACCTGCGCCAATCAAACCGAATAGTAAATTTAGAACCGCTTTATGGATTGCATTGGTGATTAATCTCAGCATGTTTTTGGTCGAGTTGATTGGTGGTGCCTATGCCCATTCATCATCCTTGTGGGCAGATTCTCTGGATTTCTTTGGTGATTCAGTCAATTACGGGATTTCACTTGCGGTGCTAAGTGCGAGTTTATATTGGCGTGCTACTGTGGCTTTGGTCAAAGGCATCACTATGGCATTGTTTGGTGTGGTGGTGATGGGCAAGGTTATCTATGCCTATATACAGGGTATTCCACCTGAAGCCATCACCATGGGTATTATTGGGATTATTGCCTTGTTGGCTAATGTGGTTACTGCATTGATTTTATATGCATTTCGTGATGGCGACTCGAATATGAAATCGGTGTGGTTATGTAGCCGTAACGATGCGATTGGTAATTGTGCAGTCATTTTGGCGGCAGTAGGTGTATTTGGTACGGGCAGTTTGATTCCAGACCTTGTTGTAGCCGTGATTATGGCGAGTTTGGGCTTATCAGCAGGGTATCAAGTGATTCAGCAAGCTTTGGCTGAACGACGTGAATATAAAGATGGACTCTCTTGCGATTCTTAAAATATGTGGATGATATGCAAGTAATAAAAAAACCGAGTTATTAACTCGGTTTTTTTAGATTCAATAGCTCTTATTTTTCAACGAAAGCACGTTCAATCACGTAATCGCCCAATTCACCCATACGTGGTGATTCTTTTAAACCGTGTTGGTCAAGTAATGCTGCAACATCTTTTAAGAATGCAGGGCTACCACATAGCATGGCACGGTCAGTTTCAGGGTTAAAACGTGGTAAACCAATTTTTTCAAAGAGTTCACCCGACTCAATTGCCGTCGTCACACGCCCTTGGTTTGGATATTCTTCACGTGTAACGGTTGGGTAATAGATCAGTTTTTCACGAATACCCAGTTCTTGGAAAAACTCATGATTTGGCAATTCATTTAGAATTAAATCTTGATAAGCCAGTTCAGAAATGAAACGTGTACCGTGAACCACAATCACTTTTTCAAAACGTTCATAAGTTTCAGGATCACGGATGGTTGCCAAAAATGGAGCTAGGCCTGTACCTGAAGAAAGCAAGTATAAGTTTTTACCAGGATTTAAATCATCCAGCACCAAAGTTCCTGTTGGTTTTTTAGAAACCAGTAATTCATCGCCCACTTTTATTTTTTGTAAAATAGACGTTAAAGGGCCATCAGGGACTTTAATTGAGAAGAATTCTAGCTCTTCTTCATAGTTAGCACTGGCAATCGAGTAAGCGCGCATTAAAGGCTTGCCGTTGACTTCTAGACCAATCATCACAAATTGACCGTTTTTAAAACGTAGTGAGGTATCACGAGTCGTTTTAAAACTGAATAAAGTGTCATTCCAGTGGTGTACGTGAGTAATCTTTTCGACGTTGAAAGCAGCCATTAAAGGTCTCAATAAATTATCAAATTAGAACAGCTTGCTATTCTAATCTAAAATCATTCTCTATAAACTGAATATATTTAATTGAGCTTATCAGAAAAAGTGATGAAGACTGATCTAAAAATGCCAATAATCGGATTTATGCACTCTCCCTATCGAGAAAAATTTGGTATTCCTCGTCAACCCAATCTGGTACAGGTCGAATCGTATATTGAAATGCAAGCACCTTATAACGATGTGTTGGCATTTGAAGGGATCGAAGCGTTTAGTCATTTATGGTTAATCTGGCAATTTCACGACAATAAAAACCAAACCGATGCTCATCAAGCTCTACATAAACAGCAAAGCTCTAGTTTTCGTGCGCAAGTACGCCCACCGCGATTGGGTGGCAATCAAAAAATAGGCGTGTTTGCGACGCGCAGCATGTATCGTCCTGCACCGATTGGTTTGTCTGTAGTGCAATTTAAACAGGTCAAAAATGTAGGTAAGTCATTGCGAGTTTATGTGACCGGGGCAGATTTACTGCATGGCACGCCTATTTTGGATATTAAACCTTATATTCAATATTCAGATGCCGTGCCCGAGGCACAAAGTGGTTATGCGCAAGATGAACCCATAAGAAAAACAGTGATCTGGATGGACACAGCAGAAGCACAAAAAAATCAGTTACTCGGCTCTGGCGTATTGCAACCACAAACTGCACAGGAGTTGGAACAGGTCTTGTCTTTAGATCCTCGACCTGCATATCAGGATGATGCTGAACGAATTTACACCATGAATTTTGCAGATTTTGATGTCAGTTTCCGTGTCAATCAGCACACAGTACACATCCTCAAAATTGTTTTAATCGCTGTCGATTAAACCATCATATATAAAATAGCCACCAAAGCCAGCATGTGCAGAATTTGGGCAGGAGCGAAATACAATGCAAATCGCAAACCACCAATGAGTACGGCATTGACGCATTTGGCAATCGCATGCGCCACCAGACCTAAAATTAAGGCATATAAAAGCACTTTCTGGCTTGGTGGGCCTTGCATCACCACGGTTGCAATTGCACCATGCACCTCAAATAACGAGGCGAGCAGAGTACCAATGATTAAACCTGCATCCCCTAGGGTTTGTTCCAAGCCGTACACCATGGCTTGAATTGCCGTTAATGTCGCCACAATAATTGCGGCTTCTTTAAGGCTAAACATACGGGTATCAGTTTCTGGCTTTGCCGTTGCCGTATTTTTATGCCGTTTAAGTAACCAGACACCCGCTACAACCAAAATCGCGATTCCGAGCAAACTTGGAATAATTAATAACTTAAACCACGCCAGATTGACACCTGCCACTATAATTAACATTTGCGCTAAAGTTGCCACGCAAGACATTAGCGCTGCACCTGCATTGATACGTGCTTCACCACGACCCGCTCGTACTTCCATACCTAAACTGGCGATGGTCGCGGTGCTTGATACAAAACCTGAAGCAATCGCAGATAGCATGAGCGCATTGCTGCTTGAGAGTAAGCGTTTGGCGATATGTGCCAAAGCCTGCACACTTAAAATTAAAATCAATAATTTTAAAATCACATAAGGATTAAGCACATTGCCCCATAAAGGTGAATTGGGCGTCAGTGGTAAAGCAATCAGCACTAATGCTAATAAGAACAAGCCATCACGCAGTTCAGCTTCGGTAATCCACTGGCTGATAATGCCATGCATAGTATGTTTGGTCATGAGTAAGCCAGTCAAAATGACCGATAGACCCGCAGCAAGTGGAATGTTCCATAAACACAATGCACCAATAAAATAGGTCATAACAAAGGCCAATTCGGTGGTTGCACCCGGGTCATCTTCCGTTTGTTTTTTAAGGGAGAACAAACCAATTCCACCAACAATCAGTGCACCCACAATAGCGAGCGGTGTGCCAAATAAAAAGCAGATTGCACCTAACAGCGAGCAAATACCGAAGGTACGGACTCCCGCAAAGTGATGATGTTGTGCATTTTTTTTACTGCGTTCGCGTTCTAACCCAATCAGTAAGCCACAGCCAAGCGCTGCTGCAAATATGGTGAGCAGTTCTGGGAAATTGGTTGTAACCAAAGATGGAGGAGTGAGAAAATCCACAGCAACATTCCAAATATGAGGTGTTATTTAAACATCATATATTTGAATTGTGTCTATCGCCATTTATGAATCTATTTTCGCTCTCAAATTATTGCTTAAATGAACCAAACAACATGGCGGTGTCAAAGAAGTCATTCAGCCCTGAAAGCAAACTCTGCTATAGTAAACCCAGATTTTGGGGCATATAACAATGAATTTTAATTTTGAAATAGACAGTACTTGGTGTTTAGAACAATTAGTCAAAGATGGCAAAATTACCGAGCGTGATCAGGCTTTGGTACAAACCACACATCGTCAGCGTGACCAATTAAAATGGCATCCGTTACAATGGATTGCCAACTTTAATTTGGTCGATCAAAGTCATCCCCAAACCACTTTAACTTTAAACCGTTTATGCCAATGGCTGGCTGATAAATCAGGCTTGCCATTTTATATTATTGATCCATTAAAAGCTGATGTTGCCGCTTTAACTGCTGTGATGTCGCAGGAATTTGCGCTGCGTAACCGTATTTTAGCGGTAGAAGTGACTGCAGATGCGGTGTTAATTGCGACAGATCAACCTTATAAAAAAGAATGGGTTGTCAACTTAGAACATAGTTTATTGCCCAAAAAAATTCAGCGGGTTTTACTCAGCCCAGATCAATTACAGCGCTATTTGATTGAATATTACCAAGTGAGTCGTGCAGTACATTCATCGCAAAAATCTTCTGCACATGACCGTGAAAATAAAGGGGTCGAGGCTTTGTTGCAATTGGGCGATACCCAAAACCCAGATGCCAATGATCAACATATTGTGAAGTTGGTGGATTGGGTGTTGCAATTTGCCTTTGAACAAAGCGCAAGTGATATCCACCTTGAGCCACGCAAAGACACAGGCAAAGTGCGTTTCCGTATTGATGGCGTGTTGCACACTATCTATAACATGCCAGCGAATACGCTCACTGCAGTCATCTCGCGGATTAAAATTTTAGGGCGCATGAATGTAGCCGAAAAACGTAAACCACAAGATGGACGCCTAAAAACCCGAACCCCAAAAGGGCAAGAAACTGAACTGCGTTTATCGACCTTGCCAACGGCGTTTGGCGAAAAAATGGTCATGCGTATTTTTGACCCAGAAGTATTGGTACGCAGTTTTCAACAATTGGGTTTTGATAGTCGTTTGTTGAATGAATGGCATGCACTCACCGCACATAGTCACGGCATTATTTTGGTTACAGGCCCTACAGGTTCGGGTAAAACCACCACGCTGTATTCATCTCTAAAGCAATTGGCCACCGATGAGGTTAATGTCTGCACTATTGAAGACCCAATTGAAATGCTAGAACCGAGTTTTAACCAAATGCAGGTCAATACTGCAATTGATTTAGGCTTTGCCGATGGTGTGCGTGCGTTAATGCGTCAAGACCCTGACATTATTATGGTCGGAGAGATTCGTGATCAGGATACCGCAAATATGGCGATTCAAGCGGCACTGACGGGACATTTGGTTTTATCGACACTGCATACCAATGATGCGCCTTCAAGTTTGACTCGTTTACATGATTTGGGCGTACAGCCATTTTTGACTGCTGCCACAATTTTAGGCGTTTTGGCACAGCGTTTAGTGCGTAAGCTGTGTCCGCATTGTAAGCAGGAAGGCTCAATTAATGAAAAAGATTGGGAACATTTGACCTTCGACTACATTATGGAAATGCCTGCACAAGTGTGTAAACCTGTTGGATGCGATGAATGTCGTCAAACGGGCTATAAAGGTCGGGTCGGAATTTATGAATTTATGCCTTTAAGTTTGGAGACCAAACAGCTCATCAGTGCCAATGCCAATTTAAATGAATTACGTCAGCAAGCTAAGAAAGAGGGTATTGAACCGTTACGTATTGCAGGCGCGCGCAAAGTTTTAGAAGGCGTAACCACTTTAGAAGAAGTGTTGCGAGTCGTGCCATTAAATTAGCAGATTCAAACTTTTTACGATGAAGTTTAAAAATGGAAATCTTAAGATTCAGCTCATCTTGCTTTGTTTTAATCACCATAACGAAATAAGCAACACAAAAAGGTGAAGCAATGAAATTTACAATGAAAGCAATGTTGATGGCAGGTTTAATGGCAACGGCTTCAATCACTATGGCAAACGACAGCATTAACACCCAAGCACTACATCAAAATGTAACGGTAAAACAAGCATTAAGCCTGAAAGATGACAGCAAAGTGCAGTTAAAAGGCTATGTAGTCAAAGCCATTGGTGATGAAAAATATCAGTTCCGCGACAACACAGGCACCATTACGGTCGATATTGATGATGATTTATGGAATGGCAAAGCAGTTTCTGCCAAAACACCTGTCACCTTAATTGGTGAAGTGGATATTGATCACAAGCCTGCAAAACGTATTGAAATAGATGTGGATCAAGTTCGTTTCTAAATCTACGCTGTGTAAAACAGCATTAGTTTCTACACAAAATTGATCTCACTCAAAAACCACATACGCTGTAAGGTGTATGTGGTTTTATCATGTAAAGTATTTTGAAATCATAAAATTTTGAAGCATAAGTAATAGAGGATGATATGCGCCTACTTCTGGCTGAAGACGATGTATCACAAGCAGAAAGCATAAAAACTTGGCTAGAAATGGATGGTTATAATGTCGATTGGGTCGAGCGTGGCGATCACGCCATTTTAGCCATTCAGCAGCATCATTATGATTGTGTGTTGTTAGACCGTGGGTTGCCTAAAAATAGTGGTGATGAAATTCTGCACGCTTTGCGACAGCAGCAACAGGACACACCTGTTATTTTTATTACTGCGCGCGATAGTATTCAAGATCGGGTACAGGGACTTGATTTGGGCGCCAATGATTATTTGGTCAAACCGTTTAGCCTTGAAGAACTATCGGCGCGGGTACGCAGTCAGTTACGCAATGCGCAAAGTCATCCGACACAGCAGCTTGAATTTGCCAACTTGGTTTTAGACACACAAAGCAAACAAGTGAAAGTGGATGATCAACAGGTCAATTTAACGGCCAAGGAATTCCAGATTTTACATAAACTGATGCAAAACCCGCAGCATGTGGTGACTCGTGAACAGCTCGAAGAGTCTTTATATGCATGGGGCGATGAAATTGAAAGTAATGCGATTGAAGTATTTATTTATCAATTACGCAAAAAAATTGGCAGTAGCCGCATTAAAACCATACGAGGTTTAGGCTATCGTATGCAGCAAGATAACTAATTCAGTTTGATCTTAGCATGTCTAAACAGGTCATTTCTTTACAATCCAAACTGGTTAAAAGCTCCGTTTTAAGCTCGGTCTTGGCGGGTGGACTCGCCCTGATTTTATTATTGGCGGTTGCCAGTTACCAAACCATGCAAGTCCATGACGAGATTATGGATGAAATAGCCGATATGTTGCTGCGAGCAGACTTGCGCGACCATGCTGGTAATCAGGTCGATGAGTTGAGCGAGCAATTTCATATTGCTTATCAATTGGGTTTGGATGATCTGATTCTGACCACCTCTGAAGATGAACAAGACATACCTCCGCTTCACTTGCCTCAGGTTGCCGTGGCATCTGAGCATGGTTTTTCATTTCATTGGCAAGATGGGCAAATTTGGCGTAACTATGTGGCAGAGGAAGATGGCTTGCATGTAATAGTTGTACAACCGATTAAATATCGCTTTAAGGAAATTGCTGCAACCAGTTTAGGTTATGCCGCTATTTTATTGCTGCTGTGGTTGCTGCAATGGGCAATAGTGCATTTTATGATTGGTCGTCAATTTAAGCAGATTCAGCAACTCTCCCAACAAATTGCAGAAAAAAATCAACATGATTTGACACCAATTATCCCCACACAACCTGAATTGAAAGAACTGCAACCGATGCTGCAGCAATTGAATAAATTGTTGGGGCGGGTAGAGCAGTCTTTAATTGCAGAACAGCGTTTTACGGCAGATGCTTCGCATGAATTACGTTCACCTTTATCTGCCATTCAACTGCGTTTGCAGGTGTTAAAACGTAAATACCAACAACAACCTGAGTTGGCACAAGATTTAGAGCAAATTCAGCGTGACGTCAACCGTGGTACACAAGTATTAGAAAATTTGTTGTTATTGGCACGTTTAGACCCGACCGATGCTGTATCGTTAAATAAGAGTACGGTATCTATTGCAGACTTGGTACAGGAAGTTTTACAAAGTCTGACGCCATTTATTCAGGAAAAAGCCATTCAGATTCATCTAGATGTGCAAGAAATACAAGTGCAGGGCAATCCTGAATTGCTATTTAGCTGCCTGCGTAATTTGATTGACAATGCAGTGCGTTATACAGCACCTCAAGGACGTATTTGGATTGAAGCAAAACCGTATGAATTGATGCAGGAAATTTGTATCGCCGACAATGGTCAAGCGGTGACTGATGAAGTTTTGGCACGTTTGGGCGAACGCTTTTACCGTGCTTTGGGCAGCAAAACTCAAGGTTCTGGTTTAGGACTGTCGATTTGTAAGAAAATTATAGAGTTGCATGCAGGAAAGATTGAATTTTCACGTGCTGAACAAGGCGGTTTAAAAGTACGTATTTTGTTGCCTAAAGCTCAGTTGTAAATATGATTGGTTTTGGTAAGCAAGTTAAAAATAAACAAGTTAAAACTTAAAAGCAGTATGCGCTGATTCATACTGCTGTTTCCACGTTTTTTATTGTATTGATTGTTTTAATTATTTTGTAAGAATAAGACGATTGTTACGGGTTAAGCGTAAACGATATTCTTCACCTGCATGCAAAATACGAATTTCGCGTCCTAGCGCAAACAAGTTATTTGAATGTAACATAGGTAGGGCATGCTGAGTGTCTGAATGACGTGAAAATAGGTTAAATGGGGCGTTCATTTTTGTTACTCCGTGGTGTGTAAGAATTGTTTTAAATGATAATCATTATCATGTAATCCTGTCAACGAATTATTGTTGATTTTATAAAAGTCTACAATTTGCAGTAAAACGTACATTGCAAAAAAAGGAATCGGGTTCATGTCTAAGCCAAATATTCATGTGGCGATTGCGTTGTTATTTCATCAAAACAAAGTGTTAGTGGGGTGGCGCGAAGCCAAACAACATCAAGGCAATAAGCACGAATTTCCAGGTGGAAAAGTGGAAGTAGGTGAAACCCCTGCAGATGCATGCCGACGCGAAGTGTTCGAAGAGGTTGGTATTGGCATTCAGCAGTGGCATGCCTTTGATATCATTTGTCATGAATATGATGATGTGATTGTCAATCTGCATATTTTTCAGGCTGCTGTACCTGCGGCTTTATTAAAAGATATTCAACTGCCTTGGACGTGGTTTAGCCGCCCGCAACTTTTAGAACTGAATTTTCCGCAAGCCAATCGTGGAATTGTGCAACGACTGGCGTGGCAACAGGCAATTAAAGTCAGTGATGATTTAAAACATTTAGCAAATTTGCCTAAGCAAAAACTGCTGTATTGGCGGGTTGAACCCAACGCTGCCTGCAAGGTTGAATTGTCAGAACATTGTATTGAGCAACTGGGACAAGTGATTGTCAATTGGGAATTGTGGAAGCAATTAAATACGATTCAACAACATGCCATAGCAGCAATTCATTTAAAACAATCACAATTGATGCAATTACAAAAGGGCGATTTAAAAATCGGGCAGCGTTATATTGCAGCGTGTCATGACATTGTTTCGGCACAACATGCACAGCAAATTGGCTGTGAAGCTATTTTACTCAGCCCTGTTTTAGCAACCACCACGCATCAGGATGCCACACCTTTGGGATGGGAAAAATTCCAGCAGATCGCTGAATTTGTCGATATTCCTGTGTTTGCTTTAGGTGGCTTAACTCAGCATGATTTTGCTACTGCAGAGCAGCATCATGCCTATGGTATTGCAGGCGTGCGCTTTATTTGATTTTTTAGTCTGCACAAATAAAAAAAATCGCGGATGTAATCAAACTCAGCGATTTTTAGTGTATTAAATTATCGTCCTTACAAATCTTTCAAAGCCTGTTGAGCCTGCGTAAGGCTTTTGGCATTATTTTGTTGCTGTGCTGCTTTTTGAATCACTAACCACAATTGACGTTTCATGGCATCGCTTTGTGCATAGCTTAAACCACGACGTGCCAAGGCTTCGGCATTGGCAGGTTGCTTCTTTTGGTTGGCAATTAAAGCCAAATATAAATAGGTTTCTGCTGCTTGCGGGGCAAGTCGTTGCGCTTGCAAAGCCGCAGTCTCGGCCTGGTTGAATTGACCTTGTTTATATGCAACCTTGGTTTGCTGCATCAACTTTTGAAAAGCAGGCAAACGACGACCATCCTCTAATTTTTGTCGTACGCTTTGTTGCGGCACCACCACTTGCAACGATTGACGCTTAATCTCTTCACGTTCATAAGGACGAATCACCACACCTTCTGGTGTCGTCACAGTTTGAGGTTTCTCAGGCATAGGCTGAGGTGTGGGCTGTTCAGGTAAACTCTGGCAGGCTACGATCGTTGCCGTCGAGCCTACTACAAACGTGGTGAAAAAAACTTGTCTTATTTGAGATAATTTCATAAGCCTAACTGACCGATATCCTCAAGATTAATTGATATAACTGCCGCTTGAGATGACACGACCATCGGTATTGTCATCTGTTACAGGTTCAGTTTCACGGATATAATTTTCGATACTATCAGTGGTCTCAGGTGCTGCCTGCTGAGTTTCGGTATCGGGCTGGTAAACGGGTTCTACCTGATAGTGTGAAAAACCACATGCGGTTGCCTGACGCGGAACATTATTACGATTCACAGGAATGTACATCGCACCTTCACAGCCTTGCGCCGATAAATGCCCTGAATTGCGGTCAATCCAATGCCATTGAATTTGTTCAGTCTGACGTAAGTTGACAGGTTTTTGACGCAATTGCTGCATCACATTGCTCCACACAGGCAAAGCACCAGACGACCCTGTTAAACCTGTGACTTTGTTATCATCCAAACCAAGCCAAACTACGGCTAAATAATTACCCGAATAGCCTGCAAACCATGAATCACGGGTATCATTGGTGGTACCTGATTTTCCTGCCAATTTTAAATCTCTCGATAGGCTATTATATGCTGCGCGACCTGTACCAGAAGTCATGACTTGCTGTAAACCATAATTCAAAATATAGGCGGCAGAAGGATCAATGGTTTGTTGTACTGTTAAACCATAACGGTCAAGTAAACGTCCATTAGCATCGACCACTGTACGAATCGCTTTGGTCGGATATTTAAAACCACCAGTGGCAAAGTTGCCATAAATATCCATCACCTGCATAGGCGATAAATCTACTGCACCCAAGAAAATAGACGGATACTGTGGAATGGCATCACTCGGGATACCAAATTTAATGAGATGGTTACGGAAGGTCGATAGTCCAAATTCCTGTCCTAAACGAACTGCAGACAAGTTATAAGACTGAGACAGAGCTTGCAACATAGGCACAACCCCATGATCGATGCCACTGTAATTACGTGGTGTCCATGATTTACCATCAATCGGGATGCTGATCTGACTGTCTTCTACAGGACTTGCCCAGTTATATCGACCAGACTCAATCGCAGTTAAATAAATAATTGGTTTCAGCAGCGAGCCAACTTGACGTTTGGCATCCAAGGCACGGTTAAAGCCGGTAAAATCTTGCGTAGAACCCACCGCTGCCACTAACTCGCCATTTTCAGGATGAGAAATTAGCACCGCACCCTGTAAATCTTTTAAGCGCTTTGGATTGGCTTTGCTTAAACGCTCAACTGATGCTTTAAAGGCATTTTGTACGTTGGTTTGCGCAATAGGATCAAGCGTGGTGAAGATACGCAAACCCTGATTGGTCAAATCTCCTTCTTGATATTCAGTACGTAATTGACGGCGGACAATATCTAAAAAGTCGGGGAAGCGGGCAGGGCCGAGGGAAGGTTTTGTAATGACATTTAAAGGGCGTGCAGTTTCTTTTTCATATTGTTCTTGGTTTAAGTAACCCATCACTAACATATTGTTTAGCACAATGTTACGGCGTTTTTTGGCAGCTTCTGGGTTGCGCCAAGGATTATATAATGATGGGCCTTGTACCAAACCGACTAAAAAGGCTTGTTGTGAAATGTTGAGTTCACGCAACGGCATACCAAAATAAAACTGTGAAGCCAAACCATAACCATTAATAGAATAGTTACCGTTTTGTCCTAAATTTACTTCATTTAAATAGGCTTCTAAAATTTCATCTTTGTTGTAATGTAGCTCAATCAGCATAGCCATGAGCGCCTCATTGGCTTTGCGTTTTAAAGTGCGTTCTGGACTTAAATAAAAGTTTTTCACCAATTGCTGGGTAAGAGTGGAACCGCCCTGGCGTTTGCCACCAGTGACGTTGCTGACAATTGCACGTGCAGTACCACGAATTGAAACGCCGTAGTGTTGATAGAAATTACGATCTTCGGTAGCGATGAGGGCTTCAATCAGTGGTTTAGGTACTTTATTCAGTTTAATCAGTACTCGATCTTCATTGTGCTGCGGATAAATCCCGCCAATCAACATGGGTTCTAAACGTGCGATACCCGTATTAGAAGGTTTGGTGGCACTCACTTCACTCATTTGATTATTGGCAAAACTGACTTTTAAAACCTGTTCAGGTTCTACACTGTCGCCAAAGTCAAAACCACGAGTATGTACAAATAAAGTATTGCCATCGCTAACATAACTGCCTGATTTAGCATAGTTATCTGTATTTTTGTAGCCAAGCAGTTTTAGTTCTTGAGTAAAGTCTGTCTGGCTAACAGGTGCGTTGCTATACACTTCTAATGGGCGTGCAAAAACCTTGGCTGGAATATCCCAACGCTGTCCTTCAAACTTGTCTCTGACAATATTATCTAGACGAATCAAGTAGATACTAAATGCAATAAACCCGCCAATAACGATGATGCAAAATAGTAAAGCAATTATGCCTATGCCACGCTCAGACTTCATAAATCGCGATAAGATCCTGATAAATTTTGCTAATCATGCGAAGCTTTTGCTGAATTTGCAATAATTAATCTGTGACTGAAGGGAAAATATCATCATAAAATTGAGCAGAAATGTAATTTTAAAGTTTTCTTAAATCCACTAGCTTAGTGCTATGATAGGCGTCGAATCGTAGCGGAGCGATATCGCAGGTGCAAATTTCACATAAGAACTTTCGGAACATTGGACTGATTGGGCGTCCAGACAAATATTCTGTCGTAGAAACATTATGTCTGATTCACGACCATATTTTAGGATTGGGTTTGCATCCCGTTTTTGATTCTGACACTGCTCAGCTTGTACCTTATAACAATACCCAAACAGTTAGCCGTGCTTTATTGGGTGAAGTGGTCGATTTAGTGATTGTGGTGGGTGGTGATGGTTCTTTGCTGCATGCAGCGCGCGCCTTGGTCAAATACAATACTCCTGTGATTGGTGTGAACCGTGGGCGTTTAGGCTTTCTTACCGATATTAAACCGACAGAAGTTATTTTTAAACTTGATCAGGTTTTACAAGGGCATTTCCAGTCTGACCGTCGTTTTTTACTCGAAATGGAAGTGCGCTCTAAAGGCGAAATCATTTATGAAGCAATTGCCTTAAATGATGTGGTGCTACATTCGGGTAAGTCGGTTCACATGATTGACTTTGAACTCAATATTGATGGGCAATATGTCTATCGTCAGCACAGTGATGGTTTAATCGTTTCGACGCCAACAGGTTCAACAGCTTATGCCTTGTCGGGTGGTGGTCCAATTGTGCATCCGAGCATGGATGCAATTGCATTGGTGCCTATGCATCCACATACCTTGTCTTCACGCCCAATTGTGGTGGGTGGGCATAGTGAAATTAAAATCAATATTCGTGAAAACCGTGTATTGCCAATGGTCAGTGCCGATGGTCAACATAGTGTTTCATTAAATGTTGGAGATAGTTTGCATATCCGCAAACATCCTTATAAATTAAACTTATTACATCCACCAGGTTATGACTTCTATATGGCATGTCGTACCAAATTAGGGTGGAATCAAGATTTTGAATCAATGCAACAGCAGGATGAATGATGAATATTGAACAAATGCTTGCCGTACTCGATCCTGAAATTGTTGGACGTTTAAAAACGGCAATAGAAATTGGCAAGTGGCCAAACGGTGTTGCGCTGACCCAAGAGCAACGTCAAATTTGCATGCAAGCAGTATATGCGTGGGAAATGAAAAACCTGCCTGAAACTGAACGCAGTGGCTACATTGACCGTGGTACTAAAGATGAAGGCGAGCAGTGTGATGACGATCATCACAAGCATGAAGAATTTAAACCAATTCGCTTTGTTTAAATGATAAACCACTGCTTTCAGAAAAGTTGAAAGATAAAAAAAGACACCTGATATTGGTGTCTTTTTTTGTATCTTCAATAAGTTTTTAGTTGTGACGATTTTGCCAAAGCTGCTGAGCGTTTTGGATTGCTGCTGCATAATCATCACAAACGCCCATGGTATATAAAGCAATGCCCATGGTTTCGGTAATGGCAACTTCACCATATTCATGCGTTTGCTGACCTAACCAGACGGCTTTAAACACGGCCAAATCCAGTTCTTCTTCTACAGGGCTACGATTATCGGTCAGTTTAGGTAGTTCATGTTCATATAAAGTGCCATTTTTGATGCCACAAATTAAAGTTTTGGCATCGGGATTGCGCTCAAATTCACCACCTTCGCCTTTAATCACCGCACTGTTTTGATAACCTAACTGAAATGCGGCTTGTTGATGTGAGCTGCGATAGGCAGGGTGAAAAATTGCCTGCATGGTGGCTTTGGCATCAAATGGATTGATTAAACGGGCAAGGGTATGAATGGGTGAGCGTAAACCCATCACATTGCGTAAATTAATCAACTCACTCAAAATGGGAGACATAACCTCCAATGGTAAATAAGCGAAATTACGCTGCGCCAAGTGCTGCTCAACGTCTAACTCATTTTGACAAATTGGATAATCTAAATATTGCAGCGCTTGTTCGGTATATAAACGGTTGATCGTATGCCCAGAAGCACCATGCATCACCACTTTATAACCATGTTTTGCTAAAGTCAGCGCTGCCAATAAAAACCAGGGATAATGTCTGCGTTTACCTGCATAAGATGACCAGTCTAAATCGACTTGAAGCGGTTTAAATTGCAGTTGATCACGGGTGGCTTGCACAAAACCCGCCAATTCTGCTACAGATTCTTCCTTTACGCGCAGCAGCATTAAAAAAGCGCCCACTTGCACATCCAACACTTCATTGCGCAAAATCATAGAAAAAGCTTGATAGGCTTCA
>ERZ650312.258-NODE-258-length-29211-cov-6.974962_pt1 | contig 29211 bp, 29 predicted proteins | sample MGYA00376248_ERZ650312 | MGnify/ENA primary metagenome ERZ650312 (study PRJEB26733, sample SAMN07839316) | wastewater metagenome | biome: urban; feature: wastewater treatment plant; material: waste water | place: USA: North Carolina | collected 2016-07-28 ... | reverse complement strand
CGTCTGGGACGAGTTCTGCGACTGGTATCTCGAACTCGCCAAGGTGCAGATCCAGACGGGTGATGAGGGTGCCGCCCGCGCGACGCGGCGAACGCTGGTGCGCGTACTGGAGACCGTGCTGCGCCTCGCACACCCCTTGATCCCGTTTATCACCGAGGAGCTGTGGCAAGCGGTCGCGCCGCTGGCCCACCGCAAGACGCATGAGTCGATCATGCTTGCCGCCTATCCGAAAGCACAACCCGAGCGCATCATGCCGGCCAGCGAGACCAAGGTACAGCAGCTCAAAGACCTCGCCTACGCCTGCCGCAACCTGCGCGGGGAAATGAACATCTCGCCGGCGCAAAAGCTGCCGTTGATTGCCAGCGGTGACGCCGCAACGCTGAACGAGTTCGCCCCCTACCTCAGGGCACTCGCCAAACTCTCTGACATGCAAGTCGTCGAGAATCTGCCGGACGACGCAAACGCCCCGATCGCCGTCGTGGGCGAAGCACGCCTGATGTTCAAGATCGAAATCGACGTTGCGGCGGAAACCGAACGCCTGACCAAGGAAATCGCCCGACTCGAAGGCGAGATCGCCAAGGCAAACGCGAAACTGGCGAACGAGAGCTTCGTCGCCCGCGCGCCGGCCCAAGTGGTCGAACAGGAGAAAAAGCGGCTGGCCGACTTTGCCGCCACCGTCGAGAAACTGAAGCCGCAACTGGAACGCTTGAAACGTTCCTGAAAGCAAAACCACCGGAGCGTCTAGGCAGGCGCCCCGGTGGGCATGTAACGCCACCGAATCATCCATGCCAGCGATCCATACCAGACGACTTACCGTCGGCCACGACGCCATAGACGTTCACCAACACGTCAACAACCAGGAATACCTGCGCTGGATGCAGGAAGTCGCCATCGAGCACTCGACGGCGCAAGGCTGGCCGATGGCGCGTTACCTTCAGGCCGGGTCGTCGTGGTACGTCAAGTCACACTTCATCGACTACCTGCGCCCTGCGCTGCTTGGTGACGAGATCCTCATCGTCACATGGGTTTCGGGCATGAATGACCGCAGCTCGCCACGGCAGACGCTGTTTCTGCGCGAGAACGACCGCCAGATCCTGGCACGCGCCGAAACGCAATGGATCTTCGTCAACCTGCGCAACGGCCGCCCGGTAGCCATCCCAACCGAGCTGCGTACCGCCTTTGACCTTGTTGAAACGGAGGCCGACGCGCTCGCCCGACTCGAGGCCTGCCTCGCGTGACGAAAGCCGCGGCTACGACCGGCGAGACTGGTCGCGCCGAAAGAACTGCCAAACGGCAATAGCGAGCAAGGCCAGAAAACACAGCCCGGACCAGTTGGCCAGCGACAGCCCGAGGAAACTCCACTCCTTGTTCGTGCAAAACCCGGTGACCATGAACATCGACGGCCACTGCGCCCCGAGCCAATCGACGACCCGTTCGAGCAGCGTCGGGTCGCCGAAACCGCATTCAGTCACCTCCTGCGGCGCATACTGCATCCAGCTTTGCTGCATGGCGGTGATCACACCCCCCAACGCCACCAAACCGAACAACGCCGCCCAGACCCTGCCCGCGCTCGGCAACACGGATCCGCACACACCGATGACGGCGAGCACGATGTACAGCAGGCGCTGAAAGTTGCATAGATAGCACGGTTGCAGACGTGCCAGTTCGCCGAGAACGAGGCCTGCGGCCAACAGTCCCAGTGACACGATCGCCAACGCGGCGAAGACAATACGAGTTGATAAACGCATAAGAAAACCGAATCAGAAATGAAATGGTTGCGAAAGCCGCCTGGCCGCGATTCTAAGTTAATCGCCGGATCGTACCAAACGCAGCGCGGGGCTTTTGGCGGCACAAAGCAGTGCTAAACTGTTGCGGTATTTTTTCGTGCATCCAACCCGCCTAGATGACAACATGAAAACACGAATCCTGCTGGTTGAAGACGACGAACGTCTCGCCGACCTGACCGCCGAATATCTGCGCAAGAATGATTTCGAAGTGTCCATCGAAGTACGTGGTGACACGGCCGAAGCAAGAATCCTGACCGAAGATCCCGAACTCGTCATTCTCGACGTCATGCTGCCCGGCAAGGACGGCTTCGAGGTCTGCCGGGCCGTGCGCGAGAAGTACAAGGGCGTCATCCTGATGCTCACGGCGCGTGACGAAGACCTTGACCAGATTCTCGGTCTTGAACTCGGTGCGGACGACTATCTGGCCAAACCCGTGCAGCCGCGCCTCCTGCTCGCGCGGATCAAGGCCCTGCTCCGCCGCGCGCCGGGAACTGCCAGCCCGGCTGACCAATCGGCAGAATCCGGCGACGGCGCCGAGCTGTCTTTCGGCACCTTCACCATCAGCCAGGCGACGCGCAGCGCACATCTCGGGAGCGAAGCGATCGATCTGACGACCGCCGAGTTCGACCTGCTCTGGCTGCTCGCCCGCCACGCCGGAAGCATCCTGTCGCGCGACGATCTCCTTCAGGAATTGCGCGGCATTGGTTTCGACGGCCTCGACCGCTCGATCGACGCGCGTATCTCCCGGTTGCGTCGCAAGCTCGGCGACGACCCTGAAAACCCAAGCCGCATCAAGACCGTCCGCGGAAAAGGCTATCTCTTCAGCAAGCATGACTGGCAATAGTCCCCAAGGCGGTCGGCTGCTGAACATTCTCGGGCGATACAAACCGGCTCCCTGGCGCGGGCGTTACAGCCTGTCGCGTTTGTTTCTGAACTTCTACCTGCTGGTGATGGGGTCGTTCATCGCCATCGCCTTCTTCGCCGATTTCGTTATCTCAACGGCCGTCAAGGGCATCACCGACGACTACACCAGCCGCTTCATGCGCGGCACCATCGTCCTCATCGAGGACGAACTCTTTCGCCGTCCACGCTCGGAATGGCCAAAGACGATCAAGGCGCTCGACGCCAAGTTCGCCTACCGCCTGAGCATCATCGAACGCTGGACGCTCAAGCTGCCTCCCAAGCAAGCCGAGAAGCTCGATTCTGGCGAACTGGCCATCGACGCCGAGGGAGACGTCATTTATCACCGCTTGAAGCAAACGCCACAGGTGCTCAAAGTGGGCCCGATTTCTCCCGGCGCCAACCCGGATCAGCCGCGCATCCTACCGCTTGATTTGCGCATCCGGCTGCTGACCTGGAGTCTAATTGGGCTTTTCCTCGCCGTCGCCGTCTGGTTCTGGGTCCGCCCCGTCTGGCGCGACCTCGAGGCACTGCGTCAGACGGCCCGCGCGCTCGGCGAAGGTCACTTCGAAACGCGTTCACCGGAAGCACGCAGCGGTGCCTTCGAGTTGCTCACGGAAACGCTGAACGGAATGGCCGAGCGTATCCAGCGGCTGATCGCAACGCAGAAGGAACTGTCAAGCGCAATCTCACACGAACTCCGCACGCCGATCTCGCGCATGCGCTTCGCACTGGAGATGCTGACCGAAACCGATGAGCGCGAGGAGCAGGAACGCCTCTGGCAGATGATGAACGTGGACCTCGAAGAACTCGACAACCTGATCGACTCCAGCCTCACCTATTCGCGCTTCGAGCGCGAGCAACCCGAGCCGCACCTGACAGCCATCGAGTTCGCGCCGTGGCTCGAGGAAGAAGTGGAGTCGATGCGCATCCTCGGACGCTCGCTTGAACTCTCGGTTGATTGCAGCAAGCTACCCGACTCGCAGGAAGTCGAGCTCGACCAGAAGAGCATGCCCTACGCCGTGACCAACTTGTTGCGCAACGCCATCAAGTACGCCAAGACAAAGATCTCGGTGAGCACCGAAGTCGTCAATGGCCATATCCGGGTCTACGTCGACGACGACGGCATCGGCATTCCGGAAGAGGAGCGCCAGCGCGTCTTTTTCGCATTCACCCGCCTCGATCGCTCACGTGACCGTGCAACCGGCGGCTACGGGCTCGGCCTGGCGATCGTCCGGCTCGTTCTCGAGCAGCACGGAGGCAAGGTGACCGCAGACGAATCTCCACTCGGCGGTGCTCGATTTACGCTCGAATGGCCGTTGTTACAGAACGTCACCCAAAGCTGACGAAGCCGCTAAAGACACCCAAGAGGACGACCGCTACCATCGATCGATCGATGAGCAGGTCACCGGAGTCTCTCCATGCCCAAATTCAACCCCGCATCCAAACTGTCTCTGCCCTGCGCCTGCCGGGCCGCCGCCATCGAATCGGCGCCGATATTGGTCACAAAAGGGCGCGGAGCTTGAATACCATGATCAAGCCCCAAGTCACTTTTCCGGTTGCCGAGGGTGTTGGCATTTTCGTCGGGATTGTCGCTTGGGATCTGCTGACGGACGGTCGTGTGGATATCGCCAAGGCACTGTTGATTGCCACACCGTGCACCATTGCGTGGTTTGGCATCCGCTACTGGAAGCACCGGGACAAGGACAAGACCGGCAGCACGCACCCTCGCTAAACCAACTCAAAGTCGAGAAAAAGCCCGCAAAATCAGCGGGCTTTTTACCACAGCCAACTGTTACACACAGTCACCCAAACAACGTACAAGCGCAACAGACACCCACGAAAAGGGCTCGTAGAATTCAATCATTGCCTCAGCGCCCCCGCTGACAATGTTTGACCCTCCCTGACCCATCGCAACGATGGGATTTTGAATCCCGTGCCAGACTGGCGCGGGATTTTTTTATCTGCTGTTCGCCAGAACCGATGCTCAAGCCATCGCCGGCGCGCCGATGACGCGAATCTCGCGCTGCGGATACGGGATTTCGATGCCGTTGTCCCGGAAGGCCTTCCAGATGGCCATGTTGATATTCGAGCGAACGCCACCGGTACCAGCTTCGGGATCGGAAACCCAGAATCCAAGCTCGAGGTTGATACCACTCTCGGCAAAGTCGGTGAGCAGAACGGCCGGCTCCGGGTCAGACAGCACCCGCTCCTGCCGACGCGCGGCCTCGACCATGATCTGCATGGCTTGATCAAGATCGGTCTGATACGCCACCTGGACAGTCACTGCGACGCGAACGCGAGTATCCGAGAACGACAGATTGCGCACGATGTTGCTCACCAGGTATTCGTTGGGGATGATGACCTCGGTGCCGGTCAACGTCTTCAACACGGTGTAGCGCGTCGTGATCTGCGACACGGTCCCGGACGTTGCCGTGTCGACTGCCACCAGATTGCCGAGCCGTATCGATCGGTCGAGCAGGATGATGAAACCGCTGACGTAGTTGCTGGCGATCTTTTGCAGACCAAAGCCCAGGCCAACGGCAAACGCTCCGCTGAAGACCGAGAGCGCCGTCACGTCGATACCGACCAGAGACAGGCTGCACAACAAGGCGACAACCGTGAGGACAGCCTTGGCCAGACGCGCCATCACCTCGCGCAGATTCGCGTCCATCCGATCAGCGGCCATCAGGCGGCTTTCGAGCAGGCTGGCGACCCACAGCGCCAGAAGCAACGTGACGCCGATCGTGACCGTGCCATGGATGAGCATCCACAGATCGAACTTCTGCTTGCCGACGCGGAAGCTGACTTGCTCCAGCGCATCAATAAGCGGCTCGGCCAGGCCGGTGAGATGGAGAATCACACCGAGCCAGATGACCACCGTGACGATGCGCTCGAACTGGGTCAGGAACATGCCTTGCGGCAGGACGCGGCGCAACACGTAGGCGAACATCCGCGCCAGCGCCAGCGATACCAGCACCGGTCCTGCCAGGTAGAGCAGGCTGAGATGCTCCCAGTGCAAGGCGACAAGTACCTTGCGCAATACCCACACCAGCGTCAGCGCGATCAGCGGGAAAGCAATCCGCTTGAGACTGCCGGCGCCGAATTGCCTGAGCGCACTCTGCGCCGCTGCCGATTCGTGCGCTTCTTCGCCACCTTTGCGCAAGCGGTACGACAGCCACCACGCCACAGCCAGAACCAGCAACAGGGCGAGCATCTGCCAGACGAAGTCTGTCGCGTGCAGATCGCTCCACAGCTGATCGATCAACGCGAACATCCGCTTTTCGTTCATCGCCTTATCTCATTCAGTGGCTCAGGTACGCTGCAGCACCGCAGCAAAGAAGCCGTCCGTGCCGTGACGATGCGGCAGCAAGCGCAGGCGGTCATCGGCAGACATCGCCGCACCGATTTCGACCCCCTGCTTGCCCAGCACGTCAGCCGCCGAGAGGGAAACGAACTCCGGATGCGCGGCAAGGAAGGCGGAAACGATGGCCTCGTTCTCCGCTTCGAGCAGACTGCACGTCGCATAGACCAGACGCCCACCTTTCTTTACCAGGCCCGCGGCGGCGGAGAGAATCGACGCCTGCTTGGCATTGAGTTCGGCGACGCTGTCCGGCGTCTGCCGCCATTTCAGGTCGGGATTCCGGCGCAACGTACCCAGTCCTGAGCACGGCGCATCGACCAGCACGCGATCGAGCTTTCCCGCAAGACGTTTGATCTTGATGTCGTGTTCCGACTCGATGCGCACCGGATGGACGTTCGACAAACCTGATCGCGCCAGACGCGGTTTTAGCTTCGCCAGCCTTTTCTCGGCAACGTCGAAGGCGTAGAGCCGCCCCTGCGAGCGCATCATGGCGCCGAGCAGCAGCGTCTTTCCACCCGCGCCGGCGCAGAAGTCGGCAACCATTTCGCCGCGTTTGGGCTGCACGAGGAAACCGAGTAGCTGGCTGCCCTCGTCCTGCACCTCGATGCTGCCGTCGAGGAACAGGGGATAGCGGGCGAGCGAGGGTTTTCCGTTCAGCCGGATGCCGAGTGGCGAGTAGCGGCAGGCTTCGGCGGCGATGCCGTCGGCCTGCAGTCGCGCCAGCACCGAATCGCGCTCGGCCTTGAGCGGGTTGACGCGCAAATCGAGCGGCGCCGACTGATTCAGACTCCTCGCCAACGTCTCGACCTCGTCCGCACAGAACAGGGTGTTCAGGGTTTCGTAAAGCCAATCCGGCAGATCGAGACGAACGGCCGGCGGCAGTTCCTCGAGCTTGACGGCCTTGGCTTGCGCCAGCCACTTGCCTTCGACTTCACGCAGAACACTGTCGAGTTCGCGCCGGTTCATCCCATTCACGCACGCCAGCGTGGCGAGCAGCAGACGGCGCGAGGTGACGTCATCGCCGCAGCGTGCCGAAAGCGAGCGCTTGCGCCGCAGCACAGCATAGACGGTCTCGGCGGCAAAGCCCCGGTCGGCATGCCCCAACTCTCGATGCTGGCGGAAATAGCGCGAGACGACGGAGTCAGCGGGGAAAGGGGAACGCAGCAATTCGGCAAGCAGCGCTTCGGTATGGTTAAACAGGGCGGGTGTAAAGCGCATCATTCCTGACTCAGTTGAATTTCGGTGGCGACCTGGACGAAGCTGTCGCCTTTGTTGTCCAAGTGGCGGATTTTAACCGGCAGCATCAGATAATCATAAGCCAGCCAGAGTTCAGTCGTATTCACGCCCGGCGCACGCAAATGCAGTGTGCGCAATGTTCCCGCCGGAACGACGACCTCTTCGTCGCCAATGACCTCCAGCCGATAAGCGCTGTACTTCTTGCCCGTCGCCAACATGAGGATGCCACCGGACTCTGGCAACGAAAGGAAGCGCAACTGGTAGTTGAACGACAGCAGATCCTGCGCGCCCCGTGCAAGCGGCTGTGGCGCGCGGTCGGCAACGGCGATCGTCATGTTGTCCCAATCGAAGGACGCCTTCTCGCGCGCCTCCTTTCCGTTGCGCCGGATGGAGAACAAGTCCGGGCGCAAGCCCGCATCCGTTACTGTTCCCAGGCTCTCCATCTCGACGCGATACGCCTTGAACAACCAGACGAGCCCCGTCGTCTCGACGACCGAGCGCAAGTGATATTGACCATTGGCGATCTCCCACTCGTGGCGCGCCCGACCGATCTCGAAGTTGGAATCGCCCCGATCGACGCGATAGATGATGCGCCCACGCTCGGGCAGCGGCGGCGCGGCTTCGGCAACCGGCAGCGGCGCATCCGCAACAACCGGTTCCGCCGCGCTCTCGGCCGGATCGCCGGCGCCACCCGCGGAAGGATCGCCGGCCGCTGCGCCGGGCGTCGGCACATCCAGCGCCGGCATGGTCATCGCCGGCGATTCGGCAGGCGCGGTCAGCACCGGGGACGCGTTAGCCGGCGGTGCCGGCAGCGATTCCTGTTTGCGCTTCGGTTTCTTCTTTTTCGCCGGCGCCGGCTTTTCCGACGCCTTGGGCACATCGGCCAGCGGGACGGGCGGCGGCCTGTTCGTCACCGCGGGTGGCAACGGTTTCAATTCGGCGACCAGCGGCAAGCGCTCCGGCTCAGCAGCGATCTCAACGTTGGTCAGAAACAGGATTGCCGCGTGGATGCCAAGAGAGGCGGCAAGCGCAATGAGCAAGGCAAAGGGCATGAAACCCTCGGGCGGCGATCTAGTGCGAAACCCGTACCTGTGGCGAGATCAAGGCCCCTTCCGCAGCCTGCTCGGCTTCGAAAACAACGTGGCCATCGACCAGCCGCAGCCGCTCCTCGGCAAACCAGCGCACCGCCATCGGATAGATCTGATGCTCCTGCACGAGCACGCGCGCCGCCAGTGTCGCCTCGTCATCGCCATCGAGCACCGGCACGGCCGCCTGCACCACGACCGGGCCGTGGTCGAGCTGCGGCGTGACGAAATGCACCGTACACCCATGCACGCGCACACCTTCGGCCAGCGCCTGCCGATGCGTGTGCAAGCCAGGAAAGGACGGCAACAGCGATGGATGGATGTTGAGCAATCGACCTTCGTAACGGCGAACAAAGTCGTCGGTCAGGATGCGCATGAAGCCGGCGAGGACGACGAGGTCGGGTGCATACGAATCGATCGTCTTGATCATCGCCGCATCGAACGATTCGCGGCTGTCAAAGCGTGTGTGGTCGACAACGCAGGTTTCCACCTCCTGCGCTGCAGCGATCTCCAGGCCCTTGGCATCCGGCCGATTCGAGATCACGGCCGCGACGCGCACCGGCAGCAAACCGTCGGCCACCGCCTTGAGCAGCGACTCCATGTTGCTGCCCCGGCCGGAGATGAGAATTACGATGGATTTCATTAAAGTCCTAAAGCACTGACGGGGAGAAAAACCGCGGTCGCCAAGTTTTGCGTCAAGCGGGTAATCGATCGCCCGTGTTTGTCTGCGACCACTTTCGACAGCAGTTCCAAGAGGCCGATCACGCGTCCGAATTCCCGCTCGAAGCTGGTGTTGGGGTTACCTGGATCAAGTTCATTGGAGAGCAGCATTGGATCGCCGTTGCCCAGCCGCGTAGACGACATCTTCCAGACCGCAATCTCGATGTTGCGCGCGCAATTGTAGAGCTTCTGCTCGTTCAGGTCGTCAAGGACGTAAAAGTCATCGTTGTCCTCGAAAGCGGCGTAGACCATGCCAAGCAGACCGCTCATCACCGCGAGCACGCGATCGCCGGAATAATCCGGGCTGAACGCGTAGAGCGCCGCGGCGCCCTCGCGCCTCCCACCCAATTCGGCGAAATCGAGCGTTCCGGAAAACAGTCGATTCAGGGCCGCTTCCCGACTCGGCAACCCCGCCCGCTTCCACTCACGCGGATTGCGCTTGTAGAGCTTCTCGGCAATGCGCCGCATACCGGCAACGATCTCGGCCCGACTGCTGTCGAGCACGCGGTCGACCTCGGTCTTGGCGAAATGGCGTGGACTGAAGTACGTCTCATGCTGTCCGTCGGCACCGACACGCGTCGCACACGCAGCCGGCAAGAATGCAAGCACGACGATCAGGAAGGAGAGAAGACGGGAGGTCATGGCCCATCATAGCCCACAGTCGATTCTGTCGAATCAGCGCGCTGGCCAAACGGACGGCAGCAGTCGTACGAAAAAAAATTACTAATCGTTTTGAAAAATAAGTTTAACTTTTAATTACGAAACCGCCCTCCTACACTGACAGCACTCCAACCCTTCCTCCGCAAGCCATGATGCCCGCCGACCGCCGTTCCTGCCGCTGCCTGCACACCACCGATACTTCGTCGCTGCAAGCCGTCATCTTCGACGTCGACGGCACCCTCGCGGAAACCGAACGAGAAGGCCATCGCATCGCCTTCAACAAAGCGTTTGCCGAATTCGAGCTCAACTGGGACTGGACGCCCGAGCTGTACGGCGAACTGCTCTCGGTCACCGGCGGCAAGGAACGCGTGCGTCTGTACATCGAGACGCGCGCCCCGGAGCACCTCGCCCGCCCCGACCTCGACCTGTGGATTGCTCGCCTGTACAAGAGGAAGAGCGAGCTCTACTCGGAACTCGTGCATTCAGGTGCCATCACGCTGCGCGCCGGCGTCGCCCGCCTGATCGGCGAACTCAAGGCAGCGGGCATCCGCCTGGCCATCGCGACGACAACCGCGCCGTCCAACATCCACAGCCTGATCTCGGCGAATCTCAAGAAAGACATGCTCGAACTGTTCGAGGTGATCGGCGCCGGCGATCTTTTGATCAGCAAGAAACCGGCGCCCGATGTTTATCAGTGGGTGATGCAACGACTGGGTTTGCCGCCCGAAGCCTGCTTAGCCATCGAGGACTCGTCGATCGGTCTCACAGCGGCACGCGCGGCCGGACTTCCGACCGTGATCACCGTCAGCAGCTATACCGCCGGCGAGAACTTCAACGGGGCGCTCACCGTGCTCTCAGGGCTCGGTGAAGCCGACACCCCGGCCAAGGTCATCGCGGGCATGCCGCTCGACGGCGCCTGCGTTGATGTAGCCCAACTGCGCGCATGGCACCGCCAGGCGCTGGATGCTGCGCACGCGCCCGACACCGCTCAGCTCGCCTGAAGCACTTTCCGCATTCACAACGCCACGAGGGAAAACACCATGGATCAATCGAAGCGTTACGCCGACCTCAGCCTGAAGGAAGAGGACCTGATCAGGGGCGGAAAGCACATTCTCTGCGCTTACAAGATGAAACCAAAGGCCGGCACCGGCTACCTCGAAGCCGCCGCCCATTTCGCCGCCGAATCGTCGACCGGCACCAACGTCGAAGTCTCGACCACCGACGACTTCACCAAAGGGGTCGATGCCCTCGTCTATCACATCGACGAAGCGACCGAGGACCTGCGCATCGCGTATCCGCTCGATCTCTTCGATCGCAACATGCTCGACGGCCGCTTCATGCTCGTCTCCTTCCTGACGCTGACCATCGGCAACAACCAGGGCATGGGCGACATCGAGCACGCCAAGATGATCGACTTCTACGTGCCCGAGCGCGTCATTCAGATGTTCGACGGTCCGGCCAAGAACATTGCCGACTTGTGGCGCATCCTCGGCCGGCCGGTCGACAACGGCGGCTACATCGCCGGGACAATCATCAAGCCCAAGCTCGGCCTGCGCCCGGAACCGTTCGCCGAAGCCGCCTATCAGTTCTGGCTCGGCGGCGACTTCATCAAGAACGACGAGCCGCAGGGCAACCAGGTCTTCGCGCCGATCAAGAAGACAATCCCGCTCGTCTATGACGCGATGAAACGTGCGCAGGACAAGACCGGCGAAGCCAAGCTGTTCTCGATGAACATCACCGCGGACGACCACTACGAGATGTGCGCCCGTGCCGACTTCGCGCTCGAAGTGTTTGGCCCGGACGCCGACAAACTCGCTTTCCTCGTCGACGGCTACGTCGGCGGCCCAGGCATGATCACGACCGCGCGCCGCCAGTATCCAAACCAGTACCTGCACTACCACCGCGCCGGCCACGGCGCCGTCACCTCGCCGAGTTCGAAGCGCGGCTACACCTCTTTCGTTCTCGGCAAGATGAGCCGTCTGCAGGGCGCCTCGGGTATCCACGTCGGCACCATGGGCTACGGCAAGATGGAAGGCGAAGGCGACGACAAGGTCATCGCCTACATGATCGAGCGCGACGAATGCCAGGGCCCGGTTTATTTCCAGAAGTGGTACGGCATGAAGGCGACGACGCCGATCATCTCCGGCGGCATGAACGCGCTGCGCCTGCCCGGCTTCTTCCAGAACCTAGGTCACGGCAACGTGATCAACACGGCCGGTGGCGGCTCCTACGGCCACATCGACTCGCCGGCCGACGGCGCACGCTCGTTGCGGCAGGCCTATGAATGCTGGAAGGCCGGCGCCGATCCGATCGAGTGGGCGAGAACACACCGCGAGTTCGCCCGCGCCTTTGAGTCCTTCCCGAAGGACGCCGACGCGCTTTATCCGGGCTGGCGCGAAAAGCTCGGAGTCGCCGGGTAGTCAGCTGCGGTCGCCACAGACAACCATGGCGCAGCAACTAATCGCGCGCCGGGTTGTCCATGAGCGTCGATAAACAACGAAATACCAGAAAAGCAAAGAATGAGCAGTTCAGAAACACGCGCAGAAACCACCGTATTCACTCCCCTGCCAAGGAATCTCGGCAGGCCACTGACAAAGGCTGCCAACAAACCGGCAAGCAGGCGGAAACCTAGCAACCCACATAGAGCCCTCGTGTCGCGCCGCAACGCCGCGCTGCTCTTGCGCTACACCCTCCGCTTCTTCCTGCTGTGCTGCGCGCTCTACGCGCTGTACACGATCGGCTTCTACCTGCTCTTCCGCGACCGGCTCTTCTACTCGCTATTTATCGCCCGCAGCCTGATGCTCTAGACGCTTGAGGTAATCTGGCGCGAATTCGAGGACGAAATCCCAGAAGGCACCGAGCGCCGGCGTCAGGCGCTTGCTCTTGTGGCGCACGAGGAACCAGCGGCGCATCACCGGCATACCCTCGACCGGCAGCACGACGAGCCGACCGGCACTGAGTTCCAGCCCGAGTGTGTGCTGCGAAATGAAGCTGATGCCAAGACCGGCGACCACCGCCTGCTTGATCGCCTCGTTGCTGCCCATCTCCATGTCGATGTTCGGCTCGAGCCCGTGGTCGCGGAAGAAGCCCTCCATCGCCAACCGGGTGCCGGAGCCGGCTTCGCGCACGATCATCGTCTCCTGCGCGATGTCGTCGAGCGTCAGCGCCGAACGCCCGACCAGCGGATGATCGGCGCCGGCGACGATCACGAACGGGTGCGGTGCAAAGGTCGTCGCCTCGGCTTCCATGTCGGCCGGCGGCCGGCCCATGATCGCCAGGTCGACCTCGTTCGAGATCAGCATGCGCGAAACTTCCTCGCGGTTATCCACCAGCAGGCGCACGCGCACGTCGGCCTGCGCCTTGCGAAACTCGGCGAGCAATCCGGGCGCGAAATACTCGGCGGTACTCGTCACGGCAATCGTCACGCGCCCGCCCTTGAGACCTTTCAGCGCCATCAGCGACTCGTCGGCGTCCTTCAGTGACTGCAGGATCTGGCGAGCGTGGTCGAGCAGGATATCGCCGGCTTCGGTCAGGAAAACCTTCTTGCCGATCCGGTCAAACAACTGCGTACCGCAAACATCCTCCAGTTGCTTGATCTGCAGCGAAATCGCCGCGTGCGTCAGATGCAGCTTCTCGGCGGCGCGAGCGAATGACAAGTGCGATGCGGCGACGGAGAATATCTGGAGCTGCCTGACGGTTGCGCTTCTCATGATTAGTCTTTGCTAAATAAAATAAACAAAACGTTTAACTAGCGATTTTCTATCACATCAATAGAATCGACTCAATAGCCCCACTGTCGATATTGAATTCTGCTGGAGTCACGCCATGCAGTTCGGTCGCACCAACGTCAATAAATTCCTCATTGAGGAGCAGCGCCGCAATCCGGCGCTGGCCGGCGATTTTTCGATGCTGATCAGCGATGTGGTGCGCTCTTGCAAGGCGATTTCGCAAGTCATTTCGCGTGGCGCGCTGGCCGGATTCGCAGACGACCCCTGGTCACCGAACCCGCACGACGACGAGCTGGCCTCGCCGGCGCATCTGGCCAATCAGGCGTTCCTCAACCACTGCGTGTGGGGCGGCCACCTGACGGCTTTGACGTCGAGCGAAGCGGCCGACATTTCTCCGATTCCGAACGAAGGCGCGCGCGGCAAGTACCTGTTGGTTTTCGACCCGCTCGACGGGGCGCAGAACATCGACGTCAATGTCACCGTCGGCAGCATCTTCTCCGTGCTCGCCTGCCGCGACGACGTCAGCGAACCGACGGCGGCCGACTTTCTGCAACCGGGATCGCGCCAGCTGGCCGCCGGTTACGCACTTTACGGTCCGTCGACAATGCTGGTGCTGACGGTCGGCAACGGTACACACGGCTTCACGCTGGACCGCGAGATCGGAGAATTCCTGCTAACGCACCCCGGCATGCGCATCCCGCCCGAGACGAGCAGCTTTGCCATCAACACGTCGAACGGGCGTTTCTGGGAGCCGCCGATCCGCCGCTACGTCGATGAGTGCATGGAAGGCCGAACCGGCATTCGCGCCAAGGATTTCAACATGCGCTGGGTCGCATCAATGGTCGCCGACGTGCATCGCATTCTGGTGCGCGGCGGTGTCTTCATGTACCCGCGCGACACGCGCGACCTGAAGAGGTCGGGGCGGTTGCACCTCCTGCATCAGGTCAGCCCGATGGCGATGATCGTCGAACAGGCCGGCGGCCTGGCGTCGACCGGCTACGAGCGCATCGGCGACGTCACGCCGACGGAGTTGCATCAGCACGTGCCGGCGATCCTCGGTTCGCGCAACGAGGTCGAGCGCATCAACCGCTACCATACGGAATACTTGAACGGCGAAGACCAACCTTTCAGTTCGCCCCTCTTCTCCACGCGCAACTTGTTCCGCGCCGATTACCCGGGTCAGTAGAACCAGCCAGGAGCACCAACCGATGTCGATCACCCACCCCATCATCGCCGTGACTGGTTCCTCGGGCGCCGGCACCACCTCGGTGACGCGCTCGTTCCAGCACATCTTCCGGCGCGACAAGATCAACGCCGAGATCATCGAGGGCGACAGCTTCCACCGCTACGACCGCGCCGAGATGAAGGCCAAGATGCTCGAACGCATGGCTGCCGGCGACAACCATTTCAGCCACTTCGGGCCGGAAGCCAACCTGCTCGGCGACCTGGAGAACCTGTTCCGCGAGTACGGTGAAACGGGACGCGGCAAACGCCGCCACTACATCCACGACGCCGACGAAGCCAAAGTTTATGGCACCGAACCGGGCAAGTTTACCGCCTGGGAAGACCTGCCGGAGAACACCGACCTCCTCTTCTACGAAGGGCTGCACGGCGCGGTAAAAACCGCCGATATCGACGTCGCGCGCCACGTCGACCTGTGCGTCGGCGTCGTGCCGATCATCAACCTCGAATGGATCCAGAAGATCCATCGCGACAAGTCGCAGCGCGGCTACTCAAAGGAAGCGGTGATGGACACCATCCTGCGCCGCATGCCCGACTACATCAACTACATCTGCCCGCAGTTCTCACGCACGCACGTCAATTTCCAGCGCGTACCGACGGTCGACACCTCGAATCCGCTGATTGCCAACGATATCCCGTCTCTCGACGAGAGCTTCGTCGTCATCCGCTTCGCCAACCCGAAGGGCATCGACTTCCCCTATCTGCTCTCGATGATCCACGACTCGTTCATGTCACGTCCGAACATCATCGTCTGCCCCGGTGGCAAGATGGGGCTCGCCATGCAGATCATCTTCACGCCGATGATCCTGCACCTGATGGACAAGAAGCGCCGCGCGCGCTGACGCGTCAGGAGGAGGCTGCGGCCTCCTTGCGGTGCTGCCACCAGCCGATGACGACCGGGATCATTGAAATGGCGATGATGCCGAGGATCACGGCCGACAGGTTTTTTTGCACCCACGGCAGGTTGCCGAAGAAGTAGCCAGCCAGCGTCAGCGAGACGACCCAGGCGAACGCGCCGATCAGGTTGAAGAAGGTGAAGCGCGCCCAGGTCATCGCGCCGATGCCGGCGACGAAGGGCGCGAAGGTACGAAAGAGCGGCAGGAAACGCGAGATCACCAGCGTCTTGCCACCGTGCGTTTCGTAGAAGAGATGCGTCTTCATCAGCGCCGCCTTGTTGAAGAAGCGCGAGTTCTCCCACTGGAAAACCTTCGGCCCGAGGTAGCGTCCGATCTGGTAGTTGAGCGTGTTGCCGAGCGCGGCGGCAGCGAGCAGCACGGCGATCAGGATCATGATGTCCATCCCGCCCAGCGCCGCCAGCGCGCCGGCGACGAAGAGCAGCGAATCGCCGGGCAGGAAAGGTGTGACGACAAAACCGGTCTCGCTGAAGATGATCGCGAACAGGATCGCGTAGATCCAGACGCCGTACTGCTGGACCATCACGGCCAGATACTTGTCGAGATGCAGCACGATGTCGATGAAGTAGGCGATAAGTTCCATGTCGATCCGGGTGCAATGAAAAGCGCGATTGTACTGGAAGCCGGTGTTCCGCGAATTTGAGCGACCGGGTCGCGCAATGAGCCTCGCCGGTATAATCCGCCGATGCCCATGAAGCCCGCCACCCCTCCGCACATCCAGCGCCTACCCGACCTCCTGATCAGCCAGATCGCCGCCGGCGAAGTCGTCGAACGCCCCGCCTCGGTGCTCAAGGAGCTGCTCGAGAACGCGCTCGACGCCGGCAGCCAGGCGATCCTGATCCAGCTCGAAGAAGGCGGCGTCAAGCTGATCCGCGTCAGCGACGACGGCTGCGGCATCGCCAGGGACGAGCTCGCGCTCGCACTGACCCGCCATGCCACGTCGAAGATCGCCACGCTCGACGACCTCGAACGCGTCGCGACGCTCGGCTTTCGCGGCGAGGCGCTGGCTTCGGTCGCTTCCGTCGCGCGCCTGACACTGACCAGCCGGCAGCAAGGCGCAAGCCACGCCTGGCGCTTGAGCGCCGAACCCGGCGCCTCCCCGGAACCGGCCGCGCTCGGCGCCGGCACCGTCGTCGAGATGCGCGACCTCTACTACAACACGCCGGCCCGGCGGAAATTCCTCAAGTCGGAAGCCACCGAGTTCGCGCATTGCGCCGACGCCGTCAAGCGCGTCGCCCTGGCCCACCCGGCGGTCGCTTTCACACTCTCGCACAACGGGCGCGTCAGCCTGCATCTGGCGAAGACAGATTCGCGCGGCCGCGCCGGCGCCATCCTCGGCGACGACTTTCTCGCCGAATCGCGTTCAATCGACACCGGCGAACCGCTGCGCGATGCAGATGGCGGACAAGGCCACGGCCTGCGTGTCTTCGGCCACTGCGCTACGCCAGCGCACTCGCGCGCGCGCAGCGACGCCCAGTACGTCTATGTAAACGGCCGTTTCGTGCGCGACAAGCTGCTCAGCCACGCGCTGCGCGAGGCCTATCTGGACATGCTGCACGGCAGCCGCTACCCGGCCTACTGCATCTTTGTCGAGGTCGATCCGGCGAACGTGGACGTTAACGTTCACCCGGCCAAGACCGAAGTGCGTTTCCGCGACGGTCGTGCGGTCCATCAGTTCGTCTTTCATGCCGTACAGCGGACGCTGTCCAGCCCCCTGGCCGGTGCACGCGACGACACTTCCGGCTCTTTCACGGCGATGTCTCCCGCGCCGCCTCTCGCCGCGCAACGCCCGCCCCCGGTACCGCCAAGAACGACCGAAACGGCGTGGCCGCAACGCCAGGAGTCGCTGCGCGTCAGCGAACCGGCCATGGCCGCCTACTTTGCCTTCGCCGAGAAAGCGCAACCCGTCGCCGCACGCCCCCCTACCCCGATTTCCGAGCCTTCAGCATCGACGGACGGAAGTACGCCGCCGATGGGCTACGCGCTGGCCCAGTTGCACGGCGTTTACATCCTCGCGCAGAACGCGCTCGGCCTCGTTCTCGTCGACATGCACGCCGCGCACGAGCGCATCCTCTACGAAAAGCTGAAGACCGCGCTCGACAGCAAGCGCATCGCCACGCAGGCGCTGCTCATTCCGGCCGTCTTTACCGCCGACGCGCTCGAAGTCGCCGCTGCCGAGGAGAACGCCGACGCCCTGCACGACCTCGGCTTCGACCTCGCGCCGATGGGGCCGACGCAACTTGCCGTGCGCGGTGTGCCGGCGCTGCTTCAGGCCGCCGACCCCACCAGCCTCGCCCGAGCGCTGCTCGCCGAGCTGCGCGAACACGGCGTGACCCAACTGATGGCCGCGCACCGCAACGAGCTGCTGGCGACGATGGCCTGCCACGGCGCCGTGCGCGCGCGGCGCATCCTTTCAATTCCCGAGATGAACGCGCTCCTGCGCCAGATGGAAGAGACCGAGCGCGCCGACCAGTGCAACCACGGCCGTCCGACCTGGACGCAGCTCTCGATGGGCGACCTTGACCGGCTCTTCCTGCGCGGCCGATGAGCACGCTCCCGAAAGCCATCCTGCTGATGGGCCCCACCGCGAGCGGTAAGACCGGCGTCGCGATGGCGCTGACGCACCGCTTCCCGGTCGAACTGATCAGCGTCGATTCGGCGCAGGTCTTCCGCGACATGAACATCGGTACCGCCAAGCCGGACGCCGAGACGCTCAAGGCCTATCCGCACCACTTGATCGACCTGATCAGCCCGGAGGAAGCGTATTCGACCGCGCGTTTCCGCGCCGATGCGCTCGCCGTGATGGCCGACATCAGCGCACGTGGCCGAATTCCGCTGCTCGTCGGCGGCACCATGCTCTACTTCAAGACGTTGCTGCAAGGGCTCGCCGAGCTACCGCAAGCCTGCCCGACCACGCGCGCCGAAATCGATACGCTAGCGGCGACGCACGGCTGGCCGGCCGTCCATGCCGAGCTCGCCAAGGTCGACGCAACCACCGCCGCCCGCCTGCACCCGACCGACGCGCAGCGCGTGCAGCGCGCGCTCGAGGTCTATCGCCTCGCTGGCCGCCCGATGTCGGCGTTGCTCGCCGAAGGAACCGAGCAGAAGCCGGCGTTCGACTTCGTCTCGATCGGCCTGCTGCCCTCGGACCGTAGCGTCCTGCACGCGCGCATCGCCGAGCGCTATGACGCGATGCTGAAAGCCGGGCTGGAGGACGAAGTGACGATGCTGCGCCAGAAGTACACGCTGTCGCTCGACCTGCCGTCGATGCGCTGCGTCGGCTACCGCCAGGTATGGGAAGTGCAGGACGGCTTGGCGCCACGCGTCGAGATGCGCGACCGCGGCATCTACGCCACGCGCCAGCTCGCCAAGCGCCAGATCACCTGGATGGCCAACACGCTCAAACCCGAAGCGTTCGACTGCCTGGCACCCGACCTCGTGGAACGCGTCGAACGCCGGGTGGAGGCGGCGCTCGCCGGCTAAAACTCGGTCGAATCGTCCGTCGTCGCCAGCATCGAATCGGCGAAAATCCGGTGACCGTTGCCCCCTGCACGCTTGGCGCAATACATCGCGGCATCGGCACTCTTGAGCATCTGCTCCGCTTCAAGACCGTGTTGCGGCGCAAACGCGATGCCGATACTGGCGGAAATTTGAATCGCGTGCTGTTCGACCGAGAACGGTTGGCACAACGCACCAAGCACGCGCTCGCACGCCGCCTCGGCGTCCAGTTCCTTGTTGATGCGCGGCAGGAGAATCACGAACTCGTCGCCGCCGAGACGCGCCACCGTATCGACCCGGCGCGTCATCACCGAACGCAGGCGTGCGGCGACCTCCATCAACAGCAGGTCGCCGACGTCGTGCCCGAGCGTGTCGTTCACCGGCTTCAGGCGATCGAGATCGATGAACAGCACCGCCAGCTTCGTGCGATCGCGCCGCACTTGCGCCAGCGCCTGACGCAGGCGCTCGTTGAGCAAGGCGCGATTGGGCAGATCGGTCAGCGCGTCGTGATGCGCAAGATGCTGCACGAAAGCTTCGGACGCCTTGCGCTCGGTAATGTCGCGCGCACACCCGACGGTGCCGATCACTTCGCCCCGGGTGCTGACGAAACGCGCCTGATGCACGTCGAGAAAGACAAAGCTGCCGCGCACGTTGCCCGACTCTTCGAAGATCGTCGGCTCTTCTCGACTCAGCGTGTGCCGATCCACATCCTGCGAAAACTGCCCGTAGGTGTGCCACTCGGCCTGGTCCGGATGCGCCGCCCGTTCGCGTTCGACGAAATGGTCGAAGGTCTTGCCGAGCGGCTCGTCCGTGTCGCTTGTACCGAGGAGCTTCTCGCACAAGGCCTTGTTGGCGAAGATATAACGCCCCTCCAGATCCTTGGCCCAGATCATGTCGGGCACGTTGTCGCACATCATGCGCAGCATCGCCGCGAGTTGCCGTGACTCCTCCTGGCTGTCGCGGAGTTCCTGCTCGACCTGCTCACGCTCCGTCACCTCGTCACGCAGGCGCTCGCTCGCCTCTATTTCCCCCACCGCCGAGCGCGACACGTGCAAGGCCTTCGAAAAGACAACCGCCTGCCAGACCAGCGCGATGATCCCCGTCAGCAGGAGAAAGGCGTCACCCAACACGAAGTACCGGTAGAAGCAGAACAGCGCAAACGGCGCCATCGTCAGCGCGCTCACCGCCAGTCCATAGCGAAACTCGGTCGCGTAAGACATGTAGCCAAGCGCCACCACGGAAGAACCCACTACAAACACCAACAGGTACGCGGTCGGCGCCGCCCCAGTCGGAATGAGCGCGATTACCGCGCCGAACAGCGTGGCGTTGACCAGCCCGAGCGCGACACGCCGGCGAAACAGCGACACCGCATTTCCGTGCGTCAGCCCACGCCGCTTGACGAAGCGCTCGAACGTGAAAATTAGTCCGCTCGAAACGATAATCAGCGCGAACCAGACGCCCAATGGATAGGCGGGAACGCCAACGCTAGCCAACGCCAACGCCAAGGCCGACAACCCGCCACCCAGCACAAGGCTGAACGGGTTCCCGCTCGCACTCCGGAAAAACGCCTGGATGCGAATCAGGCGGATCCGATCGTGCAGAGGAATGGAGGTATTTTCGTTAGTCATTCCCGACAGGGCGAGTTGGTAAAAACGGAAAGAAAGGCACTTTCATTCTACATCGGCAATCCTGAGCAACAACCCGGACCACAGCGGCTCAAAGGCCGCGTTCGGCGCACAACAAAAAAGCCCATGCGTTGAGATGCACGGGCTTTAGGTACTGCGACTCCGGCACACCTGGCCAGAGTAATCGGCTTATCGCCGTTGGGTTTGTTACTCAATCATCTTTAAAGAGCAGTAATGAAATGGATCCATAGAGTCTCCAAAGAGAGCGGCTGGTACTGCAACTTCTCACCGGGATTACCGCTGACCTCGGTGCACTTCCACTATAACCTTCGCCATAGAAAAAGCCAGAAGAAAATCGGTATCCTTGCGATCGCCGGCCTGACGGCCTTGTCAGGCCATGAATTGCCTCAGCGCGCCACGATCAGGCGCACACCGAGCGCGACGAAGATCGTCCCGGCAACGCGGTCGAGCCAACGTCCAGCACTTTCATTACGACCGATCCAACGCCCGACGGCACCGGAAAAGTAACCCAGCAGGCCGAACAGCAACGCCGCTTGCGCGGTGAAAATCAATCCGAACTGCGCCGTCTGCCACGCCACTTGGCCGCGCTCGGCGACGACGAATTGCGGCAGGAAGGACAAAAAGAAGAGAACGACCTTCGGATTGATGCTGTTGGCGAACAAACCTTTGCCAAAAAGGCGAAGCAAGGACTCCGCCGGTGCATTCGCCCTTGCCACGTCGACGCGGCCGTTGCTGCGCAACGCCTGAATACCCAGCCAGAGCAGGTAGAGTCCGCCACCGACCTTGAGCACCGTGAACGCAACCGGCGATGCGGCGATCAGCGCGCTCACCCCCAGCGCGGCGAGCAGCGTGTGGCTCAGGCAGCCGAGCGCGCAGCCGAGGCCAAAAGCCATGCCCTGCGCCCGCCCGCGCGAAATGCCGACGCCGAGGACCATCAGATTGTCGGGACCGGGCGAGAGGGTGATCAACATCGCCGCGGCGAGAAAACTCAGGAACTGTTCGGCAGCAAGCATCGGATTTCCAGTCACGGTGTCAGCGGAGGGGAAAATGATACGCCACCTTCGCGCCGATACGGACTCGTAGGGCTTACCGGCCAACACTCAAGTGCGACAGACAAGAGCCGATAACTTACTCATCTCATGAAAATTGCGGAAAAGGCGATGCGCATTCCAGCGGAAGCACTGCCTTCGTTCATGTACGGAGTCGATGCCAGAGCGAAGGACAACCCAACCGAACGGAAACGGCCCGAGCCGGTCGATCGGCTGGCCAACTTGCGTCCGCAGTTGAATCAATCGTCGCTGGAAGAGAGACGCGCGGCCGAGAACGAAGACGCATTACGCCGCGCGATTCTGGCCGCGAACAAGCGGAACACCGACGCACAAGGCCGGAGTGAGCGCCGGAAAACCGAGCGTCGGAAGGCAAAACTGCCGGTCTTCCTTGACACCCGCGCGACCCGAAGCCGGCGCCAAGACGCCTCCGACACGATCATCGATTTCGAGATTTGAGCGCACCGCGCAGGCTGCGTATCCGCTGCCCGCGCCATACCCGCCGGAATCAGACGACGATCGTCTGCGCCTCGCCGTCGAGACGACGTTCGATGCGGCCGATCTCCAGGGCCTTTTCACCGGCGTCGTTGAGCAGGCGCAAGGCTTCAGCCGCATTCTCGCGCGCCACGACGACGACCATGCCGATGCCGCAGTTGAAGACGCGGTGCATTTCGCTTTCCGCGACGTTGCCTTCGCTTTGCAGCCACTGGAAAAGTTTCGGGCGCTGCCAGGCCGACTTCTCGATGACGGCCTTGACCGCCTCCGGCAGCACGCGCGGCACGTTCTCGGTCAGCCCGCCGCCAGTGATGTGCGCCATGCCCTTGACCGGCAGCGCGGCCATCAGCGCCAGCATCGGCTTCACGTAGATGCGCGTCGGCGCCATGATCGCGTCGGCCAGCGTCTTGTCACCGTCAAACGGCGCGTTCAAATCCGGCTGCGCACGCGCGATGATCTTGCGCACCAGCGAGTAGCCGTTCGAGTGCGCGCCCGACGAGGCGAGGCCGAGCACCACATCGCCGGGTACGATGTCGCGCCCGGTGATCACCGCCGACTTTTCGACGGCACCGACGGCAAAGCCGGCCAGGTCGTACTCTCCAGCCGGGTACATGCCAGGCATCTCGGCCGTCTCGCCGCCAATCAGCGCGCAACCGGCGTATTCGCAGCCCTTGGCGATGCCCTTGATGACGTCCGCCGCGGTATCGACGTCGAGCTTGCCGCAGGCGAAGTAGTCGAGGAAGAACAGCGGTTCGGCGCCCTGCACCAGCACGTCGTTCACGCTCATCGCGACGAGGTCGATGCCGACCGTATCGTGGCGCTTGAGATCGAAGGCCAGCTTCAGCTTGGTTCCCACACCGTCTGTTCCGGAGACGAGCACCGGCTCGCGATAGCGCTTCGGTACTTCGAATAGCGCGCCAAAGCCACCGAGCCCGCTCAGCACCCCCTCGCGCAGCGTTTTCTTGGCGAACGGCTTGATGCGCTCGACGAGTTCGTCGCCGGCATCGATATCGACACCGGAATCGCGATAGGAGAGGGCTTCTTTCGATGGCTGAGTCATGTGCTTATGGTCCCGAACGAGGCTTGCGAAGCCGTGGTAGTGGTAAAATCCGCGACTTCATTCGCAAAAGTCGGAATTTTATCCGAATTAGCCTGAGTTAGCCGTCTCAAGTGCTGCCTGCACCACGGCCGGGCGACTCTCTTACATGCGCCAACTGCTCCTCGACCTCCTGCCGGAAACCCCGCCCAGCCTCGACAACTTCGTTGCCGGATGCAACGGGGAAGCGCTCGCCGGCCTGGCGGCCTGGCTGTCGCCGAACAATCGTGAGGCATCGCTGCTTCTCTGGGGCGAAGGCGGCGCCGGAAAGACACATCTGCTGCGCGCGAGCGGGGCTGCCTATCAGGACGCGCTCGCCGATCCAGACCTGGGCGCCATCGAAGCCGACCTGATCGCGGACGACTCCCAGAAGCCGCGTTTTCAAGCCGTAGACAACGTCGAGACACTCAGCGCGTCTGGGCAGATTGTGCTGTTCAACCTGTACAACCGGGTACGGGCCGCCGGCGGCCGCCTGCTAACCTCCGCTACACAGCCGCCGTCCCAGCTCGATCTGCGCGAAGACTTGCGCACGCGCCTCGGCCAGGGTCTGATCTACCACCTGCATGCGCTGACCGACGACCAGATGATCGATGCGTTGCGCGCCCACGCAGCATCCCGCCGCCTGCGCCTCCCGCCCGAGTCGTTGGACTACCTGTTCGCACGCGCGCCGCGCGACATGCGCAGCCTGATGGACCTGCTAGGCGCGCTCGACCGTTATTCACTCGAACACAAGCGCGCCATTACGCTACCGCTGCTGCGCGAGGTGCTGATGACGCCGGCGGAACTCCAGTCCTCTTGAAATCCCAGAAGAAAGCGATGCCGATGCAACTCGCCCTGTTCGACCTCGACCACACGCTGCTCTCCGGCGACAGCGACTACGAGTGGACGCAATACCTCGTCAGCAAGGGCATTGTCGACCGCACGACGCACGAGGCACGCAACGCCGAGTTCTACGAGCAGTACAAGGCCGGCATCATGGACATCCACGAGTTCCTCGACTTCCAGCTGCGGCCGCTTGCCGACCATACGCGCGCCGATCTCGAAGCATGGCACGCCGATTTCATGGAAACGCAGATCCGGCCGCGCCTGAGTCAGAAAGCACGCGATCTCGTCAAGAAGCACCTCGACGCCGGCGACATCTGCACCATGGTGACCGCGACCAACAGCTTCGTAACCGGCCCGATCGCGCGCGAGCTGGGAATTCCGCACCTGATCGCCACCATTCCCGCACAGGAAGATGGGCGCTTCACCGGCAAGCCGCGCGGCTTGCCTTCGTTCCGCGAAGGCAAGATCGCCCGCGTCGACGCCTGGCTTGAGTCGATGGGCCTCTGGTGGAACAACTTCCAGCGCAGCTGGTTCTACAGCGACTCGCACAACGACCTGCCGCTGCTCCTGCGCGTCACCGACCCGGTCGTCGTCGATCCTGACGCCACGTTGCGCGCGCACGCCGAGAAAGCCGGCTGGCCCATCCTGAGCATCCACGCTTGAAGGCAAGACCCACGCCACGCAGGCCATTCAAACAACAAGAACCTGAGCAAACACCAGCGATGATTCGCAAATTCATCTCCCGCGTCTTCGGACGCAAGGCGCCGGCCAACTCCGGCGACGCTACGGTCGTCGGCGCCAACAAGCACGGTATCCGCCGCGAGTCGCTCAGCAGCGGCAGCCTGCGTACCGTCGAAACACTTCAGCAACAGGGCTTCAAGGCCTACGTCGTCGGCGGCGCGGTACGCGATCTGCTGGCCGGGCGCAAACCGAAGGACTTCGACGTCGCCACCAACGCGACGCCGGAACAGGTGCGAAATTGTTTCCGCCGTTCGCGCATCATCGGGCGCCGCTTCCAGATCGTGCATGTACTGATGGGCGCCGAGACGATCGAGGTCACGACCTTCCGCGGCCATCACGACCAGCAGAGCAGCCACCGGGCGCAGACCGACAACCAGGGGCGCGTGTTGCGCGACAACGTCTTCGGCAGCCAGAAGGATGACGCCATGCGGCGCGACTTCACGGTCAACGCGCTGTACTTCGATCCGGCGACCGAAACGATCATCGACTATCACCGCGGCCTGTCCGACCTCAAACAGAAAACGCTGCGCATGATCGGCGATCCGGCGACGCGTTATCGCGAAGACCCGGTGCGCATGCTTCGCGCCGTGCGTCTGGCGTCGAAGCTTGACCTGACGATCGAGCCGGCGACGCGCCAGCCGATCGGTGAACTCGCCGGCCTGATCGAGAACGTGCCGCCATCGCGGCTCTTCGACGAGATGCTCAAGCTTCTGACCTCCGGCGACGCCGTGAAGTGCCTCAAGCGCCTGCGCAACGAAGGCCTGCATCACGGCGTCCTGCCGCTGCTCGACGTCATTCTCGACCAGCCGCTCGGCGAGCGCTTCGTCATGCTGGCGCTGGAGAAAACCGACCAGCGCGTGCGCGAAGGCAAGCCGATCTCGCCCGGATTCCTCTTCGCCACCCTGCTCTGGCACCAAGTACTGGCCAAGTGGGAGGCACTCAAGACCGGCGGCGAACGACCGATTCCGGCGCTCTTTGCGGCGATGGACGACGTACTCGACGTGCAGGCGGAAAAGCTCGCGATCACGCGCCGCGTCGCCGGCGACATCAAGGACATCTGGCTCTTGCAGCCGCGCTTCGAGCAGCGTTCGGGCAAGCGCCCCTACGCGCTCATCGAGCAGGCGCGTTTCAAGGCCGGTTACGATTTTCTGCTGCTGCGCGCCGAATCCGGTGAAATCGACGCCGAACTCGGCCGCTGGTGGACCGACTTCCTGAACGCCGAAGGCGACGTCCGTGCCGAGATGCTGCTGCCGCAGAAGCCGGACGAGGCGAAGAAGCGGCGGCGCCGCAAGCGCAAGCCGGCCGCCGCCAAGGCGCCGGTTGCCAGCGACTGAGTCTTCCGAATGCACCTTGCTTACGTTGCGCTCGGCGCCAATCTGGATGACCCGGTCACACAGGTGCATGCCGCGTTCGACGCGCTGAGAGGGTTGCCGGCGTCCCGCCTGCTGCGCACCTCGTCGCTCTACCGCACCGCGCCGGTCGGCGTCCATGGACAACCGGATTTCATCAACGCCGTCGCCCAACTCGAAACCGGCCTGGACGCCGAAGCCCTGCTCGATGCGCTGCTGACGATCGAAGCCTCCTTCGGTCGCCGCCGCGACTTCCACCTCGCACCACGCACGCTCGATCTCGACCTGCTGCTGTTCGACGACGCGGTGATCGACACGCCGCGACTCGTACTGCCACACCCGCGCATGCACTTGCGCGCCTTCGTCATGGCCCCGCTCGCCGAAATCGCCCCTGACTGCCGCATGCCTGGGCGCGGCCGCGTCGCCGCCTGGCTGCCGGCGGTGCGCATGCAGCGCATCGAACGAATCGAAACGCACGAATGGCTTGGCGACACCGGGATTGCCCCGGCCTAGGCAATATGTATGCTTCGCACCGACACTCCGCTCTGACAACGAACTCGCGGGGCTGGCACGCCGTCTAAACGACCAAGCGCCGACATCACGACACTTATCGAGGAAATCCCCATGTCCGCACAAACCACCACTCGGCGACTCGCGCACACCGATCTGGCCAAGATGCGCGCCGCCGGCGAGAAGATCGCCATGCTCACCTGCTACGACGCGAGCTTCGCGTTGCAATGCGAGAACGCTGGCGTCGACGTCCTGTTGATCGGTGACTCGCTCGGCATGGTCGTGCAAGGCCACGACTCGACCTTGCCGGTGACCAATGCCGACATCGCTTACCACACGCGGGCCGTCGTGCGCGGTAGCCAACGCCCGCTGGTGCTCGCCGACATGCCGTTCGGCAGCTTCCAGGAAAGCCCGCAGCTCGCCTACCGCAACGCAGTCGAGCTGATGCAGGCCGGTGCGCAGATGGTCAAGCTCGAAGGCGGCGTCGAAATGGCCGAGACGACGCGCTTCCTGACCCAGCGCGGCATCCCGGTCTGCGCGCACGTCGGACTGACGCCGCAATCGGTACATCAGCTCGGCGGCTATCGCGTGCAGGGCAAGGACGAAACCGGCGCCGCGAAACTCATCGCCGACGCGCTCGCACAGCAGGAGGCTGGCGCCACGCTGATCGTGCTGGAAGCGATCCCGTCGCCGCTGGCGGCCGAAGTCACCAGACAACTCTTCATCCCGACGATCGGCATCGGCGCCGGCAAGGAATGCTCGGGGCAGGTGCTGGTCATCCAGGACATGCTCGACATCTCGCCCGGCAAGAAGGCGCGCTTCGTCAAGAACTTCATGGCCGGACAAGGTTCCATTGCCGGCGCCATAGCCGCTTACGTCACGGCAGTCAAGGACGGCAGCTTCCCTGGCCCGGAGCACTGCTACTGACCCCCAAGCTTAATAGAAAAACGCTTAGAGAAACCATGCAAATTCACGCAGCAATCCCCGATTTGCGCGCCGCCCTGAGAAACTGCGGCCGTATCGTCTTCGTCCCGACCATGGGCAACCTGCACGCTGGGCACATCGCCCTGATGGAACAGGCGCGCGCGCACGGCGACACCGTGGTCGCCAGCATCTTCGTCAATCGCCTGCAATTCGGCCCGAACGAGGACTTTGACAAGTATCCGCGCACCTTCGCCGACGACTGCGCGCAGCTCCGCGCCGTCGGCGTCGACGTATTTGGCGTCGTAGGTGTAGAAGCCGTGCGCCGCGGCAGGCGCGATCTCGCCCGGGCGCGACACGAAGAGGCTGCCGGCCGGCGCCTCCAGCACGTGCACCCTCGTGCCGTGCGGGGTGACCAACTCCGTGGGAGCAAGGGGGCCGTCCTCGCCAGCGAAGACGAGGCGCTCGGACGCTACGCCGGCGTCGAGATAGGCCTGGGCGACGGCGATCTCCAGCACGAGGGTGGCGGGCTCGGTCACGTCCAAGGCGAGGTGAGTGAGGACGGAGCGCTGCATGCGGCAGAGTCTGGCAGGCTCACGTTTCAGCCGGGCAACGGGCCCGCGCCGGGCGCGTGCTCCGCCGGGATGGCGCGGCCTGGGAGGCGGCCCCGACCCGAACCGGCGTATCGTCATCTTGCGCAACATCAGCGAAAGCGTGAGAATAGATCGTATGGCGATATTGGCCGATTCGGGTAAGCCGCGCACCGCGCAGGCGGCCGACTGGGCGATCGTGACGGTGCCGCTGAAGGCCCTCGCCGACGTTCCGGTCGAGCCTCTCGCCGGCAAGATCGTGCTCGACACGAACAACTACTACTGGGAACGCGACGGCCGCATCGCGGCGCTCGACGAGAAGCGCGCGACGACGACCGGCCTCACGCAGGCCCATCTGCCCTCCTCGCGCGTCGTGAAGGCGTTCAACCACATCCCGGCCGCCGACATCCTCACGACCGGCTCGCCCGCGGGCACCCCCGACCGGCGCGCGCTCGCGATCGCGAGCGACCACGCCGACGCCGCAGCCCTCGCGGCAGAGGTCTACGACGCGTTCGGCTTCGACACGGTCGACATCGGCTCGGTCGGCGAGAGCTGGCGGGTCGAGCGCGACCAGCCCGCCTACGTCGTGCGGCAGAACGCCGACGAGCTGCGCGCGAAGCATACCCGTCTCGGCGACACGATGGCGCGGGCGGTCGCGCGCACGGCCTTGGCATCGCTGATGACGTTGCCCGAGGTCTTGGCGGCGCTGGCGTCAGCCTGCCCCTGCCCTGCCTTGGCGCGCATCTGCTCGGCCTGCTGCGCCAGATCCACGACTGGCGCCAGCATGCGCTGCGTGACTCCGGCCGGTTGCGTGGCCATGCCGCCCTGCTGCTCGATCTACAGTGTGCGCTGCAAGAG
>ERZ650312.256-NODE-256-length-29220-cov-6.301560_pt1 | contig 29220 bp, 30 predicted proteins | sample MGYA00376248_ERZ650312 | MGnify/ENA primary metagenome ERZ650312 (study PRJEB26733, sample SAMN07839316) | wastewater metagenome | biome: urban; feature: wastewater treatment plant; material: waste water | place: USA: North Carolina | collected 2016-07-28 ... | reverse complement strand
AGTGGGCAGCGAGTCGCCGCTGGACAACGTCGAGCAAGACCTGCGCGCCACAGACGAGGTGCGCTTCGTCGGTGTGCTCGCGTGGGTTATGGCTGATGCCGCCGCGGCTGGGGACGAAGATCATGGCGGCCGGTGCAATACGCGCGATCATCTGGGCGTCGTGGCCGGCGCCGGAGGTCATACGCCGGTAGCTGAAACCCAGGCCTCGCGCCGAGGCTTCGATGTCGGCGGCCAAGGCGGCGTCGAAGATGACTGGTTCGAAACGCGCGAGACGCTCGCATTCGATCGTCACGCCTTCGCGCTCGGCGATTTCGGCGAGGAAGTCGGAAAGCTGCCTTTCTGCGGACTGCAATCGTTGTTCGTTCGGGTCGCGCAAGTCGACGGTGAAGGTCGCGAGGCGCGGAATGACGTTGATGACATCGGGCTCGAAGCGGATCGAGCCGGTGGTCGCCAGCGTGGTTTCCGGCGCTGCACCGACCACGATTTCGCGGAGAAAGGTGATGATGGCCGCCGCCACATAGCCCGCGTCGTGGCGCATCCGCGTGGGCGTGGTACCGGCATGGTTGGCGACGCCGCGCACGGTTATCTTCTGCCAGGAAATACCTTGCAGGTTGTCGACGACACCGATCAGCTGACCTTCGGCTTCGAGGATCGGGCCTTGCTCAACGTGCAGTTCCAGATATTCGCGCGGCAAGATGGCGCCCGGTTCGAGATCGCCCGCGTAGCCGATGCGCGCAAGTTCGTCGCCCAGCCGGGTGCCGTCCGTGCCAATCAGGTCGAGTGCGACTTCCACGGGCAGTCCGCCGGCGTAGACGAGCGATCCCGTCATGTCCGGCTGGTAACGTACGCCTTCCTCGTTGGTGAATGCGGCGACGATGATTGAGCGCTTGGGGCTGACGCCTGCCGCGCGATACGCACGAACAACGGCGAGGCCGGCGAGTACGCCGTAGCTGCCATCCAGCGCACCGGCATTGCGCACCGTGTCGATATGGGAACCGATCATCAGCGGTTGCCGGTCACCTTCGTCGGATGGCGAGCGCAGGATGCCGAAGATGTTGCCCATGCGGTCGACACGAACTTCCAGCAGGAGGTCACGCATCCATTGCACGAGCTGATCGCGGCCGAGTTTGTCCTCGTCGGACGCCGCAACGCGGGTACGACCACCATCCGATTCATCGGCGCCGATTGCGCCCAAAGTGTGGATTTGCGCCAGCAGTTGGGCGGCGTCGATGGAAAGTGAAAAGGCGGGCATGAAGTTCCCTGAATGGAGTTGTTGTGAGTGGAATAATATTTCTTCACCCAGCCAGATTTTTCTCAAAATCCGATCCGGAAATTGAATTCACTATCAATCGACGGCCAATTCGTGGAATGAAATTCAACATGACGACGAACCTCGACGGTTTCGACCGAATACTGCTTGCTTCCCTTCAGGAAAACGCACGCATTCCGCAAAGCGAGTTGGGCGAACGCGCGAACCTCTCCACGCCGGCGGTCAATCGACGGCTCAAGTTGCTGTCTGGCAGCGGGGTGATCGAGCGCTACACGGCTTGTATCAATCCCAAGGCGGTTGGTTATGGCCTGACCATCATCGTCGAGGTGAAAGTCGAGAGCGAGCGCGCCGATTTGCTTGACGAGATGCAACGGAAGTTCGTGGTGTGCCCGCAGGTGCAGCAGTGCTACTACGTCGCCGGCGATTGCGACTTCGTGCTGATTTTCCTGGTGCGCGACATGGAACAGTACGTCGAACTGTCGCGGCGGCTGTTCCGCGACAACACCAACGTCAAAGCATTCAAGACGCTGGTGGCGATGGATCGGGTCAAGGTCGGGATGACGGTGCCGGTCGACGAAGCGTGAGCGGATAGACGTCAGGCGACATCGGGGAAGTCTTCGAGCACGCGCTGTATTTCAGCCGGCGGTAGCCCCGCAGCGCCGGCAAACTCCGGCCATCGCCCGACGGCCTCGCTAACCGACTTGATGATCCGCCGATAGCCGGGGATCAGAAAGCGGTCGCCCACGGCTTCGAGGTCGGCGCGCGTGATGTCCTGGAACTTGCCATTCACCGACATCAGGTGCTGGTAGGTCCATTCGCCTTTGGGGTTGTAGGCGTGGGTGACGTCGTAGGCCGGGGCGAGCTGCCATTTGCCCGACTCGTCCATCAGAAAGGAGAGGTTCTTGGTGTGGTCGTCGCAGTTGGCGGCGAGGACGTTGAAGACCATGCGCCGGAATCCCTCTTCGAGCGCAGTCTCTGGCAGCTTGAGTGCGGCGATCGCCTGAAAATACTGGTTGTAGTCGTGCGTGCCGCGCTGTTTGAAGTCGAGATGCTGCATCGCACAGAGCGTCTGGATGTGCTGCTTGCTGCCGTTCTGCCGGTCGAAGCGGCGCGTCATGAAGTGAGCGCGGTCGTTCTCTTCGAGCAGGCGGCTTTCGAACATCTCGATTCCGGCGGCCTTTGCCATGAGGTAGTAGGCGTATTCGATGCGGCCGTAGAAGCCGCCAGTGCCGAGTTCGTGGTCCTTGCCGACGCCGTCGAGTTTGAGCAGCCAGTAGTCAAAACCGGGGTCGGCCGGCAGTTGCCCGGAGCGGATCTCGAGTGTTTCCGGATTCCAGGCGATGACGGCCTTGGCACGCGCGCCGCCGGCCGAGGTGCCGACCTGAATGAGGTTGGTGATCGCGGCTTCCGTTTCGCGGTCGCCGTCGAACTTTCCGGAGAGGGCGTTTCGGGCGCTGACGACGAGCCGCGAGATCGCTACGGCTGTCGCCTTGCGATGGCGCGGCCCGCGCGTTGGCCGGAATTCGAGGGCGCCCATGCCGCGCGCGCCGAGGTAGGCGAGCCGGTCAAGCGGCGTGATCGCCGACTTGGGTACGCCTTCGCGCGCCATCCAGGCGTCGATCAACGCATTGCCGAAGTCGTCGGGCAGGGCGTCGGCGAGCATTGCGGGCAGGCGCTTGTAGGTGGCTTCGGGCAGCAGGGGGAAAACGTGCAGCGACTGGCTGACCGGCATGGTCAACGGTGCGAGCTCGATGCCGCGCGCCTGCCACTTCGGGTCGTATTCAAAGACGTAGTAACCGAGGCCGGGGTCGATGGACACGCCGCCGACGGTGGCGCCCCAGGCGCGGACTTCGATGAGATCGACCGGGCGATACATGGCTTACTCCTCGGCCTTGCGTTGGCGCGGACGATAGACGCGCTGGCGTGGCGCCGCCTTGGTGCGCGCCTTCAGAAGCTGCATCGGGCTGACGCTCACCTTGGGGGCGAGCGCCTCCAGCCAGTCGGTTCGTCCGAGTGCGCGCGCGACCTTGATCAGCGTCTTGACAGACGATCCCTTGCCGCCTTCGAGGTTCTTCAGCGCACCGACGCTCACCCCGGCGCGCTCGGCGAGTTCGAGCTGTTCCAGGTTGGCGCGAATCCGCATGGCCCGGAATTGTTCGCCGAGGTAGCCCTCCCAGTCTTCGGTCGGGGTATTTGTTGATCCTTCTAAAGCCATAAATGTGTATTTATTAATTACTTAGGTTGTCTATGGCTCTAATTGTAGCTATTGAACTGATTAGTTCAAGAACATCGACGATCGGAGCAAACGTTTTTTTACATGTGCTTGCGCGGCATTTCACCCGCCTTTCTTCAAACGGCGGCCAGCATTTCTCTTCGATGTTCAACATTTGCCAAGGGAGACTTGAACAAACTTCAAGTAAACTTGTCGCCGTGGCCCGAACCAGTACGACGATTTTCTCGTTCTTTCCGTACTCGGAGCCGCATGATCGAGACATTTTCAGCGAAAGAGAGCAACAGATGACTTCCGGTTTCACGCAAACCTTCCTGGTAACCCCGGCGCGGCAGGCCGTCGGATTGACGTCGGTGGCGCTCGGCATTGTGCGCGCCCTGCAACGGCTGGGCGTTGACGCCGGCTTCGCCAAGCCGGTCGACCAGGACATTACCGACAACTCGGAGTTTTTCGCGCGCACGCTCTTCCAGTTGCCCGTACCCGAGCCGCTCTCGCTGCAGGAGACCGCCGAGCGCATCGCTGCCAACCAAGCGAGCGAATTGATGGAGGAGATCGTCACGCTGTGCATGCGCGCCGGCGAGGGAACGAGCGTGCTGATCGTCGAAGGGCTGCACACCGACTCGTCGCATTCCTTCGCCTCGCAGCTCAACGTCGACATCGCCAGCAGCCTCAAGGCCGACGTGATCGTCGTCGCCGACGCGTCGGTACCGAACGCGGTGGCCGACCTGCGCCTCAACATCAGCCAGTTCAAGAACGAGGGCTGCCGCGTTGCCGGCGTCATCTTCAACAAGGCGCCGGAAGGCTTCGACGTCGAAGAAGCCAAGCGCTGCCTGGGCAAAACGCGCATCTGGGGCGTCATCCGCAACAACCCCGTTTTCCGCTCGCCGCGCACGCTAGACATCGCCCATCACCTTAATGCCGAAGTCGTCTCGGCCGGCGAAATCGCCACGCGGCGCGTGCATGAGACCTTGATCGCGGCGCGCTCGGTCGCCGAGACGATTCCGCGCCTGCGCCCCGGCACCCTGATTGCCACCTCGGGCGACCGCGACGACATCATCCTCGCCTCGGCACTCGCGGCCAGCCGCGGCGTCGAACTCGCCGGACTGCTCCTCACGCACTCGACGTCGATCACGCCGCAAGTCATGGAACTCGCCGCGCCGGCGCTCAATACCGGCTTGCCGATCCTGCGCACGGAAGGCGACAGCTTCGTCACGGCCGGGCGCATCAGCAACCTGCCCGACGCCGTGCCGCATGAAGACCTCGCACGCATGAACACGGTGCTCGATGCGATCGCCGAGCAGCTCGACACCAAGACGATTTCCGCGTCCTTCCATATTCCGGAGACGACCAAGCTCTCGCCGCCGGCCTTCCGCTACCAGCTCATCCAGAAGGCGCGTTCCGCCGTCAAGCGCATCGTGCTGCCCGAAGGCGAGGAGCCGCGCACGGTGCGCGCCGCCGTCATCTGCGAGGAAAAGGGCATCGCCCGCTGCGTGCTGCTAGGCAAGCGCGAGGCGATCGAAGGCGTCGCCGCGTCGCAGGGCATTACCTTGCCGCCGTCCATCGAAATCCTCGATCCCGACGCCATTCGCGGCCAGTACATCGCGCCGATGGTCGAGCTGCGCAAGTCGAAGGGGCTGACCGTCCAGCAGGCCGAGGCGCTGCTCGAAGACACCGTGATGCTCGGCACCATGATGCTGGCGGTCGATGAGGTCGACGGCCTCGTCTCCGGCGCGATCCACACGACGGCGAGCACGGTGCGGCCGGCGTTGCAGCTGATCAAGACGGCACACGGCTCGTCGATCGTCTCCTCGGTCTTCTTCATGCTGATGCCCGACCAGGTGCTGGTCTATGGCGACTGCGCGATCAATCCGGCGCCGACCGCCGCGCAACTGGCCGAAATCGCCAAGCAGAGCGCCGACAGCGCGGCCGCCTTCGGCATTACGCCCAAGGTCGCGATGATCAGCTACAGCACCGGCGTTTCCGGCGCCGGCGAGGACGTCGAAAAAGTGCGCGAGGCGACCGAGATCGCCCACGCCAAGTACCCCGACCTCGTACTCGACGGCCCGCTGCAGTACGACGCGGCGTCGGTCATCGAAGTCGGCCGGCAGAAGGCGCCGGACAGTCCGGTGGCGGGGCAGGCGACCGTCTTCGTATTCCCCGATCTCAATACCGGCAACACGACATACAAAGCGGTGCAGCGCAGCGCCAACGTGGTGTCCGTCGGCCCGATGCTGCAGGGTTTGAGGAAGCCGGTGAACGACCTGTCACGCGGCGCGCTGGTCGACGACATCGTGTTCACGATCGCGCTGACCGCCATCCAGGCGCAGCAGATCGTGCGGGACGGAAAAACGGCCTGAGAAGGCGACCGAGAGGACAAAAACAGGCGTGTCAAGACTTGACTTATTAACAGTTTCTGATCCGCGCCTGTTTTTCCAGACAGAACAAGGGTTTACCGGCTGTAATCTTGTTGAAAAGTAGAATTGTTATAAAAATCAACATGTTGCGAATTTGCTTAACAAAGCTGCAACGTAACTGAAACCCTTGCCTGGCGGGCATTTCGCCCTTCCTTACAGGATTCACCCACAGAGTTATCCACAGAAAATGTGGACAAGAAAAACTCCCTTCGCTGGATGATGGTTTTACTGCCGGCAGTTAAGGTGACTCCTCAACTGACTATGCGGTTTGGCGTAGCTAAAGCTGCGGCGCGATACAATTCGTGCTTTCGCTCAGTCGAATCATTTCCGGTACTCCCATGATTTCAGCCATCAAGGGCTTTCTCAGCCAGCTCGTCGACCCGGTCGACAAAGGTCGCGCCGGCGACGGCAAGGCATTGCAGGTCGCCACGGCCGCCTTGCTCGTCGAGATGATGCGCTCCGACAAGCACATCGCCGCGGAAGAGCAGGCGTTGATCGAGAAGACGCTGTGCGAGCACTACGCGCTCGGTCCCGGCGAACTCAACGACCTCCTGAGGCTTGCCGGGGAGGAGGCGACTCAGGCGGTCGGCTACTACCCGTTCACCTCGCTGATCAACAAGCAGTGCAGCCTTGAACAGAAGGTGCGCATCGTCGAAGCCATGTGGCAGGTGGCCATGTCCGACGGCCACATCAGCGCGCACGAAAACCATCTCATGCGCAAGATCGCCGATCTACTCTATATCGGCCACGCCGACTACATCGCCGCCAAGCAGCGGGCGCGGCAGGCGGCCGGGCTGCTGCAGGCGTAGGTGCCATGCGTTCAATGCTTCTGATCGAAACCATCCTTCTGGAGGAGCGACGGCAATGAAACGCCTTCTGCTCGTAGCGCTCATTTCTTTGGCCGCCGCGTTCTCACTGGCTTGGTACTCCGACTGGTTTTCGCTTGGCTACCACCTGTTGACCGTGCGTTTTTCCGATTTCGATGGCAAGCAGCCGGCACTCGATCTCGAGAACCACCGAGTGACGATAGACGCCGTCGTGGTCGAGGGTATCCCGGACAATGCTTCAGGACTTACATTCCATCCTGCGCGCAAGACGCTGTTTACGGTGATCAACAAGCCGGCGCAGGTTGCGGAACTCACAACCGAGGGGAAACTCCTCCGAACCATCCCGTTGCGCGGCGTTTCGGACGCTGAGGGGATCACCTACCAGGAAGGCAACTTCTTCTTCATCGCCGACGAGGGCAAGCATCAGATGGTTCGTATCGAGATCGACGATACGACGACCGAGATCGATGCGACGAACTTGCCGCGCTTTGGCCTGCGCATCGACGCCGGACGCAATGTCGGCTACGAAGGCGTCTCGTGGGATAGCGACAACAATCGCATGTTCATCGTCAAGGAGAAGAACCCGCTGCGCATCTTCGAGATCAGCGGGCTTTGGGAAGTGCTCGATACCGGCAAGCTCGACCTCAGGATCAACGAGTGGCTGCCAGAATCCCCATCGAACGTGATGCTGCGCGATCTCTCTTCGCTGACCTATCACGAAGAAAGCGGGCATCTCTTCCTGCTCAGCGACGAATCGCGCGTTTTGCTCGAGTTTAATGCCGCCGGTGACGCCGTCGATATGCTTGTCCTGCGTGCCGGCTGGCATGGACTCAAGCGGACGATTCCGCAGGCCGAGGGCGTGGCGATCGGCAGCGACCGTGACGTCTACATCCTCTCGGAGCCGAATCTCTTCTATCGCTTCTCACTGACGCGCCGCGACTGACTGCTGGCATCGCCGCCATTCGGCAGTTCTTTCCTCGGGCAGGCCGTTTGGCACGAACAGGTTTCATTCTCGGCCGCTCGCGACAGCGTTTGCAGAATGCCTCACTGGCGCGCTGTTTGATGGGCGCGACAGGAAGCTGTTGCTGTTGTTGGCGAGCGAAGTGATCGCGTTGACTGGCTATCTCGTCGTCGGGCAACAGCCTATACTCGAACTCGTTATGCCGGCCATTTACCTGGTCGGCATGTCGCTGTCCCGGCTTGTCACTGATGTACCTTCGAGGAGGATTCAGGCATGAAAGTAAGATTTCTGTTGCCTTTGCTCGCCGTATTCGCCGGGCTGCTGTCCGGTCCAGCGTTCTCGGCTGACGAGAAAATCAAGCCGCTCATCGTCGGCATGGAGCTCGCCTACCCGCCGTTCGAAATGACCGACACCGCCGGCGAGCCCACCGGCGTCAGCGTCGACATCGCAAATGCACTCGGCAAGTCGCTGGAGCGCCCGGTCGTCATCCAGAACATGGCATTCGACGGGCTGATTCCGGCCCTGAAGACGGGCAAGGTCGATCTGGTGATCTCGTCGATGACCGCAACGGAAGAGCGCGCCAAATCGATCGACTTCTCCGACCCCTACATCTCGACCGGGTTGTGCCTCCTGCTCAAGAAGGATTCGACAGCGCAAAGCATCGCCGACCTCGACAAGGAAGGTGTCAAGGTGGCGGTAAAGAAGGGGACGACCGGCCATCTGTACGCGACCAACCACCTGAAGAAAGCCCAGCTGCTGGTGCTTGACAAGGAATCGGCGGCCGTGCTCGAAGTCGCGCAGGGCAAGGCCGATGCCTTCATCTACGACCAGATGTCGACCTACCAGAACTGGCAGCGTAACAAGGAGACGACGCGTGCGATCCTTGAGCCGTTCCAGAAGGAATCGTGGGCGGTCGGCCTGCGCAAGGGCAACGACGAACTGAAGGCCGGCGTCAATCGCTTCATCAAGGCGTACCGGGAGGAGGGCGGTTTCGAGCAGCTGGGCGAGCGTTACTTCAAGGACATGAAGGACGAATTCAAGCGGCTCGGCTCGGCATTCTTCCTGTAATCCGGGCGACGTGGCTTCACCGCTGAGTTTCCTCTTCGCACCCGGCGACGGCCGCCCGGTCGAGCTTGCCGCGCGCGTCGTCGCCTGGAGCCTCGTCGCGCTGCTCACCGCCGCGCTCTTCTCCTTCGCCTTCAACCAGTTGCATTACGGCTGGAACTGGTCGGCGATCTGGGCGTACCGGCAGAAGTTCGTGCAGGGCTGGCTGATGACGGTGGCGATCTCCGCAGCAGCCTTGCTGGTCAGCGTGCTCATCGGCGTCGTCACCGCGCTGGCTCGCCGCGCGCGCTTCTTGCCGCTGCGCTACGCCGCCGTGCTCTACGTCGAGGCGATCCGTGGGACACCGCTGCTCGTGCAGATCCTCATCCTCTTCTACGTCGTCGCCAACGCCGTCGGCGTCGAGAACCGCTACGTCGTCGGTGTCCTCTCGCTCTCGCTGTTCGCCGGCGCCTATCTGGCCGAAATGGTGCGCGCCGGCATCGAGAGCATCCGCGATTCGCAGCTCGAATCGGCGCGCGCCATCGGCCTCACGCGTGGGCAGACCTACCGCTACGTCATCTTCCCGCAGGTCGTTCGCCAGCTCATCCCGCCGCTCACCGGCCAGTTCGCCTCGATCATCAAGGACTCCTCCTTGCTTTCGATCATCGCGTTGAACGAATTCACGCTCAACGCGCAGGAGGTCAACGCCTTCACCTACAGCACGCTGGAGAGCTACCTCCCGCTCGCCGCCGGTTATCTGCTGCTGACGCTGCCGATCTCGCTTTTCAGCCGCATCCTCGAGCGGAAATTCCACTATGCGGCTTGAGGCGCGCGGCATCACCAAAACCTTCGGCGAGAACCAGGCGCTGCGCGGCGTTACCCTGGCGCTGCCGGAATGTCACTCGCTGGCGATCATCGGCCCCTCCGGCGGCGGCAAGACGACCTTGCTGCGCATCATCGCCGGACTGGCGGTGCCCGACGCCGGCCGCCTCGCCATCGACGGCCGCGAAGTCGCATTCAACGAAGTCGACCTGCTCGCGCACCGCCGCAGCATCGGCACCGTTTTCCAGGCATACAACCTCTTTCCGCACCTCACCGCGCGCGAGAACGTATTGCTGCCGCTCGTCAAAGTGCATGGCGTCCCGCTCGCCGAAGCGCGCGAAACCGTCGACGCCCTGTTCGAGCGCTTCCAGCTTTCGGCCCACGCCGACCGCCGTCCCGCCGAACTCTCCGGCGGCCAGCAGCAGCGCGTCGCCATCGTCCGCGCCATCGCCATCAAACCGCGCTTCCTCGTCTTCGACGAACCCACTTCCGCGCTCGACCCGGAAATGACCGCCGAAGTGCTCGACTTCATCGCCGAACTGCGCAGCGATGGGCGCGACCTGATCATCGTCACCCACAACATGGGCTTTGCGCGTCAGGTTTCGGATTACTGTGTGTTTGTTTCAGCGGGGCGAGCCGTGGAAGAGGGGAGGTCGGCGGAAGTATTCAGTCGGCCTCGGACGCCCGAACTGGCAGGATTTCTGGCGAAGGTGCTGCGCTATTGATGTTGGCCGTTCAACGCAGCGACAGGTGCATCGGGTTTCGGAGACTACCGCCCACGAAGTCCGATCGTTCTCTCACTTATCAGTTGGAATCCTGAAACGTGCAATCAGGCCGCCGCCGTCGCGGCCGATTAAATCGAGCGAGCCCTTGTGCAGCCGCGCAATCCGGTCGACGATCGCCAGACCGAGGCCTGTTCCAGTCGCGTCGGTACGCGCTCCCTCGAGGCGCGTGAACGGGCGCTTCAGGCGTTCGACTTCGTTTTGCGGAATGCCCGGGCCCCGATCGAGGATGTCGATCCGGACCTCTCCCCCCACACTGGACGTTTCCAGCGTAATCGGCTCGCCGCCGTACTTTCGCGCGTTCTCCAGCAGATTGACGATGGCTCGCGTCAGCGCCTTGCGGTGAATCCGGACGAGCGGCAGTTCGGCAAGCGCTAGCGTTGGCGGTTCCTCCCTTCGCCCCGGCGTTTCGGCGACCTGCGTCACGATTTCATTGATGTCGGCGAATTCCGGTTCCTCGCCGCTTTCGCCGCGGGCGAAGTCGAGGAACTGTCCGATAATCGCGTCCATTTGCTCGATGTCGTCGATGACAGCGTTGCGCGCGTGATCTTCGCGAATTGAGAGTTCGGCTTCGAGTCTCAGGCGCGCAAGCGGCGTACGCAGGTCATGCGAAAGGCCGGCGAGAACCTCCGCGCGCTCGGCGTTGATCCGCTTGAGGTCTTCCGACATACCATTGAAGGTTCGGGCCAGCTGTTGGAGTTCGATGGCGCCGCGTTCGGGGATCGCCTCCGGATGCAGGCCGCGGCCGACTTCACTCGCCGCTCGCGCCAATGCACGCAGCGGTTGGGTGACGCGGGAGACGATCAGCCAGGCGACGAGCAACGCCAATATCAGTGATGCGCAGCCCCAACCGAGCCAATGCCAGGGAAATTCGCTCCGCGCACGTTCACCCGGCAGCATCAACCAGTAGATATCTTCGCCGGCCTCATCGACCGAGAAGCTTATCCAGATACCCGGTTGCCCGTTGATGCTGGCAGCCAGTCGGGTCGAAGGCCCCAGCTGTGCCTTGGCCGTCTCAAGCATCGTTGCGAAGAATCGGTTGTCGGGTAAGGGCGTGACCACGTCATCGGGCTCGGACGGATAGACATGCACACCTTCGCTGTCCGCGAGGTCGCGCAAGAGCGCCACCCGCTTCGTTGGTTCCGCGGAGACCAACGCCGCGTTGGTGAGGTTGACGACACTGACGGCAAGCTGTCCGAGTTGCCTTGCTTGTGGTTCGCGCTGAGCAAGCGCAAAGAGCGCAATCCAGCTGGCGACGGAGACGAATATCAACAGGCTGACAAGCAGGAAGGTCCGAAGCAGCAAGGTGCGAGGGGATAACTTTTGCAGAAGCGTCACACAGATTCCCTGGTGGAGGTCAGAGGGGAAGTGGAGCCAACTACTTCGCTTGCACCTGGCCGTCGGGGATGAAAACGTAACCGAATCCCCAGACGGTTTGCAGGTAGCGTGGCGTCGCCGGGTCGGGTTCGATCAGCTTGCGCAAGCGTGACACCTGGACGTCGATTGCCCGATCAAATGGTCCCTGTTCACGCCCGCGTGCAAGCGCCATCAAGCGATCACGCGAGAGCGGTTGCCTTGGGTGTTCGAGCAATACCTTGAGAACCGCGAACTCACCGGTTGTTAGCGGCAGTGTCTCGCCGTTGCGCTTCAGCGTGCGCGTTGCCAGATCGACTTCCACGTCGCTGAAGACGATCAATCGTTCTTCGCCGGTCGGCGCTCCGGGAATCGGCGCAACCCGTCGGCGCAGGACGGCCTGAATGCGGGCGATCAATTCGCGCGGATTGAACGGCTTGGGCAGGTAATCGTCGGCGCCCATCTCCAGTCCGACGATACGGTCGATCTCGTCGCCCTTGGCGGTGAGCATGATGACCGCCTGATCCGGGTCGCTCGCCCGCAAACGCCGGCAGATCGACAGGCCGTCCTCGCCGGGAAGCATGAGGTCGAGCACGATCAGATCGAACATGTCACGAGCGAGCGCCTTGTCCATTGCCTCCCCGTTTTCTGCTGTTTTAACCAGGAAGCCGTTATCGCCAAGATAACGTTGCAGAAGTTCGCGCAGTCTTTTGTCGTCATCGACGACGAGAATTTTTCGGTCAGCCATCGCTGAATCGTAACCGGAAAGCCACGGCGGCGAAAAGCGTGGAAATGCAATACGGGAATCCGGCTTGTGAATTAGTGCTTCTCTACGATGAACGAGAAACAATTCCTTACAATTGTCCATCGTTCATATGATCGTCGGGTCGGGGGCGTTGGCATACTGGTCGACAAGCCTTCTCACGAATTGCCATCGCTATTGGGAGCCTTATCGTCATGATCGATTCACGCGTTGTGGTCAAAGGCAGCATTGCTGTCGTGACGATGCTCGCGCTGGTTTTGCCGATCGCCGACGCATCTGCGAAAGACATCCGGTGGCTGCGCGAAGAGCAGGGCAATGTGAATCGCGAACAGCCGCGCGGAAGGCCGGAGCAATGGCAGCAGGGGAACCAACAGGGCACTGGTGCGGAACGCCGTCCGGAACGGCGCATGTCGCCCGATGAGCGGCGCCAGTTGCGGCGCGACGTCCGCGATGCCGGCCGCGAAATCTATCCTTCACGCAGATAATTGGCGGTACGACTCGCCAAGGATTGAAGTTGATCGACGGCGGTTGACTTTTTGCCTGAATAGCGATGATTCTCGTTGTCATCAAGGCAATTCGGGCGCACACTAGAGTCCATTTTTATAGTGGGCCGTATAGGAATCCGACATGAATGCATCGATTCTCAAGTTTCTGAGAGCCAATGGCGAACAACTCGATTCGGAGATTTCGCAAGCGTTGCACATTCCTCTGGCTAAATTGAGGGACCAGGTCGCGGAACTTGCCGCGAGCGGTGAGGTGATCTGCTGTCAGGTAACGCGGTTCATTGATGGCAAAAAGATCGAAGGCACTAGCTGCCGGCTGTCTTGCGATCTGCCAGCGCCAGCGCGCGGGCGCAAGCCGGGGGTCAAGCGCGATCCGAATGCCGATCTGATTCCGGAGTAGTCGAGAGAGCCATTTCTGGCAATACTTTGACCGCCGGGCAAAGACAACAACGCCACCTCAAGGGTGGCGTTGTTGTTTCCAAGGAACGTTCTTCCTACTGGGTCACCGGCGCCGCTTCTACGGCATGCGCTTCCGTAGTTGCCTGCGGGGCCTTGTGCGCCTCGTGCGGATTCCAGCCGAGGGTGAAGTAAAGAACCGAGAAACCAACGACGTAAGCAAGCGCTACGTGCCAGCCGTGGCGCAGCCAGTTACCAACCGATTTTCCTTCCGGGAACATGTTGGACAGCGCGACCCCGGCCGACGAACCAAACCAGACCATCGAACCACCAAAGCCAACCGCGTAAGCGAGGAAACCCCAGTCGTAGCCGCCTTGCTTAAGCGCCAGTGCGGTGAGCGGGATGTTGTCGAAGACCGCAGAAACGAATCCAAGGCTCAGTGCGGCAAGGGCGGACGCCGGCGGGAGTTGCTCAACCGGCATCATCGAGGCGCACGTGACGAGCGAAAGCAGGAAGACGGTTCCTTTGAAGTTCTCCGGCAGCACTTCCCAGTCCGGGCGGCGAACCGGGATCGAGAGCAGGATCGCCGCCCAGACTGCGACGCCGATGAAGGGAAAGTGATCGGCCAGCGCGGCAAACTCTACGTTGATGACGATGTTGGTGACTATAGCGAAGACAAGGATCAGACCAACGATGCCGATCCGTGCTTTGTCGACCTTGGTATGTGCATGGCTGTTCTTGATGATGGGCGAGTAAGCGTGCTGCTGTTTTGCGCCGAAGTAAGCGGAGATAACGAGGGCCACGGCTGCTGCAACGTAGGCGTGGACAACGTTGAGCGGGCTAACGCCGTCGATCCACATCATGGTTGTCGTCGTGTCGCCGACAACCGAGCCTGATCCGCCAGCGTTCGAACAGGCCACAATCGCGGCCAGGTAGCCGACGTGCACCTTGCCCTTGAAAAGTTGGTGCGCCATTGCTCCGCCAATCAGCGCGGCTGCAATGTTGTCGAGGAAGCTCGAGAGTACAAACACCATGACGAGCAGGACGAAACCGCCTTTCCAGTCGTTCGGCAGGTACTTCGGCAGAATCACCGGCACGTGGCTCTTTTCAAAGTGGCGCGAGAGCAGCGCGAAGCCCATGAGCAGGCAGAAGAGGTTGGCAAGCACCACCCATTCGTGCTGGAAGTGGCCAGCGAGGCCGACGAAGCCCTCTCCGGCCTTGAAACCGGTGAAGATCAGTTTGTATATGGAAATCGTTACCAGACCGGTGAGGCCGACCGCCAGCGTGTGGTCGTGAAAGAGCGCGACGCCGAGCAGCGTCATGGCAAAGAGTATGAAATCGAGCGGTATGCCCGCGACCATGACCGATTCGCCGGCCCACGCGGGAAGAGCTAGTCCGAAAAGCAAGAGGAAAATACTGGAAATACGGCGAAAAGCTGTGTTCATCGGACTATTCCCGCAAAAAAAGCGGGAGTTTACTCCGAAAGCCATGCCGGGTCGATTGCGAGCAAGCTACACAGGTGATAGCGGCGATTGGTGGTGCGTGCCTCAAGGGGCGCTGACGGGCCGACAAGCTACTCGTTCAGCGCCTCGAGCAGGGTCCGGGCGTTGTGGCGCATCATCTCAAGGTAGGTCGCCGCCGGTCCGTCGGTCTTCGACAAGGCATCCGAGTACAGGGTTCCGCCGATCCGGGCGCCGGACTCCTGCCGGATGCGTTCGAGCAGGCGCGAGTCGGAGATACTCTCCATGAACACGGCGGGAATCTTCTCGCGGCGAATCTGCTTGATGATGCGGCCAATGTCCGCGGCCGACGGCTCGGCATCCGTGTTCACGCCGACCGGAGCGATGAAGGCGATTCCATAGGCTTGGCCGAAATAACCGAAGGCATCGTGCGTCGTAACGACCTTGAGGCGGTCCTTCGGTATCTTTTTGAAGTTCTGGCGGACTTCGGCATCGAGCGCGGCGATTTCCTGCCGGAACTGATCGGCGTTCGCCTGATAGTTCGATTTTCCTTCAGGATCGATGTCGATCAGCGCGTTACGAATGTTGTCGACATAGCGGGCAGCGTTCGACAAATCCTGCCAAGCGTGCGGATCGGAATGGCCTGCGTGGTCGTGATGATCGTGCGCATCACCGGACTCGCCGCGCGCGAGCGTACGGATGCCGCTACTTGCGGTAACGACGCTTCCACGGTAGCCGGAGGATTTGATCAGGCGATCGATCCAGCCTTCGAAACCGAGACCGTTGACGACGACCAGTCTGGCTCTGGCGAGCGTCTTGGCATCGGTCGTTGTCGGTTGATAGACGTGTGCATCCGCATTCTGGCCAACGAGGGTATGCACCTTGATCCGATCGCCACCGACGCGCTGGGTGATGTCCCCAAGAATACTGAAGCTGGCGACGACATCGACGGCGGAAAAGGATGGGCCGGGGAGTCCGAACGCCGCAAGCATGAGCCAACGGGAGGCGAAAAATTTGAGTCTTGAGGTCATGACCTCTCCTGTGGAGCGCCTGTCAATTGCTCAGCGCTCGAAATGCCAGCGCGGGCGCAACCGGGTCAGAATCGGACCAAGCGGTCCGATGACCATGGACAGGACATAAAGCCCGCCGAGCGTCAGCACGATGGCAGGCCCGGCCGGCAAGTTGACGTAGTACGAGAGAAGTAGTCCGATAATTGACCCGGAAAAAGCGATGACGATGGCCGTCAGCAGCAAGGGCACGATGTTGCCGACCCAGAAGCGCGCCGCGGCAGACGGCAGGATCATTATGCCGACCGCCATCAGGGTGCCGAGCGCGTGGAAGCCGCCGATCAGGTTGAGAACCAGAAGAATCATGAAGCCGTAGTGGGCGATCGGACTCAGCCGACTGACGCGGGCGAGGTAGGTCGGGTCGCAGCATTCGAGGACGATCAGGCGCAGGCCGACGGCGATGGCCATGATCGACAGCGAAGCGAAGCTGGCCAGCAGGAGCAGGGCGGCATCGTCAAGGGCCAGGACGCTGCCGAAGAGCACGTGCAGGAGATCGACGCTGCTGCCACGCATGGAAATGATCAGCACACCGGCCGAGAGCGACATCAGGTAGAAGGTCGCCAGGCTGGTGTCTTCCTTGATCACCGAATTGCGCGCGACGCCGCCGGCAAGCAGGGCGACGGCAATGCCGGCGACGAGTCCGCCCATCGTCATCGCCGAGAGCGAAAGGCCGGCAATCAGGTAACCAATCGCCGCGCCGGGGAGGATCGCGTGCGAAATGGCATCGCCCGCCAGGCTCATGCGGCGCAGCATCAGGAAGACGCCGATCGGCGTCGCACCGAGCGAAAGCGCGAGGCAACCGGCGAGCGCGCGACGCATGAACCCGAACTCGATGAACGGCGAGATCAGCGGGAGATTGGCCAGCGTGTCGATCATGTTCGTCAATCAGCGTGGCACACCGGCGCGTGCGAGAAGTCGCCCTGCGCCTCGGCAAGACGTCGGGCGCGCAGCAAGTTCTCTTCGCTGAGCACTTCAGCGGTCTTGCCATAAGCGATGGCGTCGCGCGCCAACATCAACGTCTCCGGATACTCCTGGCGGACGTGTTCGAAGTCGTGCAGCACGCTGATCACCGTGCGGCCTTCACCGTGCCACTGGCGCACCAGTGCCGCGAGGTCGCGCACTGTATTGGCATCGATAGCGCCATAGGGTTCATCGAGCAACACAAGCGGAGAATCCTGAAGCGTCACGCGCGCAAAACGGGCGCGTTGCAACTGGCCGCCGGAGAGTTGGCCGATCGGCCGGCTTTCGAGTCCGCTCAGTCCGACCGCCGCGATTGCTGCATCGACCCGGTGTCGGGCGCGATGGCTGAATCCGCGGAACGCGCCAAATTCGGCCCACAGCCCCATGGCCACGAAGTCATGCACAACAATGGGGAAGCTACCGTCAACGGTCGATTGCTGCGTGAGATAGGCGATGTTCTCGCGCCTGACGCCATCGAGGTGGATCTTGCCTTGCATCGGACGCAACTCACCGACGATAGCCTTCAATAGCGTCGACTTGCCGGCGCCGTTCGGTCCGACGACTGCCAGCAGGCTGCCCCTGGCGATTTCCCCCTTCAGGTGGTGAACCGCCGGATGGCGGTTGTAGCCCAGGGTCAGGTTGTCGAAGCCGATGATGGCGGACGTCGAAGACTTCATGACAGTGCCCACCAGGTTGCGCACCAGAGGAGCGCCAGCGCGCCTGCGGCCCCGAGCAGGCGTGACCATGCACTGGCGCAGAGGGGCGCGTTCGGACGGTGGTGATACGGAACTGCTGCGTCGTGGGTCGGCGAGGGCATGAGCGATCAAGAAGTCGCAACGGAAAGCGGCAATGCTGCCCGATCCGACTTGTAAATGCAACTAGGTTGCACTAAGCGGCATCATCGGCGGGGAAAGGCGTTCGCGCCAAACGTTCGGCGTCCGCTTGGCCGGGATGGGCGCTGGGTTAGAATCGCTGCATGGATGACGAATACTTCATGCGCGAGGCGCTATCGATGGCGCGTTCGGCCGAATGCCTTGGCGAGGTGCCAGTGGGTGCCGTCGTCGTACTCGACGGCGTCATTGTCGGGCGCGGATTCAACTCGCCGATTGGCGAGAGCGATCCAACGGCGCACGCGGAGATCGCCGCCTTACGCGACGCCGCGCGCAACCTCGAGAACTATCGCTTACCCGGCTGCGAGCTGTTCGTGACTTTGGAGCCCTGCGCCATGTGTGCAGGCGCAATCCTGCATTCACGCATCGCGCGTGTTGTCTACGGCGCGCGTGACCCGAAGACTGGCGTGCACGGCAGCGTCGTCGACCTGTTCGCGGTCGAGCGCCTGAATCATCACACACAGGTCGAGGGCGGCGTGCTGGCCGACGAGTGCGGCCGACTGCTCTCCGGTTTCTTTGCCAATCGACGCTTCAAGAAAGCTCAATAGTCGTGCGCATCACGATTTCGCTCGCCGAGCAGCGCTTGCGCTTATTCGATGACTACGGACGGGTCGTTCGTGCATACCCCGTGTCTACTGCCAGCAAGGGCGCCGGTGAAGAACGCGGAAGTTATTGCACCCCACGCGGCGCACATCTCATCCGGGCGAAGATCGGCGAGGGCCTTGCGGCCAATACGGTCTTCGTCGCCCGACGTCCGACGGGCGAGCTATACACGCCACAACTCGGCGAACAGTTTCCCGGACGCGACTGGATTCTCACCCGCATCCTCTGGCTTTCGGGTCGCGAACCCGGACGGAACCGTCTGGGTTCCGTCGATACCATGCGCCGCTACGTCTACATTCACGGTAGCCCGGACAGCGCCGCGATGGGAGCGCCCGGGTCGCATGGCTGCATCCGCATGCGCAATGCGGATATCGTCGACTTGTTCGATCGGGTACCGGTCTATACGCCGGTGGAAATTACCGAGGATTAAGGTCTGGCGCCTTACTCCGCTGCCGGGTTGGCTCGAGCAATGATCGAGAAGCCCGTCCCGCCGGCTTCACCAAGCGCCAGACCCGGCTGTTCGACGAAATTCTCCTGGATGACGGCAAGCGCATCGTAGCCGCCATCGGGCGACGGTGCCGCATTCGCGACCATGCCGCACGGGTGTTCTGGACTGTCCGACGCGTAGATCGATGCGCCCGCAGTGATCGCAACATCCGCGCGAATGCGGTAAAGGTGGCGCTTGACCTTGCCGAGGTATTGGGTGCGGGCAACGATTTCCTGCCCCGGATAACAGCCTTTATGGAAGCTGACGCCGCCGATCTTGTCGAAGTCGGCCATCTGCGGCACGAACGCCTCTTTCGTCGCCTCACAGATCAAAGGAACCCCAGCCTTGACGTCGAGCCATTGCCAGACGGGCGTCCCGACCGGCTTGGCGAGTGTTGCCAAGACGGGCCAGAGCGTCGATGCGGCAGTCGAAGCGACGATCAGAACGAAGCGGCTGCTGTCGAGCCGGATGACAGTCCCGGCATCGAAATGCGCGCAGGCAAGCGATGCACCAGGGACCGGCAGCCCGGCGGCGGTCAGGGCGGCTTCAGATGCCGGCCCGGACAGGCCAATGATTTCGTGTTCGCTGGTCAAATCCGTGATCTTGACCTTGGAACGCAGGACAAACATCTGCAACCGCTTTTGCGTCGCCGCGAGCAGATCGGTGGAAAGCAGCAGACGAAATCCTTCGCTTGTCCGATAGTTCAGAAAACTCGCCTGCATCCGCCCCTTGGCCGTACACCACGCTGCGTGCTGAACCGCGTCCGGTGCAAGGTGATTAACGTCGCTGGTGAGCTGATTGTGCAGGAAGGGTCCGGCGTCCTCGCCCGAACATTCGAGCAGCGAGAGATGAACGAGTGGCGCCATGATCGTCGCGTCCCGGGCGCTGGCCAGTTCGACCATTGGATCACCGAAATCCGTTACCAGTCCTTCATCGATTCTTGCACCGTTTGCAACGAGATACTCCTGCCAGTTCGCGTTCATCATTTTCGTGTCCGTTTTGGAATTATGTTCTGCCAGTGGCGATCGATTGATTCGCTAGCAGTGACCTGCGTGTGACCCGACCGGGCTACGTCAGTTCATCCGCAGCCGTTTGCTCGCGGGGCTTTCGGCTATTATATCGCCACCGCGAGGAGGCCTTTCCTTCGACGCCTCCGTCATCACTGCCTGATTGCCTCTCTCAATGCTTAGATTCCTTTCGACGCTCATCGTGTTGCTCGTGCTGGCGCTTGCAGCGGCGGGCGGTGCTTTGTTCTGGCACGTGAATTCGCCGCTCGTACTCAAGAGTGATCCGGTCGAGTTCCATATTGCGTCGGGCTCGGGTTTGCGCGCAGCGGCACGTGAGATCGCGACGGCCGGTGTCGGGATCGAACCGTGGGTATTGGTGATTCTCGGCCGTGGTCTCGGTGTCGACACTGCGATCAAGGCGGGGAGCTACGAAGTCACGTCGGGGATTACCCCCCTTGATCTGCTTCGGAAGCTGACACAGGGCGACGTAACCCAGACCGATATCACATTCGTCGAAGGCATGACTTTCCGGCAGATGCGCGATCGCCTCGACGCGCATGCGGATGTCCGGCACGACAGCAAGGGGCTGCCGGATCAGGAGATCCTCCGGCTCCTAGGTGCTGGAGAGGCGACGGCCGAAGGCTTGTTCTTTCCCGACACCTATCTCTTTGCCAAGCAGAGCCGGGATTTTGACGTTCTTGCCCGCGCCTATCGTGCGATGCAGAAGCACCTGGCACGTGAATGGGAGGGTAGGGCGTCTGGGCTGCCTTACGCAAATGCGTATCAGGCGCTGACCATGGCTTCCATCGTCGAAAAGGAAACCGGCCGCGATCAGGATCGCGCGATGATTGCTGCTGTATTCATCAATCGCCTGCGCCAAGGCATGTTACTGCAGACGGACCCGAGCGTCATCTACGGCATGGGAGCCAAGTTCGACGGTAACTTGCGCAAGCGCGACCTGCTTGCCGACGGTCCCTACAATACCTACACACGAACCGGACTGCCGCCGACTCCGATCGCCATGCCCGGGCTCGCCTCACTCCAGGCCGCCTTGCATCCAGCTCAAAGCGAAGCGCTGTACTTCGTCGCGCGCGGTGATGGCAGCAGCCAGTTCTCGCGGACGCTCGATGAGCACAATCAGGCAGTCAATCGCTATCAGAAAGGTGGAAAACGTTGAGCGAGTCGAATCAGAGGCAGGGAAAGTTCATAACCTTTGAAGGAATCGACGGCGCGGGAAAGAGCACGCACATTGAAGGCGTCGCTGAACTGATTCGCGCGCGCGGCTTCAATGTGGTTTCAACGCGCGAGCCGGGTGGGACGCCGCTCGGCGAGAAACTCCGCGAACTGCTCCTGCACGAGCCGATGCACCTCGAAACCGAGGCCATGCTGATGTTCGCCGCGCGTCGCGAGCATCTAGCGGAGGTCATCGAACCGGCCCTTAAGCGCGGCGACTGGGTCATCTGCGACCGTTTCAGCGACGCGACCTACGCCTATCAAGGCGGCGGCCGGGGCCTGGACAAGCGGAAGTTTGAAGCGTTGGAACAGTGGGTGCACGGCCACCTGCAACCAGACCTGACCTTCCTGTTTGACCTTGCGCCGGAAGTCGCCGGTCAGCGCATTGCGGCGCAAGGGCGCGAACTCGATCGATTCGAACAGGAGAGAGCCGACTTTCACGCGCGCGTTCGTGCGGCCTACTTGGAACGCGCCGCGGCTGCACCCCTGCGGATTTGCGTCATCAACGCCGACCAGCCTTTGGCTACAATCAAGAATGTGGTTGAGAAAAAAGTACTAACCATTTGTTTATGAATATTATTAACCTTCATGCGGAAGTCTGGGCTCAGCTGGATTCACGCCGAGCCAAGCTGCCGCACGCGCTACTGCTGTCGGGGCAGCGCGGGATTGGCAAGTTCGACCTGGCTCGCTCCTTCGCCGAGTCGTTGCTGTGTGAACGGCTGACAGCAAAGAACGAGGCCTGCGGAAGCTGTCCGGCCTGCGGTTGGCTGGCACAGGGAAACCATCCGGACTTTCGCTTGGTTCAACCGGACGCGCTCGCCGCTGAAGACGACGAAGCAAGCGAGGCGGGCGGAAAGAAGAAGCCCAGCCAGCAGATCACCATCGACCAGGTTCGCGCCTTGGACGATTTCCTGCACGTCGGAACTCACCGACACGGCGCGCGCGTGGTGCTCGTCAACCCGGCTGAAGCGATGAACCGCTCAACGGCCAACTCTCTTCTTAAGTCACTTGAAGAACCGATAGCAAGCACCTTGTTTATATTGGTTTCAAGTGAGCCAGAGCGGCTGTTGCCGACGATCAGGAGTCGCTGTCAGGCGATCGTTGTTCCGCAACCGGATCGTGCGCGTGGCGCCGAGTGGTTGCGTCAAGCCGGCGTCGGTGACGTTGAGCATTGGCTGGCGCTCGCCGGCGGATCGCCGCTCTTGGCCGTCGAACTGGGTTCAAGCGAAGAGCGTGTGCTGCTCGACGCGTTGATCGCCGAACTGGCGCGCGGTGGACGACTCGATCCGCTGTCGGCGGCAGCTTCGCTCGACCGCATCGTCAAGGCCGAAAAGCGGCCAGCGCCACTCAAGCGATTGATCGAGTGGTCACAGAAATGGCTGTATGACCTCGCCTTGGCATGCGAAGGGCAACCGTTGCGCTACTTCGGCTCACAAGGCGCAACAATCCAGCGCCTGAAGGACAACGCCGGCACTGCCAGCGTATTGGCCTTCAACAAGAAAACGCTACAATACCGGATGCATTGCGAACAACCTTTGAATAGCCGTCTGTTTCTCGAAGAATTCTTCATGAGTTACGCGGCTATATTCCGGACTACCTGAGGCGGACATGGCTGAAGCCACCGATTCAAAACCTGCCGTTGCGCCCCGTCCGAGCGTTCTGTCGCTGAACATCAACTCAAAATCAGCGCTCTACGCCGCTTACATGCCGGTTCTCAAGAATGGCGGCATCTTTATCCCAACGACGCGCAGCTACAACATCGGCGATGAAGTCTTCATGCTGCTGTCGCTGATGGACGACCCGGCCAAGCTACCGATCGCCGGCACCGTCGTCTGGATTACGCCGGCCGGTGCGCAAAACAGCAAGGCACAAGGTATCGGCGTGCATTTCAAGAATGATGAAAGCGGTGTCGAAGCGCGGCGCAAGATCGAAGGTCTGCTCGGCGGCGTCATGCAGTCGACGCGGCCGACGCACACGATGTAATCCTCCCGTAGTCCGTTTTCTGAATTGCCGCCGATGCTCGTTGACTCGCACTGCCATATAGACTTCCCCGACCTCGCGGACAATCTTCCGCAGGTGCTCGGACTCATGCACGACAATGACGTGGGGTGTGCCGTGTGTATCGGCGTCACGCTGGAAGAATTCCCGCGTATTCAGGCGCTTGTGGATTCGAACCGAACAATATTCGCCTCGGTCGGCGTGCACCCGGAAACGACCGATGTTCGCGAGCCATCGATCGCCGATCTGGTCACACTGGCGCAGCATCCGAAGGTCATTGCTATCGGCGAGACTGGCCTTGACTACTACTGGCACAAGGATGCACCCGAATGGCAGCGTGAGCGCTTTCGCGTTCATATTCGCGCAGCGATCGAAGCCGGCAAGCCACTCGTCATTCACAACCGCGACGCAACCGCCGACACCTTGCGCGTGATGGCAGAGGAGCGGGCCGGGCAGGTCGGCGGCATACTCCATTGTTTCACGGAAAGCTGGGAGGTAGCGGAAGCCGCGCTTGACCTTGGTTTTCACATTTCCCTTTCGGGTATTGTCACCTTCAAGAACGCACTCGTCGTGAAGGAGGTCGCGCGGCGCGTTCCGCTCGACCGCCTGCTCATCGAGACAGACGCGCCCTATTTGGCTCCGGTGCCGTATCGCGGCAAGTTGAACCAGCCGGGGTATGTCAAGCACGTTGCTGAAGAAATCGCCAAGCTGCGCGACATTTCCTGTGAAGAGGTCGCCTCGGCGACGACCGAGAACTTCTTTCGTCTTTTCCCCCAAGTTCGGGAGACTTTTCAGCTATGAAACCCTTCGTTTTCATCTTCGCTCTGTTGCTACCCGTGTTTGCCAACGCCGGTGCCTACGAGGACATGGAGGAGGCCATGATTCGGCAGGACCCGTCGGCCATCATCGATCTGCTCAAACGCGGGGTCGATGTGAATACCGTCGATCGCGAAGGAAACACGCTTCTGGCGCAGGCGATCAAGCGCGATCTCCCAGAAGCGGTGGATTACCTCATGGCACACCGTGCACGCTTGAATCCCCGGAACAAGCACGGCGAGACCGCGATCAGCATTGCCGCCTACAACGGCAGAACGGCGTACGTGAAGAAACTGGTGGAGGCTGGTGCCGAGGTCAATTACTACGGCTGGCCACCGCTCTCCTACGCTGCCTACAACGGACACCTGGAGATCGTCGATTACCTGTTGAAGCACGGCGCCGAAGTGAATGGCAAGACGGGCAATGGATCGACCGCGCTGTTTTTTGCCTCGCGCTTCGGTCACATGGAAGTGGTTCAGTTGCTCTTGAAGAATCAGGCCGACCCGACTGTCGAAAACGAGAATGGCGAAACTGCCGTCGACTGGGCGCTCAAGAGTGCCAACACGGACATCGAAGCGATTCTGCGCGAAGCCGGCGGGCGGTCAGGCAAGAAGGTCGTGCTGGACGTGGAAAAGTAGACGAGTCTTGGATACGGGGTGGAACATCACACCGGCTTGAGTGGCAAGACCCGGATCTTCCCGGCTTTCAGGAACTTGTTGACGATCCGGTAGATATCCGCGTCGAACGTCGAATCGACACGGTTATCCAGGATTTCTTCGATCTGCTGATCGTTGTGGGCGCTGCCGAGATAGCGCCACTGGTCAACCAAGTGAAAGTCTTCGCGCATACCGAATTCGTCACGCTCAACCAGAGCGACCGGCCCCGCATACGGCCACGGACTTAGCTTGAACTTGGCCAGTGCGGCCATCAGGCGTGCGCTATGCTGCGATGGCGACTCCTTACCAACGCATGTGCCCTTGCAGGTTCTCTGCTTGTAACCGATGCACGCCTCCCCGGACTTGCTTGTACCCAGGCCGGTGTGGTGATGGCAGAGTTTCTGCGCTTCAACGAGTTTGCGCAGGGCGGTGGTCGCTTCGCGCCGGTTCGCGTAGAGGCCGAACAGATCGTTTGCGCAGGCAAAGTCGGTATCGTGGGCGAACACCAGTTGCGGGCGAAAGTCGCCTTCAGCATGCTTGACGAGTTGCCACGAACAGAGTTCAGCGATCGCTTTCCGGCCTTCGGCACTCAAACGATGTTCACTCAGCCGTGCGCCGAGTTCCCCTGCGCTTTCCCTCCATTCGATCCGCCAGGTATTGCGCGCCAACGCCGTATCTTTGTTGGCCGGAGCGAAATGTGCGAGAACCTGTTGGCGAATATTCGAGCTGCGCTTGACGAGCAGGGGGCGCCCCCCTTCATCGTAGAGCACGTACGCACCAGGCGCTTCAGGCAAATCGTCGATAATCGTGGCGTCGATCTGCGGCGGGAGTTCCGGCTTGCCGACGATTGCATCGACCGTTTGTACGAATCGCTCGGACGGGACAACTTGTTGCCAATGCTGCCAGAGATCCCAAAGCACCTTGGCATCGGCGAGCGCGCGGTGCCGATCGCCGACGACAATGCCGTAGCGGCTAACGAGGGCATCCAGACTATGGCGGTGGTGCTCGGGAAACAGCTTGCGTGACAGCTTGACTGTGCACAGGTTGCTGGCCCTGAAACCGACACCAAGACGCTGGAACTCGCGCTTGAGGAAGGTGTAATCAAAACGCGCGTTGTGGGCAATGAAGAGTTTTCCGCGCAGCTTTTCAAGCACGAATGCGGCGACTTCGGAAAAGCGTGGTGCCGATGACACCATCGCTGTATCGATTCCGGTCAAACCGGTGATGAATGGCGAGATCGAAGCATCGGGATTGATTAGTGAGCTCCACTCCCGCACGCCTTCACTATCGACTTCGACGAAGCCGATCTCGATGATGCGATCATTGGCAAAGTTTGCCCCGGTCGTCTCCAGATCGATGAAAACGAGGGGTTCCTGGCCTGCTGCTGGGTTCATTGATTGCCTGAGTAAACGGGAGATACGCGCGTACTTCTTGGGAAAAACACGGCCGGTTTGGCCGTAAACGAGGCCGCATTGTCTCACGATGCACTGAAGGCATGGAAAGCGCACGCGAACAGGCACAAGGAGACTTTACGCCCCCTTGCGACTTCGTTAGGCCGGGACGACCTCTTCGTTCGAGGACTCAGGTTCTGCTTGTGACTCCGACGGTGCTTCAAAGCGATTCCGATGGACTTCGAAGTCGGGCAGCGTGCGCTCGTAGGCGGAAGACATCAGCGGCGACGAAATCATGAAGTCGGCAGTCGCCCGATTGCAGGCAACCGGCACGTTCCAGACGACGGCGAGACGCAACAAGGCCTTGACGTCCGGATCGTGCGGCTGAGGTTCGAGCGGATCCCAAAAGAAAATGATGAAGTCGATGACGCCTTCGGCAATCTTTGCTCCGATCTGCTGGTCGCCACCGAGCGGCCCGCTTTGCAGCTTGAGAATGTCCACTTCTAGCGTCTTTTCGAGCAGGGTGCCGGTCGTGCCTGTGGCGCACAAGTCATGTTTGATGAGTGAGCCGCGGTTGAAGCGAGCCCATTCAAGCAAATCCTGCTTCTTGTTGTCGTGGGCGACGAGCGCGATGCGCTTCTTCGGGGGGATGGGAAGCGGTTCGTTGATCATGGTGATCTCCTTTGCGACAAGTCACCGTTTCGGGGTGACAGATCGTTGGCATCGGCAACCCAAGGGGGCCGACTCCGATGACTCGGATACTTCAAGAAAAGGCCGCGGTCGGTGCTGGCGAGAGTTGCTTCGCGCAGGCGTTTGCCGCAAGGCGCAAACGCAGTTTGCGAACCCAGCCAAAACACTCGCGTGCAGCAGCGAAATTCCGCCGCAGGCGATAGACCTGTCCGAGCCCGCGATAGGCGGCGCCTGTCGGTTGCGCCTTCAGCGAATTGCGAAACGCAGGGATTGCCAGATCGAACTTACGCAATTCCAGCAGCGCCCCACCCAGGTCGTACCACAGGCGCGCGAGCAAGGGGCTGCGCCGGGTGGCTTCTTCGTAGCAGGCGATCGCAGCGGAGTCCCGGGCGGGCAGGCCTGGCTCGTCCTTCTTTAGCGAGTGATCAGTCTTCGATTCCCTCGTTGCGCTTACCTTGTCGAACGTATTGAGCGCCTCATTCGAGCGACCGGTCTTGTAGTACGCGAGCCCGAGGAAGAGCAGAGAAACCTGATCGCAAGGAACCGCCGCGTGGATATTGCGCGCGAGAACTTCGACATTCGCCAGGTCGTTGTTGGCGTAGAACCGGCCAAGCATTTCAACAAGCGTACTGATCATGGCTGAAACTCCGTTCGATCTGCTGCCAAGCGACAGAATCGTAATCCGTACACGTGACAGCAGTTTTTCAATGGCTTCGATGATCGGCGAAAAGCAGGGCAGGGTGTTTCCCCTTGTGTGACGCGTTGTAACGCTCTGTTGTGCAGCTTCCTGGCAATAAGTCCGTCACAGAAAGGTAACAAATGTCAAAATACGGCGTTTTGTTCTTGGTACGGATCGCCAATCGGCGATCGAGCGGCCTTGGGCCCGTGCCTGATAAGGTGGTTTCTGTTGTGATGATGGGGCGTTAGAAAAACATGGAATTCAGGGATATCGATGAACTGGAGAAGGCGACCAAGCGTGGGCGCCGAGAGTCCTTGCGTTTGGGCGTTGGCCTCATTTTTGTCGTCTGCGTAATGTTGTTTTCCAGCCTTCTTGACGAAGCCAGAGGCCCGCACGGCATCATGCTGGTCGTGGCGGCGATGATCGGCGGCTACATGGCGATGAACATCGGCGCCAACGATGTCGCCAACAACGTCGGGCCTGCCGTTGGCTCACGCGCGATTTCGATGACCGGCGCGATCATCATTGCTGCGGTTTTCGAGATGGCCGGGGCTTTGATTGCTGGCGGCGATGTCGTGGCGACGGTGCAGAAGGGGATCATCGATCCGGCGGCGATCGCCGACACCGAACGCTTCATCTGGGTGATGACGGCCGCTTTGCTGGCCGGCGCGATCTGGCTCAACGTGGCGACGGCATCGGGCGCACCTGTGTCCACCACGCATTCGATTATTGGCGCCGTGCTCGGTGCTGGCATTGCCGCGGGCGGTACGCAGGCAGCCAACTGGGGAACGCTGACCGGGATCGTCGCCAGTTGGGTGATCTCTCCCGTCATGGGCGGCATTGTCGCCGCTGGATTTCTTTACTGGATCAAGCGCTCGATCACCTATCAGGAAGACATGGTCGCGGCCGCACAGCGTATGGTACCGATCCTGATCGGTCTGATGGCCTTCGCGTTCTCGACATATCTGATACTGAAAGGGTTGAACAAGGTCTGGAAAGTCGGCGTCGTGTCGGCTTTTGGCATCGGCATCGCGCTCGGCTTTGCAACGTACTGGTTGATTCGGCGCTCGATCACACGCAAGTTTCAAATCTTGGAGAACAGCAAAGCTAGTATCAACACGCTGTTTACCATTCCGCTGATTTGCGCCGCGGCGTTGCTGAGCTTTGCGCATGGCGCCAATGACGTGGCAAATGCGGTCGGTCCGCTGGCCGCAATTGTGGACGCAGCAAAGCATGCTGGCGGCGCGATTGCGGACAAAGCCTCGATCCCGCTGTGGGTGATGCTCGTCGGCGCGACCGGCATTGTGATCGGCCTGTTGCTCTACGGTCCAAAACTGATCCGTACCGTCGGCAGCGAAATTACCGAGCTCGACCAGATGCGCGCCTTCTGTATCGCCATGTCCGCAGCGCTCACGGTCATTATTGCGTCGCAGCTTGGCCTGCCGGTCAGCTCGACGCACATTGCGGTCGGTGGGGTGTTCGGCGTCGGTTTTCTGCGTGAGTTCATCAAAACGAGCTACTCGCAGATGATTGAGGAGATCAAGCAGCATCACGCTGGTGCCGACAAGGAGGTCGTCGAGGCGTTTCTCGATCGCTTTGGCAAAGCGTCGATTGAAGAGAAGCGGCTGATGCTGCAGCAGTTAAAGGCGCATGGCGCAACAGCGGAACTGAGCAAGGTCGAACGCAAACAGATACGCAAGGTCTATCGCCACGAACTGGTCAAACGCTCGGCCTTGTTGAAGATCGCGGCTGCGTGGGTCATTACCGTGCCGATCTCCGGCGTCCTGGCCGCGTTGGTTTACTACATGATTTTCGGGATGGTTAACGCCTGATTCCGGGTTCTCGATCGCGTCTGTATCAGGGATGCTCTCAGAGGATTTGCTCCAGAATCCTCGGTTAATTACGAACGACTAACCAC
>ERZ650312.252-NODE-252-length-29363-cov-6.051863_pt1 | contig 29363 bp, 28 predicted proteins | sample MGYA00376248_ERZ650312 | MGnify/ENA primary metagenome ERZ650312 (study PRJEB26733, sample SAMN07839316) | wastewater metagenome | biome: urban; feature: wastewater treatment plant; material: waste water | place: USA: North Carolina | collected 2016-07-28 ... | reverse complement strand
TTTATTAATTATATACCTATTTTAATATAAAAGTATGCTTAAACTAAAAATCTCAATGATCACTCTAGGTATCTAAGTAGAACTTATACATTTCTCAAAATTGCAATAAACTCATCTGATTTGCAGTAGAATTGATCAATATTGGGTTAAATCTCACCTCTTTATATTTTAGCTATCCTTTACATCATGTCAGAACGTCAACAACTCAGCCTTAGTGAATACCTTGCCACTGTACAGGAAGTCATCCAGCTGACTTTTGATGGGGCAGTGTGGGTCAAGGCTGAGATCCGTAATTTAAGTATTAAAGGCGGTCACTATTATATTGAGTTGGCTGAGAAAGATGAAGAAAGCCATAAGGTGATCGCTAGTTGTAAAGGCACCATTTGGAAATTTACGGCACAAAAAATAGTTCTAAAGTTTGAACGAGAAAGTGGTATTGAACTGTCGAAAGACCTGAATGTACTGATCAAGGTCAAAGCTAGATTTGATCCGCAATATGGCTTCTCGGTCAATATCGAAGATATCGACTCTAGCTTTACTCTAGGAGACATCGCCAAACGCTATCAGCAGATTCTGCTGCGACTGACTGAGGAAGGCCTGCTCAATAACAATAAACAGTTGCCGGTACCCTTTGATATTCAGAATGTCTTGGTCATTGCACCGGAAAATGCTGCAGGGTTAGGTGACTTTAAAAAAGATGCGGATGCCCTGGCTCAGGCTGGTGTCTGTCATTTCGTTTATCATTCAGCAACTTTTCAGGGTAACACGGCTTCTGCCAGCATCATTCAGGTTTTGGGTAGTGCCTTAAGACGGTGGGCTCAAGATTACTCGATAGCACCAGACCTTATTGTGATCATCCGTGGAGGCGGAGCCGTGAATGACCTAGCTTACCTGAATGATTATGATCTGGCCGCACTGCTGTGTAAAAGAACTGTGCCGATCTGGGTCGGTATTGGCCATGAGAAAGACCGCACTATTTTGGATGAAATTGCACACCGTTCCTTTGATACCCCGAGTAAAGTGATCGCAGGGATCCGTAACCTGATTGTGGAGCGAGTCAATGAAGTTAGTACTGCTTTGCAGATCATCAAGCTACTGTCACAGCACCAGTTGATCACCTACCAGAGCCAGAGTGATCAGTATCTGAAAACTATCAAAACTCTGACACAGAACCAGATCAATGAAGCCCAGCGTAGCGTTGATATGCTTAAAAGTGATACTCAGTATCTTGCTCAACAACAGATTAAACTAGCTTCACAGCAGGTGGAGTCATTGATGAGGGAAACCTTGCTACAGAATCCACGTAATGTGATGGCCAAGGGCTATGCAATTGTCCGTAGCCAAGGCAAAGCCATCCGTTCCATCCAGCAGATTATTGACCAGCAATTACAGATTGAAATTCAGGATGGCACCATTGATGCCACCGTGACACAGGTGAACGCACATGAACAATGAAGAACTAAGTTTCAAGAAAGGCTATGAAATTCTCAAGAAAAATGCCGAATTTCTTGAATCTCAGGAAGAACCGGATATTGATAACCTGATGGCGATCGTTGAAGAATCCATGACTGCCTATAAAGCCTGTAAGTTACGTATTGATGCTGTGCAACAGGCGTTGAATGACACCTTTAAAGAATAAAAATTCTAGAATGTTCTAGAAATAAAGGACATGAGATGGTGAAAACTGACAGTTAACCCAATAAATTTGCTTGAGCAGAGTTTTATTACTAACCACCTTTTTCCTCGAGAGGTGTTACATGGATCCCAAACAACATACTTACGTTGTTAAATGGTTGACTGAAGATCAAGCCTATGTCGGCTTATGTGTCGAGTTCTTCATTAAGCTGACTTAAACCAAATAGGTGGGGCTAATGAATTTAATGGCCGATCTTTAATAATCCCTGCCAGCTAAAATAGTTCTGGGTCAGATGAGTACGGTTCATCGACCATTTTCGCTGTGGTAAGTAGCAGCTGCCAACGGCTAATTTAGTTTTCCCATATCTCGCCTGTACCGCTTCTAAAGTCTGCATGAGACTTTCATTACTTTCACGCTTGCTGTGGTCTGTCAGCAGGTCAGGAGTAAAGCGCTGCTTAGCAATTAAATCCGTCAGAATTACACCACACTTTTTATATTTCACGTCAGATTTATAAATGTGTTCCAGCAGTTGCATGGCTGTTTTAATCAGATCCAAAACACAATCCGTCGGTTCAGGAAACTCAAAAGCCAACGATTTACTGTAATAGGGAGCCTTTGAATCAAAAGGATTCGATTGCACAAAAGCAATGACACATCCACATAAGGAAGCGTCTGCTCGTAAACGTATGACCGCATCCTGTACATATTTGCCCATAGCCTCTTTGAGATCATCTAGCTCGGTAACTTTTTCACCAAATGAACGACTTGCTATGATTTGCTGTTTGGGGGGAGGGGCATCATCTAACTGCATACAAGAAACACCTTGCAGCTCCAATACAGTTCTTTGCATTACCACAGAAAAAAGACTCGCCATGCGATGAGCATCTTGCATCACTAAATCTAGCACCGAATAGATTCCCATGGCATTTAGTTTTTTAACTAACTTACGACCAACGCCCCAAACTTCACCTACCTCAATGTCTGAATAAAGCATTTCCTGATCTAGGAAATCCATATTGAGTAAGTTACACACACCCTTGAAACCCTGTCTTTTTTTGGCAAGATGGTTGGCCATTTTGGCTTCGGTTTTACTACGACCGATACCAATCGAGACGGGTAAGCCAATCCAATCCAACAATCGTTGTTTCATGTAATGCGCATACTGAGTTAAGTCAAAATTTTGTGCATAACTGGTCAGATCTAAAAAACACTCATCAATTGAATAGATTTCCTGTTCATGTGGCGCAACAAAACTAGCCAAAATTGAATGAAAACGCTTGGACATTTCAGCATATAAAGCATAGTTGCTGGATAACACCACGACCTGATGTTGCTGAACAATATCTTGTATTTGAAAGAGAGGAACGCCCATTTTGATGCCCAGCGCTTTGGCTTCATTACTTCTTGCCACAGCACAGCCATCGTTATTGCTGAGCACAATCACAGGTTTATTGTTTAGACTGGGATTAAATACCCGCTCACAACTGACATAACAGTTGTTAATATCAATCAGGGCATAAATCCGCTCGTAACTGCTCATCTGAACTTCTTGATCACACTGGTAACCACACCCCAAATCAGCATGGTTTGATTATCTTTTAAATGGATATCAGCAAAATCAGGATTGGCTGCCTGCAACCAGCATTGATTACCCTCAATCATCAAGCGTTTGATCGTAAAATCATTGTCAATCAATGCCAGAACAATATCCCCATGCTTGGCTTCAATACTACGGTCAACGATTAGCTTGTCATTCAGATCAATCCCTGCATCACGCATGGATAAGGATTCCACTTCAACAATAAAGGTTGCCTGTTGGTTTTGAATAAGAAACTCGTTTAGATCAAGGGTCTTATCGATATAGTCCTGAGCAGGGGAAGGGAAGCCTGCAGCAACTTTTTGCAAAGCAACAGGAATCTCATAATGTGTTTTTGTCTCAAGCAATGTAATAGAGGAAATATCGTTAAACTTTGGAGTGTCATTTTTTTTCAGGTATTTCTTGATTTCCAATACACGAGACTCTGGCACCCGAATGACCTTGGTCGGTTCGTTATAGACAAAAGGACGGCCAGAACCTTTGCGTGCACCACCATGCTTATTTTGCGTCATTTTTATTATCAATCTTGATTATGTAACATAATTAAGATTATAGAAAACTCAGTATGTAAAAACAATATTGTCCAACATAGTAAAGCCAATTTATATTTTTTTGCAGCTTAGTAATATTATCTACTACTTAGTGGAGGCGTATATCCAGCACTTACACCAGTATCATTGTTATTAGGGGGAGTACCCTCTATGCTCTCCACAATACTAATCATCACATCAGCACAGTTTTCACGAGCTGCTCTTGCTTTAGAATATTCTTCAGAAAAATAACATGCTTGCGCAGAGGCTAAGTCTGAAAATTCAATAATGATATGACGCTCATATTCAGATCCTTCTAGACAAGTAGATTTACCACCTCGTACAAGAAATTTAGCTCCATATTTTGCAAAGGCTAAAGGCGCTATTGACATATATTGTTTATATTTTTCCATATCATGAATAGTGACATGTGCAATCCAGTATGCGGACATATAAAATTTCCCTATGTTTAATAAGTGTAATACTCATTTTCTAACTATTTATTCATATCATTTGTCTAAAATGTATTTCGCAACTAGAGCTGCTTCATTAATATGTTCAGCCACAGCTTGTTTTGCTTTTTCAGGATCTTGGTGCAGATAAATTGCTTCACACATATTTTTAATACGTTGATAGCCAGAAATTTCACGCTTCGTCGATTTCATGGTCATTGCACGAAGACGACTAATTCGACCATTCAAACGTTGTACTACTTCCCAAGCAATATGATGTTTTGCAGTGGTAAAAATAGTTTCGTAGAGTTTTGAAGAGGTAGAAATAATTAAATTAATATCATCTGCTGCAAAGGCTTGCTCAAGTTCAATCAATAATACTTTCAGTGTTTCTGTTGTTTGAGCAGTTAGGTTTTGGGTGCAATCAGCAACGGCACTTTGTTCGAGTAGTAGTCGAATTTCATAAATTTGTGATGCAATTTCCCAATCCAATAATGAAACAATTGGGCCTTTGTTTGGCAGAATTTCAACTAAACCTTCTGCTTCTAAATAACGAATGACTTCACGTACAACAGAGCGACTTACTCCTAATTCTTCGCACAAGCTTCTTTCGACTAATCTTTTTCCAGAAGGGAAATAGCCTGTAATGATTGCGTTACGTACTTTATTCAAACAAAGCTCGCGTAAAGTCACAGGTGGATTTTCAATTTTAAGATTCATAGATGATTAATCTTTCCTGATTTTAATAAGTCAAAATTTTGTTACATGTTTCTAGCTGAAAATTAGCATACCAAACTCTTGCTTTTTTTTCATTATGTATTATGGTATACCATAATACGAATGCAAAAATAAATTCACTCGCAAGGAAATGCCATGAATCTAATCCGTAAAACAGTTCTTCATGTTGAAACGACTTATGTCGATGGCGATAAAGAAGCAACAAAACCGTTAAAAATGGTGGCTGCTGCTGCTGTGATCAAAAACCCATGGGCTGGTCAGGGTTATGTCGAAAACCTAACACCTGAGATTCGCCGTATTGCTCCGATTCTAAGTGAACATTTAACTCAATTGATTCTTGATGAAGTCGGTTCAGGTGAAGCGGTAGAAGCATTTGGTAAAAGTGCGGTCGTAGGTTTGAATGGTGAGCTAGAGCATGCATCAGCCCTCATCCATACCTTACATTTTGGAAATACATATCGTAATGCGGTCGGGGCTAAGTCTTATCTCGCTTTTAATAATACGCGTGGTCCAGCGAATGCTTCGATTCTTGTTCCAATGATGGATAAAAATGATGAAGGCCGTCGTTCTCATTATTTGACTCTTCAATTTGCAATTCCAGATGCACCTGCTGCCGATGAAATTGTGATTGTAATTGGTGCAGCGACAGGTGGACGTCCACATCATCGTATTGGCGATCGTTATCAAGATTTGGAAGAGTTAGGTCATGATCTCAAAAACCCTGCAGCTGTCAAATAATCGGATTGCTCATTATTTTGAGCAAGGAGAAGGAGAGCCTTTGGTTCTCATCCATGGTGTAGGTATGCAAGCAGCCGCTTGGTATCCACAAATCGAATATTTCTCGAAACATTATCGTGTGATTTCAGTGGATATGCCGGGTCATGGGAAAAGTACAAAACTTGCGGATGGTGCACCTTTAAAAGCATTTGTTGATTGGGCGATCGAATTTATTACAGCATTGAATTTAGGTGCAGTGAATTTGGCGGGTCATTCGATGGGTTCATTGATTACGACAGGCGTAAGCGCAACTCGTCCTGATTTAGTCAAACGAATGGCGGTGTTGAACGGTGTATACAAGCGTACAAGCCAAGCTCGTGATGCTGTTGTGAATCGTGCAGAAGAGTTAAAAAAAGGTCATATTGATGTTGAAACACCACTGCAGCGCTGGTTTGGTAACAGTGAAGCAGAACAAATTGCTGCTGAAAAAGTCAAGTCTTGGTTGGAAAATGTGGACTTGTCTGGATATACCACAGCGTATGCGGCATTTGCACATGGCGATCAAATTTACGCAGATGACTGGAGCAAAATTCAGTGTCCAGCACTGGTTTTAACTGGAACTGATGATCCAAATTCAACAGCAGAAATGGCAGTACAAATGGCAAGCCAAGCGAGAAATGGCACCGCTATTGTGATTGAAAATGAGCGTCATATGGTGAATTTGACTGCACCAGACCAAGTAAATATTGCAATGCAGGCGTGGTTAGAAACCCAAGTCTAAATTGCCACAGATTGATGAAGGAATATGACAATGAGTGAAATGGATAGTGTTAATAAAATACGCGAACTACGTGATGCCTTTGGCTCATTTATGACTGGCGTAACCGTCGTAACCACCTGTAAAGATGATGGAACACCATTAGGCTTTACTGCGAACTCTTTTGCTTCGGTGTCTTTGGACCCAGCTTTGCTGCTGGTCAGCATTGCCAAGACATCAAGCAATTATAATAACTTTGCCAATGCTTCACATTTTGCAATTAATATTTTGGCAGAAGAACAAAAGGATATTTCGAATACTTTTGCTCGCCCAAGTGATGATCGATTTGCAAATTTAGCATGGACAAAGAGCGCATCTCATAACCCTATAATTGATCAAGTCAGTGCTTGGTTTGATTGCACGACGTATCAAGTTGTAGATGCAGGTGATCATGCGATTTTAATTGGTAAAGTTGAAGATTTTGGCTCAGCAGGCTTTGCTGGTTTAGGGTATTACCGTGGAGCTTATTTCACACCTGCCAAATCATCTACTGATGTGATTTCGAGTATGAAAGTCATGATGATGGCTTTGATTGGACATGAAAATCAGATCTTGCTTGAACAGACACAGGATCAAAAGTGGACATTACCACATTTGATGGTTGAAAAAGATGGTGCAGAAAAAGCACTTGAAAAAATCTTTGCAGCTTATCAGCCAGAAGCCTCACCAAGCTTTATCTATTCTGTCTATGATGATGTGACTACCCAGCAGCAATATATTGCATTTTTATGTAATACCCCGATCGCACATGCGACCAAAGGTCAATTTGTTGATTTAAATGATTTAGAGCAACTGACTTTTGTGGATAGCGCTTTAGAAAGTATGTTGATGCGTTATCGTAAAGAAAACCACCTTAAAACCTATGGTGTTTATTACGGTAATCAAATTAGCGGTACGGTTCGTCAAATTGTTAAAGAGGAAGTTTAACTATGCGTTTTTCATTATTTGTACACATGGAGCGTGTTTCTGATCAACAAACGCAGAAGCAGCTCTATGATGAGATGATTGAACTTTGCCAGATTGCCGATCAAGGTGGTATGCATGCGATTTGGACAGGTGAACATCATGCAATGAATTTTACGATTGCACCTAATCCATTCATTAACTTAGTTGATATTGCCAATAAAACCCAAAATGTACGTTTGGGCACGGGTACAGTGGTTGCGCCATTTTGGCATCCAATTAAATTGGCAGGTGAAGCTGCTATGACGGATATTATCACCAATGGTCGTTTAGATATTGGCATTGCGCGTGGTGCTTACTCATTTGAATATGAGCGTATGGTGCCTGGTATGGATGCATGGAGTGCAGGTCAGCGTTTACGTGAAATGATCCCCGCGATTAAAAACCTGTGGAAAGGTGATTATGAGCATAATGGTGAGTTTTGGCAGTTCCCAAAAACCACTTCTGCGCCACAACCGTTACAACAACCGTATCCACCGATTTGGGTAGCAGCACGTGATCCAAATAGCCATGAATTTGCGGTGCAAAACGGCTGTAATGTACAAGTCACACCATTACATTTTGGTGATGAAGAAGTTGAAAAACTCATGGGACATTTTAATACTGCCTGTGAAAAGTTTGCTGATATTCCTCGTCCTGAAATTATGTTATTGCGTCATACCTATGTCGCTGATAGTGAAGAAGATGCTCAATTAGCAGCAGATGAAATCAATACATTCTATAACTATTTTGGCGCATGGTTTAAAAATGAGCGTGAAATTACGCAAGGTCTAATCGCGCCATTGAGTGATGAAGAAATTGCAGCTCATCCATTTTATACGCCAGAAGCTATGCGTAAAAATAATGTAATTGGTCAGGCGCAAGAAGTGATTGATCGCTTAAAAGCTTATGAAGCAATGGGTTATAACGAATATTCATTCTGGATCGATACAGGAATGAGCTTTGAGCGTAAAAAAGCATCGTTACAACGTATGATCAACGAAGTGATGCCTGCATTTGCATAGGAGAGAAGACATGACTTCTCAATTCCAGTTGTATATCAATGGTCAATTTGAGGATGGTGCTGCACAATTTGACAGCATTAATCCTGCGACAGGGCAAGTTTGGGCGAAAATGCCTGAAGCACGTACAGATGAAGTCAATCGTGCAGTTGCCGCTGCATCTCAGGCTCTGCAAGATGCGGCTTGGGCAGGTTTAACTGCCTCACAGCGTGGAAAGTTGTTATATAAACTTGCTGATTTAATCGAAAAAGCTGCACCGCAATTGGCTCAATATGAAACCAGTGATACAGGCAAGATCATTCGTGAGACGTCGAGCCAAATTGCTTATGTAGCTGAATATTATCGTTACTATGCAGGGATTGCAGACAAGCTCGAAGGTAGCTATTTACCGATTGATAAACCAGATATGCAAGCATGGACCATCCGTGAACCAGTAGGTGTGATTGCTGCAATTGTTCCGTGGAATAGCCAATTATTTTTGTCTGCGGTTAAAGTTGGTCCAGCATTGGCGGCAGGTTGCAGTATTGTTCTGAAAGCCTCTGAAGAGGGACCAGCGCCTTTACTTGCTTTCGCGCGTTTGGTGCATGAAGCAGGATTTCCAGCTGGTGTGGTGAATGTTATTACAGGTTTTGGCCCTGAATGTGGTGCAGTTTTAAGTAGTCATCCAGACGTGGCTCATGTGGCATTTACTGGTGGTCCAGAAACAGCACGCCATATTGTGCGCAACTCTGCTGAGAACCTTGCCAAAGTCTCATTAGAGTTAGGTGGAAAATCTCCTTTTATTGTATTTGCAGATGCTGATTTACAGAGCGCAGTAAATGCACAAGTCGCAGCGATTTTTGCAGCAACAGGGCAAAGCTGTGTTGCTGGTTCACGGTTGCTGGTTGAAGACAGTATCAAAGATGAGTTTGTTCAACGTTTGGTTGAGCGTGTACAACGTATCAAGATTGGTTTGCCTGATGATATGGCAACTGAATATGGCCCTTTGTGCACCTTACGCCAACGTGAAAAAATTGAGCAAGTCGTTGCTCGCTCGATTGAGCAAGGGGCGAAATTATTGGCAGGTGGGAAAACGCTTGAAAGAGCAGGTTATTACTATCCACCCACAATTTTAGACTGTAGTGATGTACCACAAGCCGATTGCGTCATGACCGAGTTATTTGGTCCTGTCTTGTCTGTAGTGAGTTTTAACACTGAAGCAGACGCGATTCAAAAAGCCAACATTACGCCTTATGGACTCGCAGCTGGTGTGTTTACCAACAATTTAAGCCGTGCGCATCGTATGACCAAAGCAATTCGTTCAGGGATTGTTTGGCTGAATACCTATCGCGCTGTTTCTCCACTTGCACCTTTTGGTGGTCATGGTCTATCAGGACATGGTCGTGAAGCTGGCTCAGATGCGGTGTTGGACTATACCACCACTAAAACTGTGTGGTTGCGTACCTCTGATCAGCCAATTGATGATCCTTTTGTGATGCGTTAATACATCACAACAGTCATTAGGATTTAAATTTCAAGGATGAAAAGATGACGCAGTTGAATTTCAAAATCACATAAATCTGATCAAGGCATACGTAAGATAATATTGGTTGAGCTTCAAGAGCCTCAACAAGATTTCCTTTAACTTTTTTTGCCATTTCTTTAACCAAAATTGATCTGATTCGTCTGTAAAACAAGAGAAATAAAGGTCAGGTCATCTGGATATGGCGCTGATCAGGCAGGTTGTGAAACCTAAGTTTACTCTCACAAATATTTGATATTGAGGAAAATGAAGTCCTCAAAGAGAGATTAAGGATATGAGCCAAAATGAAAATAGTGCTTTCGCCATTGAAAGCAATTCAATTGATTATGTTGATCCATCTCAACGTCACGGAAAAGTACGTGATCTATTCACGCTCTGGTTTTGTACCAATATTGCACCCTTAGCTGTAATTACGGGTGCAATGTCGATGCTAACGTTTAACCTGAGTTTGATAAGTGCGCTAGTAGCGATTTGCTGTGGTCATTTCTTTGGCGCAACAATTTTAGCTTTAACTTCTGCTCAAGGACCCCAAGTCGGCATTCCCCAGATGATTCAAAGCCGAGCACAGTTTGGACGTTATGGTGCATTATTAGTCGTATTATTTACAACACTGATTTATCTCGGTTTCTTTATTTCCAACATTATCTTGTCAGGTAAAACCTTACATACCGTCGTTCCCACAATCCCTGTTCCAACTGCGACGGTGATTGGTGCAATTGCAGCAACGACCATTGGGGTAGTGGGTTATCATCTAATCCATAATTTTAATAAAATTGGGACATGGTTGATGGGCGGTTCATTGCTGATCGGCTTGTTGATTATGTTGCCACAAATTAATGCTGAAGTACTTGCCAAAGGCTCATTTAACCTAAAAGGTTGGTTTGCCATGTTTGGTCTATGTGCAGTTTGGCAAATTAGTTTTTCACCTTATACCTCCGACTATTCACGTTATTTACCTAAGTCGATTGGGATTTTTAAACCATTTATCTTTACTTACTTAGGCGCTTCGCTTGGAACGATCTTTGCGATGGTATTTGGTACAGTAGCGGTGAGTATTGGTTCTGGTACCGATGCGATGGAAGCGGTGAAATCGGGTACAGGTATTTTCGGTTCGATTCTGATGATTTTATTCCTTTGTAATATCATCGGTCACAATGCCATGAATTTATATGGTGCGGTTTTATCGTGTATTACTTCGATCCAAACCTTTGCAGGTCAATGGATACCAAGTAAGAATGTCCGTATTATTTTGTCGATTATGGTCTTAATCCTCGCTACGTTTACAGCACTTTGGGCATCAAGCAACTTTATTAGCTTCTTCCTGAACGTCATTTTTGCCTTACTATTTATTTTAGTGCCTTGGGTATCGATTAACCTATTGGATTTCTATGTGATCAATAAGAAATCTTATGATATTCAGTCGATCTTCGCACAAGATGGTGGCATCTACGGCAAATTTAATGGCAAAGCTTTAACTGCATATTTCATTGGAATCGTTGTTCAAATCCCTTTTCTTACCAATGCATTTTTTACAGGTCCATTCGCAAACGTCATTCAGGATGTGGATATTTCTTGGGTAATCGGATTGGTTGTGAGTTTTGTCGTGTACTACTTCTTGAATCTTGAAAAGATTAAATGCAGCAGCCCAGCACTCAATGTAAAAGTGCAACATTAAACATGCTTAGAATGGAATCGATAACATGAAAAAAAGTTATTTACAATTCACATTGGCAACTGCATTAACCAGTATGATTACACTAAGTTATGCAGGAATTAGTTTTGGCGACAGCAATGCCGACTCAGGCAAGTTAGCGGTTTCTGGTTATGTACGTGCCAACTATCAAGACAAAGATTACGGTGAACCTGCTTCAGAACATAAGATCCGTTTTGATGCTGCACAACTAAAACTTGATTATGAACGCGGCAAACTATTTGGGCATGCTGAATATCGTTGTTATCAATACGATACGCTGTGTGATTTTTCAACCTTGATCGATGCGTATGCAGGTTATCATTTAAATGAAACTGATCAGGTTGTGGCAGGAATGCAAGCTATTCCATTTGGACCAGGACGTTTCTGGGGCAATAGTTTGTACGGTAGTATCAATACTACAGCAGGTTTAGAAGATGTTCATAATTTAGGTTTGAAATATCATTTTGAATTGCCAAGTGCGACTAAGTTTGATGTGAGTTACTTTGCTGTGGATGGTGGGCATTATGTCGGTACAACAAAAGACTCGGGTCGTTATAGTGCTAATTACGTCAGTTCAAATAATGCTGCTAACAATGAGCTGCAAGAAAAAAACATGTGGATTGGGCGCATTACTCAAGACATTAATCTTGGAGTAGAAGGTTTAACTACACAAGTGGGCGGTTCTTACTGGACTTCCGAGATTGAAAATAAAACTACAGCTGAAACAGGTCGCCGTAACGCCTGGGCACTGTTCAGCAAAATCAATTATGGCAATCTGGGACTGACCTTAACGGGCGGAAAAAATGATGTCATTAATAAAGACTTGACTGACCCAGTGGCCTCATTGATGGGGGCATATGATAGTGAATATAGTGTTGCCAACAAAGCCACTTACTATACTGCTGATCTTGGCTATACCTTTAAATATGTCAAACAGATTGGCAATATTACGCCTTACTTTATGTATAGCCAATATGATAAAGACCTGGCAGGTGCAAAAGACTCTATCCGTAATATTCTGGGCGTATCTGTCGAGCATAAAAAGCTGGCTTTAACTGCAGAATACATCATGAGTAAAAATGATCCATTTATTGGTGGAAATCAGGATTCACTGGCCATGGGTGATGATAATCAATGGAACAAGTTATTAAATTTAACGTTGTTTTATTATTTCTAGATGCAGTGAAATCATTGGGGTGACCAAAAAATTTTTCAAGATTTTTTGGTATTCCATAATACAAATTTGATAAATCATAGCTGTGAGTTGATCACATGACATTCGTGCGATGACTCTTGGTACACTATAAAAGGATAATCGGTATGCAACTCGATCAAATGGCTTTATTTCACCAACAGGCTTTTGTTGCTGGGCAGTGGTGTAATGCAGATAACCAGAACACTTCTAATATTTATAATCCTGCCACACAAGAAATTATAGGTACCGTGCCTAATATGGGGAAAGCCGAGGCAGACCGGGCGATTCAGGCTGCCGTGAGCCATTGGGCGGTATGGAAAAATAAAACCGCCAAGGATCGCTCCACCATTTTAAAAAAATGGTTTGAGCTGATGGTTGCACATGCAGACGAGCTGGCTTTTATTCTAACCAGTGAGCAGGGCAAGCCTTTAGCTGAAGCTCGGGGGGAAATTCTCTATGCGGCCAGCTTTGTGGAATGGTTTGCCGAAGAAGCCAAACGCGTGTATGGCGATATTATTCCCAGCCCGTATCCGGATGCCCGTATCGTGGTCAATAAGCAGCCTATTGGTGTGGTTGCGGCAATTACGCCCTGGAATTTTCCCGCGGCCATGATTACCCGTAAAGTCGCGCCTGCCTTGGCTGCAGGTTGTCCCTGTATTGTTAAGCCGGCACCAGAAACTCCGTATACTGCCTTGGCTTTGGTTGATTTGGCCTTGCAAGCGGGCGTACCTGCCGAAATCTTCAGTGTCATTACCGGTGATGCTGTCACCATTGGAGATGCGATTTTTGAAAGTGATGATGTGCGTAAATTTACTTTTACAGGTTCAACACCCGTTGGAAAATTACTATATCAACGTTCAGCGCAAACGCTGAAAAAAGTTTCATTAGAATTGGGCGGTAATGCACCTTTTATTGTCTTTGATGATGCAGATTTGGATGCTGCAATCGAAGGGGCATTAATTGCTAAATATCGCAATGCAGGACAAACCTGTGTTTGTGTGAATCGCTTTCTTGTTCAAGAAGGAATTTACGAAAAATTCATTGCTGCATTAAGTGAAAAGGTCAATGCTTTTGCAATCGGCAATGGTTTGGATGTTGGGAGTGAAATTGGTCCATTAATTAATGCCAATGCAGTGAAAAAGGTTGAAGCTCACGTCGCTGATGCCTTAGCTAAAGCAGGTCGTTTGGTCGCTGGTGGTAAACGTCATAGTGCAGGTGAGTTATTCTATGAACCTACCATTATTGCTGATGTCACCGCTGAGATGGATGTGGCGACACAAGAAACATTTGGTCCATTGGCTGCTGTATTCAAGTTTGAAACTGAACAACAAGCCATTGAAATGGCAAATGCGACGGAATTTGGCTTAGCGGCGTATTGTTATACCAAAGATCTAGGACGTGCTTGGCGGATGAGTGAGCAGCTTGAATACGGTATGGTTGGAATCAATAAAGGCTTAATTTCCAATGAAGTCGCACCATTTGGTGGAATCAAACATTCGGGTTTAGGTCGTGAAGGTTCAAAATACGGGATTGAAGATTATCTTGAAATCAAATACACCTTATTTGGAGGATTGAATGCATGAGTAATGAAAAATTTGAAAAAGGCTTAGCCATTCGTAAACAAGTGTTAGGTGAAGCTTATGTCAATAATTCGATCAACAATACTGATGATTTTAACTTGCCTTTACAAGAGTTAGTTACAGAGTATTGCTGGGGGGCAGTTTGGGGGCGAGAGGAACTGAGTAAGCCCGAGAGAAGCTTAATCAATCTTGCCATGATTTCTGCGCTGAATCGTCCACATGAGTTGAAGCTGCATGTCAAAGGTGCTTTGCGTAATGGTGTACCTAAAGAAAAAATTCGTGAGGTGCTGCTACAAGTCGCAATTTATTGTGGTGTACCGGCAGCCGTAGATAGTTTCCAAATTGCTAAAGAAGCGATTCAGGAATATGAACAAGAAAATAACTAATTGAACGATTGAGCAAACATTACCCAGCTTATTGGTAATGTTTGCTTAAGTGATTACATTTTGGCTCTTTACGCTTAAAGTGACATACCAATTGTTACGATTGTTTTGGTTGGAATGAATATAATTTAAACAGAGTATTTATTTTCTAAATAACCAATCAACTTTTATATACTGAGATATATGCAGCTTTAGGTGTCTATTGGTGTAAATTATGCACTTCGTTTAAGGTGGTTTTAATTCCATTTTGAGCAAAGAAAATTTGATATTTGATAGATCATCGAAAGAGTAAGGTATGCCCGCAAATCCTAGTAAAACCCGAAAACCTTTATATATTCCTTATGCTGGGAACGCTCTTTTAGAACTTCCACTCTTGAATAAAGGTTCAGCTTTTTCAACAGAAGAGCGTGAGCAGTTTAACTTGCATGGACTGATACCTAACAATATCGAAAACATTGAAGAACAAACGCAACGCTCTTATCAGCAGTACTTGTCATTTGACAATAACTTGAATAAGCATATTTATTTAAGAAATATTCAAGACACAAATGAAACTCTTTTTTATAATTTATTGAGTCAGCATTTAGATGAAATGCTACCCATTATTTATACACCAACCGTCGGCGAGGCTTGCCAGCGTTTTTCTGATATTTATCGTCGTCATCGTGGGATTTTCATCTCATATGCTGAACGTCAATACATCGATCAAATTATTCATAATGTAAATAAGAAAAATGTCAAAGTGATTGTCATTACCGATGGTGAGCGCATCCTTGGTTTAGGTGATCAGGGTATTGGTGGTATGGGAATTCCAATTGGAAAATTATCTCTATATACCGCATGTGGAGGTATTAGTCCCGCTTATACGTTACCGATTACCATAGATGTTGGTACAAATAATCAAGAATTACTCAACGATCCAATTTACATGGGATTGAAGCAACCTCGAATCAGAGGGGAGCAATATTACCAATTTGTCGAACAGATTATTTCTGCTGTGCGTGAACGTTGGCCGAATGTGTTGATACAGTTTGAAGATTTTGCCCAAATTAATGCAATGCCATTGTTGACTCAGTATCGAGATAAAATTTGCTGCTTTAATGATGACATTCAAGGAACTGCAGCAGTTACAGTTGCTAGTTTAATTGCTGCATCTAGAGCACTTGGTAAACAACTCAAAGATCAAACCATTACTTTTGTTGGTGCTGGTTCAGCAGGATGTGGTATTGCTGAGCATATCGTTAGACAAATGATGGATGAAGGTTTGAGCGATCATGAAGCCCGTTCACGTATTTTCATGGTTGATCGCTTCGGTTTAATGACTGATCAACAGCCCAATTTACTCGACTTTCAACAAAAACTCGCAACACCTGTGAATGCAATTTCAGAATGGGAATATTCAGGACAAGAGATTGCGCTACTTGATGTCGTAAAAAATGCGAAACCAAGTATTCTGATTGGTGTATCAGGGCAAGCAGGTCTATTTAGTGAAGAAGTGATTAAAACTTTGGCTAAATATTATAAGCATCCGATTGTTTTGCCATTATCTAACCCGACTTCTCAAGTAGAAGCTCAGCCAAAAGATATTATTGAATGGACACAAGGTGCTGCAATCGTTGCGACAGGTAGTCCTTTTGCACCAGTATATTTCCAAGGTAAAACTTATACGATTGCTCAGTGTAATAATTCGTATATTTTCCCGGGAATAGGCTTGGGTGTGATTGCGTGTGGTGCAAATCATATTAGTGATGCAATGTTGATGGCGGCAAGCACAGCATTGGCAGATTGCTCACCGCGTTTAAAAAATCCAGCTGCAGATCTATTGCCAAATATTAATGACATTCATCAAGTCTCCAAATTCATTGCTTTTAAAGTTGCAAAAGCTGCGATGGCAGATGGATTAGCAGTACCCATGAGCAATGATGTGCTGAAAAATGTGATTGAAGATAATTTTTGGACACCTGAATATCGAAATTATCGCCGAGTTACTTTTTAATTGAGCCAGATCTAGTCTGATTGATGAAATGTAAATGTAATTCAGTAATCTAGAACAGAACAAAACCTGACTGATCTTGAATGATCTTTCAGGTTTTTAGCTTATTATTACTCTCATACAACTATCTGTTATATTTTTTTTATAAAATCTGTATCTACCTTTATCATCTGTATTCATTCAAAGTATAACGAGGTTGATATGAATGGGCTAAATATGAGTTTTTTAAAAAAGAAAAATAATGCGAGTTTCGTATTTTTTATTATCACACTCTATGCTTTTATCGGTTTTGGTTTAGGCTATATTATTTGGGAATATTTTCTTTAAAATCAGCTTCAAGTCTGATTTATAGCACTGTTTAGCTATTCATTTAATACAGCAAATTTAAGCTTGGTAATCTGTTTCGCTACAATGATCACATCTACTGGATGCGGCTTGGATTATATTCATCCAGCCATTCAAAACAATGAATAATATTCATAGCTCTTCATTAGAATAAATCATTTTATTCATAGATTTTTGTTCTGTACTCTAAAAATAAGCCGTATTTTAAAAATTACATAAATGATGACTTGGGACGATGATCATCACATCATCATCATTTGAAAGAATAAAGAGTGTTGGAATGAGAAAACTCGATTTTGCAATTATAGATCCGCATATCCATCAATGGGATCCATACCATACTCCACATTCTGCTGCCTTGTTGGTTAAAGCTTTGGGGAATTATCCCCGTGTGATGAATAAAGTTATTCGAGTCGTTAAACCGAAGCCACTTTTAGACACGCTAGGATTAACTAAATATGCGTTGAGTCCTTATCTCCCTCAAAATTATCATGAAGATATGGGACATCATAGGATTGAAAGCGTAGTACATGTCGAAGCAAATTGGCATCATCATAAAGGCTTTGGTGTTGTCGAAGAAACCAAATGGATTCAACAATTAAATTTTAAAGACCAAAATTTAAAGCTAGGTGCAATTATTGCCACTGCTGATCCGCGAGATCGAAAATTTAAACAGATTTTAAAAGCACATCAAGATGCCAGCCCTCTATTTAGGGGGATTCGTAAAATGGCTTCTTGGCATGAGGATTCTGGTATTTATCGTTGGTGTGATCAAGCACATTTATATCAGTCTAAAAAATTCCTTAAAGGCTTTGAACAACTTGCCAAAATGGATTTATCTTTTGATGCGTGGACTTATTCAACACAAATTTCAGAAATTACAAAATTAGCGAAACAATTTCCTCAAACACCTATAGTCGTTGATCATTTGGCAACACCCGCAGGACTTTTTGGCCCTATTGGCAAAAAAACTGGTCAAACACCTTCACAACGTGCCGCCATTTTCCAGCAATGGCAGCGTGATTTGGCAGTTCTGGCTGAGCAGAAAAATGTTTATGCCAAGATTTCAGGGCTGATGATGCCCGTGTTAGGACACCGATTTTATCAACAATACCGTACTGCAACCGTCTATGAAATGGTGAATTTATTAACACCATTGATTCAACATGCAATACAGGTATTTGGCCCAGATCGAATCATTTTTGCTTCAAATTTTCCTATGGATAAAGCAAATACAACGCTAAGCGATTTGATCCAAGCTTATATTGAAATGATCACACCTTATGGTGATCAAGCGATGTATTCCATTTTTAGACAAAACGCTGCCAATTTTTATCAATTAAATTAGAGTCATCATATGAAAAGTTTTAATCAAAAGGTTGCTGCAATTACGGGTGCAGGTTCTGGAATTGGTCAACAACTTGCAATTTTATTAGCACAGCAAGGCGCTGATTTAGCTTTGAGCGATGTAAATGATCAAGGTTTAGCCGAAACATTGTCTTTAGTAAAACAGTATCCTGTAAAAGTTACTTTAACCAAACTGGATGTTTCTCATCAGCAAGCTGTACGTGAATGGGCGGAGAATAGTTTCAAAGATCATGGCAAAATCAATTTGATTTTTAACAATGCTGGCGTTGCATTAGCAAGCACCGTAGAAGGTATGAGCTATGAAGAAATGGAATGGATTTTTAATATTAATTTTTGGGGTGTTGTCTACGGCACAAAAGAGTTTTTGCCTTATTTAAAGCAAAGTGGTGAAGGGCATATCATTAATATTTCTAGTTTATTTGGACTCACTGCTCAACCTTCTCAAAGTGCTTATAACGCAACAAAGTTTGCAGTGCGTGGTTTTACCGAATCATTACGTCAAGAATTAAATATGCAAAATAATGGTGTCAGTGCGACTTGTGTGCATCCGGGTGGTATACGAACCAATATCGCTAATAGTGCTCGTATGAGTGACAGTATTCGTTCTTTGGGTATGAACCCTGCAAAGGCTAGTCGATCATTTAATAAAGTTTTGAAAACCCCACCTGAAGAAGCTGCGAAAATCATTTTAGAGGCGGTCAAACAGGACAAAGCTCGAATATTGATTGGCAATGATGCCAAAATTTTAGATTTGATTCAGCGGATTACACCCACTCATTATTCTCAAGCATTGGATTTTTTAACCAAAAAAACTTTGAAAAAAAGTTAAAATATTCTTCAACCTAAGGATGCTCATTTAATTTGTGTGAGCATCCTAGTTAATTCATTTCAAGGTGAATTATCATCTGTCATTATGTTTTATATGTAGAAAGTAAAATACTTGTTTCACTATTATAAATACCTGAAATATTTCGAATTCGTTCGAGTGCCTTGTCAAAATTTTCTAAACTGTCGGACTGTAATTCAACCAAAATATCCCATTTCCCGTTTGTAGTATGCAGGCGTTCAACGGCTGATTCTAGGCGTAATTCACGAATAACCGCTTGCGCTTTGGTTCCTTCCACCATGATATTCATCCACGCCCGAATAATATTTTTCTCCACACTAGGGCGAAAGCGTACAGTATATCCCGTGATGATACCCGTCGATTCCATGTATTCAATTCGTTTTTGCACAGTCGCTCTAGAGACTCGTGTTTTTGCAGCCAGATCTGTAATTGAGATCCGAGCATTATCTTTGAGTAAACCTAAGATAATATGATCAATATTATTCATTTTGATACTTACTATTAGCAAATTGATAAAAATTAATTCATTTTAATCATTATAAAGAATTTTGTGAATCAATTTGATTCTTAATAATAATCAATATACAAAGCCCCAAACATTTTTTTCGAATGAATCAAGAAATCTATGTTGACACGGAACGATGGGGTGAGCGGAAACCTTTGCAGTAAGGGAATCTGTAGATAACAGGGACAATTGATTAATTAAGGAAAAGATGATGTCTTTATCATATGCGGCTCAAAATGGTAGTGCTTGGCAAACCTTTCTCACTCAAGTAGATCGTGTAGCACCTTATTTGGATGCCGACCTCAGCAACTTTATCAACACACTGAAAACACCAAAACGTACGCTAATTGTTGATGTGCCAATCGTGATGGATGATGGCACAATTCGTCATTTTGAAGGTTATCGCGTACAGCACAATCTCTCTCGTGGTCCTGGTAAGGGTGGTATTCGTTATCACCAAGATGTTGAGTTGAATGAGGTCATGGCCTTATCAGCATGGATGACCATTAAAACTGCGGTGCTTAATCTCCCATTTGGCGGAGCAAAAGGTGGTATTCGTGTCAACCCTAAAGAACTTTCAACACGTGAATTAGAGCGTTTAACTCGTCGTTTTACTAGTGAAATTAGCCCAATTATCGGCCCACAAATTGATATTCCTGCACCTGATGTTGGTACTAATGCCAATATCATGGGCTGGATGATGGATACTTATTCAAGTATTAAAGGTCACACGGTTACGGGTGTTGTAACTGGAAAACCTGTGCATTTAGGTGGTTCACTCGGCCGTGTTCGTGCAACAGGTCGTGGCGTATTTGTTACAGGTATGCAAGTTGCAGAGCGTATCAAATTACCTATCGAAGGCAGCAAAGTTGCAGTTCAAGGCTTTGGTAACGTAGGTAATGAAGCTGCTTATTTGTTTAATCAGGCAGGTGCAAAAATTGTTGCTGTGCAAGATCACACAGGCACAATTTTTAATGCTGAAGGTTTTAACGTAAAAGCATTACAAAAGCATGTTGCTGAACAGGGTGGCGTGAAAGGTTTTGCTGAAGCGACTGTGATCTCGGATGAAGAATTCTGGGATGTCGATATGGATATTCTGATTCCAGCAGCATTAGAAGGTCAGATTACGGTTGAACGTGCACAAAAACTCAAAGCGAAAATAGTGCTTGAAGGTGCAAACGGACCAACTTATCCAGAAGCCGATGATGTATTCGTTAGCCGTAACATTACTGTAGTTCCTGACGTAATTTGTAACGCAGGTGGTGTAACCGTCAGTTATTTTGAATGGGTTCAAGATATGGCGAGTTATTTCTGGAGCGAAGACGAAATTAATGAACGTCTTGACAAGCTGATGATTCAAGCCATGAGTGATGTGTGGAATACCGCAGCGCAAAAGCAATGTAGCTTGCGTACAGCAGCTTATATTTTAGCGTGTGAACGTATCCTCAAAGCTCGTAAAGAGCGTGGTATTTTCCCGGGATAAACCATCCATAAAGTTAAAGCAAACGGCTCATTGAATATTCAATGAGCCTGCATATCAAAACAGGAAGTGAGTAAATAAAATGAGCGAAGTCGCAATTACACGTAACAATTTTAATGATTGGATGGTGCCTGTTTTTGCTCCAGCAAATTTCATTTTGGTTCGTGGTGAAGGTTCTCGTATTTGGGATCAAAACGATAAAGAATATATCGATTTTGCAGGTGGTATTGCGGTTAATGCTTTAGGTCATGCCCATCCAGTTGCGGTAAATGCTTTAACAGAACAAGCTCAAAAACTTTGGCACATTGGTAATGGTTATACCAACGAGCCAGTATTACGCCTTGCAAAACAATTGGTTGAAAGTACATTCGCTGACAAAGTATTTTTCTGTAATTCTGGTGCAGAAGCGAACGAAGCAGCATTAAAACTGGCACGTAAAGTTGGTTTACTCAGTGGTAATCCAAATAAAAATCATATTGTTGCATTTAAAAATGCATTCCACGGTCGAACTTTGTTTACCGTAACAGCAGGTGGACAACCTAAATATTCTCAAGATTTTGCACCTTTACCGGGTGGAATCGAGCATACGGCATTTAATGATTTAGATGCTGCTAAAGCTATTATTACTGAAAATACCTGTGCGGTGATCGTAGAACCGATCCAAGGCGAAGGTGGTGTGTTACCCGCTGACATCGAATTTTTGAAAGGCTTACGTGCGTTGTGCGATGAAAAAGGCGCTGTGCTGATTTTTGATGAAGTGCAAACAGGTGTTGGCCGTACAGGTTCACTTTATGCCTATATGAATACAGGCGTAACTCCAGATATTTTAACGACAGCAAAAGCCTTAGGTGGTGGTTTCCCAATTGGTGCAATGATTACTACAGATCATTATGCCAACATGTATGCGGTGGGTGATCACGGTACGACTTATGGTGGTAACCCATTGGCTTGTGCAGTGGCAGGTGCGGTGTTTGAATTCATCAATACACCAGAAGTTTTAGATGGCGTTAAAAAACGTCATCAATATTTCATGGATGCTTTGCATAAAATCAATACTGAATATGGTTTATTCAAAGAAATCCGCGGTCAAGGTCTATTAATTGGTTGCGTTCTGAAAGATGAATATGCAGGTAAAGCAAAAAATATCGTGACCTTGGCGGGTGAAGAAGGCTTGTTGGCGTTGGTTGCAGGTACTGATGTCGTACGTTTTACCCCTTCACTGATTATTCCAATGGAAGATATTGACGAAGGTTTAAATCGTTTTGCTCGTGCCTTAGCACGCCTCTAAATCTTGTTGTGAGCATCTAACCATGATGATTGTTAGACATGCAGCGCATCGGGACTTAGATGATATTTATCGTTTAGCGCAAAGAGCAGGAGAGTCGGGCATTGGCTTGACCTCCTTACCAGAAAACAAAGAAATCTTAGCTGAACGTATTACACGTACGACTCACACTTTAGCGGGCTTAACCGAAAAGTGTGAGGCAAGTTATTTGTTTGTTTTAGAAGATACCAGTATTCACAAAATTGTGGGTGTGAGTGCGATTGAAGTTGCAGTGGGGTTAAAAGAACCATTTTACAACTTCCGTGTAGCAAAACAGGTGCATGCCTCTAAAGCCTTAAATGTGTATAAGACTTTAGATACTCTTTTTTTAAGTAATGATCATACTGGTTGCAGTGAACTCTGCACTTTGTTCCTTGATCCTGAATACCGCAAAAACCAAAACGGTAAGTTTTTATCAAAAGTACGTTTTCTGTTTATTGCAGCGTTTCGTTCTTTCTTTGAAGAAAGATTGATTGCTGAGATGCGTGGTTTTTCAGATCAAAATGGACATTCGCCATTTTGGGATTCGCTCGGTTATCTATTTTTTGATATGGATTTTGCAGCTGCGGATTATTTAAGTGGTGTAGGACAAAAAGCGTTTATCGCAGAACTCATGCCGAGATTTCCAGTCTATGTTGATTTGCTGACCTCAGAGGCGCGTGCTGTGATTGCTGAAGTACATCCGCACACATTGCCTGCGGCGAAAGTGCTGATGTCAGAAGGGCTTAAATATCAGGGTTATGTGGATATTTTTGATGCAGGACCAACACTGGAAGCCAATACCGCTGAACTACGTGCAGTCAAAGAGAGTCGTTTGCTCAACGTTAAAATCACTGAGCAAGTTGAAACGACAGAAACTCATTTTTTGGTTGCGAATGACCAATACCAAGATTATTGCGTGTTGTTGATCAATAACAAAATCACTGAAAGTGACACTTTGCAGATGACAGCAGCACAAGCACAAGCACTGAATATTGCTGAACACGATCAAGTACGCGTTTTAGCATTAGAAAAAATGGAGAAGAACTAATGTCACAAGGTGCATTATTAATTGATGGTGCTTGGATCCAAGGACAAGGAACTGCATTCAGTAAAACCAACCCTGTTAACAATCAGCAAATTTGGGCAGGTCATGAAGCCAGCCAAGCTGATGTTGAGCAGGCATGTCTTGCTGCTCGTCAGGCATTTCCTGCTTGGGCACGTATGCCGTTAGAAGATCGTATCGCAATTATTGAACGTTTTGCGAGTCTACTTGAGCAGAATAAAAATGAATTGGCTCAAGTGATTAGTCAAGAAACCAGTAAACCACTTTGGGAAACATTGACCGAAGTGCAATCGATGGTTGGCAAAGTCGCGATTTCAATTCGTGCTTATGATCAACGTACGGGTTTCAGTGAAACTAGAATGCCAGATGGTATTGCTTCACTACGTCATCGTCCACATGGTGTTTTGGCTGTATTTGGTCCATATAACTTCCCAGGTCATTTGCCAAATGGTCATATTGTTCCTGCATTGATTGCAGGCAATACCATAGTGTTTAAACCAAGTGAGCTTACCCCTTGGACTGCGGAAGAAACGGCAAAGTTATGGCAGCAAGCAGGTTTGCCGAATGGCGTATTGAATATCGTACAAGGTGGGCGTAGTACAGGTGAGGCACTTGCTGCGGCTGAACAAATTGACGGTTTGTTGTTCACAGGCAGTGCCAATACAGGCTATCACTTGCATAAGCAAATGGCAGGCGCGCCTGAAAAAATCCTTGCTTTAGAAATGGGTGGTAATAATGCCCTCATCATTGATGAAGCAACTGATATTGATGCTGTGGTGAATTTAGCGATTCAATCCGCTTTTGTTTCGGCGGGACAACGTTGTACTTGTGCACGCCGAATCATTGTCAAGCAGGGTGTAAATGGTGATGCCTTCATTCAACGTTTTGTAGAAGTCGCGAAGAATCTAGTTGTTGGTGAGTGGAATGCTGAACCACAACCATTTATGGGGGGAGTGATTTCTTCTCGTGCGGCTGAACAAATGTTAGTAGCACAAACTAAACTGATCGCTTTAGGCGCAAAACCATTATTAGAAATGACACGTCCACAAGCAGACAGTTCATTGTTGACAGCAGGTATTTTAGATTTAACACAGGTCGATGGTATTCCTGATGATGAATACTTCGGTCCATTGACGACGATTTATCGCTACAACACTTTTGATGAAGCATTAAGCATCGCCAATAACACTCGCTTTGGTTTGGCGGTTGGTTTGGTTTCACCTGATCGCGATTTATTTGATCGTGTGTTGATTGAAGCACGTGCGGGTATTGTGAATTGGAATAAACCATTGACTGGTGCTTCAAGTGCAGCACCGTTTGGTGGAGTAGGTGCTTCTGGTAATCACCGAGCGAGTGCCTTTTATGCAGCAGATTATAGTGCTTGGCCAATGGCATCATTGGAAAGTGATAACGTGACGCTTCCTGCAAAATTATCACCGGGCATTGTGCTCTAAGACGGATCGCATCGGGACACATGGAGAATAAAATGTCTGGTTATGAAATCAATTTTGATGGTTTAGTTGGTCCTACGCATCATTATGCGGGCTTATCATTTGGTAATGTGGCTTCAACTAAAAACCGTAATAACGCATCAAATCCTAAGCTTGCGGCAAAACAAGGCTTGAAGAAAATGAAAGCCCTTGCAGACTTAGGGCTTAAACAAGGCGTGTTTGCACCACAAGAGCGTCCGCATGTACCAACACTGCGTCGTTTAGGCTTTACGGGTAGTGATATTGATGTAATTGCTCAAGCTATGCGTACGGCACCTGCGTTGTTATCATCATTGAGTTCAGCATCATCGATGTGGACCGCGAACTCGTGTACGGTATCACCATCGGCTGACAGTGCTGACGGGCGGATGCATTTTACTGCTGCAAACCTAAATAATAAGTTTCATCGATCAATTGAGCATCATACAACGACTCGTATTCTTCAAGCGATGTTCAAGAATGATGTATATTTCGCACATCATGAAGCATTGCCAGAAGCTGCTTTATTTGGCGATGAAGGTGCAGCCAATCATAATCGTCTAGGCGGTGCTTATGATCAGGCTGGTGTGCAAGTTTTTGTTTACGGTCAACAACAACTTGGTGGTACGGTTGCACCACAAAAATTCCCTGCACGTCAAACACGTGAGGCGAGTGAAGCGATTGCGCGTTTACATCGGTTAGATGCAAAGCGTACTGTATTTATTCAGCAAAATCCTGACGTGATTGATCAAGGCGTATTTCATAATGATGTGATCGCCGTGAGTAACCAACAGGTGTTGTTCCATCACCAACATGCATTTTTAAATCAAGCTGCAGCCTTAGATGAAATTCGTCACAAGATGGCCGAAATTGAACAAGAGTTTGTTTCGATTGAAGTGCCTGAAAGTCGAGTGAAGGTTGAAGATGCTGTTTCAACTTATTTATTCAATAGTCAAATCTTAACCCGTGCTGATGGTGGCATGAGCATTGTTGTACCAGAAGAATCTCGTCAGAACTCAGCCGTTTGGAGTTACTTAAATGACATGATTCAAATGGGAACACCAATTGACGACATTAAAGTATTTGATCTGCGTGAAAGTATGCGGAATGGCGGCGGACCTGCATGTTTAAGACTTCGTGTTGCTGTAAACGAAGCTGAGCTGAATGCAGTCAATCCAAACTTGTTCATGAATGATGCTTTGTTCAAAACACTGAATCAGTGGGTGGATCAGCATTACCGTGATGAGTTAACGCAGGATGATTTGGCTGATCCAAGTTTATTGATTGAGAGCCGTACTGCGCTAGATGAACTCACTAAGATTTTAAATTTAGGCTCGGTTTATCACTTCCAAAGATAAAACAGTAAAGAACGGCTTTTAAGGATGAAAGTACATGGTTGATCTACTCGCGTTGACTTTAGCGCAACAGGAACCCGAGCAAATGCAGGGTGAAACAGTTGAGTTTACATGGCAATGGCTAGGTGAAGGGTTACTGCAATGTACACCTAAAACAGCGTATAGAAAAACCATGGTGCTTTCTGCTGGAATTCATGGTAATGAAACAGCACCGATTGAATTATTGTCTCGCATCATTAGTGACCTATTTGCTGAGCATTTAAAATTAGCGGTGCGTGTACTCTTTGTTTTAGGTAATCCTAAGGCAATTCGACAAGGTGTTCGTTATCTCGAAAATGATATGAACCGAATGTTTTGTGGTGCATATCAGCAGTTAGCACAAGATGATGAAACGCATCGAGCAGCACAATTAGAACAGTGTACTTCAGAGTTTTTTGAGCAAAGTCAGTTTGAAGCACAGCGCTATCATTATGATATGCACACTGCAATTCGTGCATCATTACTGCCTGTATTTGCATTATTTCCCTATCAAACACAGCCCTATGATGACTTCCTGATTCAAAGTTTGAATGCTGCGGATTTGGATGCTTTGGTGTATCACAATGCGGTTGGAAAAACCTTTACTCATTTTACTGCTGAACGATGTCAAGCGGCGAGTAGTACCTTGGAGTTAGGCAAAGCAAAGCCGTTTGGTCAAAATGATTTAGCTGAATTTGCGAGTACCGATCAGGTTTTACGTGCGGTACTTTCAGAGCAGGCTTTGCCATGTAGACAGAAGCCAAGTATTCGCCAATTTAAGGTGGTGGACTCCGTTCTAAAGCAGAGTGACGATTTCCAATTGCAATTAAGTGCTGATGCACCTAATTTTTCAACCTTTCAGAAAGGTGAGGTGATTGCAACTCAGCAAGCAGGCAATTATGTCGTCGATAATCAACAAGTTTGGATTTTATTTCCAAATCCAAATGTGAAGATGGGCTTGAGAGCTGGACTGGTTTTAAAGGAAATTGGGTAGCATACACATACATCGACTTTTAAAAAATGGGTGTGATACGGAATAGGCGTAAATGGAGTTTGAATATGGATGTTCAGTAGAAAACAAAAGATCGGAAAAAATATCCATTGGATATTCATTTTTATGAAGTGGAAAGCAAGGACAGGTTGTCATAAAAAGATAGTTGGAGTGATCGTGTATGATTAACAATATGGAAGTGGGTAAGCCGCTAAAACGTGCCATGACGAAACGTCATTTGGTGATGATTTCATTAGGTGGTGCAATTGGAACGGGCTTATTTTTAGGCTCAGGTGATGTGATTTCACAGGCAGGTCCCATTGGTGCGATTCTCTCTTACCTGCTTGGTGGTATCATTGCCTACATGGTGATGCTGTGTTTAGGTGAGTTGGCAGTACAGATGCCAGTTTCGGGTTCATTTGGTGAATATGCCAGAACCTATATTGGACCAGGCACGGGCTATATGATCACATGGTTGTATTGGTTGACGTGGACTGCAACATTAGGTACTGAATTCACAGCTGCAGCTTTACTCATGCAGGAGTGGTTTCCTTCCATATCCATGTGGACATGGACCTTATTATTTGCAGCACTGGTCTTTACGCTGAATGTGAGTTCCACTCGGTTATTTGCTGAGTCGGAATTTTGGCTATCTTTGGTTAAAGTTCTCACCATTATCTGTTTTATTGCATTGGGCCTAGCCGCTATTTTTGGCTTGATCTCCTATCATGGTCATGAGTCAGCACCGCTGTTTAGTAAATTGACCGAGCATGGTTGGTTCCCAAATGGTATTTACCCAATTTTTGCCACAATGCTGATCGTTAATTTTGCATTCTCTGGTACAGAACTGATTGGGGTTGCCGCAGGGGAAGCTGAAGAACCTGCGAAAACGGTACCGAAAGCAATTAATGCTGCAATTTGGCGTTTATTGATTTTCTTTGTTGGTACGATTGTGGTGATTTGTGCATTACTGCCTTATGAAATGGCAGGACTCAATGCAGAAGGCGTAAGTAATAGTCCATTTGTAACGGTATTTAATTACATCGGCATTCCATATGCAGAAGATATTATTCGTTTTGTGATTATTACTGCACTTTTGTCGGCTGCCAACTCAGGCTTATTTGCTGCTTCTCGAATGATGTGGTCATTGTCAGCGCAGAATCAACTTCCTAAAGTGTTTGCTAAATTGACACGTTCAGGTACGCCAATTATTGCCATTATTGTCACCATGTTTGGTGCAATTCCTGGTTTATTATCTGAACAATTTGCGCCTGAAACCATTTTTAAAAATTTACTGGGTGTTGCTGCTTTTACTATGGTCGTGGTTTGGATCTCAATTTGTGTGAGCCAATTTAACTTCCGTAGACAATGGATCAAGTCTGGAAAAACGGTAAAAGATCTTAAATTTGCTGCGCCGTTGTTTCCGTTGACACCAATTTTAGGTGGGGCCTTCTGTGTCATTACTTGTATTAGTATGGTGGCAGATCCTTCAATGCAAGTTGGTTTTGTCTGCTGTGTTCTATTTATCATCGCCTGCTATGCAAGCTACTATATGTTTTATAAAAACAAAGCTTAACTGTATAAGCTAATCCTTCATAAAAGACGAATCTATACTCAGAATCTTTGAGTTGAGATTCGTCTTTTTTACTTTAGGAAATGATCATTTGGCTGTTTATAAAATGTAAAGAACTTCAAATAGAGATGACAAAAAAGAGCAAGTGCCGTAGTACTTGCTCTTTTCATTTGATTTAGGATATTCACTAGATCGGAAGAGCACACGTCTGAACTCCAGTCACTAG
>ERZ650312.250-NODE-250-length-29516-cov-11.201419_pt1 | contig 29516 bp, 23 predicted proteins | sample MGYA00376248_ERZ650312 | MGnify/ENA primary metagenome ERZ650312 (study PRJEB26733, sample SAMN07839316) | wastewater metagenome | biome: urban; feature: wastewater treatment plant; material: waste water | place: USA: North Carolina | collected 2016-07-28 ... | reverse complement strand
AGAAAAGGCTGTTCATATAACTGCTGAATTTCTTCTCGAGTCCAATCATTGCGTATAGTCATTATTTTCATCCTTGATTATCACGCATCATGCTTATACTTGGTGTCATCTTTTACCAAGCTGAGTATGCGATATATTTTTAGTGTGATTATTCCTGTATAGAGTATCCCTTTATCTCTGCATGAGAAATAAAGGGCGTGTACTGACAAAATTAAAAGGTCAATCTTGCAGCAGTGAATAGCTGAAATAATGCCTTAAGCAATTTCCTTTAAATTTAATTCTTCACGCATAAATTCACGTAATTTAAATTTCTGTGCCTTGCCTGAAGCGGTCATTGGAAATTCACTAAAGAAACGTACATAACGCGGGACTTTATTGTGTGAAATGTGTTCTGCACAGTATTGGCGAATTGCCTCTTCGGTACATTCATGGTGTTCATGTAGAATAATGCAGGCATACAGCTCTTCGCCATAACGATGATCTGGCACACCAATCACTTGCACATCACAAACTGCATCGTGGGTATATAAGAAATCTTCAATTTCTTTCGGGAATAAATTTTCTCCACCACGAATCACCACATCTTTAATGCGACCTTTAATTTTCACAAAGCCTTCATCGTCCATTTCTGCAATGTCGCCTGTGTGCATCCAACGTGCAACATCAATGACTTCTTGGGTTTTGTCATGTTCATCCCAGTAACCCAACATGACTGAATAACCACGCACACACAATTCACCCAACTGTCCGCGCGGCACGACTTTGCCTTCTTCATCGACAATTTTTACTTCCAGATGTGGATGTACGCGCCCCACTGTACTGACACGACGTTCCACCGAATCTTCAGTCGAACTTTGTGCGCTCACAGGCGTTGTTTCGGTCATGCCATAACAAATGGTGATTTGCGCCATGTGCATACGGTCTATCACACGTTGCATAATTTCTTGCGGACACGGACTGCCTGCCATGATGCCTGTACGCAAGCTAGATAAATCAAATTCATCAAACTGTTCATGCTCTAAAATGGCAATAAACATGGTCGGTACGCCGTAAGCAGCTGTACATTTTTCTTGCTGAATGGCTTTTAAGGTATCGAGCGGATTAAATACGGCTGATGGATAGACCATAGTTGAACCATGTGTGATACAGGCCAAATTACCCATCACCATGCCAAAACAGTGGAACAGCGGCACGGAAATACAAACACGATCTTGCGGACTTAAATGAATTGCCTCACCTACAAAGTAACCATTATTTAAAATGTTATTGTGGGTCAGCATAGTGCCCTTCGGATTGCCCGTTGTGCCTGAGGTAAATTGAATATTGATGGTTTCATCAAACTGCAACTCACTGGCAATATATTGCAGTTTTTTTAGCATGTGTGTGGTTGGACTTGGCAGCAAATCCTGAAAACGATGAATACCCGTATGGCTTTGTTCATCAATTTTAATCACATGCTTTAAATGTGGTAAGCGCTTGGCATTGAGGACTTTGTTGTCTGCCTGACACAGCTCTGGGGCAATTTTGGTTAAAATTTCCTGATAATTGGTGCTTTTAAACTGCGATGCTATCACCAAACCTTTACAGGAAACCTTGTTGAGCACAAATTCCAGTTCATTGCTTTTATAAGCAGGGTTCAAGTTGACCAAAATCACCCCTGCCTTAAAGGCTGCGAATTGAGTGATTGTCCATTCCACACAATTCGGAGACCAAATGGCAAGGCGGTCACCTTTCTTAAAACCGAGTTTTAACAAACTACAGGCAAAGGCATTGACCTGTTGCTGCAGTTGCTTATAGGTCAGACGCACATTTTGATGCACGCTGACCAAAGCATCCTGATCTGCATATTGCTGGCAAGCCTGATCAAACTTTTCACCAATAGTCATACCTAACAAAGGCTGATTACTGGTGCCATAGGCATAACTTAACCGTACTTGTGTCATTGAATCGATCTCCTTGATTCTTTGTAATTCTGTTTTCCGTTATGACGACGATTACTTTTTGCCTGTTTTTGTGCGTTATTTTTACTACCCTCCCTGCTGTTTTCGCACTGCATTTACACAAAAGTCGGCAATTTGTTTGACAAAGTAATCTTTATAATTTTGATCAAACATCACATTGCGAGACGGGTTTAAAGGTTCAATCACTACAAAGGTCATGGAGCCAACCACACCTAAAGCAGCAGTGTTCAAATCTTCAAAATCAAACTCACCATTGACTTTTCCTTCAGCCAAAATTTCCTTGATGCTTTGTTTGATCAATTGTTTACTGCGAAAACGCTCATGTTCCATTTCTGGGTCTACAGGCTCGAACATTAACGAATACGCCAATTGGGGACTGTTCATCGCACGCTTCACAAAAGTAGTGACAGATTTTTGCAATTTTTGTTTTGGCGTTAAATCTGACTTCGCAATGTGGTCCAAAATTTCGACCTCACGACGAATCGCATCCGATAAAACTTCAATCAGAATCTGACTTTTATTTTCAAAGTAGCGATACACCAAACCTGTAGAAACACCAGCGCGTTCTGCAATGGCTTGTATAGACGCTTCTTTAAAGCCCCCATGAGCAATAAGTTCACGAGCAGAATCTAAAATCGCGTTGCGATTTTGTTCCATACGTTCCTGCATCAATGATGATCTTTTATAACTCATATCTTATTCTCAACCAGATAAAATGAATTGTAAATCATTTTGTGAATTTTAGTTCACTTTTTTAAATTTTCGATGTATGTTAGAACCTAAACACAACAAAAATGCTTGTTTTAGGAACAACAAATATAACCTCAGGATGAATGAATACATGCATTTACAAAGCTTAGACTTCGGTTTGGATGAAACCTTAATCGCACTGCGTGATTCAATCGCTGCTTTTTGTGCAAAGGAAATTGCACCCATTGCACAACAGGTTGATCGTGATAACGAATTCCCTGCCCAGCTTTGGAAAAAATTTGGCGATATGGGCTTACTTGGCTTAACCGTGAGTGAACAATACGGCGGCACCAACTTAGGCTATTTGGCTCACATCATTGCCATGCAAGAAATTTCTCGTGCATCAGCATCCATTGGTTTGTCTTACGGTGCTCATTCTAACCTATGTGTGAACCAAATTAAGCGAAATGGGACAGAAGAACAGAAGCAACGCTATTTGCCAAAACTGATTTCAGGCGATTACGTCGGCGCTTTGGCAATGTCTGAACCAAATGCAGGCTCAGACGTGGTCAGCATGAAACTGAAAGCTGAAGATAAAGGCGATCATTAGTTGCTTAACGGCGCAAAAATGTGGATCACCAATGGTGGTGATGCCGATGTTTTGGTGGTGTATGCCAAAACTGATTTACAGGCAGGTGCCAAAGGCATGACGGCTTTCTTGATTGAAAAAACCATGGCAGGTTTTAGCCACGGCAGCCATTTAGACAAACTCGGAATGCGCGGCTCGAATACCTATCCACTTTTCTTTGACAACGTCGAAGTTCCAAAAGAAAACGTTTTGGGCGGTGTGGGCAATGGTACAAAAGTGCTGATGAGTGGACTGGACTATGAACGTGCGGTTTTAAGTGCAGGACCGCTCGGCATTATGGATGCCTGCATGGACACCGTGATTCCTTATATTCATGAGCGTAAACAGTTTGGTCAGGCATTGGGTGAATTCCAACTTATGCAAGGCAAAATTGCCGATATGTATTCGACTTGGTTGGCATGTAAGGCGTTGGTTTATGCCGTAGGTGCAGAATGTGACAAAGCTGAACACAGCCGCAGTCTGCGTAAAGATGCAGCCAGTGCCATTTTATACGCTGCCGAAAAAGCCACGTGGATGGCCGGTGAAACCATTCAAACCTTAGGCGGCAATGGCTATATCAATGAGTTTCCTGCAGGACGTTTATGGCGTGATGCCAAACTCTATGAAATTGGTGCGGGTACTTCAGAAATTCGCCGTATGTTGATTGGACGTGAACTGTTTAACGAAACTGCCTAAAAATAAATCACAAAAATAGACAAGGAGGTTGGCATGAATCAATTACAGAGCAAAATTAATATTCGCAGCGATGAGTTTAAAAACAACCAAGCTGCGATGCAAAGCCTAGTCGATGACCTCAGAGAAAAAGTCCAAAAAATTGCTTTGGGTGGCGGCGAAACTGCACGCCAGAAACATTTAGACCGTGGCAAATTACTGCCGCGTGAACGGATTGACCACCTGATTGATCTAGGTACTGCATTTATTGAAATTGGTCAGTTGGCCGCTTATCAGGTTTATCAGGATGATGTCCCTGCTGCAGGCGTGGTAGCAGGCGTGGGTCAGGTCAATGGCGTGACCTGCATAATCATTGCTAACGATGCCACAGTCAAAGGCGGTACTTATTATCCGCTGACGGTAAAAAAGCATTTACGCGCACAGGAAATTGCCGAGCAGAATCACCTGACGTGTATTTATCTGGTCGATTCAGGCGGTGCATATTTGCCGCTGCAAGATGAAGTCTTTCCAGACCGTGATCATTTCGGACGCATTTTCTACAACCAAGCCCGCATGTCGAGCATGGGTATTGCCCAAATTGCCGTTGTGATGGGAAGTTGTACCGCAGGCGGTGCTTATGTCCCTGCCATGTCAGATGAAACCATTATTGTGCGTAATCAAGGGACTATTTTCTTGGGCGGCCCACCATTGGTTAAAGCCGCAACAGGCGAAGTGGTCAGCAGTGAAGACTTGGGGGGTGGCGATGTGCACACTCGCCTTTCAGGTGTGGCCGATCATTTGGCAGAAAATGATGAACATGCTTTGGCAATTGCCCGCAACATCGTCGCCAATTTAAATAAAAAACCAAATCCACAGCCAGAAAATGTCGAAGCGCCGTTATTTGATGCCTCTGAATTGTATGGCATTGTTCCAACAGATGCACGTAAACCATTTGATGTGCGTGAAGTGATTGCCCGCATTATCGATGGTTCACGTTTTGACGAATTTAAAGCACGCTTTGGCACCACATTAATTACAGGTTTTGCCAAACTATATGGTATGCCTATCGGGATTATTGCCAACAATGGGATTCTGTTTTCCGAATCGGCACAAAAAGGTGCACACTTTATTGAACTGTGCACCCAACGCAACATTCCCCTGTTATTTATTCAAAACATTACAGGCTTTATGGTTGGACGCCAATATGAAAATGAAGGCATTGCTAAAAATGGTGCCAAACTGGTGATGGCGGTTGCCACTGCTAATGTGCCTAAACTAACTTTGGTGATTGGCGGTTCTTTTGGTGCAGGTAACTACGGGATGTGTGGTCGTGCTTATTCACCACGCTTTATGTGGACATGGCCAAACTCACGTATTTCGGTAATGGGTGGCGAACAAGCATCGAGCGTACTCTCCACCTTAAAACGTGATCAGTTAGAAGCCAAAGGCGGCAGCTGGTCTGCAGAAGAAGAAGATCAATTCAAACAGCCGATTCGTGAACAATACGAGCGTCAGGGTCATCCATATTATGCTTCAGCACGTTTATGGGATGATGGTGTGATTGACCCAGCACAGTCACGTGAAGTCCTGGCATTAAGTTTAGCCGCTGCCCTCAATGCACCTATTCAACCGACCAAATTTGGCGTGTTCCGCATGTAAGAGGTGACAAAATGGATTATCAATTTTTACAACTCGAACAGCATAACCAAGTGGCTAGGGTTTGGATTAATCGTGCAGAATTGCATAACGCTTTCAATACGCAGGTGATTGAAGAATTACACGCCTGCTTTCAAGCCCTCAATACCCGCGATGATATTCGAGTGGTGATTTTGGCAGGACGCGGCAAAAGTTTCTCTGCAGGCGCAGATTTAAACTGGATGAAACAAGCAGGTCAGGCATCACAGGCAGACAATGAAGCTGATGCCTTGAAACTGGCGAAAATGCTGCAAAGTTTAGCGACTTTAAAGCAACCAACCATTGCCCGTGTACATGGCATTGCTTTTGGTGGCGGTATGGGTTTGGCCTCTGCCTGTGATATTTGCGTTGCTAGCACCGATGCCAAATTTGCGACTTCTGAAGTACGTTTAGGACTAGCCCCTTCTACTATTAGCCCTTATGTTATTCGTGCAATTGGCGCACGTCAGGCATCTCGTTACTTTTTAACCGCAGAACGTATTTCTGCAGAACAAGCACAGCACATTGGCTTGGCACATGAAGTCACTTCAGCCGAAGACTTAGACAACAAAATTGATGAAATTGTGCAAGCCTTATTGCTTGGTGGCCCAGAAGCGCAACATGCTTCTAATCAACTGATTCAGATGGTCAATCATCAAGTTTTAACTGAAGATTTACTCCAACAAACTGCACAGCATATTGCACATGTTCGCCAAGGAGATGAGGCGAAAAATGGCTTAAATGCATTTTTGAATAAACAAAGCCCGGCTTGGATCATGACCACGGCAGAATAAAAGAAGGATCGTAGGATGTTTGAAAAGATTTTAATTGCCAACCGTGGTGAAATTGCCTGCCGTGTAATTCGTACCGCAAAAAAACTCGGGATTGCGACTGTTGCTGTGTATTCAGATGCCGATGCACAATCACAGCATGTCAAACTCGCAGATGAGGCCATTTATATTGGTGAATCACCTGCGGCACAAAGTTATTTGCAAGTTGAACGTATTATTCAGGCAGCCAAAAGTACTGGGGCGCAAGCCATACACCCGGGGTATGGTTTCTTATCTGAAAATGACCAGTTCGCACTAGCCTGTAAAGACAACAATATTGTTTTTATTGGCCCGCCTGTTGAAGCCATTTTGGCAATGGGTCTAAAGGCGACCTCTAAGGCTCTGATGGAAAAAGCTGGTGTGCCACTAACTCCGGGCTATCATGGCAGCAATCAAGATGCAGCATTCTTAAAACAACAAGCCGACAGCATTGGTTATCCTGTGCTCATTAAAGCCAGTGCAGGCGGCGGTGGTAAAGGTATGCGTTTAGTAGAACGCAGTGAAGACTTTCTCAGCTCGCTGGCCTCATGTAAGAGTGAAGCACGCTCTAGCTTTGGCAATGAAGATGTGCTGATTGAACGCTATGTGATTCAACCACGTCATATTGAAGTACAGGTTTTTGGAGATACTCACGGCAACTACGTGCATTTGTTTGAACGTGATTGCTCGGTGCAGCGTCGTCACCAAAAAGTGCTTGAAGAAGCACCAGCACCAAAAATGCCAGCACATAAACTCGAAACCATGCGCCAAGCCGCGATTGATGCCGCGCGTGCCGTAAATTACGTGGGCGCAGGTACGGTAGAGTTTATTGTCGAGCAAGACGGTACCGCTTATTTCATGGAAATGAATACCCGATTGCAAGTAGAACACCCAGTCACAGAAATGATTACAGGACAAGACTTGGTCGAGTGGCAATTGCGGGTTGCCTTTGGTGAGCCCTTGCCAAAACAGCAACATGAATTGCAAATTCACGGCCATGCCCTTGAAGCACGTGTGTATGCCGAAGAACCAGAAAAGGGCTTTATTCCTGCCATTGGTCAAATCAGCTATCTACATTATCCAGAGCAAAATGACGCAGTACGTGTCGATAGCGGAATTGTCGAAGGCGATGAAATCAGCACCTACTATGACCCAATGATTGCCAAACTGATTGTTTGGGGTAAAAACCGTGATGCGGCATTAACCCAAATGCACCATGCTTTAGCTCAGTTCCATGTCGATGGTTTAGCTAACAATATTGCATTCTTGGATCGTTTAGTACTGTGTGACTCCTTTAAAAATGCCAATTTGGATACCGGGCTTATTCAACGTGAGGAAGCATTCTTACTTAATTCAAAACCTGAAGTCGCTACTGAAACCGTCGTTGCAGCTGCGTTAATTGATGTGCTTTCTCGTATTCAGAGAAACAAAGCGGCAAACAACGCGGTTTGGCAAAAAGATCTCTTCTGGCGCTTAAATCAGAGAAATGTCCACACAGTGCAATTACAATACAATAGCCAAACATTCAAAATCCATTTAAAACCATGCACTTCTGGTTTTGAAGCACACTTCAATGGGCAAACGCTGAGCGTTAAAGGCGAGCTTTTAGATGCACATCGTCTCCAGCTTTGCATTAATGGTCAGCAGCAAAAAATAGCATTTAACCAACATGCCCAAGGCATCACCCTATTCCAAAATGGTCAGCGTCATCTGTTTAACTATGTGCAATCAAACTTTAACAGCGATGATCACCAAGACAATGCCAACAACCTGACTGCACCTATGCCAGGTGTGATCACCCAAGTCTTGGTGGCAGCCAATGCCCGCGTGAAAAAAGATGATGTGCTGATGACACTGGAAGCCATGAAAATTGAATATTCAATTCGTGCACCTTTCGATGGCATTGTGGCAAGTTCGTACTTCCAAGCGGGCGATCAGGTCAAAGCAGGTGATGAACTGGTTGAATTTGAAGCCTTGACGGAGGAAGTTGCATGACTGAATTTGTCAAAATTGTAGAAGTTGGCCCGCGAGATGGTCTACAAAATGAGAAAACACCACTCACTTTGGCAGACCGTAAAAACTTGATTCTGGATTTAATGCAAACAGGTTTAAGCAGCATTGAGGTCGGTTCTTGCGTATCGGCCAAATGGGTGCCGCAAATGGCAGACAGCGATGTGCTGTTTGCCAACCTGCCACAAGATCCCAATATTCAATTCAGTTTATTGACCCCAAACTTAAAAGGTTTTGAGTCGGCTTTGGCGGTAGGTTGCAAAGAAGTTGCTGTGTTTACCGCAGCTTCTGAAAGTTTTACCCGAAAAAACATCAACTGCTCAATTGAGGAAAGTCTGGAAAAGTTTAGTGAGGTCATGCGTCAAGCTAAAGCGCACAGCATTCGCGTGCGTGGTTATGTTTCTTGTATGGTGGACTGTCCTTATGAAGGTGCGATTGACCCGAAACAAGTCGCAAAAGTCACACAGCAATTATTAGACATGGGCTGCTATGAAGTGTCTTTGGGTGAAACCATTGGTACAGCAACCCCTGACCGTGTGAAAAAAGTTTGGGATGCATGTTTAGCACAGGTTGATGCCAAAGTTTTAGCAGGTCATTTCCACAATACTTATGGTATGGCGATTGCCAATATTTATCAGTCGCTCTTGCAAGGTATTCGTGTATTTGATTCATCTATTGCTGGTTTGGGTGGCTGTCCGTATGCCAAAGGTGCATCGGGCAATGTATCTACCGAAGACCTCTACTATTTACTGTCCAAAATGGGTTTTGAAACAGGTGTGCAGTTAGAGGCGCTGATGCAAGCCAGTCGCAACATCAGCAAGGTCTTACAGCGCGATAATCCATCTAACTATGCCAATGCGTATTGGCAAAAGGTCTGTGCTTAAAACCGATTTCATCCTCACTCAATAGCTTTGAAACATAAGCGACAAGGATGCAACAACATAACATGGCAAGTGAATGCCGTGCAGAAAATAGATAGAGGTGACAAATGTCCAATAAAGTATATGACAGCGCACAAGCTGCATTAAATGGCTTGGTTCAAGATGGGCACACCTTGGCGGTGGGTGGTTTTGGATTATGCGGTATTCCAGAAGCCTTGATTGCTGCATTAAAAGATACAGGCGTCAAACAACTGACTTGTATTTCCAACAACGCAGGGGTCGATGGTTTTGGCTTAGGCTTATTGCTAGAAACCAAACAAATTAAAAAAATGATTTCATCTTATGTTGGTGAAAATAAAGAATTTGAACGCCAGTTTTTAAGCGGCGAACTGGAAGTTGAACTCACCCCGCAAGGCACACTGGCAGAAAAACTACGCGCAGGTGGTGCGGGTATTCCTGCATTTTTCACTCCAACAGGTGTAGGTACTGTTATTGCAGAAGGTAAAGAAGTCCGTGAATTTAACGGCAAAGATTATATTTTAGAACAATCTTTGACTGCAGATGTCGCTTTGGTCAAAGCCTACAAAGCAGATAAAGCAGGTAATCTTGTTTTCCGTAAAACAGCACAAAATTTTAATCCTGTCTGTGCTATGGCAGGCAAAATCACCATTGCGGAAGTTGAACAAATTGTTGAAATTGGCGATTTAGACCCAGACGAGATTCACTTAGCTGGTATTTATGTGAACCGCATTGTCCTCAATGCAAGCCCAGAAAAACGTATTGAACAAATGACTTTAAAGGCGGAGGCTTAAGACATGGCTTGGACGCGTAATCAAATGGCGCAGCGCGCTGCACAAGAGTTAGAAGATGGCTTTTATGTCAATTTAGGCATTGGCTTGCCAACACTGGTGGCCAATTATATTCCTGAACAGATCAATGTTTGGTTGCAGTCTGAAAATGGCTTACTTGGCATTGGTGAATTTCCGACTGCCGACACTGTAGATGCAGATCTAATCAATGCAGGCAAACAAACTGTGACGGCACGTAAAGGGGCAGCTTTTTTTTCCAGTGCAGATTCCTTTGCCATGATTCGTGGCGGGCATGTCAATATTGCTATTTTAGGGGCAATGGAAGTTTCTGAACAAGGTGATCTTGCCAACTGGATGATTCCTGGCAAGAAAGTTAAAGGCATGGGCGGTGCAATGGATTTGGTTGCAGGCGTACAAAAAGTCGTGGTGCTGATGGAACATTGTGCAAAAGATGGTACACCTAAAATTGTATCACAGTGCAGTTTGCCACTTACGGGTAAAGCGGTGGTGCATCGTATCATTACCGACTTAGGCGTACTGGATATTACCCCACAAGGTATCAAGTTGATTGAACTTGCACCCGATGTCAGTTTTGATGAGATTCAAAAAGTCACAGGTGTTGTCCTACAAAAAGCCGCAGCTTGATGAGTTTATTTCAATTCAAACCTCTCTTCTTTGCAGGTTTTAATGCACAGCTTTAAACTTAATACAAGGGAGAGGGTTTATTTTGCCTTACATGCTTTTTCACTTAACCCATTCAATAATCCACTGATTTATAAAGCCATTCTGTTAAACTCATGGTCATCTAAAAATCATCTTTCAATTTCGATATTTGCATGATGCTTCGGAATTGACTAGCAATAAAAAAACCCTCACTGTGTAAAGTGAGGGCTCCGTAAATGTTTCATCCTTCAAGAAATTAACCCGTTTAAGATTGAGGCACCTTTTGCTCTGTCACGCCTGCATCTTCCACACTACGCACTGTGCCTGTATCTACATTCAAGACTTCGAACTCAATACGGCGGTTTTTAAATTGGCCTTCCGGTGTTGCATTTGCCGCAATCGGCTGCTCTGAACCAAAACCAATGGCTTGCAACTGACCTGGGTTTACTCCACGTGATACCAAATAATCGACCACTGCTTGCGCACGTTGTTGTGACAATGTCTTGTTGGCATTGGCATCACCTACGGCATCGGTGTGCCCTTTCACGGTTAATCGAACTTGTGGCGCACGCTGCATCAATACCGCAGCCTGATCTAAAATAGATTTATTGGCTTCTGGAATTTCAGTCGATGCAGAATCAAAATTAATGATTTGAATATTGAGTGCCGTCGCAACATCTAACGCGCGGATATTGTCAGGATTAATTGTAGCCAAAGCCTTCTCGGCATTGCTAATACTGCTGGTTACAGCCTGATTGACGTCGGTTACTGTGGTTTCTGCAGGTTGCTGAGTCACTACAGTCATGTTTTTAGCCATTGGACGAATTTGACTGGCTAAACGCTCTGCATCGGTAGGATTCGCTGCTTGAATAGACAGTTGATTGCCCACCCAATTTAAATTGACATTCGGTACACCTTTCAACATTTTTAAAACACTTGGAATCACATCTTGATCAATAAATTCTGAATGATAGTTGGCATAATTTTCTGCACCACAACCTGTCGGATGATTAAAAATTTGCTTCACTTCATTTTGTAGAATGTCCATATAGCTTGGATTATTCAACAAAATTTGACAGGTCACCAAATTACCATCACTGCCCGTACTAACTTGTAACATTGCAGGCTGATTAGCTGCCACCTGGGTCTGCGCAGTTGCCGGCGCCTGGTTGCGGTCACTACATGCTCGGAATAAAAATGCCAATAAACCAATTAAAATAATTAAAGCTAAAATTGGCAATAACCACGAACGGCGTTCTTCTACGGGCTTAGTCACAATGACTTCAGGTGCTTGATGTACGGTTTGTCCCACAGCATTATTTACCCCCAATGCAGCCAATAATGCTGTTGCCCACTGCGGTAAAGCTGCTTGAATTGAATCTAAATTGTTTCGCAGTAAATGCTGAATTGCGACTGGGTCAGATGAACCCGCTTGATTTTCCAAAAAGTTTAAACTTGGTGCAATTGAACGATTCAAAGTATTTTCAATTTCGGTTTGTGGTGCTGTGCCGCTGACCAAATCTAAAAACTGCTGTTTTAAAGATAGATTTGCGTCAAAGACATCTCCCACGCGCGGATTGAGTTGTCGCTGCAGAGTATCAATCAGTTCAGGACGTGAATTTAAAATAGACAATAAAATGGGATAAAAACTATTTAATGCCTGATTTTTTTCAAGCAAATGCTGAGTTTCCCCTTCCAATACAATGGATGATACGCTTTGTTTGAGCAAGTCTATAAAATCTATTTGCATATATATGCCCTCTTTTTGTCTTTGTTTTTAAGTTGTTTTTTAGTGTATATGCTTAAAAATTAAACAAATGTAATAAATTGTGGTGTTTTGACTTTGTTGTGAAATTTGAGTCAACGAAATGTAGAGTTTTCTATTCTTAGATTTTCTATTGTAGATTGTTAAAATTCAATAAAAAAGCCAGCCGAAGCTGACTTTTATTTAAACTTGAAAATGAGATATCAATCAGAACGATTAGGCAGTAAAGACGCGTACCGCTTTGCCTTTTACAATTTGATTAATCAAAGGCGTATTTTTGCCTTGCGACACGATCGTTTCTTTGTTCAGCGTCCATTCCACTTCTGGGTCAACCAAGACCCAACCCGCTTCCTGTTCCCAACGACTTTGCATTTTTGCCACACGCGCAGGTGCAAGTGTTACTTTTTCTACCCACTCCAATGGACTGAACAGACCTTCCTGAATCAGTTGAATCCCAAATGGAATATAAGTATCAAACGCAGTAAAACCTGACAAGGTATCTGCAAACGGTGCCATTTTTGCAGAGCTGTTTAAAGGCTCGTGATGAGTACAAATCGCATCAATCACACCATTTTTTACACCTTGACGTAGCAATGCTTTGTCTTGCTCTGAGCGCAGTGGCGGACGCACGTGCGCTAAGGAGTTAAAACCATCAATTATTTGATCGGTTAAATGCAATTGATGCATCGCCACATCACAAGTAACAGGCAGACCTTTGGCTTTGGCTTGTTGAATCAACTCAACTGAGGCACCACAAGACAATAAGCCAAAATGCGCACGTACACCTGTAGCTTCAATCATTAACAAATATTTAGCAATCGCTACGGTTTCAGCCAAAGTAGGAATCATGGGCAAGCCTTGACGCGAAGCAATAAAACCTTCATGCACACAGCCATCTTTGGCAATTTGCGGTTCTTCAGCATAGAACACCACGGTCATGTCTAAACCCGCTGCATATTCCAAAGTACGAATCACCACATCATCATCTTCAAAAGGTGCATTGGCATTGGACACTGCACTACAACCGCCTTTTTTCAGTCCCGCCATATTGGCAGGCTGTTTGCCGTTTAAACCTTGAGTTTGTGCACCAATCACTTCTAAATAAATACCACTATCCAACTTGGCTTTTTCTACTAAACCATGAATGAGTGCACCGTTGTCTTGCACAATGGGTTTAGAATCAGGTGGGGTAAATAAGTGCAGAATTCCGTTTTCACGTGCTGCCTTGCCTTCTGATTTGAGCGTGCCGTGCTGCTGTTGACCTGGTTCACGTAAACGTGCACACAAATCCACCATGGTTGGCATGAGCCATTGACCTTGGGCATCAATACTTTCGCTAATCTCAGCACTTTCTGCAACAAACTTGCCATTTTTAAGATATACCGTTTGCACGCGGTCAATTTGCTGGATTGGGTCAAGCACACGTACATTTTCAATTTTTACAATCGCCATGACTTTTTCCTTATACCGCAATCGCGTCAATCAAACCTTGTTCTTGCAATTGACCTTGCATCGCCAAAGCCAATACCGCCATACGTACCGCAATACCGTTGGTTACTTGATTTAAAATTACCGATTGAGGGCCATCGGCAATGCTTGAATCAATTTCGACACCACGGTTCATTGGCCCAGGATGCATCACAATACAGTTTGGTTTAGCAAGCGCCAAACGCTCTTTGTTTAAACCATACATTTTGTAAAATTCAGCTTGTGAGGCAAGTGCTGGCGAATCAATCCGTTCATTTTGAATACGCAGGGTGATAATCACGTCGCAGTCTTTTATGCCTTCTTCCATTTTGTTAAATAAACGCACGCCTGCTCCATATTCATCAAAACCGTACGGCAACAAGGTGTTCGGTGCAATCACACGAATGTCTTTACAGCCCAGTGTTTGCAAGGCCGCCACATCGGAACGCGCCACACGTGAATGTTTAATATCACCAATAATGGCCACGCTTAATTCTTCATAAGGTCGTTGGGTTTCACGGCGGATGGTCAACATATCCAACATGGCTTGAGTCGGATGCGCATGACGGCCATCGCCTGCATTAATAATCGCAACATTTGGGCAAACTGTTTTGGCAATAAAATGTGCAGCACCTGAAGATGAATGGCGTACCACAAAAATGTCGGCAGCCATCGCCTCTAAGTTCCATAAAGTGTCACGCAAAGTTTCACCTTTAGAGGTACTTGAACGGGCAATATCAATATTGAGTACATTGGCAGAAAGACGCTTGGCTGCGGCTTCAAATGTGGTGCGGGTACGGGTAGAGTTTTCGAAGAACAAATTCATCACCGTGCGCCCTTCGAGCAAATTATTGGTGATCAGTTGGTTTTGTTCATTGAAAAAGGACTGTGCTGTGTCCAAAATTTGGGTGAGGGTTTCTTTGGAAAGACCTTCGATGGTTAAAAAGTGTTTTAAATGCCCATCTTTATTCAATTGAATCTGGCTCGGAGTATGCAATGCCGCCAAATGCATGAGAGATTCCTTATACGTTAAGTTAACGCATTATACAGAAATTGATTTGGCAAAGCAGTGCAAGTTGGCATGATTTAGTCAAAAGAAACTTATGATTTTAAAAATTAAGTCATGCAGAATCATCTACACTTTCTTTCATGCTTAATACTCTACAAAACGATGTGAAAGGATGGCACGTATATTTAACTACAATGCTACCCAATCATATTGATATGAGCTTGATGAACATCTGCTTGATCAATCTTCGCCTACAACAACCTACACAACATTAAGGCTGTGTAGGCAAAACCCGTACTATTCCCCCACTTAACGCAATGCACCAATATAATGATGCGACACCTGCGCCTGATAAATTTCTTCAGCTGTCGGTTCAGTCAAGTCATCTATATTTTCCATATTTTCTACTGCAACCAATTGCTGCGCTGCTGTCTGCTGCGGCGTTATTTCTGCGTCAGCATCTATTAGGTCACCTAATATGCTGTTTAAGCGCACGGCATAACGGCACAATTCGTCATCGTGTGTGGCGAGCGCCAATTGCAGCACAGCACGTGCATAGTCTGAATTTTCCACCAGATACATGACATCAATCACACGTCCACTGACCCGTCTTAATCGCGTATAAATTAAAGTGGCAACTGAAAAAATCTCGTTATTTACTGTTAAAGGATGTGCCGTGGTTAATGTAGCTGTGGTCATTTAAATATTCCCCTTATAGTTTCATTGTTGTTTTGCAGTGTTTGATGCTTATCTGCAAAATATTCACCATCACAACAAAGCATGAGCAAAATACATACCAATCATGTGAATATTCAGGTTTTTATTTTTCCGCAATACAATCACTCAAAATTTGTTGGGGGATGTCTCTACATCCTCATTGCATTTCAGAAAAATAAGAACATTAAAAAATGCACTAAAGCCCCTCAAACCAAGACCTTTAAAATTCTGCGCGATACACGCTAAATCACTAAGTTTTCTAGCACAAAATACGGTAAAATAGCCGATTGCTGAATTGCTTTTGGAAATTTTCATGAATTCGAAACCCCGTCTTTCTACATATTGGGTCACCTGTGCAGATGGACTTGAAACCTTATTGCAAGAAGAAATGCAAGGTTTAGGTATTCAAAATATCGAACGTTTACCGGGTCGTTTAATTTTCAAAGGCACACTCGAAAATGCCTATCGTGTCTGCATGTGGTCACGTTTAGCCTCACGTGTCCTTGCGCCAATTCACACACACGAAATTGAATTCAGTCACGACGCGCGCGATGTAGCCGAAGAGCTTTATGAAGGTGCGCTTAGCTTTGACTGGTCACTCATTTTTGCCCCACAAAGTACGTTTGCAGTGCGTTTACATATCGAACGTGACATCAAAGTAAATAGCCAGTTTGCAACCTTGCGCGTTAAAGATGGTGTGGTCGATTCATTTATGGACGCAGTGGGCAAACGTCCAAGCATTGACATCAAGCAGCCAGAAATTACCTTATACGTGTTGGCAGGCAAAAAAGAACATACATATTGCCTAGATTTATCAGGCGATTCATTGCATAAGCGCGGCTATCGTCGTTTTATGACCGATGCTCCAATTAAAGAAAACCTTGCTGCGGCAATTCTGCAAAAAGGTCAATTAGAACAAATTCAACCCGACATTATTTTAGACCCTATGTGTGGTTCGGGTACGTTTATTATTGAAGCATTGATGATGCTGACTGACCGTGCGCCAGGTCTAGTACGTCGTTTTGGTTTTAATGGTTGGCAAGGCCATGACCATGAATTATGGATGAGTATTAAAGCAGAAGCGGCAGAACGCCACCAAACTGCATTACAACAACCATTGCCAAAATTCTATGCTTTCGATGCCGACTGGGAAGCAGTCAAAGCCACCAAGCAAAATATTATTGCGGCAGGTTTTGAAAGTCTGCTCGATCAGATTCAAATTGAAGAGCGTACTTTGGCTGACTGGCCCGACTTTCAATCTGAAGGCAAAAAAGCCTTTATTGTAACCAACCCGCCTTACGGTGAGCGTTTGGGCGATAAAGCCTCGAACCGTGCCTTATATTTGGGCCTGTCTGCCCTCTTACAAAAACATTTCCCAAATCAAAAAGCAGCCGTTATTGCAGCTCAAGTTGAACAAGCCGATGTGTTGGCTTTCAATGACCCACAAATTTTACGCTTGATGAACGGCAAACTGCCAATTTATGTTCGTTTTGGTACGATCAAACCTGCAGCAGTCGCACGTCCATTCTTGGCAGATTGGCAACCGCAACAATTTGAACCCATTGAAGGTGCAGAAGACTTCACCAACCGTTTGCAAAAAAATATGCAAAGTCTGAAAAAATGGGCCGTGAAAGAAAATGTGCATTGTCTGCGTTTATACGATGCCGACTTACCTGACTTTAATGTCGCAGTCGATTTATACGGCGACCGTTTGCACGTGCAGGAATATGCACCACCGAAAAAAATTGATCCTGAAAAAGCCAAAAAGCGTTTTAATCTTGCCTTACAAGCCATTCGTGCCGTTACAGGTTTAGGGCGTGATGCTGTATTTATTAAAACCCGTGCTCGTCAGGAGGGTAAAAACCAGTACACCAAACAAAGTACAGCCTCGAAGCGTTTTATTGTGCAAGAAGGTCAGGCTAAAATTTTGGTCAACCTCACCGACTACCTTGATACAGGCTTGTTCCTTGACCATCGTCAAATGCGTTTGCGCATTGCCAAAGAAGCTCGTGGCAAGCACTTCCTGAATTTATACAGTTATACCTCAACTGCAAGTTTGCATGCCGCCCTTGGCGGTGCACTAAGTACCACTAGTGTTGATTTGTCCAATACTTATTTGAATTGGTCTAAAGAAAACTTTGTATTGAATGGTTTAACGGTAGACCATGCCGATGAGCAACATCAATTCTTTGCCAGCGATTGTTTTGAATGGCTCAAAGAAGGTCATGAACAATATGATCTGATCTTTATTGACCCACCAACTTTCTCAAACTCTAAAAAATTCTACGGAACGTTTGACGTACAACGCGACCACGTTTCTTTAATTAAACGTGCCATGAACCGCTTAACCACAAGCGGTACGCTGTACTTCTCCAACAACTACCGTGGTTTTGAAATGGATGAAGAAATTGAAGCCATGTTTGATGTGCAGGAAATTAGCCATGAAACCATTGGGCAAGATTTCAAACGCAATACCAAAATCCACCGTGCTTGGAAAATTCAGCACCCGCCTGTTTAAATAAACGATATGGCAATACAACAAAGCCTGTTCATTTGAACAGGCTTTGTTTTATCGTAGATCAGTATCTAGATTATTGACCAGTTAAAAACTTCTTTTCACCATATTGATAATGCATCGACAGTTTAAATTCATCACCATCACGTTGAATTTGCTGATTGCTTTGCATCGCACTGAGCATCTGTTCTAATTCTTGATCAGACATGCTTTTACCTGCAGCATTCATATAATTATTCATAATGGTTTTGACCACTTGCTTGTTAAAACTCACATCGGTTTGCATTTCCAATAAACTTGGGAACATTTTTATCAAACCTTCTACAGTGGTTTGATGCCCTGGCATCACTTTACCAACCCAATCTGCCCGAATACTGCCTGTGCCTAACTTCAACTGATTCTTCTTGGATTCAAACTGAAAACCCTCATTAATCACAGCCAATAAGGCTTGTTGAACTTCTTGCTCAAAGTTTTCTGCTTCTAAGCAGGAATTACTTTGTTTTTGAATAATATCAAAGAAGGTCTGCATTTTTGTGCGTTGCAAATCTTTAACATCCCAATTGAACTGCAAATCTTGCATTGCGGGCACATTGTCTAAACCTAGTTCAGCAATTTTGAATTTTGATTGAATATCAACCGTACGCTCATGCAGTTGAGTATCCATACGCCAACTGAAGTCTTTCATTTTGCCTGAACCCACTGCTTTTGAGTCCTGACGCTGCATTTCTGCGATACTGAATTGGAAATAGCCAGGCTCTAAAGACTGCGCATACAAAGACTGATTGGTTTTAAGCTGCATACCTTTTACTTGAAGATGTCCAAATTGATCCCGCACCGTCAATTGAGGCACATCAAAACTCATATTTACAATTTTCTGATGCCCTTGACTTTGTTTCGCCTGAAACTCAATCTGCATAGGCGAAAATTTAGCTTCAAGTCCTGCTTCTTTTTTCTCTATAGCAGGTATGCTCAATTTCGTGGTCGATACGCCCAACCAATTCACTTGCGTTGACACATTTAAAGGCTGCTGAAAGAACTCGGAAAATTGTCCCTGCCCTTGTTCCAGATTCATTTTAGAATCAATTTGGTAACCTTTCCATGTCCGCTGAATTTGATCTTGTCCGTGAAACACCAATTTTTCTTTAGCATTACACGGGTCTGAAATAATGGTCATTTTCCATTTGGCAGTACCTGTCAAAGTCGCCATGTGGTAGTCTGTATATTGCACGCTAATATTAGGCGCAGGATTTAAATTTTGTTGATAATGCTCACGCAGGCTCTTATCTGCATATAAATTTCCCGCAGCGGCAGCTCCTGCTAACACTGCAACACCCATTCCACCCCATACTATTTTTGACATAGATTCTGCTCAGAATTTATCTATTTTTATTAAACAAAAATTATAATTAATCTTCTTTAAAAAAGATAATTGTTTTGCAAATAAATCACTTAAATACAACTTTCATCACAAAATATTTAAAATATCCGTCACCTTTTACCAAAAATTTTACTAATGTGACCTGAATTGTCAGTCATAAAAAAACCCAGCCGAAGCTGGGTTTATTGAAAGTTGCTAACATATAGCCAATTAGCTGAGTTTCATTTTTTCAAACACCAATTGACCATTTTCAGCTTTAATTAAAATCGTATCGCCTGCAACAAAGTCGCCTGCTAAGATTTTTTGCGCCAACGTGTTTTCCACTTGTTGCTGAATCGCACGTTTCAATGGACGCGCACCGTAGACTGGGTCAAAACCTGCTTCAATCAATTGGTCAAATGCAGTATCGTCTATCGACAAGCGCAAATCGCGTTCGCTTAAACGTGCACGTAAACGATCCAATTGAATATCGGCAATGCCACGAATTTGTGCTTTTTCCAATGAATGGAACACCACCAATTCATCAATACGGTTAATAAATTCAGGGCGGAAATGTTGCGACACTGCTGCCATGACCACGGCACGTACTTCTTCACGTGTTGGATTGTCACCTAGTTCACGTACATCATGCGAACCCAAGTTAGAAGTCATCACAATTACAGTGTTTTTAAAGTCCACCACGCGACCTTGCGAATCGGTTAAGCGACCATCATCCAACACTTGCAACAAGATGTTAAATACGTCTGGATGGGCTTTTTCCACCTCATCAAACAACACCACACTGTACGGTTTACGACGCACTGCTTCGGTTAATACACCACCTTCTTCATAACCAACATAGCCTGGAGGCGCACCGACCAAACGGCTGACTGAGTGTTTTTCCATAAATTCAGACATATCAATCCGAATCATGGCGTCATCACTGTCAAACAAGAAATTTGCTAACGCTTTGGTCAATTCTGTTTTACCCACCCCTGTTGGGCCAAGGAAAAGGAACGAACCACTTGGGCGGTTAGGATCAGACAAACCAGCGCGTGAACGACGTACTGCATTCGATACCGCTATCACAGCTTCATCTTGTCCCACCACACGTTTATGCAAAAATTCTTCCATGTGTAGCAGTTTTTCACGTTCACCCTGCAGCATTTTCGATACAGGAATTCCCGTTGCAGCACTGACGACTTCAGCAATTTCATTATCCGTAACTTTGTTACGCAATAATTTTGGTTCTTCTTTCTCTCCAACCAACTCATCTTGCGCCAGTTGTTTTTCCAACTCAGGAATCACGCCGTATTGCAAACGTGACATTTCTGCCAAGTCGTTCTCACGCTGCGCCTTTTGCAATGCCATACGTGCCTGATCTAACTGAGTCTGTATTTGCTTAGTACCTTCAACCAAGGTTTTTTCCGCTTTCCAGACTTCTTCCAAATCATTGTATTCATTCTGAACTTCAATAATTTGTTTTTCCAGATGCGCAACTTCAGCACGGCTGCCTGCATCTTCATCTTTCTTCACTGCTTCAAGTTGCAGTTTCAATTGAATTAAACGGCGCTCTAATTTATCTAAGGCTTCAGGCTTAGAATCTAGCTCCATTTTAATCCGTGACGCTGCCTCATCCACCAAGTCAATTGCCTTGTCGGGAAGTTGACGGTCGGTGATATAACGGTGCGACATTTTAGCCGCGGCAATAATCGCAGAGTCTAAAATTTTAACCCCGTGGTGTACTTCGTAGCGTTCTTTCAGACCTCGTAAAATTGCAATGGTGTCTTCTACACTTGGCTCATCGACCAATACTTTTTGGAAACGACGCTCTAAAGCCGCATCTTTTTCAATATATTGACGATACTCATCTAAAGTAGTTGCACCGACGCAGCGCAATTCGCCACGCGCCAATGCAGGTTTCAGCATATTGCCTGCATCCATCGCACCATCGCCTTTACCTGCACCCACAAGCGTGTGTAATTCATCAATAAATAAGATGACTTCACCTTCTTGTTTCGCCAAGTCTTTTAAGACAGCTTTTAGGCGTTCTTCAAACTCACCGCGATATTTCGCACCTGCCAACAATGAACCCAAATCTAAAGATAAAACACGTTTACCTTTCAAGCTTTCAGGCACTTCACCATTGACAATACGCTGCGCCAAACCTTCAACAATCGCAGTTTTACCCACACCTGGTTCACCAATGAGTACTGGGTTATTTTTGGTACGGCGTGACAACACCTGAACGGTACGGCGGATTTCATCATCACGGCCAATAACAGGGTCTAGTTTGCCTGCCAATGCACGTTCGGTTAAATCGATGGTGTATTTATTGAGTGAGTCACGTTGATCTTCGTGATTATTGCTCATGACTTTTTCATCCCCTCTAATTTTGTCAATCACGCTACGCAAACTGCTTGATGTCACGCCCACACTATTCAGTAGTGTTTTGGTCGCGCCCACTTCGGACAAACCAAGCATCAACCAGTCGGTCGATAAAAATTCATCACCTGCTTTTTGGGCAAAACTGTCAGCCAAATTCAGGGCTTTAACCGCATCTGGACTTAAATTGATGTCGCCTGTTGGGTTGGCCAAAGTCGGTGCATCGGATAAAGCTTGCTGTAATTTACTTTGCAAATCACGCAGGTTGGCGCCTGCTTGCTGTAATAAACTGATATTGGAGGCTTCTTCGAGCAAAGTCGCCAATAAGTGGATGCCTTCAATGGCAGTATGATCTTTCCCTATCGCGAGAGATTGGGCATCGGATAAAGCTTGCTGTAGGCGGTTGGTAAACTTTTCAAAACGCATTCTTGTTATTCCTCACAACAAATTGTGTACTTAATAGATATATGGGAACGCAAGCGTAAATTTCAATTAAATTTTTATATATTTTTCAAAATCTTAATTAAAATTAACAGTTGGATTTCAATTATAATATTGGACTGATTAAAGTAAATTTCAAGTTTAGTCTGGTAATTTTTTTATAGTGAGTTGAATGATTGACATACACTTGCATATCAATAAATTAAAGGCTTTTGATTATTATTCATGCAAATTGAAATATTTAGTTACAATGATTGGCAAATATACCAACCATTGTATGACCTATCAGTCAACGCTTAATCTTGTTCAATAATTTCAAAATCATGGCTAATTTCAACACCACCATCAGACAGCATTTTACTGGCAGAACAGTATTTTTCTGCTGAAAGTTCAACCGCCTTCGCGACCTGCTTTTCCTTGACAGCCTTGCCTTTGACCACAAAATGCAAATGAATTTTGGTGAACACTGCAGGGATGCTATCGGCACGTTCTGCAGTTAACTGACATTCAACATGCGTCACTTCTTGGCGTGATTTCTTTAAAATAGTCACAATATCAAACGAAGCACACCCACCAAGTCCCATTAAGATCAGTTCCATAGGACGTGGTCCACGGTTTTCACCACCATATTCTGCAGAACCATCCATCACTACAGAATGACCACTTTCTGATTTGGCTTCAAAAGCAACGTTCTCTAACCATTGAACACTTGTTTGCATTGCAACTACCTAAAAAAAGCTATAAATTGACACGGGTATTTGTACACTAACATAACTTGAGTTGATAAGGAATTTCATCTCTACTGTGTGACAAGTTCAGACTAGGTCTTGTGCGATCTATTATTTATCCATTTTCGGAACCGTTAGCATGACTTCCAACTTTTCACAGCTGAGTACTGATGCATTGTCCCCAGGACAACTGCCTGACTCAGTCAAAGCATTATTAAAACGTGCATACATCAACCGTTATCCAAAACGGACAACTATTGTTGATGCAGGGACTGAATCTAAATCATTATATTTGATTTTAAAAGGTTCAGTATCAATTATTCTTCGCGAAGATGATGATCGCGAAATTGTTGTGGCATATTTGAATCCAGGCGACTTTTTTGGGGAAATGGGTCTGTTTGAATCGAATCCGCAACGTACTGCAGAAGTTCGTACTCGTGATGTATGTGAAATCGCAGAAATTACTTATGAAAATTTCCACGAACTCAGCAAACAATATCCTGATTTAAGCTATGCTGTTTTTGCACAACTGGTACGCCGTTTAAAAAATACCACACGTAAAGTAACTGACCTTGCCTTTATAGATGTGTCTGGTCGTATTGCACGTTGCTTGATTGATCTTTCTGCGCAGCCAGAAGCCATGATTTTGCCAAACGGTCGTCAAATTCGTATTACACGCCAAGAAATTGGTCGTATTGTCGGCTGTTCACGTGAAATGGTCGGGCGTGTTCTAAAAACACTTGAAGAACAAGGCATGATTGAAACTGATGGTAAAGCTATTCTGATTTTTGATGCTTCTTTGGAGCAAAATGAAGCCACTGATGGCGACTTTGATGACGAATAAACCATGCATATGCAAATTAAAAAAGCAAATCTTCGGATTTGCTTTTTTATTACCGGCATATAACTGTTAACCATTTTCAAATATCAAAATACCATTCTTGCTGTCACTACAAAGCAGTAGCAATTTTCGCAGCCACAAGTGGCGCAAAATGGTGTCGGCTCTTGTAACATCCCTTCATAAACATAATCTTGAGCGAGAGACAATATGCAATTTAAACCATTGGCAAAGACGGGGATTTTAGTTCCAGAAATCTGCTTGGGCACCATGACCTTTGGTGAACAAAACACGCAATCAGATGCCTTCGAGCAACTGGATTATGCCTTAGAGCGTGGTTTGTATTTCTGGGATACCGCAGAAATGTACCCCGTACCGCCAAAAGTAGAAACTCAAGGTGCAACTGAAACTATCATTGGTAATTGGTTACAGCAACGTGGCGGACGTGATAAATTATTTTTAGCCTCAAAAATTGCAGGCCCTTCGCAAGGCGGCAGTCATATTCGAGATGGCAAAACCCGCTTTAACGCACAGGATATTCATTCTGCGCTGGATGGCAATTTAAAACGCCTGCAAACCGACTATATCGACTTATACCAACTGCACTGGCCGCAGCGTCCGACCAACTTTTTTGGCAAACTCGGTTATGGCAACCAAGAAGCACAAAATACGCAAGAAGTAACTGATCTCGCTGAAACCTTAAGCGCGTTGCAACAAGAAATTCAAAAAGGACGGATTCGCTATATTGGCTTGTCAAACGAAACCCCGTGGGGCACCATGAAGTTTCTACACCTTGCAGAACAGCTAGGATTAAGCAAGTTCGTCAGCGTACAAAATCCGTATAATTTGCTCAACCGCACTTACGAAATTGGCATGTCTGAAATTGCCCATTATGAAGGTATTGGACTACTCGCCTACTCACCTTTGGCTTTTGGTTATTTAACTGGTAAATTCCGTCATGGTGCACGCCCTGCCAATGCACGTGTCACGCTATATTCACGTTTTAGCCGTTACAGCAATCCACAAAGCGAATGGGCGACCGAACAATACGCCCAACTTGCAGAACAACACGGCTTGAGTTTAACGCAACTGGCTCTGGCATTTATTAAGCAGCAATTTTTTGTAACCAGTACCATTATTGGCGCGACCAATATGGCACAACTCAAAGAAAATATTGATGCTTTTGACATCAACTTATCAGATGAAATTTTACAAGGTATTGAAGCCATTCATCGTCAACAACCCAATCCAGCACCCTAATTTCATTTTAAGCACTGCTTTAAAATGAAATTAGAAAATTGAAGTAAACAAGTGAGCTGGCGTTTAAATTAAAAACATGAGTTCAGCTATAACGCACCATTTTTATGTTGTTTAAAGTCAAAAATTTTAAAAAAGGATGCGCATTTCTATGCACATCCTTTCTTTGATTCATCTGTCTTACTGACTAATGTTATCTTAGCGGCGGTTTTTGTTATAAATTGCCTGAGCTGCAGGTAAGTTTTTACGCATCGCCTCAATACGCTGACTGTTCGATGGGTGCGTTGATAAGAACGATGCACCACCGCCACCTTCAAGTTTGTTCATTTTTTCCCAAAGGGTAATAGCAGCTTGCGGGTTATAACCTGCACGCGCCATAAGCATTAAGCCACCCTGATCGGCACGACCTTCCAAATTACGTGAATAAGGCAAGCCTATGCCAATTTGAGTACCTAATTGTGCTGCAGCAGCACCCAATTGACCAACGTTATTACCCGCTGCACTTAAGCCAACATTCAACGCCAAGTTTGTTAAAGCTTGCGCACCAATTTTACTTTTAGCGTGTTCTTCTAGTGCGTGCACCATTTCGTGCCCCATAATTGCAGCAATTTCAGCATCGGTTAAATTCAGTTTATTGACAATACCTGTATAGAACACCACTTTCCCGCCAGGTGCAACAAAAGCGTTTACCTGATCAGACTTAAGCACCGCCAATTGCCATTGGAAAGGCTGTCCTGTTTGGTTCATTTGGTTGGCATATGGAATCAAACGCTGAAACACGGTATTAATCCGTTTATACGTAGTTGAACTAGTGTCTAACTGATTTTTATTGCGTGCGTCTTGTACCATTTCGTTATAACTTTTAGATGCAGTTGCATTTAAGGTGGCAGTATCTGCACCTGCCATGTCTGCAACAGTGGTACACCCTGACACTGTGATTGCGCCTGCGGCACATAAACTTAACATCAGTTTTTTGTTCATTATAATAATCTCCGCCTTACGAGCTATCTTCATATCAATCAATTGTATAAAATCAATTCAAGGCTTTAAATCTAAAATCACTTCATAATCATATTATTTATGTAAATAACGCCTAAGCTGTGTACAGATTATATGTCTAAGCGATCAATAACTACCTTAGTAAAGAAATTGATAAGACAACCAAAACACTAAACAGAAGATATTTAAACCCAAGTAAATTTTAGATACTACTTCTACTTTTTCTTCCATTGCTGGATTTTTGCGTTTGTAGAGTAGGTAAGCATTTTGAATCAGAATCAGTGGCACCAAAATACAGGCAAAAATAACGCTCAAACCAATAAATGCCTGATACATAATATTCGGATCATGCTTTTGCGATAAAATCAGCATCATGGCAATGGTCGGTGCTCCGCCCATCGCGAACAACAAAGAATAAAAAATCGTACTGGTAATATTTTTATGCATCCTGCATAACCTTAATTAAATTTAATTTTCTAAAGCCATTGTAACAAGCCACACTGCGCTGCACAGTGCCAGTCATCTGCAACTTTAGTCTTGAAAAAACCACTCACTCAGCATCATCTGCAATGTTTCACCAAATGAGTCGCTATTGAAACTGAAACAACATCAATAAAAAGCCCCATCATTTAGACAGGGCTGAGTACATCATCTGAACTTGTGTTATGTCAAAGCACAACCACTTAAGCATCAAATGGATGACGTAATACTATCGTTTCTGCGCGGTCTGGGCCTGTAGAAATAATGTCGATTGGACATTCAATTAACTGCTCAAGACGTTTGATGTAGTTCACTGCATTTTCAGGCAATTGTTCTACACTGGTCGCGCCCACAGTTGATTCAGACCAACCTGGCATAGTTTCGTAAATTGGCTTTAAGTTTTCGTATGCAAGCGCATCAGAAGAACCTACACAACCTGAATCGGCATTTTCATAACCTACGCAGATTTTGATTTCTTCTAAACCATCCAACACATCTAACTTGGTCAAGCAAATACCAGAAAGTGAGTTTACATCGACTGAACGACGTAAAATTTCGGCATCAAACCAACCACAACGACGCTGACGACCTGTAGAGGCACCGAACTCATGACCCACAGTACCTAAGTGTTTACCAATCGCATCACCCACGTCATTTGCTGCGTCGTATACCAACTCTGTTGGGAATGGACCTGCACCTACACGTGTGGTATAGGCTTTGGTAATCCCTAAAACGTAGTCTAAATGTAATGGACCTAAGCCTGAACCCGAGCTTACACCGCCCGCAGTCGTGTTCGATGAAGTCACATACGGATAAGTACCGTGGTCAACATCAAGCAATGAACCTTGTGCACCTTCAAACATAATATTGTCACCGTTTTTACGGTAATTATGAATTTCGGTTGTTACATCAACCACTAATGGTGCAATCACTTCACGCCATTGGTCGCATAGTGCTAAAACTTCATCTAACTGAACTGCTTCAACACCGTAGTATTGTGTCAATTGGAAGTTGTGATAGTCCAATAATTCAGTCAATTGAGTACGTAACGCCTCACCACCACGCACCAAGTCTGCAACACGAATTGCACGACGTGCAACCTTATCTTCATAAGCTGGGCCAATACCACGACCTGTTGTACCAATTTTGGCATTACCACGTTTTTTCTCACGTGCTTGATCAAGTGCAATGTGATTCGGCAAAATAAGTGGGCAGTTTGGTGAAATGCGTAAACGCTCTTTCACTGGCACGCCTTCTTGCTCCAAAATACCCATTTCTTTAATAAGTGCTTCAGGAGAAAGCACAACACCATTACCAATTAGGCACAGTACGTTTTCACGTAAAATACCTGATGGAATGAGGTGTAATACAGTTTTCTTACCACCAACCACGAGAGTATGACCTGCGTTGTGTCCGCCTTGATAACGAACGACTGCCGCCGCCTGATCGGTGAGCAGGTCGACGATCTTACCTTTACCTTCGTCGCCCCATTGGGTACCAAGTACCACAACATTCTTGCCCATAATAGCCTCATTACATCATGCTGTTAAAATTGAAAACCAAGACTTGTAACATGAAACATGCCTTGGCGATTAAATTTTTTCGACTGTCCACTCACCATTTACAAGAACCAATTGGTGCGTTGCGTATGGAACCGAGTTTAAATCATCATTGCCCAACAATTGAATTACCCTAAAGCCTTGCGCACGTGTATTTTGAATCGCAGTGATTAAATCGGGTTGTGAGCCTTTAGGCGCAACAACAACAGACGATGATTCAAAACGGCCTGCACTTAATACAAACAAGTCACAAGAGAAACCTGTTGCAGGACGCGCACGTCCAAAATGCTGACCAATGCCATCATAACGACCACCTTGAGCCAATGGCGCAGCACGATTGGGAGCATATACCGCATACATTAAGCCCGTATGGTAATGATAAGAACGCAGCTCAACCACATCTATACCAATATGCAGATTTGGCCAACGCGCCTGAATTTCAGCTTGTGTTGCTTTAACCGCTTCAAACGCTTGCTTAAATTCGCTATTTGTCAACACTTCAGCACTTAAATGAGCCTGCAAAGCATTTAAATCGCTGGCATAGCGACCTAAAGCATAAAAATCTGAACCGAAATTTAAATCTTGGGTAAATTCTGCCAGTTCAGGCAATGCTTTACGCTGATATAAATCTGACAATTGACATTCAGTGGCTTTGCTTAATTCTGCTTGTTTAACCAAGCTACGGAACAAGCCGACATGACCCAAGTCTAAATGCACACCTTCTGCCAGACCTGCTTCTTTGAGCAAGCTGATCATAAGATCAACCATTTCTACATCGGCATCAATGCTATCTGAACCAAATAACTCTGCACCCAATTGCAATGGTGCACGTGTAGAATTAAAACCTTGTGGTTTAGTATGTAAAACCGTACCTGCATAGCAGTAACGTGCAATACCATCTACAGGATGTACATGCGCATCAATACGTGCTACTTGGGGTGTCATATCGGCACGCACACCTAGCAAACGACCTGAAAGTTGGTCAATTACTTTAAATGTGGCAAGGTCTAAATCTTGATTCGATTCTGATAGAGAAGATAGAGATTCAATGTATTCTATGAATGGCGTGTACACCAACTGATAACCTCGAGATGCGAGGAAATCCAGTGACTTACGACGCAAGTTTTCAATCACTTGCGCTTGTTCTGGTAATACATCAGCTACACCATCAGGTAATAACCATGTCTCTGAAATGGGCATGT